>Ga0182030_10023814_pt1 | contig 11293 bp, 9 predicted proteins | sample 812S3MmetaG_FD_121299 | JGI IMG/M metagenome (GOLD analysis project Ga0182030, IMG submission 121299) | Permafrost microbial communities from Stordalen Mire, Sweden - 812S3M metaG (Illumina Assembly) | ecosystem: Environmental > Terrestrial > Soil > Wetlands > Permafrost | place: Sweden...
GACCACCCGATGCGCCGCGATTATGTCGATCCCGACGACTACGAATACGAGCCCACGCCGCACGATGAAGTGTTGAAACGCGCCGAAGCCAATAAAGCGGAGGCGACCGCATGAGCGCAACCGCCTTCAAGACCTACCCTCCGCCAGTCATGGAAGTGAGCGAAGAGGGAGACGAACTGCTCGAAGTCGCCATGGGACCGCATCACCCTTCGACTCACGGCGTCTTTCGCATGGATGTGGCCCTCGACGGTGAGCGCGTCGTCCGGCTCAAGCCGGTCTTCGGCTATCTCCATCGCAACCACGAGAAGATCGCCGAAAAGGCCAGCTATCTCGCCGCCATGCCGTATACCGATCGCCTCGACTACTTCTGCTCTCTGACCAACAACTGGGCCTACGCCCTGGCGGTCGAAAAGCTGGCCGGTCTTGAAGTCCCCGAGCGCGCTGAGTACATCCGCGTCATCACCGCCGAACTCACGCGCATTCAGAATCATGCCAGCGCCATCGGTTTCTTAATGCAGGAGATGGGAGCCAGCGGGACCCCGCTCATGTACGCCTTTCGTGAGCGAGAAAAGATACTCGACCTATTCGAGGAACTTACCGGCTCACGCATGATGTGCAACTACATGCGCTTCGGCGGCTGCCGCGTCGAACTGCCTTCGGGTTGGCTAGAAAAAGTCAAAACGGTTGTCGAAGGCCTGCCGAGTTTCATCGACGAAACCGAAGCACTGCTTACCGGCAACGAGATTCTTATGGCCCGCTCGCAGGGCGTTGGCATACTCAAGCCCGATCTCGCCGTGAATGCGGGAGTCACGGGCGTAATGCTCCGCAGCACTGGCGTCAATTACGACATTCGCAAGGTTGACCATTACGGCATTTACGACCGCTTCAAGTTCCGCGTGCCGCTGGGCGACCATGGAGACATCTACGATCGCTATATGCTGCGCGTACTTGAAATGCGCGAGTCGGTCGAGATTCTCAAGCAGGCGCTCAAAGACGTTCCCGGCGGTCCCATCATGGACCCCAAGAGCAAAATTCGCGGCTTCCGCCCCAAGCCCGGCGAGGCTTATGGACGTATTGAAGCGCCTAAAGGCGAACTCGGTTTCTATCTCATCAGCGACGGCAGCGGCAATCCATATCGTTACCGAGTCAGGCCGCCTTCGTTGATCAACCTGACCATTCTTGAAGATATGTGCCTGGGCCGGAATGTTGCCGATGTTGTGCTCATCTTTGGCAGCGTGGATATTGTGCTTGGAGAGGTGGACCGCTAATGCTTGGCGAAGGCATCCTCAAAGGACTGGGCGAGACCGCGAAGAACTTCGTCGGCAGCTTCGTCTCGAAAGATCGACTTACCACCGTGCAGTACCCCGAAGAGCGCATCGCGCCCATTGAGAATACGCGCGACTTTCCGTTCCTGGTTTACGATGGCCCGGACGATGCGGACGGCTACGACAAGCTCGCCGGCCTGCGCTGCGTAGCCTGCCAGATCTGCGAGAAAGAGTGCCCGCCCAAGTGCATTTACATCGTCAAATCCACGGACAAGAAGCCGGATTTTGTGGGCAAACCGCAGATATATCCGGCACGCTTCGACATCGATATCTCGGTCTGCATGAGCTGCCAGATATGTGTCGAAGTCTGCCCCTTTGAAGCCATCAAGATGGACACTGAGTTCGAGTTGAGCACCACAGACCGCTTCGGCGGCCTGCTCTTCGACCGCGACCATCTCTCCAGATCAAACCAGCATTACCACAAGATTCATCCCACCGAAGCCACCGAAGTCGACGCGCGACTGGCCGAAGAAAAAATCAAAGCGGACGCCAAGGCCAAGGCCGCCGCCGCGGCAGCAGCCGCGAAAGCTGCATCGCCAGTCGCCGCGCCGCCGGCCGTAAAGCCGGCTCCAGTAAAGGAGCCCGGCGCGTGAAAATCTCCTCAGCATTCTGGACCAATCTCGATCAGGTATTCGTGCTCCTCCAGCATTGGATTGAAGGCTTTTTCCCGCAATGGCTTCAACCTGCCATTGGCACGGTGCTTGCCGTTGTCGCCATCGTCGCGGCTTTCCCTGGCATCTTCGCATTGACCACTGTGCTTGAACGCAAAGGCCTGGGCCGCATACAGAACCGTCTCGGCCCCAACCGAGTCGGACCGCTCGGCATCCTGCAACCGATAGCCGACGGAATCAAGTCGCTCACCAAGGAAGACATCGTCCCGCTCACCGCCGACGCCGCAGTCCATTTCCTCGCGCCCGTGGTGCTGGTCATCGCAGTGTTTCTGGGTTTCGCCGTGCTTCCCGTCGGTCGCAACATGGTTCTCGTCAACCTCGACGCGGGCTTGCTGTTTTTCTTCGCCATCGGCGCATCGACTGAGCTATCCATCTTCATGGCCGGTTGGTCCAGCCGCAACAAATACTCGCTGCTCGGAGCCATGCGCGCCGTCGCGCAGATGATAAGCTATGAGGTCCCGCTGCTGCTCTCAAGCGTGGTAGCCGTCATGATTACCGGCTCGCTTTCGACGGTCAAAATCGTCGAGGCGCAGAGCGGATTCACCGGCATCCTTCCTCACTGGTACGTCTTCACTCCCTGGGGATTCGCCGGCTTCGTGCTGTTCGTGATCGCCGCGCTGGCGGAGACCAACCGCTCACCCTTCGACCTGCCCGAAGGCGAGTCGGAACTCGTAGCCGGCTACTTCACCGAGTACTCCGGCTTCAAATTTGCACTTTTCTTCCTTGGCGAATATCTGGCCATGTTTTCGATTGCCGGCTTCGCCATCACGCTCTTCCTCGGCGGATGGGGCGCGCCGCTTTCGATCCTCGGGTTCATTCCTTCATGGGCCTGGTTTTTCGCGAAGCTCCTCGCCGGCATCCTCTTCTTCATCTGGCTGCGCGGTACGCTCCCACGCCTTCGCCAGGATCAACTGATGAACTTCGCATGGAAATTCATGCTGCCCATGTCGCTGCTCAATCTGCTGGTCGCCGGAGCATGGCGCTTCCTCGGCGATGGCTGGTCGCGCTGGGTCGTTTGCAGCGCCGTGCTGCTCGTCGCCTACGTGCTGCTGGGCCGCGTCCTGATGCATCATCAGCATCTCGGCGCAAGGAGTTATCGCTATGCAGAATGATTTAGATTGGGGGGCACGATGATCTTCGGACTGAGCATCATCTTCATCCTCACGTCGATTCTGACCGTTGCTGGCGCACTCGCCGCCGCTCTGCTCAAGAACCTCGTCCATTGCGCGCTAAGCCTCACCGTGACCTTCGCCGGACTGGCGCTTTTGTACCTGCAACTTGACGCGCAGTTTGCCGGCTTCTCGCAGATACTGGTCTACATTGGCGCGGTAGCTATCCTCGTTGTATTCGCCATCCTGCTTACGCGCGGCTCAGGCATCCCGGAGTATCGTAACTTCTCCACGAGTTGGTTTGCGGGTCTGGCAATTGCAGCAGGCATCTTCGCGCTCCTGGCCTGGGCCGTTCTCAAGAGCCTGCCCACATCGGTTGCCAGCGCAGCGCCGCAAGTGACAGTACAGCAGATAGGTCTGGCGCTGATGAGCAGCTACGTTCTGCCTCTTGAGATCGTCGCTGTTCTACTAACCGTCGCATTGATCGGCGCAGTCATCGTCGCCATGCCGGAGTCGCGTGACCCCAAGTCCAATTCGACGCAAGGCGGTGCCGAGTGACTCCGCTTGCAGCATTCCTGATCGTCGCAGCGCTTGTGTTCGCCATTGGATTTGCCATTTCGCTGACCCGGCGCAACGCTATTCTGGTACTCATCGGCATTGAACTGATGCTGAACGCCGCTAACCTCAACCTGATCGCCTTCTGGCGATTTGGCCCGTATCCCGAGGCGCTTACCGGCATGATGTTTGCCATCTTCTCAATTGCCGTAGCCGCTGCAGAAGCGGCCGTAGGTCTCGGCCTGGTGATTGCCTATCATCGACAAAGCAAGACCACCGATCTCGACGCCATGACGCGGATGAAGGGATAAGCAAGCGATGATGACGACGAGTGCATCTTTAATCGCAACCTGGCTGGTTCAGCAAACTCCGCCGCAATTCGCGTCGAGCGGGATCGTCAACGCATTGTGGCTGATCCCCGCGATACCGATGGTAGCAGCCGGCCTCATCGCGCTACTGAAGCAGCCGTCCAAGAAGGCCGCCGCAGCCTTGGCTATCGGAGGTCTGGCGTGTTCGCTACTCTTTGCCATAGTCGCCTTCATCCATGTACTCGCAGCCTGGGGCAGCAGCGCTCCCACGCGCGAAGTCGTCAACTTCACTTGGATTGACTTAGGCGCAACGCACCTGCAACTCGGCTGGATGCTCGACCCACTGGCCGCCATCATGCTGGTCATGGTGACCTTCGTCGGCCTGCTCATCTTCATCTACTCGACAGGGTACATGGCGCATGACGAAAACTTCACGCGCTTCTTCTGCTTCCTCTCGCTCTTCGCCGGAGGCATGTTGGGCGTCCTCATTGCTAACAGCCTGCTGCTGCTCTTCATGTGCTGGGAGATTGTCGGCCTCACGTCCTATCTGCTCATCGGCTTCTGGTATCACAAGCCCAGCGCTGCGGCAGCAGCCAAGAAGGCCTTCCTTACCACGCGTGTTGGCGACATCTTCTTCCTGCTGGGCATAGTGTGGCTCTTCGCAAACACCGGCACGCTGCTCTTCTACAACAACGGCGCTGGCGCCATGGAACCAACCGCGTTAGCCACGCTACTAAGCCAACCCGCAGCATGGGGGCTGACTGCCGCAACCGCCATCGGACTGCTCATCTTTGCCGGGGCAGCAGGCAAGAGCGGCCAGCTTCCACTGCACGTCTGGCTCCCCGATGCAATGGAAGGCCCAACGCCCGTCTCCGCGCTCATCCATGCAGCCACGATGGTCGCTGCCGGCGTCTATCTAGTAGCACGCGTTTACCCGTTGATGAGCGCGGGTTCTGTTGCAGGGGGCTCAACGATCTCGCTCACAGTCGTCGCCTGGATCGGCGCCTTGACCGCTCTCTTCGGAGCGTTGGTAGCTGTAGCGCAAAACGACATCAAGCGCATCCTCGCTTACTCGACAATTTCGCAACTCGGATACATGATGGTTGGCCTCGCCGTCGGCGGCGTTGCTGTCGGCATCTTCCATCTCATCACCCACGCCTTCTTCAAAGCACTGCTTTTCCTCGGAGCAGGCTCGGTCATTCACGGCTGCGATGAGGAGCAAGACATTCGCCGCATGGGTCGCCTTTGGAAGGCCATGCCCATCACCTTTGCGACCTACGCAGTCGGCATGCTTGCCCTCAGCGGCTTTCCTATCGTCTTCTCCGGCTTCTGGAGCAAGGACGCCATCATCGGCGCAGCGCACAACTGGCCTGTATCGAAAGGACCATTCGTATTGCTCCTCATTGGCGCATTGCTCACCGCGTTCTACATGACGCGTCAGGTCTTCTACGTCTTCTTCGGCACATGGCGCGGCGATATTCACGCCCACGCTCATGAGAGCCCACGCGTGATGACCGTCCCTCTCGCGATCCTCGCGGTGTTCGCTATCGGGCTCGGCGTATTGGGGACACCGGCATGGCCATGGTTCACGAGCTTTATCGAAAGCAAGTCGCTGACCTTAGATTGGCAAGGCTTCAGCGAACCGGGCCTGATCTCACTCATGTCCTTCGCCATCCTGCTCGTGGCAGTTGGGCTTGGCACTGGATGGTGGCTCTATAGCGTGAAGCCGATCCGGAATGCTGAACAGGAAGACGTGCTCGAAGCAGCCACGCCAACCGTCTTTGGCTGGCTCGCGCGTCGCCTCTACTTCGATGAACTCTACGAAGCCACAGTGCTTCGTTGGTACGCGGCACTGGCATGGTTTTCCGATTGGCTGGATCGGCGCGTTTGGGGCGGAATCGTCGCTATAGTTTCAAACAGCTTTCGCGGCCTGGGCTCGGTCAACAAATCCGTCGATTCCCAGTGGATCGACGGTGTTTTCGACAAGGGCTGCGACGAACTTGTCACCAGCGGCGGCGTGTTGGCATGGTTGCAGGCGGGCCGTGCTCCTGGATACCTTCGCCTGATGGGCATCGGCGTTCTGGTGCTCGCGGGTCTCGCGCTCGCGTTAGGCGCAGCTACAGGGCAGGTGCGTCTATGATCCCTGCGCTTACTATCCTTACGGCGATTCCCGCTGCAGCCGCATTGCTTGCGCTCCTGGCAGGCAAACGCGTCGGCTTGGCGAAAACCATCGCGTTGGTTGCGACAGCCGCTTCGCTTGCACTCGCGTTGCGCATCTGGTTCGGCCTAGGTACGACCGGCTCCATGCACTTCGTCGAACACGCGGACTGGATTCCATCTCTCGGCATCGAATACCATCTCGGCGTCGACGGGCTCGGCGCATTGATGCTGCTGCTCGCTGCAATCGTTTCCCTGATGGCCATCGCCGCATCGCGCAAAGTTGCAAGCCAACCGGGCCTCTATTTCGCCTTGATTCTACTGCTTGAATCCGGTCTCTTCGGCACCTTCACCGCGCTCAATTTCTTTCACTGGTTTCTGTTCTGGGAATTGAGCCTCATCCCTGCGTTCTTCCTCATCAAGCTATGGGGCGGGGAAGGCTGCGGTCCGGCAGCGACGCAGTTTTTCGTCTACACAATGGTGGGATCGGTCGCGCTGCTGCTCTCGTTCGTAGCGCTCTATTTCGCTACCGGCAGCATGGACTTTGAAGCCCTCGCGAACATGGCCGCGACCGGCGAACTCACGGCTGCGATCACAGCACACCTCGGCCCCATCTCGCTATGGCTCGCGCTCGCGACTCTGCTCGGCTTCGCCGTCAAAGTTCCGATCATGCCATTCCACACATGGCTTCCCGCGACCTACTCCAAAGCGCCCACGCCGGTGACCATGTTGCTTACTGGCGCTATGTCCAAGATGGGCGTCTATGGCTTGCTTCGGCTGGCTCTGCCTATCTTCGGCCCGCAACTGGCCGAAGTGCGAACCCCTCTCCTGATCCTGGCCACGCTGACCGTCGTCGCCGGAGCCTGGGCCGCAGCCGTGCAGAAGGACCTGAAGCGCATCTTCGCCTACTCGTCCGTCAACCATCTTGGCTATTGCCTGCTGGCTATCTTCGCGGTGGCGTTGCCCTCAGCATCATCGCCCGCAATCGCGCTCAGCCAGACCGCTGCTCTCGACGGCGTAGTCCTCCAAATGTTCAACCATGGCCTCACCGCCGCAGTGATCTTCTGGTTCCTCTCCATGCTCGAATCGCGCTCCAGCGGGGTACTCGGCATCAACGACTTTGGCGGCCTGCGCAAGCCAGCGCCCGTCTTCTGCGGACTGATGGGTATCGCACTGTTCTCCTCGCTGGGCTTGCCCGGTTTGAACGGCTTTGTCAGCGAATTCCTCATTTTTCGCGGGGTGTTTCCGCTAACTTGGGCGTCGGCCACGGTCTCCGTCCTGGGCCTGCTGATTACCGCTGCCGTCATACTTACCGTTATCCAGCGCGTCTTCACCGGTCCGTTGCCGGAGCAATGGAAAGCCTTCCCCGACCTGACCACTGCTGAGCGATTCGCCGTTGCCCCCGCGTTGATCCTGATGGCTGTGCTTGGCCTCGTGCCGCAAGTGGTATTGGGTACAGTCAACGCCACTGTAATGCACTGGCTAGCGGGGTGGAGACTCTGATGCTTGCCTTCACCATTTATCTCTCCTTCGCAGGCGCGCTGCTGTTGGCCATCATGCCTTCCGCGTGGTCACGCGGCGCCCGCGTCTTCGCTCTGCTGGTCGCCCTCGCAGGATTGGCAGTCGCGCTCATCGCTTTCGTTCAAGCCGGCGCGCAGGGCACCGTCGCTATCGTGGATCTCGCATGGGTCCCTGCGATGGGCATCCATTACACGCTCGCGGCCGATGGCATCAGCCGCGTACTGGTTCTCTTGACTGGCCTCGCAGCCGTAGCGGGCATCCTGTTTTCCTGGAACATCGGGGACGCCGAGGGAGACCGCGCCAACGAGTTCTTCGCCTTCTTCCTCGCTTTGATTGGCGGCGTCTACGGCGTCTTCCTCTCGGTCGATCTCTTCCTTTTGTTCGTCTTTTATGAGATCGCCATCGTACCCAAGTATTTCCTTATTGCCATCTGGGGTTCCACGCGCCGCGAGTACGCAGCCATGAAACTCGCGCTCTACTCCTTCGCCGGTTCGGCCATGGTGTTGATCGGACTGCTGGCAGCCTATGCGCAAGCCGGTTCGCAGACCATGAATCTGCAAACGCTGGCCCTGCATCCTTTCCCAATCGGCTTTCAGATGTGGGCTTTTCCGCTGGTCTTTACTGGCTTCGCCATCCTGGCTGGCATGTGGCCATTTCACACATGGGCCCCTACTGGCCATGTCGCTGCGCCTACTGCCGCTTCGATGTTGCTGGCCGGCGTGGTCATGAAACTGGGAGCCTACGGATGTCTGCGTGTCGCAATGACGCTCTTTCCGCACGGCCTCGATCCATGGGGATTCTCCTTCCTTGGCATCGGCTCGTGGCGCACTGTCTTTTCGCTCTTCGCCGTCATCGGCATCGTCTACGGCGCGGCTGTCGCTCTCGTTCAGAACGACTTCAAGTTCGTCATCGGGTACTCAAGCGTCAGCCACATGGGCCTCGTTCTTCTCGGCCTGCTCACGCTTACGCAGATTGGCATCGACGGCGCGGTCCTGCAAATGTTCTCACACGGCATCCTTGCTGGATTACTCTTCGCCACCGTCGGCCGCATCGTCTACGTTCGCACCCATACGCGCGACCTCGGCATGTTAAGCAAGCTGCAACTGGGCAAGGCCATGCCCTTCGCCGCAACGCTCTTTGTCATCGCCGGCATGGCTTCGATGGGTCTCCCCGGCTTCAGCGGATTCATCGCCGAAGTGCAGGTCCTCATCGGCGCATGGCAGGCTTTCCCGTGGTTTGCCATTGTTGCCGGCGTGGGCATCGTGGTGGGTGTGGCTTACACCTGGCGCGCGATGCAGCGAGCCTTCTTCAGCGATGAACCCGCGCTGGATGCCCAGGGCGCTGCCATCCCCATTCCAGAGTATGATCCCGTCACCTGGCCCGAGATTGCGGGTACGATCCTGCTTGCCGGCGCCAGCCTGCTCATCGGCCTCTATCCGCGCCTCCTGCTGGATGTGATTGCGCCAGCGGTTCAGGCCCTGCCTCATGCGCTGCTTACAGGAGGCCGCTGATGAACGCGCTCGTGAACTACAGCAACCTCTTCAACATCACCCTCCCTGAGACCATCCTCGAAGTTGTCTCGCTGCTGGTGCTGATCGTCGACCTCTCATGGCTTCGAAAGGCCTCGAAGGCTACTCGCATGGCAAGCGCGTGTCTCCTTGGCGTCGCCGGCTCTGCTGCGGCAATCCTCTGGCTCCTCGCGCATCCTGAAAGCATGAGCGTTGCGGCAGGAGCGCTGGTCGCAACGCCGCTTGTCTCTGCCGCGCAAATAGGCATTCTCATCCTCACCGCATTGGTGCTGCTGTTGAGCGTCAAGGCCGAGTTCTCGCGCAATCCAGGCGAGTTTGTAGCCATTATTCTGCTCGCTACGACGGGTATGATGCTGGTCACGGCGGCCCGGGATCTGCTGGTGATCTTCGTTGCGCTGGAGTTACTGAGTCTTTCGCTTTACGTCCTCACTGCCTTTGCCAAGAGCTCGGCGCAATCGTCCGAAGCTGCCCTCAAATACTACTTGTTCGGCGGAATGTCTGCCGCGCTCATGCTCTTCGGCTTCACGTATCTCTACGGCCTCACCGGGACCACAAACCTTTCGCGAATGACCTCCGCACTGGGTGGCAATCACTTGCCTCTGGAGGTTGTTGCGCTGGTGTTCGTGGCTGCCGGACTGGGCTTCAAAGTGGCAGCCGTGCCCTTTCATCTTTGGGCTCCGGATACGTATCAAGGCGCGCCCGCTCCGGTCGCCGCGCTCATCGCTTCCGGATCGAAGGTAGCGAGTTTTGCCCTGCTGGTCGCAGTGACTGAGGGACTTGTTGCGCCGCCTTCTTCTGAGAGTGGCAATCAAACATGGATAGTGCTGCTGCTAACCATGGCCGCAGCTTCTATTGTGCTCGGTAACCTCGCCGCATTGGTGCAGACCAGCGTGCGCCGTTTGCTTGCGTACTCCGCTATCGCCCACGCCGGCTACATGCTGCTCGGCATCGCTGCGCATACACCGCAGAGCGGCGCAGCGGTGCTTTATTACGCCCTTACCTACGCACTCACCACTGTTGGAGCCTTCGGCGTCATCGCCATCGTCGAGCGAGCCACCGGCAGCGACCGCATCGACGTATTCGCCGGCCTCAGCCGCCGCAATCCGCTGCTCGCCGCGGCCATGCTTGTCTTTCTCCTGTCGCTTGCGGGCATCCCGCCACTGGTGGGCTTCTGGGCCAAGTTCAATCTCTTTTCCGCAGTGCTTCGCTCGGTCAACTCCGCTTCCTGGCCGCTGACCTTTGTCATCCTTGCGTTGGCCGCGAGCGCCGTTTCGCTCTACTACTACCTGCAAGTGCTTAAGCGCGTCTACGTCGCCAAGCCCACGCAGCCCGAGCCATTGCCGATCTCGATAGTGGAACTTACAGCGCTTGCCGTAATCGCACTTGCCGTACTACTCCTGGGCATTTTCCCCAGTGTGCTCAGCGGATGGATTCCGCTTGGATAGTTCGCCACTCGGCAGAGGTATACACGATGCGCGTCGATGCACACCAGCACTTCTGGCACTACACCAAGGAAGAATTCGGCTGGATCGATGACTCCATGGCCGCCATCCGCAGGGATTTTCTCCCCGCTGATTTAGCGCCTCTGCTTTATGCCTCCGGCATCGACGCAACCGTTGCCGTGCAAGCGCGCCAGTCCCTCGAAGAAACCGATTGGCTGCTCGCTCTCTCTCGGGAGAACAATTGGATCGCCGGAGTAGTCGGCTGGGTTCCTTTGACCGATCCTGACGTTGAAAAAACTCTGCAACGGGTCACGGCCAATCCCAGCCTCAAGGGTGTGCGCCACATTCTACAAGGCGAATCCGACGCCTATATGCACCGCGAGGACTTCAACGCCGGCATAGGTCTCTTGCGCCAATTTAATCTGACTTACGACCTCGTCATACAGGAGCGGCAGTTACCCGCCGCGATTGCCTTCGTCGATCGCCATCCCGGCCAGCCCATCGTCCTCGATCATCTGGCCAAGCCGTTGATTGCTGCGCAAGACCTGGAGCCATGGCGCGCCAACATCCGCGAACTTGCACAACGCCCGCATCTCTGCTGCAAACTCTCCGGCATGGTCACCGAAGCCAACTTCAAGCATTGGACCATCGATCATTTGCGGCCCTATGTGGACAC
>Ga0182030_10023815_pt1 | contig 11293 bp, 13 predicted proteins | sample 812S3MmetaG_FD_121299 | JGI IMG/M metagenome (GOLD analysis project Ga0182030, IMG submission 121299) | Permafrost microbial communities from Stordalen Mire, Sweden - 812S3M metaG (Illumina Assembly) | ecosystem: Environmental > Terrestrial > Soil > Wetlands > Permafrost | place: Sweden...
CTATTTTTTCTATTTGTAAAAAAGAAATACTTAATATTTTCTAAAGACAATTACTAATATTGTCTTTACTTTTCTTTTGGTTTAATATTTAATTTGTAATTTTTAATATTAATATATAATTTTGAATTATTATTGTTTATCTTTTAATTCTACTTTTATAGCTATGATCAGTCTAATATATCTGTTTATAGACAATTTACACAAGATTATAACTATTAAGCTCTCTTTTTCCCAATTAGTTATAGTTATTAGTACCTTTTGTTTTCAATTAACTATAGTCTATTAACAAAATAAATTTCGCTTATATATTTTCTTTATTATTTAATAATAAATTAATAATGATAAACTTTGCTTTTAATTATAGTATTATAAATAGATAATAAGAATATTAAGATTTTTTTTATTTTAGATATATATTACAGCAAAATTATTGTAATAGTTGTACATAGTTATTGCCGCTACTATATGTAAATAGTTTTAGACAGAAATAGAACTTCGTTCCTTTCTCCTACTTTACGTCCATAATACTATATTTTTATATTTTTTATAATAGTATTGAATAAACTGGCTTTATATATAGTCTTAGTATAATAAATATACTTTAAATAAACTAAAAATATAATTTTTTCAGTTTTAGTTATATGTTTTTTTATCTAATTTAGTTTTTGTTTTAAAAGTATTTATAGAATAAGAAAGTTTTGATAGGATTATTAGTAAAAAATGATTAGATTTCAAAATCATTAGTCTTTGTAAATTAAAAAAATCCAATTTTTAAGTCTTTATTATTTTTTTTATATAAAATAAAATTATATAAAATTATAAAGTGTAGAAATCAGTATTTTTTGGTGTAAAAGGCAGCCAACTTCAGGGAGTAGCCAACTACTATGGGGGGGAGGACCTTAAGGAGACTACTTGAACATTCGACAGACATTGATGTACTGTATAATAACGAGACTCCCCTTTATGTAGCATGCTCATGCTGGTAGCAGCAATTTTAAGGAATCATCTTGTTGCTTCTAGATAGTGGGGCCAATGTCAACAAAGGACGCGGAGTGATTGGAAGTGCACTTGCTGCTATTTATCATGTGTACAATCTTCCTAGTTCCAGACTACTTCTTGAGCGAGGAGCTATAATCAACGAACGAGTTCTGCAGGTTCTTGAATTGGAGTCTTTAAAGCCGAGTGGTTCTCTGAAATAAGTAGATGAGATTTATCGTCTTTATGAAGAAGGCTGAATCTTCCCTAGGAAATCGGAAGAACAATCGGTCACTAAGACATCTAATCTCGACTGAATGGCAAAAGACGGCGGATCGGCAATGGTGCTAAAAGTACCTAGATGGTACCAAACATACTTACCTAGTGCACAATTCGCTTTGAGGGGGTCATACTTGGCCAGGGGTTTAAATCATTGGTCACGTGTGACCTATCCGAACTTTACTAGTTTCCTAAAATTGGCTATCCTGGTCTGTAAAACAACAATCAAGCTAGAGACCAGTCATTCCTAGAAGTAGAAGATTGGGCTTACTCGTCTGAGTTACCCAATTCATTCTGACTGGAAATCAAGATTAGTCATGCCCGTACGAAACTACCCGATCCGGTTCATTCCGACTTTGTGATCATCAGCCATGGGAACTTAGGTATGCGACTCAAAAATTGGAGTAAGCGCTTAAATGACCCTTCATACGGACGTAGCGTTGATAGAACAACAGCGCTATTTTCACGATGACCCGTCGTACGGGCGTAGCGATGGTGGAGCGGTATCTCCATTCTCAAGATAGCCCCGCTAGTCAAATTACCCAACTCAATAGGAAACGGATGAATACGGCAACAGGATATGAACCTTTTCGAACCCCTCCCTCGACATCGGGCTAAATCGCTAATGCCCTCGAAAACTAATGCAGTGTGACTGGTCAACTCCCGACGAGTAAGATTATCGCAAAATAAACGGTTCACAGTCATTGTTAACAGTATAAAGCTCTGATATCAGAATCGATACCCAAAGAAAACACCCAGCCAAACGTTCAATTCCGGAATCTCACTCAGACTACAAGATGGTCAACATACTCGGAACAGTTCTCCTGACACCTAATGCAGGTAAAATGGAACGAGTAAGTCTTCCGCCTTCCAAACATCCCACTAGCCGATTTACCAGCCCAGAGGAGATAAAAGAGTCTAACGAATCACTCGGAGGTGAAAGATCTCCTCCTCGCAGTCGCCAAAGAAGTCGAAGAGTCTCAGAAATCAGTCCTGCAGTACCAGCTTTTCGAGGAGATTAGCAAGGAGGCGGAGGCGCCAACCACGGATAGGAAGATCATTGTGCATCTCAATTGTAAGTTGTATCAGCTCTCCAATAATTCTATCGTCTTCGAGTTGAAAGTTCCCCCTTCGTGTATTAAATAGCAGCAAAGATTGCCATTGTTCCTGGCTAAGAGAGGCTTGCTTTGTAGTTGCGGACGGGGAGGCATTCAGTCAATATCATGCTTTAACCACCCTCCAGAAGTTCTGGGCTGCTATTCCCGAAGAGAATCTTCTCGCCGTGCCTTTGGACGCTAGGATATGTAGAGTGTTTGGGGGATTCGCTGGAAGAAGTTGAGTTGTGTGGAAGGAAAATCGGTGTATGTATTGCTATGTTTGGAGGATGTGGCTTGTATGCTACTCAAATTCCACTCAGAAGATATAAAATTTGTTCCGTTTATCTTTGCCCTGATCCCAAGAATCGAACAATTTGGATTTGACTTATATTTAACAAATGCCTTGCCCAACACAGAGATGCTTTAGATTGTCTAATATTTATTTTGTTTTCAAATATGTTTATGTTCACTACAAGTTTCTATATCTTATATTTCTGTGTTGTAAATAAAAAATCCAGATCAGAATTTCCTCTTATTGAGGGAAATCCGGTCTATAGAACTGGGTGAACAGTATATGAAAGCTTACTGAGCAGTACATGCAACTAGAAACATTCAGTCAGAATCGTTCTTACTTGTCAAGTTGTCGGGGGTTTAGTTTGATCTATAGTGTTTAAAGATGAATTCATAAACTTACCTAATAGCGCGTCAAATCAAAGTGGTTCTACTACAAGTGAAAGGAAGGTAGCAAAGTCTCCTACATTTCCGAGATTCAGTGATACGCCCCAATAAGGAACAGAGACTGCCACTAAATACAGGGAAAAAAGAAAGCTATAGCTATACGGTTCTGATCTATAATGGGTGGCAATGTCCTGTTCTCTGATTACCAATCAAAGGGGGGTTGATTACTCATCGATGTGGGCTGGATGCCGACTCTCAAATCGCCGACTAAAGAAGAAAAAAAAAATGGAATGATAAAGAGGGGGATGGGGGGAAGGGGATTTCAATAGTTAAAAATTCATATGCTTAATTTTCTAATTGCTTTTTACGGTGACCAGTTCAGATGATGGCTAGCACAAATAGTGAAGAAAACGACCACGAGCGGCCTTCAAAACGACAAGATACTGGCAGGGATAAGGACGAAAAGTTGACAAAATTAGCGACCGGTGCAGAATGGAAGCGTATGTCCCTATCCAAAGATACTCACAGTCTCTTACAATAAGATACAATGAAAGCTAATGTTATAAATTCAAAGCTGGCGATCCAAACCTCGACAAATGCTTCGTCTGCGACCTCGCGAACGAGCTACTCAACTGTGAACACTGCTCACGCTCTTACCATTCAAAGTGCTTAGATCCTCCACTGAATCATGATTCGGTGCCTGAAAGTTGGGCGTGTCCAGCTTGTGCGCTTTTGGGCGTAAAGGGTGCTACTCATACATATGTTTTGGATCAGAGGCAAGATGCGACGAGGATGACGAGAATTGAGAGTAGTTCGAGTACCGCAGTGTGTCATTCTGAGAGGAGTGACGAACTTAATCCTGTTGGAGATCCTCAGCGCCCCAAAAGTGAAAGCACTGCTCAGTCGAATTCCGCTCAACGAGTAAGGCCAAGGTCTCCAGCCCGTACCACTAGCAGTGAGAATCGCTCTTTATGGGTCAAATCATACCACTCAGAGGCACCGCAGAATACGATTAAATTTGGCTTTACTGGCAGACGTGGCCGTCCACCAATAATTGACTTGGACTTCCTGGAAAGGTCAAGACGTATATCAGCTGATAGTAATGGTACATTAAACAACCCATCCGTACCCGCTCGATCGGTTGAGAATACACCAACACACCCAGATCAATCTGAGCTGAAGAGAGGAAGACCATCTCGATACAGCACTCTCCCCGACGAGGTCGACGAAGCTCTCGCCACTATCAATCGCCAACTAGAGGATGGATTGCATTACAAGAAGATATTGGAACATGTTACTGCGAGGAATAAAGCGTTAGAGCAGGAGCTAAAAATTGAACGGGGAAAAGCGTTGCTAGCGACGAGGAATGAACAGGCGGTGGGTGAAGTGGAGATACTCAGGGAGGAGATTCAGAGATTGAAGAGGAACGCCGAGAGGGATGGGAAGAAGATCCGAGATTTGGAGGGGTGGAAATTGAGGATGAAGGCTATGATTGATGGTGACGGTGTTTAGGAGATTGCGTATTATTGTAATATAAATTCATAAGGCTTCCGAGTGGGATATTATGTAAAACATTGTAAATACTATATGTATAGCTCATTTAACGGCCGGTAATTCACGTGTGAACCCGCCTATCTCCAACGACGCAATACCAACAACTCTGCACCTCTCCTCATCACTCAATGTTTCTATTTCCCACCATATTAAAGCACAACTACGATCGTGAAGGAACCGGGACTAGCGGTCATCTCCAAGAAATAGCTTCTAGATGGGCAGTGGAGTTTTGATTTGGGTACCGATCTTCGCTTTCAAGAATCTTTATTTGAGAACACCAGAAAAAACAGGAAAAGGAAAGCTACTTGGCGAAGATTTTGACCAAGTATAGATCCGATCTGTTAGCCCGAGCATTAGAATGTCTGAAAGAAAGGCTCTTGGGACCTGCACTGGCGGTTCGCGTTGCTGTCATCGCCCACTTCCCACTTCTTAACACACCGAAACGATCAGCATAAGCATCCAAAAACTATCAATCATCTCAACTATAAAATGAAATATTCCCCAGGTGTCAGCCGCAAGCGCGAAACACCTCCCATCTTATTCCCCACCCCTCCTCCAAATATTAGAGACGTTAGCGTCGTTAGAGATTTGCGCGGAGAGTTGTATACCGAATATATGTCCTCTATCGAACTAAGCAAGATCCTAGAACCACGAGATACGTGGGAACCCGAGCATGATATGCCATCTGAAATTGTGCTACTATTATTTTCGACATAGTGTCTGCCAATAAGACCGTGAGCTAGAATCAATAAAACGCCTTCCATAAACGCATCTTATCTCATCATGATATCCAAGCCCCATAAAAATATGCAACCCTACTCACCCTTTCCATCCTTCCCCTCATCACCCACCGCCACCAACCGTCCAACAACCAAATACTTCTCCTCAAATCTCTCCTCCCACCCCCTAAGCGCTTCCCACTCCTCCGCGCCAAGATCCTCCAATTTATCCAACGGCCCCTCTAAATCCTTCGTCAACATCTCCTCATCAAAGCTCCCAAACGCTAATCCTCTACTTGCATCTCTCCCAGCAAAATTCTCGTATGGGCCGCCGGGACCGTAGAAATTGCGTCCCGAAGAGACGTCGAAGACGCGGCCGCGGACCGCGAAGTAGATGGGGTTGTTGCTTGTACCGTTGAAGGGAGCGAGGGTGGGAGGTGTGAATGTGCGGAAGACCACGGCGGCTGGTGCAGCAGGAAGGGCGGTGGCGGGCTTTGGGCGGAATTGGAGGTAGGTGAGGAAGAGGAGGAGGGCGAGGAGGAGGAGATTGATGGGGGTGGCTATTGTTTGTCTGTGGGGTATTAGCCGGGTTGATGGAGGGGTAGCTTGGTTGAAGGACGGGGAGAGAGCTTACACTTCAGGAGATGGAGTGGGTTTGGCGGCTTCTGGGAGGAGTTAGGGAAGAATAATCAGAGGAGGAGGCAGAGGAAGTAGACCTTGTGCCATTCTGTTCTCGACGTAATCCATTCTGTTAGGAATTGTCAGAAGGCCTCGGAGGCTGTGTCTTGTGCTCAAGCTCCGTCTCAAGAGCTGTCACGGAATATTATCAGAAAAGCTGATTGTCAAGATCAGGACAGCTTTAGAAGGGAAATCATCAAACTGTAGTCGCAGATTATCCAATATTACTGGCGCGACGTGAGATGTGGTTTTATTGCTTGGATTATGATGGATCAAGATGGAAGCTCTGAAAGTCCCCGACGGCCTTCTCGGTCCAACCCGCCGATGATACATGTGCACGTGATTTTGACAATTTGTGAAGCTTCATGGGAATTGCCAATGATTGAGTATTCCTTTTGGAATGGTGTTTAACCGTTTTGGTCATGAATGCCGGTAGCAAAAAGAAGTGGCCTTGACCATCTCCCGGACCCAGCGCTTTGTCCCTCCTTTCCCCTTTTCCACCCCAATTCTTCTCCACAACTGCCATGCAATTCGCCTCAACTTTCATGGTGAACAGACATGAGAGAACAGATAGAGTGGACGACCCTTCCCGCCCTCGCTTTGACCCATTCTACCCCTCCTCAGCCACTATCCTCGACTTATATCCCCTTTCAAGTTTCATAACTTCTCCCCTGGCAATATCCTTTCCACAATGATGAACAGACCCTCTCCCGTCGACATAACCGTGCCTTCTCCATCTTCAATATTCCCCCTAATCCACAACTTTCTCCCTTGCCTCTTCTCAACCCATGCTCGACATAGAACGATTGCGGGCGTCCTGACAGGCTTCTTATAATCAACTTTCAAAGAAGCCGTCATGGTCGTCTTATCATTTTCCCTCGCACTCTCCGCCGCCAGACCCAATGCTTCGTCGAGGAGAAGGGATATAAATCCCCCATGACACGTATCAACATGACCATTGACACCCGATCCAAGCGACAAAAGAGACAACACTTGTCCATACTTCTTTGAAGAATCAGCAGCCTTATAGAATGACTGCCATGCAATAATTGTATCCTCTGCTGCGAGAGTCTTTGCAACGAATGTATCAGCCGTGGAATCTGGTTTCGTGACTCGGGATTCGTTTGTGAAAGCTCGCAAGGCGGGGTCTGAGAAGAACTGCAATGCCCATGGAGCTGATTGAAACTTGGCCTTGATTTCTGCTAATGGTGGCTCTACCTTCAGAGGAAATATAGAACTGGGACCAGCCATTGTTTGTTGCTGATGGAGAAATAATTGCTGATTCTGATATAAAATTCAAACACCGTAGACCTTTTTCACAGACCTCGGCTCAACGCTGCTCGCCGTATCGCTGCCCGTTGAACGCCAAACACTGAGACATCGATCCAGATATGCGGGCGGATAGGGCCAAACTACAAGGAGTTGAAAAGATCACCATGATCTCCAACCACGAGCTTTACCCCTGTGGTTGAGAATAACCTCACAAGTTCCAGATCAATACAACTTTTAGCACAGCCCCCCCTCTAGTGATTTTATGTAATTATCTATGCAATTATCCTCAAATCCTCCTACATCGTGCCGCAACTCCATATGGAATGGTTCCCACCTGGTGCACCTATTAATAAGCCCTTGCAGTCAGATTTCATATATTTCGTACTGAATTTAGACATCCGATCGAGAGGCTAAAACATGAAACAAACGCCCCGAGCTCCTGCAATTCGCGCTTGAACCTTTCTCGAGGGAGCAGAAATCGTTGGTCAAGACGGTCTCTTTAAAAGTCTTCAATGTCTTCCAGTTCTTGAGTTCCAGAAGGACGGTCGGCAACTTCATCGTTCTGCTGCGCCTGGATTTGATTCGCTGCCAACTGCAAGGAGCCGTTGCGATTGACTGACCACTATTGATTGCATTGCAGTGTCAACAAACATCGAAAACACGCCAGCAGGCCATTCTTTTGTGACCAGATCACCATTTCATTCCTTTATGAGTCCAACGACTTTCTTTTCATTTCCCGAAATTATCCCAAAGTAGCTATCGATTTTGCGACATACGCCGCAGCACAGCCCCTCCTTTCAAGCTCAACACACGATAATCCAGACCAACGCGATACTAGACCAACACGATACGTGTGCGATACCTTCAATACCAATCAGAGACCCAACTGGAGATCACGATTCAATGCTTCTCTAAACTTAATCTCTAAGATTGCTTTGGTCTCACGGCAAGCTCTCGAAGCAGTGATAACCCCGCGAAGATCAGACACGTTACAGACACGGCATAATGTGGAAGAGGCTCAATAATCCCAAAGGTGCTCGACAGCCGGCTACTGGCGACCCGGTATATCATAAATCGAGTGCTGAGGAAAGAGGGTATTCAAGGGATGATTACAATCTGGTTCCATCAGCCCTCAATAGCCACCCACCCCAGAGGTCCCCACGGGACGTGGAAACCGGATTGCCCCAGCTACCTTTGTGAGTGCTTCAGATCTCTTATCACTCAAGGTACAAGGCATGTGGAAGCTCGGATGAAGTATCATTGACCTGGATGGTACTCCGAGCGAGTAACAGACAGCTTAACTCAGTATATAATGGAGACTAACATAAGTCCAGTGAGGCCGTCCCTCCAGCTCCTCCGGCACACCAGGAAAAGTTCAGACCAGTCTCCTCAATATATTCAGAACCCTCTCCAAACCCAATTACAACTCGATTTGCAAGAAACGCTTACGGACACCCGACAACATATGAAGAAGAAGTCTCACCTCCAAGTTCACCGGAGTTTGGTGCTGTAAGAAGGTATGTCGAGTCTTTTCCAGTTGTGTCGTACGAATGCTCGTGAGCTATTGTACCAACCACAATCGCATCCTTCAGAAGCCAGCTTTAGCAATCGTTCCAAGTCTTCGATCACAACCTATATAAATCCTAGCGTGGCCAGTCAATTGCATCCTAATTTTCCTTTTTACCTGCTCATGTTTGGCTCTTGCACCCTTGGAAGAATATTTGCTAACACGAGGAAGCAGCCAAGGTCAGGACGACGAAGTATCTCCTATCGATCAAATGCCCGACATATCACAACTCAACTTTACCAGACAGCAACAACCACAGTCAGAGCCAACCAACAGACCTGGATCGAGTTCGAAACCCTCGAGCAATATCCCCGTACTCCGACGGGAGAAGAGACGCAATCAAGTGGCAGCTGCTGCAGCAAATCTAGTTACTCGCAAGGAGGTTGGTAATGCAAATAGACGAAGTGTTGTTGATCCACGATGGGATCCATATTCAGGAGAGATCACAAATAGTGACAAAGGAAAGCCACAATCGGTCAAGCCAGGACAATTTACTCCACCAGGACTTCGATCAGTCCATCCATCTGGGGTGGTGCTTGGAAATGAGTCAAAAATCAGCGGCCCACCAAAAGCACACCAATCGTTTGGGGAGCGTGTTCGGAAGTTAAAAACTCAAAATGCTCCTGTGGAAAAACCGGAATGGAAAGGGGCTACTGGCCGTGTAACGCTTGTCTCTCCGGTCATGGATCAACCCGACATCAAACCACTCAATATTCCCAGAAAAAGCAGCAAACGTGTCTCTTCGCCTGTTTCGGCTGGAAACACCGCCCCTGCCGCTTTCATCCAAAGTAGCTTTGAAACGGGACCTGCATCAGCTCAGCAGTCTGAACCTGTTGACCCCACTATTAGAACTGTACAGTCAAATAGTGGTCGCAGTACCCCAAGGCCCTTGAACACCCCAACTGTTGTTGCCCCAGATCCAGTTGTGTCAGGCAACAACACTCAACTCCGTGGAAATCAGCCGACACCTGTCCATGCGCATAGAAGGTCAGGTTCAGCTGGAACCATTGAGCGCAATTTCCGCGAAGCCTTCAAAAACGTTTCTTTTTCTAAGGACGACTCAGACCCATACGTCCAACCCCCTTCTCGCTTCAGCGTAACAACCTATGCACCATCAGAAGCACGAAGCTCCCCTCGTCCTTCTACTGATACCTGGGACCGGCTACCTATGCCCACACCTCCTCAACAATATACCACCACCCAGCAACCCTCACCCATCCTCAACCGCAAACGCCCCAAAGTCGGCGAAAGTCCCAAAGCCACGACCCGCAAAGCCGTCAACGCCGACTCCCCTGTCAAAATCAGTATGACGAGCAGCATAGCCACCAAACGCGCCTCCAACATCGCCAAAACGCTTCCCCAATCCCCTGCCGAAGCACAATCTCGCGACCTAATCACCTCGCTCCAAGCTCAACTCGATAACCTCCAACATCGAAAGAATAACATTGCGAAGAGTATTAGGCAGATGACAGAGCTGATGCCGACTGATAATGTGGTTGTGACTGCGGAGGTGAGGAGGAAGAGGGATGAGGAGAAGAGGAAGGTGGAAGGGTTGAGGGAGGAGGAGGCGGACGTTAGGCGGGAGGAGCATGAGATTGGATTGAGGTTGCATAGGGCGTATAAGAGGAAGGATAAGGATGCTGTGTATGAACCGACGGGGTTGTGGGTTAGGAGGGTTACAGGGTGATTTCTTTTTGCTATGAACTAGTTCTTGGTAGGGCGTTGATGGCTGGGTATTAAGACTTGATATGGAAGCAGAAATGAGCTTGATAGGTTGAATTTCAAGCAGTCTCCCGCATCCGGAAGCTGGACGAGGAATGGACACGCTTGCGCTGTATGTTATGATGTAGATGATACCACTCTTAGTTTATTAGCGATCATTGGAGAACGAATTCAGTTAAATAAGTCGTGCACCCAACTCCACAAGCCGCGTAAAGATGCGATTGCACTGCGTGGGGCGGGATGGGGCCAAGCACCTTCCACCATTCAATTCAATCCAATCCAATCCCCTCGATCGCGTTCCCCACACCCACCCTCCACCTTTCTCCCACATTGCATAAAGAATCCACTCCCCAAAATTCCACAAACGGAAAAATAAGTTCTGTGTATGGGATCCAGCTGATTCTCATCTCATCCGATACGCAAGCGCATATCTTCACATTCATGACTTATGCAGAATATATTGGTTGCGCGGCTTTCAGCCTCAAAGATACCTTAATCTTACCAAGTCGTGTGTTTGTAATAATAAAGCAAAGCAAAACCTCCCTTTGAATTTTCGATACGATTACCTACGCAAGGTTCCGCTGTTCTCATTTCATCTCTTCGGGCTATGTCAAAAAGTCTTCGCAAAATGAGGTGGGTTGTGTCGCTCACTGCACTGCACGTCCTGCCGGACTCTAGCTGTGTCCTACTAGATACGGTGGGCATTGGCGTGGGTGGGGTGCGTTGCGTTACGTTTTTCATTTGGTCTTAAA
>Ga0182030_10023816_pt1 | contig 11293 bp, 12 predicted proteins | sample 812S3MmetaG_FD_121299 | JGI IMG/M metagenome (GOLD analysis project Ga0182030, IMG submission 121299) | Permafrost microbial communities from Stordalen Mire, Sweden - 812S3M metaG (Illumina Assembly) | ecosystem: Environmental > Terrestrial > Soil > Wetlands > Permafrost | place: Sweden...
ACTGGTAGGTCTGGGTTTCAACCCAGACGAATCGTGCCGATAAAGCCAATCAAATCAACAGGGATTTGCCCCTGATGAAGTTTCAAAGAGGGCTTTGCCCCTGATGAAGTTTCAAAGAAGGGTACGGGCTTCAGCCCGTACATAAGCCTCGTAAAAACAATGGGGCTTTAGCCCCCGAGGGAATGCCGATCCGCCGATCTCTGCCTTTGTAGGGCGCGCAAAATGGACTCAATCGTTGAGACACTACACTACTATCAGCGGAAAGCCACCAGTTTCGTCTCCAATTTTCCGTGAAATGCGCAGATTCAGGGTCGAACGGCATCCCATATGGTATGTTCTGGCCAGAATCGGCTTGCTCTCACGCTGAAATTCACGGAGAATCTACGCCCAAAGCAGCCATCGTCGGCAGCGGACCCAACGGCCTCAGCGCCGCCATCACCCTCGCCCAGGCGGGGGTCGAAGTCACCGTCTTCGAAGGCCGCGACACCATCGGCGGAGCAGCCTCCACCGCCGAAATCACCCTCCCCGGCTTCCACCACGACCTCGGCGCTTCCATCTTCCCCATGGCCCTGGCCAGCCCATTCTTCCAATCGCTGCCGCTCGCGGATTTTGGCCTCAACTGGATCGAACCCGACGCCCCGCTCGCCCACACACTCGACGATGGCACATCCGTCATGCTCGAACACAGCCTAGCCGCAACCGCCGCCGGCCTCGGCGAAGACGGCCCAGCGTACACCCGCCTCATGCGCCCTTTCGTCGATCAATGGCCAGACCTCTGCCGCGAAATCCTCGGCCCGGTCCTCCATATTCCCTCCCACCCAATCCTGATGGCCCGCTTCGCCGTTCTGGCCGCCTTCCCCGCAGACATCCTGGCCAAAACCCTCTTCCGCGGACCGCGCGCCCGAGCCCTCTTCGCCGGCAACGCCGCCCACTCTGTTCTCCCGCTTGAATCGCCCTTTTCCTCCGCCGTCGGCCTCGTCCTCAGCGCATCCGCCCACTCTGGCGGATGGCCCATCGCCGCCGGCGGCGCCCAATCCATCTCAAACGCCCTCGCCGCCCATCTCAAAAGCCTCGGCGGGCGCGTCGTATCCAGCCACTCCATCCGCTCCCTCAAAGAGCTGGACAGCTACGAGATCATCCTCTGCGACGTCTCTCCGCGCCAACTCGCCAAACTCGGCCACGACCAGCTTCCCGCCAGCTACCTCCGCAGCCTCGAAAACTACCGCTACGGCCCCGGCGCCTTCAAAATCGACTGGGCGCTCAGCGAACCCATCCCCTGGCGTGCCCGGGATTGCCAACGCGCCGCCACAGTCCACCTCGGCGGAACTCTAGAAGAGATAGCCGCCTCCGAACTCGCCCCGTGGGAAGGCCGCGTGGCCCAGAAGCCGTTCGTACTGGTAGCCCAGCCCAGCCTCTTCGACCCCGCCCGCGTGTCAGATCCAAAGATGGCCGGAAAACACACCGCCTGGGGTTACTGCCACGTCCCCAACGGCTTCCCCGGATCGGCCCAGGACGCCATCGAGTCGCAAGTCGAGCGATTCGCCCCCGGCTTCCGCGACTGCATCCTCGCCCGCAAAGTCTGGTCCCCCGCAGCCTTTGAGTCCTGGAACCCCAACCTCATCGGCGGCGATCTGTCCGGCGGAGCCATGTCCATAAGCCAGTTGATCTTCCGCCCCACTACCCGGCAGTACCGCGCACCAAAAAAGCGCCTCTACCTGTGCAGCGCCAGCACCCCACCCGGCGGAGGAGTCCACGGCATGTGCGGCCATTGGGCAGCGAAAGCCGCACTCGACGACCTAGTTCACGCCGGAATCGCCTGAAAGCCCAACTGCCGCGCAGCATCCAGCAATTGCACATCTCCGGCGATGAAGACCCTACCGGCTGGACTACCCAGCACCCAGTCATACGCCGCAGCAAGTTGCTGCGCATCGGCTGCTTTCAATTGAAATCGGTCAACAAATAGCTCTGCCTGATCCCGCAACGCCAGACTCGGGAGCACTTCACGCCAGGACATCCTGAGTTGGGCCAGATCCACCTGCGCGGCTGAGAATTGAGCCGGTGTCGCATGTCCCATCCGCAGTAGCCGTGCAAATGCGCTTCGCACTTCAACCGGCGTGGACCACCAAACCACGACTCCGAATTGCCGCGCCAATTGCAGCGCGGCGGAACTCGATTGCTGCCTCAAGAAAAGTGGCACCAGGGAACTCGCATCCCAAAAGGCCTCCGCCATCTATCGGTCTCCACGGCTGTCGATCACCGCTTGTATTGCGATTTCCTTCGGAATATCGGCTTTCGGCCGCGCCCAAAACGCGTCCCAGTCCATCTCTTGTTCCGGTAGCTTGAGCCGCCCGGTCGCCACCAGATATGCTTCTTCCTCGGACGCGGTCATCGCCGCATACGGCACGATCCGCGCGACGGGCACATTCCGGTCGCGCACGATCACTTCCTCGCCGCCACGCACATACTGTAAGTACGCGCTAAGCTGATTCTTCAACTCGCCAATGTTTACGGTCTTCATAGACCAAAGTCTACCCCATCTTGGCCAACTTGGCTAAGATTAGCTGCGGAGCTCCCCAACCACTCCAGCATTTACACTGGCCATTGTCATGGCGCAAGCAAACGGCAACACCGCAGGGCTCCAGCCCTCCCGCAAAGAATTCCTGGCGTTAGCCAAGACGCACACCCTCGTCCCCGTCTTCCGTACCCTCACCGCCGACCTCGAAACCCCGGTCTCCGCCTTCCTCCGCGCCGCCTGGGAGTCGCCCGAGTGCTTCCTCCTCGAGAGCGTTGAGAACGGCGAGCAGATCGGCCGCTACACCTTCATCGGCCTCAATCCCTACAAGCGCATCGTCTCCCGCGGCCGCGCCATCGCCATCACGGAAGGCAAAAAGACCGCCCATATCGAAGGCGACATCTTCGCAATCCTGCGCGAATCCCTCAGCGGACACACCCCAGCCCGCGTCCCCGGCCTGCCGCCTTTCACCGCCGGCGCCGTCGGCTTCCTCAGCTACGACGTAGTCCGCCAAATCGAAAAACTCCCCACCACCAACCCCGACGAACTCCACGTCCCCGACGCCTGCCTCCTCTTCTTCGACGAAGTCCTGGCCTTCGACCACGTCCGCAAAGAGATCCACCTTGTCGTCACCGCCGACGTCACCCTGCAATCGCCGACAGAAGCTTACTCCGACGCCATCAAGCGCCTGGCGAAGCTCGAAAAACGCCTCGCCCAACCGCTGCCCAAACTCCCCAAACCCTCCGGCAAAGGCAAGCTCAAAGTTACCCACCGCACCCGCAAAAAGGATTACCTCGCCGCCGTAGAAACCATCCGCGAATACATCCGCGCCGGAGACGTCTTCCAGACCGTCCTCTCCCAACGCCTCGACGTAGAACCCGGCGTCGATCCCTTCGCCGTCTACCGCGCCCTGCGCATCGTCAATCCCTCGCCCTACATGTTCTTCCTGCGCACGACGCCGGACGCAACCGGGAAGAAATCAGCCGGCCCAGCCAGCACTCTCGAAGTCGCCGGCTCCTCACCCGAAATGCTCGTCCGCGTACAGCAAGGTAAGGTCGAGTATCGCCCCATCGCCGGCACCCGCAAGCGCAGCTCCGACGAAGCCAAAGACGAAGCCCTCGCCGAAGAAATGCTCGCCGACGAAAAAGAGCGCTCCGAACACGTCATGCTCGTAGACTTAGGCCGCAACGACGTAGGCCGGGTCAGCGAATTCGGCTCCGTCAAAGTCGACCGCCTCATGTTCGTCGAGCGCTACAGCCACGTCATGCACCTGGTCAGCAAGATAGAAGGCAAACTGCGCCCAGACCTCACCGCCGTCGATGCCCTCCGCGCCTGCTTCCCCGCCGGCACCTTGTCGGGAGCGCCCAAAGTGCGCGCCATGGAGATCATCGAAGAGCTCGAACCCGCCCGCCGCGGCATCTACGGCGGCTGCGTCCTCTACGCCGATTTCTCCGGCAACCTCGACTCCTGCATCACCATCCGCTCCATGGTCGCCCAGAACGGAAAAGGCCACATCCAAGCCGGCGCCGGCATCGTCGCCGACTCAGTCCCAGAATCCGAATACCAGGAATGCCTCAACAAAGCCCAGGCCGTCCTCCGAGCCATCGAGCAAGCGCGAAAACTCTAGTCTCTTAAGTCAGTATTCCGCTCGAGAAGTGTTGTCATCCTGAACAAAGTGAAGGACCTGCTTTTCAGCAATTTACGCCTCCGGTGGATACTTGAAAATAAGTTGCTACCTTCCGACCCAGGACTCTAGAACTCCAAACGTTTCAAATCGGACCCGACCGAAGACCCAATGCCCGAATTGGGCTTGCCCAATCTTTACCTTTCGCTGCGTGTAATAGCCCCCGGCAGACCGTCGTCCAAATGGCCAATCCTGGGCCATGCAGTGCTCTTGCAAAGAGCGCCTTAGCTGCAGCATGGTCCCCAGGAACATTCCAAGGAAAGGTAAAAAACATGCTCGTCTCGAGTTCGCAAAGCACTAGCTCGCTGCTGACCCTTCTCTCGTCAACCACGTCAACCACGTCAACCTCTTCAACCGCAGCCGCATCCAGCACCTCCGACAGCAGCCGAAACTCCTTTGACAGCGCACTGAGCGGCCTGCTCTCCTCCATCCAGTCCGGAGATCTGACCAGCGCGAAAACCTACCTGGCGCAATTGGACAAGCTCACCCCCTCCAACGCCGACTCCAGCAGCCCATTGGGACAGTTCCTCTCCAGCGTCACCACGGCACTGTCCGATAACAGCGTCACCGACGCGCAAAGCGCGCTCACCACCCTGGAAAACTCAGCCAACGCGAGCACAGCAACAACCGCAAGCACCGCCGCTTCGAACTCTTCAGCAAACAGTGCCCTCGCCCAGGACGTCGCAAGCCTCTTCAGCGCCATCAGCTCAGGCGACCTGACCAGCGCAAAATCAGCCTATAGCTCTCTGACCACCCTGCTCAATTCGCAGTCCAACTCCTCCACCGGAAGCACGGCAACTAGCACCGCCAGCAGCAGTTCTTCGTCCAGCAGTTCCAGCAGCACCTTTGGCAGCCTGCTCCAGACCATAGGAGCGGCGCTCAGTTCCGGAAATATCTCCACCGCGCAAAGCGCTTTGGACACCTATCTCAAAAACCTCTCCTCTTCCACCGGAACCCTGGTCAGCCTTACCGCGTAATCCGGCCGCAACAACAAGGGCGAACACGCCAGTTCTATAACTTCTCGAGCCCAGGCTTCGAAAAGGATGTAGACAAAACCGATGATGCGCGTGGAATTGGCTTTCCCAGGAAAACCCGCTCCACGCGCACCGGACGCTCCAGTTTCACCCGCAAGCGCGTCATCCACCAAAAATCTTCTTAAAGAATCGGCCCACCCGAGTCAGAAAACCCGGCTTCTGGGCCTGCGCTGAAGCCGGAATCGAAGTACGCGCCGCAGAGACCGCAACCGGCGCATCCGCAGCCGGCGCAGACGGCTCTTCCCTCGAAAGCGCCACCGCAACCTCCGGCGTCTTCGCCAACGCAGGCGCAGCCGGAGCCAGCCCCGCACTCTGCGCCACGGGAAACGCATTCGCCTGCGTCACGCTGGCCGGATCAGGCGGACATCCGCACGACTCCTTCTCGTTATCCACCACTTGCTGCAAACTGCCCTGCTCAAAGAGCACCCGCTGATCCGCCTGCACCCGGTACGCCCCGCCATTGAAGTTGCTGCTCACCAGCACATACGGCGCATCCGGCCCGCGATTCTCCACGCAAGTATCGCCCTTTTCGCCCAGCCGAACCCGCACCGCCGCCACGCCCGGCCCGCTAATCAGAATCCGCAACTCCGGCGTCAAAATCACGTCGGCGTTCTTACCCGTAGCAAAATTCGCCTCAAGCGCCCCGCGCTCCAGACCCATCATCAGCCCCGGAGCTTCCGCAGCCTGCACACTCGAATCGGCAGTCAAACTTACCTTCGTCGTAGCGCAGATATGCAGGTTCCCGCGATGCGGCAGCGTCACCACCGCCGTCCGGTCGCCCGCGGTAATCGTACCGCTCGCGCCAATGACCGCCTTGCCCTCCGCCACCGTCAACCCGCCGGAAAGCGTCACGCCCTCCACAGGCACAATCGCAATCGGCAAATTCTGCGCGCAGGCAATCCCCGCCGCAGCCAGAAAACCAACGGATATAGTCCTTCTGAACGCAACCCGTTTTGTCATCCTGAACACAACCCAATTTGTCATCCTGAACACAGTGAAGGATCCGCTTCTCAGCGATGCAAGCCCCCGAAGCAGCATCCAACCCCCAGAACCGAACATCGGCTGCATCTCCTACATATTTAGGAAGTTGCGAATCATCTGCCGCCCGCCCTCGGTCAGCACGCTCTCGGGATGAAACTGCACTCCCTCAACCGGCAGCGACCGGTGCCGCAGCCCCATGATGATCGACTCCCCATGGCGACCATCCGACCGGGCAGTAATCTCCAACTCCGCCGGCAAACCCTCTTCAGCCACAATCAGCGAGTGGTAGCGCGTACACGTTAGCGGAGTCGGCAACCCGGCAAAAACACCCTTGCCGTCATGCTCCACAGGACTGGTCTTGCCATGCATCAGCTCCGCCGCCCTAACCACTGAGCCCCCAAACGCCGCCCCAATCGCCTGATGCCCCAGGCAAACCCCAAGAATCGGGGCCTTCCCAGCCATCCGCTGAATCAGCGGAATCAAAATCCCAGCATCCTGCGGAGTACAAGGCCCCGGCGAAAGCAAAATCCGCTCCGGCTTCAGCGCCTCCACCTCGTCCACGGAAAGCTCATCGTTCCGGCGCACAACCATCTCCGCACCCTGTTCGCCCAGATATTGGACCAGGTTGTAAGTAAACGAATCGTAGTTGTCGAGCACAAAGACCATGGCTGCAATCCAGTTTACAGCCACCCCCCCGAAGCCCGGACAGGGCAATCTCATCAATCGGTCTCACTCTCAACCGCATTGCGATTTGGACCGGAAACGCCCCATTGGCCTGCAAAACTGAGCGCCAAAGGCGCGCCGTTATCCCAGCCCAGGCCATAGGCCTGGGTAACGAGCGTCAAACGAAGCGGAAAAAGGGCTGAAGGCCCGATTCATCTACTTCAATTTCTCTTCATGCGTTTGCCACCGAGACACGAACAGCGCCGAAGTCCCGTTGCGTTAGCTAGGCTACAATACAACGTGGGCCAAATCCCACCAAAGTCGGTAAATCCGCTCGGCCGCGAGCCGAAACCCAGCTAAAACTGCAAGGAGTTTTCCCCTTATGGCGATTCCCGCCACACAAATGCGTCCCGGCATGATCATCAAGCACAACGATCAGCTTCACCTGGTTTTTGCCGTCGAGCACCGTACGCCCGGCAACCTCCGCGCCTTCATCCAGGCCAAGCTGCGCAACATCAAGTCCAACGCCATGTTCGAGCACCGCTTCCGCTCCGGCGACGCCATCGAGCGCGTCCACGTCGACGAGATCGACATGGAGTTCCTCTACAGCGACGGCGACGACTACTACTTCATGAACCCGGACGACTATGAGCAGATGGTGCTCAAAGCCTCCACCCTGGGCGACGCGGTCGAATACCTCACCTCGAACCTCAAGATCAAAGTCAGCTACTTCGACGGAGTAGCCGTAGGCATCGACCTTCCCGGCACCGTCGAGCTGACCGTAGTCGAGACCGAGCCCGGCATCAAAGCCGCCACCGCCTCCAGCGTCACCAAGCCCGCCAAGCTCGAAACCGGCCTCGTCGTCCAGGTCCCGCCCTTCATCAACGAAGGCGAAAAGATCCGCGTCGACACCAGCGAAGGCACCTACCTCAGCAGGGCTTAATCAAGACGCCATGAACCGATTGGAACTACAGGCACTTTCGCATATTCGTCTCAAGGAAGCTCGCATGCTTTGGGCTGCGGGCTTTTCGGACGGCGCTTATTACTTGGCGGGGTATTCAGTGGAATGCGCACTGAAAGCTTGCGTTGCGAAGCGAACGAAGGAACATGACTTCCCAGAAAAACCCGAAGTCGTTAGAAAGCTCTATGTACACAAATTGAACGAATTGATGGTTCTGTCAAACCTCGCTCCACTTCTTGAAGCTGCAATTCGGACGAATCCTTCCTTGAAAGATCGGTGGAGTATTGTGCAAAGATGGTCTGAGGAGAGCCGATACGAGCGCAGAGACCCCACGTCGGCGGAGGCTGTGCTCAACGCGATTGAAGACGGATCAGAAGGGATACTGCCATGGATCAGACTGCATTGGTGAGTTTTGACATTGAAAACGGGAAACGTGTCATCACGGCCTTGGAGCAGGACGGCGTGACTCCAGATGTCGCACTGTGGGCGGTGCTGCCTGAATATGAAGACTGGCGATTGGTTATTGCGTCTCGGGCATTAGATGGACTGTCTCTTCTCGAAAGCTACAGTCTGATCAACGCCGCGATGCGCAAGGCTGGAATGACATTTCTCACGGAGCCTACCATATTTTTCTGCAGGATGGACGAACCGTTCATCGAAGCATTGCGCGAGACTTTTGCCGTCGCCGGTGACACTTACGGAATGCGCCTCGGCGGACAGAAGTTCGGAAATCAATACGTCGAAGAAGCCTTCGTCTACCGCATCCAGTAGAGTCAGACAAGGATTCACTGGGAAACAAGTATCCAGACAAACTCCCGTCCGTGGATAATCGAAGCGTCCGGCGCGACCGCTCCGGAATCCCTCGAATCCTGGAGCCATCATGCACCGCCTTCCTTCCGCACACCCCAAAGCCGTCCTCCTCGCAATTCTTCTGCCCGCATGCCTGCTGACAACTCGCGCACCCGCGCAGACCCAGCCAGCGCCCGAAAAGCCGGCACAGCAAGCCCAGCCCGCGGCTAAACAACCCGATGCGAAGCCGGAGCATAAAGGCGCGCATCGCATGGGCCCCTTCTACGAACCCGACCCCATCGACTGGAGCGACCACGACGGCTACCAGCAGATCTTCGACGGCGCGAGCCTGAAGAACTGGGCAGGCGACCCCTCCGTCTGGCGTGTCGAAGACGGCGCAATCGTGGGCGAGTCCACCAAAGAGCACCCCGTCAGCAACAGCTATATCTCCTTTCACGGATTCGAAGCCAAAGACTTTGACCTCAAACTCGAAATCAAAGTCGTCAACGGCGGCGGAAGCGGCATCCAGTACCGCAGCCACACCGGAATCCCGTGGCGCGAGGGGCACCCGAACCTCGACTGGATGATGACCGGCCCGCAAGCCGATTTCTGGTCGCCTGCATTTCCAACAGCCTCCGAATGGACCGGCCAGTTCTACTCCGAGAACACGCCCATGGGCATTCTGGCCTGGCGCGGCCAAGTGGTCGATTCCGCTCCGGGCAAGAATCCTCAACTGATGGGCAACATCGGCGACCGGCGCGCTCTGGGCGGCTTCGTCAATGTCAACGACTGGAATCAATACCTGGTCATGGCGCGGGGCAGCACATTCATCCACGTCATCAACGGTCAGCTCATGGCAGTCTACGTCGACGACGACCCAAACTCATCCAACAACAAGCCAGGACTGATCGGCATCGAGATTGAAGGCACCCCATGCAAAGTGCTGGTCCGCAATATCTGGGTGAGAAAGCTCCAATAATTGATCGCGCCTCGCATCGGAATCGGATGAGCGCTCAGCCAGCCGCCAGATAGCGAAACAGGCCGCGCTCTCCGTATTGCAGCAACACGCGATCCGCCGTCACCAGCGTAGCTCCCAGATGCCGAGCCGTAGCCACAAGAATGCGATCCGCTGGGTCCGGGTGAATATCCCCTGGAAGCCGCGTGCTATCCACGGCAACTTTCGGAGAAAGCGGAGCCAGCCGCACACCCTGCAAGCCCAGCGCCCGGTCTACCCACTCCTGAACGTCCGACCCAAGATTCAGCTTTTTCTTCGCAACCAGCAGGCCAATCTCCCAGGGAGAGATGGCGGATATGTAAATCCAGCCTTCGAGCGCTGCCTGTTCGATCTTCGAACGAACCTCCACTGGCAGCCGCAGATTGCCCTCAACCAACCAAATCCATACGTGGGTATCGAGCACCAAGTCGTTCATGGCTCGGCGAACCAACCCCAGGCATCCTCACCCAGTGGAGAAATGATGTCACCCTCCCAAAGCACCGTCCCTCGCATGGCGCCAAACAACGGGCTTCGCGGTTCGCGTATCGGTACCAGTTGAGCGACCGGCTTGCCGAATTTGGTAATGATAATCGGCTCCCGCGTTTCCGCCACTTCATCCAGCAGTTTCAGGCACTTGGCCTTGAACTCGCCCGCCCCAATCGCGCGCTGAGGAGCAGCACCCTGGCGCGCTGTCTCTTCCTCGCCGCGATTCGACTCTGCATCCGAAGGGATCAACACATTCAATTCTGCGCGATTTGCCACGATGTCCTCCCATAGTCGCCGACCATGGTCATACTTTAACACCAATCTACCTTTAATTCCTCCCTTAAAATGAAGCCAGCGAGGCGATTTCGAGCATGGTGCTGCACTTTCTAGTTCGAGGACGGGTCCAGGGCGTGGGCTTCCGCTGGTTCGTCCACCGCGAAGCCAGCGAACTCGAGCTGAAGGGCTGGGTGCGCAACACCGAAGAAGGAGACGTGGAAGTCGTCGTCGCCGGAAGCGAACAGGCGCTCGACGAGCTGCGCGACTCCCTCCGCCGCGGCCCCCGCGGCAGCCGCGTCGACAGAGTCGTCGAGCATCCCCTCGTAGAAAGTGAAGGCGAAAACCTGAGCATCTTCAAGATCGAGGGCGCCTGGTAATCCGTCAGCCGGTCCTGCCGCCCTTTATAATCGAGACAGAGATTGCCGGAAGTCCTCCCATTTTCCCACCGCAAACATCTCAAATCACTCGCAGTGCCGCAAAGGCACTCAGGAGCAGTTCGAAACATGCCCGAAACCTTTAACGTAGACGCCCTCAAGGCGCTAGTTCGCACAGTCCCCGATTTTCCCAAGCCCGGAATCCTCTTTTACGACATCACCACCGTCCTCAAAGACCGCGTCGGCATGGCCATGCTCATCGACGCCCTGGCCGCACACTATATCGAGCGCAAAATCGACCTCGTCCTTGGCATCGAAGCCCGCGGATTCATCTTCGGCCCGGCACTCGCCTACCGCCTCAACGCCGGCTTCGTCCCCGTGCGCAAGCCGCGCAAGCTCCCCGCCCCCGTCGCCCGCGTCACCTACGACCTCGAATACGGCTCGGACACCCTCGAAATCCACCTCGACGCCATCCAGCCCGGCCAGCGCGTCCTGCTCGTCGACGACCTGCTCGCCACCGGCGGCACCATGGAAGCCAC
>Ga0182030_10023819_pt1 | contig 11292 bp, 8 predicted proteins | sample 812S3MmetaG_FD_121299 | JGI IMG/M metagenome (GOLD analysis project Ga0182030, IMG submission 121299) | Permafrost microbial communities from Stordalen Mire, Sweden - 812S3M metaG (Illumina Assembly) | ecosystem: Environmental > Terrestrial > Soil > Wetlands > Permafrost | place: Sweden...
GGCCTCGGCCGTAACGCGTTTCTCTACGTCGACGACATCAACAAGACGCCGCTGAACATCGGCGACGTCGAGATCACCGGCGGCCGCAGCGGCTGGACGATCAACGAGAAAGTCAGCAAGGGCGACGACGTCCTGGTGCAGATCGTCAAGGAACCGCGGGGCCTCAAAGGGGCGCGCGTCTCGACCAACGTCTCGTTGCCCGGCCGCTACTTGATCCTGATGCCGACCGGCAAATACTCCGGCGTCTCGCGCAAGATCGAGTCGGCCGAGGAACGCAACCGCCTCAAGGGCGTGATGAAGGCGATCCGGCCCGAAGGCATGGCGACCGTCGTGCGCACGGCGGCCGGCGGCGTTTCCAACGCGGAGTTGATCGCCGACCTCGGCGTGCTGATCCGCATGTGGCACGGCATCCTCGAGAATTACAAGTCCGCACCGACGCCGTCGCTCTTGCACAAGGACATGAATCTCGTGTACAAAGCGGCACGCGATTTCATCACGCCCGACGTGCAAAACGTTTGGATCGACGATCCGGAAGAAGCCGAGCGCGTGCGCGATTTCATGCGCCTGCTCGGACCGCAATACGTCGAACGCATCAAGCCGTATGCAACCGGTGTGCAGCTTTTTGCCGACTACAAGATCGACGAAGAAGTTTCCAAGCTGATGAAGCCCACCGCGAAGTTGCCCTCCGGCGGTTCGATCGTTATCGAGACGACCGAGGCGCTGACGGTCATCGACGTGAACTCCGGTAAATTCACCGGCGGCAAGAACCTCGACGACACGATCGTCAAGACGAATATTGAAGCAGCGGCTGAGATCGCGCGCCAAGTACGCTTGCGCGACATCGGCGGCATCATCGTTTGCGACTTCATCGACATGTCGTCCGAGAGCGACCGCAACAAAGTTATCAAGAGCCTCGAAGACGGTTTGCGCAAAGACCGCACGCGCTCGACGATCCAATCGTTCTCGCCGTTGGGCCTGCTCGAATTCACGCGCAAGCGCGTCGGTAAGGATCTCGCCGGACAACTGCGTTCGACGTGCCCGATGTGCACCGGTCTCGGCAGCGTGATGTCGCCGGAAACGGTGACGATCTCGACGTTCCGTCAGATCGCCGCGCACAAGAACGGCCAGGCCGAACACGTGCACGTAGCCGCATCGCCGCAAGTCGCGGCGCAAATCGAATTCTGGTACGAAGAAGAACTGCGCAAACTCGGCGAACGCGTCAAGACGCCGATCGACGTGCGCGTCGATCCCGCCGTGCATCCCGAAACGCCGCTCGTCATCTGGGGCGCCGGTTTACCGGAACTGCCGGCCGTGCGCGTCGGCGATGAGTTCGAAGTCGAACTACTCAACACGCGCTTACCGATCGCAACGTCGGCTGCGGCGGTCGTCAACGGCCGTTTGATCGAAGTCGAGAACGCGGCCAACGCCGCCGGTAACGCGATCAAGATTCGCATCATCGACGTCGATGGTGCGGACATCCTTGCCGAGCCACGTTTCCCGGTCGGTTCCGCGGCTGCCGCCGGCGACCGCGCGGCTGCCGGCGAGGGTGGCAAGAAACGCCGCCGTCGCGGTGGTCGTGGTCGCAAGCCGCTTACGGCGGCCGAGCAGCAAGAAGAACTGCGCGAATTGGCCGAGGAAGCCGCCAAGGGCGTCGGCGCGCGGCCGGTTCCCGTCATCGGCATCTCGACGACCGAAGAAGCCGTCGCCGAAGAACACGTCGCGCGCAACGAGGGCGCGCCCAAACGCATCACGCCGGCCGCATCCGTCGACATGGATGCCGACGATTTGCTCGCCGATGCGCTCGACATTCCGAGCGCGCATCCGCCGCGCGGCCGTGGTGGTCGCGGTGGACGCACGTCAGGTGCGCCGGCCGGCGGCCGCCAACCGGCTCCGCAAGCGCAAGCTCCGGCGGCGTTTCGTCCGCAATCGGGCGGACTCGCGCCGCTTCCCGGTGAGACGCTTTCGGGCGCGCTCGTCGGCAAGATGCCTGGCGAAACGCTCTCCGGGGATCGCGTCAACGAACTGCTGGCGCCGCCGCCGCAACAGCAGCCGCGAGAACGCACGTATTCTGCCCCCGCTCCGGCGCCGGTCGCCGCATCCGCCTACGAAGCGCCGGAATCCGACGCCGACGGCGCTCCGGGTGAAGCCGGCGACCAGCCCGGACGTAAACGCCGCCGCCGCCGCCGCCGCGGTCGCGGTGATGCTGCCGGTGTCGCTGTGCCCGCCACCGCCGGAGTCTATCTCGACGCTGAGGACGAAGAATCGCCCGAACCGATCATGGCCGCCGCGCCGTCGTCGTCGGGCGTGCCGGAAACCGTTACCGAAAACGACGGCCGCAAGCGCCGCCGTCGCCGTCGCCGCCGTCGCGGCGGCAGCGGACCCGCAGCCGCCAACGGCGTGCTCGGTCAGCCCGGTACGCTCCCCGACCGACACATCATCCGCGTCGACGGCGAGGGCGGTGCGCAGCCGACCGGCGAAAATTCGCCGCCGCCTCCGAACCGCGCGCTCGCGCCCTGGAACCGTCCGAAAAAGGGTGAGATCGCGACCGAAGCCCCGCCGCCGAGCCTGAAGGCTCCACGCGAAGACGTCCGCGTCGCCGCTCCGTCACGCCGCCGCGCTCCCGCGCGTCCGGCCGCCGCGGGTCGCGTCGAACCGATCGAATCGGTCGCTATCAAAGCGCTGCCGGCGCCGGCCCGCAAGAAGGCGGCCGCAACCGCGGGCGCCGCGAAAAAAACCATGGCTCGCACGACGACGGCCAAGAAAACCGCCGCACCAAAAGCCACCGCCGTTAAGAAAGCCGTGGCGAAGAAAAGCGCTGCGGTAAAGGCCCCCGCGCGCGCGGTCACCGCGAAAAAGGCGCCCGCCCGCAAAGCCACGGTCGCCAAGAAGACGGTCCGCAAAAAGACCTGACCTCGATGCTCGAGGTGTTCGTCGACTTCGACGGCACGATCACCGATGTCGATACGTTCGACGCGTTGGTCCGTGCCGTCGCAGGCGATGCGGCGTGGGACGCGATCGACGGGCCGCTGCTTGCCGGTGAGATCACGCTGCGCGAAGCGCTCGCGCGGCAAGCTGCCGCGGTGCGCCTCTCGCGGGCCGAAACGTTAACCTTCATGGTGACGCATGCGAAGGTCGATCCGGCGTTCGGGCCGTTCGTCGACGCGGTGTGCGCGCATGGCGGAGCGATTCGCGTCGTGTCGAGCGGCATCGCGACCGTCATTCACGATGCGCTGCAGCGTTCGAACGTTGACGTCGACGTGATCGCTAACGACGTCGACTTCGCGCCGTCGGGCTGGACGATGACGTTCGTCGATCCCTCCGACAACGGACACGATAAAGCCGTGCACGTCCGAGCCGCCCAGTTGCGCGGCGCACACACCGTCTACATCGGTGACGGCATCAGCGATTTTGCCGCGGCCGTCGTTGCCGACGAGCGCTTTGCCAAAGCGGGGCGGGCACTCGAAGCGTATTGCCGCGAGCGCGCGATCGCGTGCATCTCGTTTACGTCATTCGACGAAATTCGTGCGCGGCTATTTCCCACCGGGTAATCCGGGAATCAAGCGCAGCGCATTCTCGCGCGTGATCTTGCGCCGCAGCTCCGGCGAGAGGGCAAGCGTGCCGAACGATTTAACGTTCGAATCGACCGACACGTAGGGGAAGTCCGTACCGAACACAAGCTGCGTGTCCTGCACGAGATCGAGCGCGGCATCGATGTTCGGCTGGTAGTTCGCATTCGCCGTCTCGAAATTGAGCCGTGCGAGTTCACCGACGATCCCGTCGGGAGCGATGCGATCGAGGTCGCGCGGCGTAGCCAGCGCTTGAATACGCCCGGCATACACGGGTACGGGACCGCCGGCGTGCGAGAAAATCCACTTGATGTTCCGGTGGGTCGCAAGTTGCCCGTTGAAAAGCAAACTCGTGACGGCGCGTGCGGTGTCTTGCGGAAACTCCGTATAGTTGTCGCGGACGCCCGGAATGAGATCGTTGCAGCACGCCGGCGCGAGCGGATGATAGTACGCGACCGCCTTGCGACGGTGCAGTTCGTCATAGATCGGCGTGAACGCCTTATCGCCGGCCCAGCGTGTACCGTAACTCGTGTAGAACCCGATCCCCGACGCGCCGAGATGATCGAGCGCGTAGGCGATTTCATCCAGAGCGCCCGCGATGTCGGGCATCGGTAACCACGCAAAGAATGCATAGCGGCCGGGATGCTTGCGCACCATCTCCGCACCGTATTCGTTGCACGCGCGGGCCATGCGACGCAACGACGCCGGATCGTTGAGATCCCAGATGCCGGTTCCGTTCGCAAGGACCAGCACGGATGTCGCGACCCCGTTGGCATCCATCGTCGCGAGACTTTTTTCGGGCGTCCAATCCTTGATCGGGCCGGCCACCGGCGTGCCGGTTTTGGCCGCGTAGGCGGCGGCCGCGGCGGCCAGCGTGGGCGGAACGTGATGGTGGTGGACGTCGATAAAGCCGGCGTCGGCCGCCGGGAGCGGGGCCCCCGGTAGTGCGGCAGAGACGGCCGTCGCGCCGAACCCGGCCAACAGCGAACGGCGCGAAACGGAAGCGTTCATGCCGGGCCGGGTTGCGGCCCCGAGTTTAGTGGACCTGCGGAACCGGTGCCGACGCGTCGGTGCTGGCGATCTTGCCCTGCAAAAAGCTCAGCGCTTTGGCCAGCTGCGGATCTTCATCGGGATAGCCCGGGCGGATTTTCGTGCCCTTCGGAATCTCCGCCAGGATCTGCGGCTGAATGCCGACCGTGTTGATGTCGTGCCCGTTCGGCGTGTAGTAGCGAGCGGTCGTGATCTTCACCGCCGAACCGTCGCGCAGCGGGAAGATCGTTTGCACGACGCCCTTGCCGAACGTCTTGGTGCCGACGAGCGTGCCGACGCCGCTGTCTTCGATCGCACCGGCGGTGATCTCTGAGGCGGACGCCGTGTAGGCGTTCACCAGCACGGCGAGCGGGCGCGGCGAAACCGCGATGTTCTCGGCATCGTATTCGGTCGCTTGGCCGGCGCGCGAACGCACGGTCACGATTGGCCCCGTCGGGATGAACTTCGAGCTAACGTCGACCGCGGCGTTGAGATAGCCGCCGCCGTTGTAGCGCAAGTCGAGAACGTAGGCTTTCGCACCTTGCGCCTGCAGGCGGTTCAGCGCGGCGTTGAGTTCGCTGCCGGTGTTCTGACCGAACACGGAGAGTTGCGCGTAGCCGATGTCGCCCGGGAGCAATTTCGCGAACACGCTGGGCGGCCTGATCGTATCGCGCACGATCGTCACGGCATCGATCGGCGCATCCGAACGCACGATCGCGAGCTTGACCTTCGTGCCGGGTTCGCCGCGCAGCAGCTTCTGAATGCGTGCCTGTTGCACGTCGAGCGCAGCGCCGGCGATGATGTCTTTGACCGTGTGGTCGTTGATCGCGCTGATCTCGTCGTCACCACGCAGGCCGGCTTTGTCGGACGGTCCGTCGATGATCACGTTCTCGACGCGAATATTCTTCGTCGTGTCATCGATCGAATAGGTCAGGCCGACCCCGCCGAACGACGTGCCGTCGAGACCTTCGTTGAGCTCCGCGAACGACTTCGGATCGAGAAAAACCGTGTAGCGATCCTTGACCGAACCGATGACGCCGGAAATCGCCGCGTAGGCGAGCTTGGTCGGCGAGACCTTGGCGCCGTATCGGGTAACCGCTTCGTTCACTTCGTGTTGCAGTTCGCGCACGTTGTTGACGTCATCGGTCGAGGCGTGCAGGTCGGAGATCTTCGGATCTTTGACGCCCTCCGTTTTTAGATACGCAACGATGCTCTTGTGCGCGCCGTCGAGCACGTTTTGCGGCTCGACCTTCTGATAGAAGTCTTGCATGAGATAGGCGTAGGACGCCGTCAATTCATCCGTTTGCTGCTGCGAAAGACCGGCAGCGGCTGAGGCCGACGGAATGTGAGCGAGCGTGGCGGCGAGTCCGAGGGCGAGAGCGGCGGCGAAGATACGCTTCATTACTGATCTTTCTGACGAAGGATGGCTTTGGCTGCGGCGAGCTGTTTATCGGCCGGTGTATCTATGATCGGCAGATCCACGCGCTGATCAAGGACCACGTCGGGAACGATGCCTTTGTGCTGGATGTCTCGCCCGTTCGGGGTAACATAGCGAGCAGTCGTAATCTTGAGCGCTCCACCTTTGGGCAGGGTGTAGAGACTCTGAACCACGCCTTTACCGAAGGTCTTCGTGCCGACGAGCGTCGCGAGGTGGTCGTCCTGGAGCGCGCCTGCGGTAATTTCGGAAGCGCTGGCGGTGTACTTGTTCACCAGTAGCACCAGCGGCAATGGATCGATCGCGCGGCCGGTTGCCGAGCGAATTTCGCGATGGCCGGCACGGTCGATCGTCGCGACGATCGTCCCTTGATGCACGACCAGGCTCGAGATGTCGACCGCGGCGTCGAGCAGGCCGCCGCCGTTGTTGCGCAGGTCGAGGATGTAGCCCTTGACGCCTTGCTTCTTGGCCGCTGCGAATGCATCGCGCACTTCGTCGGCCGACGTTTGGCCGAAGTCGCTCAGCCGGACGTAGCTGAAGCCGTCTTCGATTTTCGCGCGCACCGACGGTACGTGGACGACGTCGCGCGTTACATGGAGGGTGGCGATCGCGTTACCGGTGTGGCGCTTCACGCGCAGCGCAACGACGGTGCCGCGCGGTCCGCGAATGTGGCGCTCGACATCGTCGATCGGCATGCCGGCGGTAAGCTGATTGTCGACGGCGATGATGGCATCGCCGGTGCGCACGCCGGCGCGAATTGCCGGATTGCCTTCGATCGGATCGACGAGGATCAAGCCCGACTTCGGATCTTTTCCGATGTACACGCCGATGCCGCCGAAATTGCCGCCCTTGAGCTCTTCATCGAGCGACCGCATTGCGCTCGCGCTCAGATAGGTCGTATACGGATCGCCGAGGCCGCCGAGCATGCCGCCGACGGCGACGTCGGTTACCTGCGTTTTGTTGCCCGCGGCCGGATAGTGAGCGTTGACCGTGTCGATCGCGCCCTCGATCAAGGCGAGGTCGTGCACCGACGATCCGGTGGCGTGGCCGGCCGTGAGCGGTCCGTGTCCGACCGTGCGGGGCCGCTTGACGCAATCGGTGATCAGGCAGTTGAGCGCCTTTGTTTCCCCATCGACCAGCAGCTGGGAGTCGACCGCCTGGTAATAGCTGTGCTCGACCTGTTCGTAGGCGGTCTCGACCACGCGCCGGTCCGGATCGCCCGCACCAACCAGGGTGTTGAGGTCGAGATCGGCCATCGGGCGGTCGGTGACGACCGAGCTATCGGCTGCGGCACGGCTAGCATACGCCGCCCCACCCAAGGCGGAGAGCGCGATAATCGCAGCAGCGAGCAAAAGGCGGATACGGGCTGGCATCAAGTCCCTGTTCGGCAGTCAGTCTACTCAGTAACCGGATTTCTACCCGGAGCGTTCCCGCCGGAAGCGTTTCAGCCTGAAATCGAACCGCGGGGGAGTTCAGTCTACCGCAGGAACCTGAGCCCGTCGTGGGATGGATGGATGATGTAACGAGAACTTCATCGACCGTTTAACGCAGGAACGACATCGGATCGACCGGGTGGCCGTCTTGCATGACCTGGAAATGCACGTGGGGTCCGGTTGCATCGCCCGTCATACCGACCGCGCCGATCGCCTGTCCTCGCTGGACGTCTTGACCGACCCCGACGAAGATCTGGGACATGTGGCAGTAGATCGTCGAGAGGCCGCCGTGGTGATCGATCGCCACCATCTTCCCGCAGTCGCCTTGAGTGCCGGCCACGATGACCCGGCCATCGGCGGCGGCGGCGATCGTGGTCCCCGTTGCGGCTGCGATGTCGATGCCGGCGTGGAGAATCGGGCGGCCGTAGACCGGGTGCATGCGCATCCCGAACGGCGACGTGATCGGTCCCGAAACCGGCCACAGCAACTGACCCGGAGCACCAGGTTCGGGCGGCAGCGACACGCCGGCGAGTTGCGCTGCCCGGCGCGCGGCGGCCCGGCGGGCATCTTCTTCCTGTTGCTTCTCGCGCACGAGCGCTTCGAGGGCGGCTTCGGCGGCGGCCGAGGTGTCTTCGAGTTCGCCGACCTCTACGGCGACATCGGCCTTCTCACTCTGCGCGACCGCTAAAAGATTCGAGCGTTGCGTAGCGAGTGCGGAGAGCGCTAGCTGCTGCTGATCGTCCGCGGCGCGAGCGCTGAGCAACGTGTTTTCGTCGGCGACCAAGCCCGTCTCGATTGCCTCGACGTGTTGCGCGTCGGCGCGGCGCTCACGGATCGTTGCTTCGTTTGCCTTCACGACGTAGGTGACGTCGTTCCAACGCTCGAGGAAATCACCGAACGAGTGCGCCTGAAGCAGCACCGCGAGATAGCCGAGATCGCCGTACTCGTAGGCCTGGATCAGCCGGCGCCGCAGCGCGTCGTTGTGGCGCGCCAGCGTTTTCTGCGCGGCGTCGAGCTGCACTTTGGTCCACGACAGGTTCGCTTCGGTGCTGCGCATTTTCGAGTTCAGGAAGGCAATCTGTCCTTGCACCGACGCGATGTTGCGGTTGGCGATTGCGAGTTGCTCGGCGATCGTGCCGACCTTCGCAGCGGCCTCTCCGAGCACGCCGCGCTTCGCGTTGAGCTGGAGGTGCACGTTGTGAAGTTTTGCCTGTTGCGCTTGGATCTTCGCGTCGAGCGCGCTGGTCTTTGCGTTAGCGAAGCCGGGCGCGAGGGCCATGATGATGAACGCCAAGAAGAGCGCTGCGCCGCGTAACGTCACCGGTTGCGCTTATCCATCGCGACGAACGAACCGGTCTGGCGTTTGGCGAACGATTTCAACTCCGCCGCGACTTCGCCGATGCTCTGATAACTCGTGATGCGCGGCGACTGCGTGACGATCGCAAGCGAGAGCGACATCACCGGGAAGCGGACGTTGTTTCCGCGGCGGTCCTTGGCCGCGATCCAGCCGTTCTTGCGGTCGGTCGCGGTGTAGAGCGCCGGCACGTCACGGTCGAATGTCTCGGCCACGGTGCGCGCGAGGTTCTCGGCGCGCTGCGGGCTCGTGACGATGATGAAGTCATCGCCGCCGATGTGACCGAGAAAATCGCTCTCCTCGCCGATGCGCTTGATCGTGTCGCTCATGGTCGATGAGACCAAGCGAATCGCATCGTCGCCGCGGACGAATCCGTAGTGATCGTTGAACGCTTTGAAGTTGTCGAGATCGGCATAGATTACGGCCCACGGTTCGCGCGCTTCGAAACGCCGCCGCACTTCGTGTTCGATCGCGATGTTGCCGGGCAAACGCGTCAGCGGCTGGAGCGAGGAATCGACGTTCGCGCGCCGCACTTTGGCGCGCACGCGCGCCAGCATCTCTTGCGGTGAAAACGGCTTGGCAATGAAGTCATCGGCGCCGGCTTCGAGGCTCTTCACCGGTTCCGTCGTATCGGCGCCGCCGCCGGTCAGCACGATCACCGGCACGTGCGAAGCGGTGGCGTGACGGCGAATGCGGCCGAGCGTGGCGTAGCCGTCCATCAACGGCATCACGACGTCGAGCACCACGACGTCGGGCAAGCGATCGTCGAGCAGCGCCAATGCGGAGGGTCCATCGGGCGCGCTGAGGACGTTGAATCCGCCGAGTTCGAGATTGGTCCCGATGATCTCGCGCAGAACTGCATCGTCGTCAACGACCAACACGGTCGGCCGCTGCCCGCTAGCGCCTTCGGTGAGCGTCATGCACGCAAGTATCGCCCGACCGACAACCAGGACGAGATCAGGCCGACTGCGGCGCCGACGGCCAACAGTTCGCCGGCGAGTTGGAGTTCGTTCACTTGGAACGGAACGAATTGCAGGGTGGCGGCGATCTTTGGCACGATCTGCATTTGCGCGATGGCCAGCACGGCGATCGCCACGGCCGCGCCGACGACGCCGGCGATGATGCCTTCGGCAATAAACGGCATGCGGATGTACATGTTGGTCGCACCGACCAGTTGCATGATGGCGATCTCGCGCCGTCGCGCGAAGACGGTGAGCCGGATCGTGTTCGCGATGATGATGGCCGTCGTCAGTACCAAGAGCCCGATCATCGCCATGCCCACGCGGCCGATCACATCGGCGGCGCGCAGCAATTTGGTCACCGTATCGGCGGCGTAATCCACCTTGGCGACGCCGGGGAGTTTCCCGATCGTCGCCGCCACGGCAGGCACGTCGTCGACGTTGGCAACCGCGACGCGAAACGCGTTCGGCAGCGGATTGGCGGTGAGCAGCGAGGTGTCGAAGTCGCGACCCAAGCGCTCGCGCATTTCTTGCAGACCTTGCGCGCGCGGAACGTAGCGCGCCGACGTGATGCGGCCGTCGGCAGCGAGCGTCGCCGCTAACGACTTGGCTTGCGCATCGGTCTCGTTGTCGTCGAGGTAAACGGCGATCTCGATCTGCTTGAGAATGCCTTGGCCGAACGTCGCCAGCGTTTCGCGCACGTAGAGGAACGTGCCGAGCATGACGATCGTTACCGCCACCGTACCAATGGCGGTAAATTGCATCGCGGCGTTCCGGGTGAAGTTCGCGAAAACCTCACCCAGAAAGAACTGGACTCTGCCCCAATCCACGGAAGTAATAGCCTCGCTCGTCGTCGTGCAGGATGCGGCCGTTTTCGAGCCGGACGACGCGCCGGCGCATCCGGTCGACGACCGCTTGATTGTGGGTCGCGACCAAGATGGTCGTACCCTTGAGGTTGATGCGCTGTAAGAGTTCGATGATCTCGGTCGTGTTCGACGGATCGAGATTTCCGGTCGGTTCGTCGCAGAGCAGAATCTTCGGGTTGTTGACGAGCGCGCGCGCGATTGCCGCCCGCTGCTGTTCGCCGCCCGAGAGCTCGCTCGGCAGCATCCGGCTCTTGTGCGAGAGGCCCACGAGATCGAGCACGCGCGGCACTTGCCGCATGACGTCCTTCGAGCGCGCGCCGGTCACTTGCAAGGCGAAGGCCACGTTTTCCCAGACCGTCTTGTGGGTGAGCAGCTTGAAGTCTTGGAACACGACGCCGATGTTGCGCCGCAGCGCGGCGACTTTACCGCGTCGAAGTTTGTCGACGCGAATGCCGTCGACCATGACCTCGCCCGCATCCGGGATCGCTTCGCGGTACAATAATTTCAGGAGACTGGATTTACCCGTTCCCGAATGACCGACGAGGAAGACGAAATCCGCCTTCCCGATCTCCAGATCGATGTCGTCCAGTGCGCGCGTACCGTTTGGATAGGTCAGCGTTACACCGCGAAGTTCGATCACGTGCTATCCA
>Ga0182030_10023820_pt1 | contig 11291 bp, 9 predicted proteins | sample 812S3MmetaG_FD_121299 | JGI IMG/M metagenome (GOLD analysis project Ga0182030, IMG submission 121299) | Permafrost microbial communities from Stordalen Mire, Sweden - 812S3M metaG (Illumina Assembly) | ecosystem: Environmental > Terrestrial > Soil > Wetlands > Permafrost | place: Sweden...
AATGCGACGGAGCGAACCTTCACCGCCGTGCTTGAGCCGCTTCGCAACGGTTTGAGCTGGGTAGTGGCGCGGGTCCCCTTCGCCATCGCCGAAGCGTGGCCGGTGCGGCGCGGAACGCGGGTGTGCGGCGAGATCGAGGGCGTCCCTGTGAAGACATCGCTGATGGCTTACCCCGGTGGCAGCGGGCATTTTTTGCTAGTGAACCGCAAGATACAGGCGGCGGCCGGCGTGGCGGTTGGATCGAAGGTGCAGATCAGCCTGGAGCCGGACCTGGAAGCGCGACCGGCGGTCATCCCTGCGGAACTGGCGCGGGTGCTCAAGAGCGAGCGCGGGCTGCGGAAGTGGTTTGACGGGCTGGGGGAGGCGCTGCGGCGCGATGTGGGCAAGTGGGCGATGGAGCCCAGGAGCGCGGCGTCGCGGCAGAAGCGGGCCGAAGATGCGGCGGAGTGGATGCTGCTGGCGATGGAAGGCGAGCTTGATCCGAAGGACCCGCCGCCGATTCTGAAGGCGGCTTTCCAGCGGCAGCCGCTGGCGCGGGTTGGGTGGGAGGCAATGACAGCGGCACAGCGCCGCAGGCACCTGCTGGGGATGTTTCACTTGCGCGGCGTGGAAGCGCGGGAACGGCGCGCGGCGCAGGCTGTGGAGGATGCGGTGCGTGTGGCGGGTCAGCCGCGGCGATGATTTTGCCGGGGCAGTTCTTCGGCTGCGGCCTGGCGCGATTTGCGGAGCGCGGAGAGCAAGGCGCGCAGTTTGCGCACGCTCGCGGCGGCCGTGAGGCCTTCGACTTGAATGTTTCCAGCGTGAAAAGAAGCGAAGAAACCCTCCTGTCCCAATTACATCCAAGTATTTTCGAGTAACTTAGAGATACGGGGGATCGATGCGCGCGGGGAGACTGTTGAAGATCAAATACTACGTGGAACCGGACCCGGCGGCGCTGGCACGACGGGCGGCGCAATACTTTCTGGAGATGAGCCGGGAAGCAGTTGAGGCGCATGGGCGGGCGCGGATCGCCATCAGCGGAGGGTCCACCCCCAAGGCTACCTTTGCGCTGCTGGCTGACGGCAACGAGCCCTGGCGCGCCCACATGCCGTGGGACAACCTGGACCTTTACTGGGTGGATGAGCGCTGCGTTCCGCCCGACGACAACGACAGCAACTATCGCATGACCCGCGAAGCCATGCTGGACCAGGTGCCGCTGAGGCCTGAGCAGATTCACCGCATTGAGGGCGAGCTGGAGCCGGAAGTCGCCGCCGCGCGCTATGAGTCCGAATTGCGCAACAGCTTTCGCCTGGAGGGCGCCGAGGCTCCGCGCTTCGATCTGGTCGCGCTGGGCATGGGACCCGATGGTCACACTGCCTCGCTCTTCCCGCATACCGAGGCCATCCACGAGCTGGGCCGCCTCTCCGTCGCGAACCACGTGCCGCAGCAGAAAGACAGTTGGCGCATTACGCTGACCTGGCCAGTGATCAACCACGCCAGCTCGGTCTTTTTCCTGATTGCCGGCGCGGACAAGGCCGGCGTATTGAATGAGGTGCTGACCGGTCCTCGTGAGCCGGAACGGCTGCCCAGCCAGCTCATTTGGCCTGCAAGCGGTATACTTACGCTGATTCTGGATAAGGCTGCGGCGGCACTGCTCCCTGCAACGGATGGGGAAGGCTGCGGATTTTTGGAGAGGGAACGATGATTCTGGCGGGAGATGTGGGGGGCACCAAGGTTGACCTGGGCCTCTATGACTTTATCGATGGAAAGCTGAAGCAGTCGCGGGACAAGGTTTTCAAGGCGAAGGAATACAACGGCCTCGAAGCCATCGTCAAGGAGTTTCTGGGCGAGGACAAGGTCACAGCCGCCTGTTTTGGCGTTCCGGGCCCGGTGCGCGACGGCCGCCTGCGCCTGACCAATCTCCCCTGGACCCTGGATAGCCGCGAGCTGTCGAAGAACCTCGACATTCAGCACGTCTTCCTCATCAACGACCTTGAAGCCAACGGCTACGGCGTGGCCGAGCTGGCCCCCGAGCAGATCTACACGCTCTCTGAAGGCGACCCCGGCCAGTCCGGCAACCGCGCCCTCATTGCCGCCGGAACCGGCCTGGGCGAGGGCCTGCTCATCTGGAACGGCCACACGCACATTCCCTACCCCTCTGAAGGCGGCCACAGCGACTATGCCCCCCGCAACGAAGACGAGATCGACCTGCTCCGCTTTCTGAAAGAAAAGTACAACGGCCGCGTCAGCTTTGAGCGCGTCGTCGCCGGCATGGGCCTGACCAGCATCTACGAGTTTCTGCGCGAGGTCCGCGGCATGGAAGAGCCGGCCTGGCTGACCGAGAAGCTGGCCGCGGCAAGCGACCCCAACTCCGTGATCACCGAGATGGCGCTCTCTGCCAAGAGCGAGATCTGCGAAAAGGCGATGGATATGTTTGTCTCCGCGTACGGCGCGGAGGCGGGGAACCTGGCGCTGAAGGTGCTTTCGGTGGGCGGCCTTTATGTGGGCGGCGGCATTGCGCCGCGCATTCTTGAGAAGCTCAAGGACGGCATCTTCATGAAGGCGTTCACGGACAAGGGACGGCTGAGCCAACTGCTGATCAACATGCCGGTGCGGGTGATCCTGGAACCGCGCGCGGCGCAGATTGGCGCCGCGGCTTATGCTGAGGCGCGGGCGGCGGAGCTGAGCGGGGTTTCGGCGCGGGCGGCTTCGCTCAAGCATTGATTACGACGATTCAACAAAACAGGGCCAGCCCGTCTCTCTGTTATTGACCGAGCGAATAGACCACGTTGACGGTAGTCTCCACTTCCACGGGTTGGCCGTTCAGCAGGTATGGGCGGTATCGCCAGTGGGAGACGGCCCACAAAGCGTTCTGCGCCAGCGATGGCCAGGGCGCCTGAAGTACCTGCAAGTTATGAATACCCCCGTCCGTCCCGATGATTGCCTGCAAAACGACGGTCCCGGAGACGTGGGCCGCCTTGGCGTCGCCGGGATAGATCGGCGTCTCCTTCTTGATCAGCATCCCAGTCGCCAGCCCTCCGGCCACATTAATCTTATCGACGCTCGATGCTTGCGCATCCGCTGGAGGAGTCAGCGCGGGGTCCGAAGGTGACAGGCCGGTAATCGAATCGACGGTTGCGGACAGGATCTTATGGCCGTGTTCAGAGAGAGTGACCTCGCGCGGCAGATAGCGGCCCTGTACCTTGACGATTTTGTTGAATTGCTCTGCCACCGATCCCATCGAGAATTTCGCCAGCAACACTGGATTGTTCTCGTCAAAACAATAGGTGGGAAAAAGGCCGAGCGGGATATTCTGGTCGGCCCCGAAGATTTTCATCTGCGGAACGAGCATGAAGCACGGCGCCGTGACGCCCTTGGCGGGAAAATTCTCCCGCTGAAACTCGGTTCTTTTAGGATCGAGATCCGACTCCATTGGCAGCGGCGAAAAGAGGGCTTTTTCCAGTTTGTCTTCGGCAAAAGAGCGGGCCTCGCCGGTATTCAAGATCGTATGCTTTCCGTCGATGGTGTGCCAATAGCTTTGCGTGGAGCTTGGTCGCTTGAACGCTGTGCGATACACCTGCGGCGAAGCCCACCAATACTCGTAGGTTCCGTTCTCGCCTGCTTTGCCCTGGTCATCGTAAAGCTGAAAACTGGCTATCAAGTGCCACGGTTTCAGACCGGCATTAGAAAAGTCATAGTACGGCGCGGCGGCGACGAAGACGGCATCCGGGTCCTTCGGTAGGCTGGGCTGCGGGGCCGGCGCGGTCTGTCCTCCCGCCAAAGAGGCCGTAAGGAAGAGCAGGGCGCTGGTAGGAAGCGGTCGCATGGCCAGATCAGAGTAACATTGCTCGCTTGTTGCGACCGGCGGCAGACAGCTGTGCAATCAGTGCAGTCGGCCCCGCGTCCCTGCGTGCGGCTCGATGGAGCTCGGCGCAAGTTACCGCACCAGCTCAATCTCGATCTTTCTGTGAATCTCGTGCGGCGCCGGGTCGGTGCAGTGCGTGAGGGCATCGTCGTCGCAGGTGCGCTGAATGGTCTTCACCACATTGTCCATGCTGCCGGCGAGGATCTTTCCGTCGGCCAGGTTTACGGTGAGATGGACGTCGAAGGTTTCCTCGCCTACGGAGGCCTGCAGCTTGCCGTCCTGACCTTTCTGCACGGTCACCCAGTTGTTGGGCTTGTCGCCGACCGGCGCCTGCATCCACGCGGCGGGGAGCGTGACCATGGACTTCGCCGGCGGGACATGGCGGATTTCAAGCTCGGCCGTGCGGCCGGCAGGGTCAGTGCTCTTCCAGGTCATGTCGAAGTCGATGGAGCTTTGGCCGAGGCGGACGTAGGTGCCATCAGCCCAGGAGCTGGGGACGCCGTAGGGCATGTAGAAGTGGTCGCCGGGCTTGCGCAACTGGCCGGTCTTGATGGCGATCCAGAGGTCGGCATAGAAGGTCATGAAGTCGGTGATGGGCCCAATGATCTTCGGATCCACTTTGCTGAGATCCGGCATGGACGGGTTCTGGTCTGGATCGAGCGTGACGCGCTGGCGGAAGTCGGCGGTCTGGGGCGAGAGCGGCGTGGGCTGCCCGGCCGACTTGAGATCCGACCACTGGTCCTCCTCAAAGTACGCGCCGGAGGGATCGCGCTTGACCACACCGTTGGCCTCGATGGTGTAGTGCCAGTCCTCATTGACGCCGGTCATGAAGTAGGTGAGCTTCTCGCCTTCATGGTACTGGCGATGGAGCGGGCTTTGCGGGGGTGCCGGTGTGGGTGCGGGAGACTGAGCGGCCAGCAAGGCAGTGCCGGCAAGAAGAAATACTGCCGCTGGTATGGATTTCCGGTTCATGGCGATTCACCTTTTCCTTTCAAAGGTTGCTCGGTTTAGAAGTTCGTTGCGTTGTGCGAACCTGCGCGTCACCGCAGGGCGCTTAAGAATCTGCGACGAGTCGCGCGCGGGCCCGGCGCGCCCACTCCACCTGCGCTTCCATCGACTCCACACCGAACTGGAAAGCCAGCAGGCCGGTATGCACTATGCTGCTGCTCGAATCGCGCTCATAGCGGGCGCGCAGCTCGGCCGCGTAAGCGCCAAATTCGCGCTCGAACTGTTCCAGGAAACGGATCGAAGTGGATCGCGGCACGTTGCCGTCCATGAAGGCGAAGCGCAGCATGATCTCTTTGAGGCGGGCGGTGACGTCGTGGCGGGTCAGGTCGCGCCCCAGCCATGCCACCAGCGCCGCCACGCCGGCCGGGGTGAGGCGGAAGACTTCGCGGCCGCGGCGGTCGCGCGGTTCGAGTGCGGACTCGGACTCGATGAGTCCCTTGGCTTGCAGCCGCCGAAGCGCCGGGTAGATGGACCCAGGGCTGTCGCTGTAATTGCTCATGGCGGTGTCGGTAAAGGTCTTGCGCAGGTCATAGCCGGATTTGGGCTTTTGCCGGAGCAAACCGAGGAGGGCGAATTCGAGGGTGGAAATGGGCGGAGGCATAATACGTTTCGTACTATAGTACGAAACGTATTATCTGTCTACTCCAGGGCGGATTTTGTATGGGAAATTTCTCAATGGCTCAGAGAAAAGACGCAATTGACGGGTGTCTCAACGTCGATCGGGTTCCCATTCTGCAGAAATGGCTTGTATTCCCAACGAGAAACCGCCCACTGGCAGGCTGTCGCCAAGGAAGGCCAAGGCGTGGAGACCACGTGCAGGTCATGCCCCAGGAAGAAACAAGATCGGAGGTTCAACACACAGAGCCTGATTGAGATTTGTGGCCTCCCGCCCATTCGTCCAAAACATTGGGTGCTCAAGGTTCTGTCCTGAACTTGTCGAAGGATCCCTCGCATTTGGGGGTATGGGAAAGCACAACCCTCATGGCGCGCAAGCACCGTTTGCCCCACGCTCCCCCGCAGGTGGTCGCATCCCAGGCGCCGGGAGTGCTATGGTGAGTCCCAAATGCAGTTTGCCGCCACAACAGAAACCGGGGTACCCATACAGGGCCCCACCGCCACGCTGCTCTACGACGACTGGTACCCGGCCCTGCGCACCAGCCAGCTGCGCCCCGGAAAGATGGCCACGGCCACGCTGCTCGATATTCCACTGGTGCTGGGCCGGCGCGCCGACGGCCGCGTCTTTGCCATGCGCGACAGTTGCCCCCATCGCGGCATCCCGCTCAGCTACGGCTGGTTCGACGGCAACCGCGTTACCTGCCGCTACCACGGCTGGGAGTTCGAGCCCTGCGGCGGCCAGTGCGCGCTCATTCCGTCGCTCTCCACGCACGACAAGCTGGACGCGACGCGCATCTACGCCACGGCTTACCTGTGCGAAGAGCGGGACGGCCATGCGTGGGTCTACATTCCGTCCGCCGGCTCCGGCCGCAAAGCAGATGGCTCCGCGCTGCGTGCGGTGCCGGAGCTGGCCAAGTTCGGATCGCGCTACCGCACGGCGCATCTCTTTGCCGACCTGCCCTGCAACGTGGACCACGGCATCATCGGACTGATGGACCCGGCGCACGGGCCGTTTGTACACCAGGCCTGGTGGTGGCGCTCCCGGGCCAGCATTCGCCAGAAGACCAAGCGCTTCGAGCCCATCGCGGAGGGATTCCGCATGAGCGCGCACGCACCCAGCGGCAACTCCGCGCCTTACAAGCTGCTCGGCGTCTATGGCGCGCCCATCGAGACCACCATCGACTTCACGCTGCCCAACCGGCGCACTGAGGTCATCCGCGCCGGCGACAAGTGGTTCTCCTCGCTCACCACGGTCACGCCCGTCACCGCATCTACTTGCCGCATCGACGTCATCGCCGCATGGAACGTCTTCTACAACGTGCCATTTGTGACCACGATCGCGAAGTTCTTCGGCGCCAAGTTCGTCCGTCAGGATCAGGTCACCATGATTCAGCAAGCCGAAGGCCTCCGGCACAATCCCAGCCTGATGTTGATCGACGACGCCGACAAGCCGGCCAAGTGGTACTTCGCGCTGAAGCAGGCGCGGCTGGACGCGTTTGGGCCCGATGCGGCTTCAACAGGAGCGCCGCCGGAGCATCCGATGGACGGCCCCGTCGACCTGCATTGGCGCAGCTGAAGACGGGATTGCAGCGCTGCGCTCCACTCCTTGGTGGGAAAGTTTTCGGAAGAGGCACGGAGTGTCAGGAAAGACCTGACAGCTTGCTGAAAAACTTCTTCGGGCGGTAGGCCGGGGATTTACCCGCGGCACCATGCCAATAGAATCAGCGCGGGCTTCAGCCCCTGCGATACGTTTCTCGGCCTTTGCGATAGGAGACACGATCTTCGCCCGCGGACTATCCAAACCGGCTCAAGGTGAGCGCGTATCTCCTCGTATTCCAGAATGCAGCCTTCGCAAGGATGTAAGTCTGGAGCCAAACTAAAATCTCGCACGCTGGCTTAAGGTTCAAAGGTTCCAATACAAAGATTCGATAAGTTAGAAGATAGTCTGGGGGTTTCTTTTTACAACGTTAAGTCGATAAGCAAAGACCCATGCGCGGCGCTGCCTATTTATAGAAACATTCCGATTAGCCATGAATCCACTAACCGGATTCAACTTATGACTTATGCAATGAAATCGTAGCCGTTCCACTATTGGTTCGTCGGTGTCAATAGGCCGTCATCTATGTGCTTGCCGTCACATCCCAGATATGCTGTGCAAGGAGTAGAGTTCCCTTCGGACCGAGAGTTCACGAGCACTTATCCGAACGTCCATGTCCAGAACCGAGGAACTTATGTTCAAACGTCTTTTAGTTACAGCCGCCATTGCAACCCTTGCGGCCGGCATGAGCTATGCAAGTCAAGCCAATACGAAAGTGACCATCCCCGTCGAAAAGACTGCGCCCACGAATGGCAAAGCGATGTACACCGGCTATTGCGCGCCGTGCCATGGCGTGGACGGCAGAGGCAATGGCCCCGTCGCATCCGCGCTCCGCAGGCAACCGACCGACCTGACCCTGCTGAGCAGAAACAACCATGAGAAATACCCTGACGCTCACATCGTCAGCGTGCTTGAAAATGGCTCCGATATCGCGTCGCACGGCTCTGCCCAGATGCCGGTGTGGGGCCCCATCCTTGCTAGAATGAACGTGACCAACCCCCAGGATCGCATGCTCCGGGTAAGCAACCTGAGCCGCTACCTGGAAACCCTGCAAGTGAAGTAAGGGCCGGCGGCCCACCCGCTCCCGGCAAAGGGAGTGGAATGACCAAGCCGCGCAGTTCCAGCTACTTTCGCAATCAAGAGGCGCCCAAGGCCCAGAAGCCGAAGGCGCCTTTTGACCGCCCGGCCGCCCGGCCCACGGGCGCGGCGACCGCCAGCCGGAAGCCCAAGCCGCTGGATTCCCGCGCAGGCAAGCCTCCAACCCTTCGGCCTGCAGGCTTGGCCGGCCCCGCGGTTTCCCGAACGACTGCGCCCAGGAATCCAGCGGCCAGACCCGCAACCGCCAGGCCCGCGCCGGCCAGGCCCCCAGCGCCCCGCACTCCCGTGAAAAACAGCGCTCCCGGCGCCATGATCAGCCGCCGCGCCGCCGACCGGCTCCGCGATGGCTACCTCTGGGTCTACGCCTCCGACATCGAGTCGCTGCATGTCGCCGACGCCAACCATCCTCCCGCCTTGCTGCCTGTCGCCGACTCGCGCGGGCTGCTGTTGGGCACCGCTCTCTACAGCCCGGCCTCGCTGATCCCGCTGCGCATGGTCTCGCGCGAGGCCCTCGACGAGCAGGCATGGCTTGAGTTGCTGGCCGCCCGTCTCCATGCGGCCATCGCCCGCCGCCGCCGCTTGCTCACCGAAAGCACCGACTCCTGCCGCCTCTGCTTCAGCGAAGCCGACGGGCTCCCCGGCCTGATGATCGACAAGTACGGCGACCTGGTGGTTGTGCAACTGCTCACACGCGGCCTCGACTCCGCCGCCGTCCGCGAGGCTTGTGTGCGCGTGCTCCGCCAAGAGCTTTCCCCGGCGGCCATTCTGGAGCGCCCCGACCCGCGCATTCGGGAGCTCGAAGGGCTGAACGCGCCGAACCTTGCGCCCCTTTTTGTTCTAGAGGGGTCCAATGAATTCACCAGCACGCAATTCCATCTCAACGGTCTGCGCTTTGAGTACGACGCCAACTCCGGCCAGAAGACCGGCGCATTTCTTGACCAATGCGACAACTACGCCGCCGCGCGCGAGTGGGTCGAGCGGCTGGGCATTTCCACCACCGAAGGCGGAGGCCGCGCCCTCGACGTCTGCTGCTACCAGGGCGGTTTTGCGCTGCATCTCGCCCAGGTCTGCAGCCAGGTAACGGGCATTGACGCCTCGCGCGCCTCGCTTGAAGTGGCTGAGCGCAACTTCGCCGCCAATCGCGATCGCATGAAGGCGGAGGTGGATTGGGTTGCCGGCGACGCCTTCCAAGTCCTCCGCGACTGGTCGGATGCCGGCGAAAAGTTCGACGCCATCGTCCTCGACCCGCCGGCCTTCGCCAAGACGCAGCGCGCCGTTGAGGGAGCCCTGCGCGGCTACAAGGAGCTCAACCTGCGCGCCCTCAAGATGCTGCGCCCCGGCGGTTTGCTGCTCACCTGCTCCTGCTCGCACCACGTTGGCTGGGCGGAGCTGGAGAGCGCCGTTGCCTCAGCCGCGGTCGACGCAGGCCGCCGCGTCCGTCTGCTGGAGCGCCGAGGCGCCGCGCTCGATCATCCGGTGGTGCTCAACCTGCCCGAGACGGAATACCTGAAGTGCCTGGTCCTTCAAGTCGACTAGTACCTAGACTGTGAGATTTGGTAATTGCTCCCGAACGAGTGCGGACGGGGACGCCCGCAGGACAGCCGGTCTGGAGACTGATTACATGACAGCGTCGGCTCCCTCGACCTGAGTACACTGGTTGCTGCGAAACGACCGCGAGCTCGGGAGGAAAGGAGCCGAGCATGATGATTATAGGATGTGATTTCCATCCGCGGTTTCAGCAGATCGCCTTTTTGGACCAGGAGACGGGCGAGTACGGGGAGCTCCGTTTGAACCATCCGGAGGAGGCGGAGCGGTTTTACCGCTCTCTGGCCGGCCGGCAGGTGCGGATTGGTGCGGAGGCGACGGGGAACTTCCGTTGGTTCCGGCGCCTGATGCAGGAACTGGGACTGGAGTTTCTGCTGGGGGACGCAAGCGCGATCCGCGCCAGCTGCCCACGCAAGCAGAAGACCGACAAGCGCGACGCCAGGCACATTTTGACGTTGCTGGTGGAGGATCGATTTCCGGCAGTCTGGCAGCCTCCGATGGAGAACGAGCAACTGCGGCAACTGCTGATGCACCGCTGCCGGCTGGTGCGGATGCGCACGCGGGTGAAGAACCAGCTGGACTCGATGGCCAAGGACGAAGGGTTGTTGAGTTCCAGGGTGTGGTCGCCGCGGCGCCGCGGTGAGATCGAGGCGCTGCCGCTGCCAGGCTGGTATGCGCATCGGCGAGCGGACTTGCTGGGTTTGCTGGACGGGTTGGACCAGCAGATCCGGCCGTTGGACAAGGCGGTCTGCGAAGCCGCTGAGGGCAACGCGGAGGCTCGCCTGCTGATGACTCATCCGGGCGTGGGTCCGATTGTTTCTCTGGCCTATGTGCTAACCATCGGGGATTGGAGACGGTTCCCGCGTGGCAAGCAGGTGGGAAGCTATCTCGGTCTGATTCCGGCCGAGGAGTCCAGCGGGAGCAAGCGGCGTCTGGGACACATCAGCAAGCAGGGCAACACACTGCTGCGCTGGCTGCTGGTGGAGGCGGCCACTACGGCGCAACGATACGATGCGAGCTGGCATCGGCAGTATATGCGGCTGTCGATCAGCAAGCATCACGGGGTGGCCAAGGTGGCCATCGCGCACAAGCTGGCGGTTCGGTTGTATTGGATGTTGCGCTCCGGCGACGACTACAGCAAGGTGATGGAGCGCGGTTCGCATGTGGGGCAGTCCGTGTAGCGCCGTGGCCAGACTCGTGGCCGAGAGACTGATTGGACGCCCCGCCTCTCTTGATTTTTGAGAGAGTTTGAACAAGCAATCATGGTGCAAGACCGGACCGAATACATGGTTGGTGGAACCAAAACGGTTGCCATCGAGAGTGATTCAATGCAAAGTGCGGGCTTGGGTGGTTTCGCAAAGGCAAGACGGTTTTTCCAATTATGGGTCGAATCTCAGAAAGAACCTGCGATTCGACCCAATCCAATTGTGGATGTGGGCAGGCCGGTGTCAAGGGTCGAGATGAACGCAAAGAACGCGCCCTTGACACCGGCCTCCCCACACCGACGCCTCTCTTCGCATTTTTTACGGCCAAGGGCCATAAAAAATGCCTTGACAACGCCGACGCTGTCATACACGGCGCTAC
>Ga0182030_10023822_pt1 | contig 11291 bp, 9 predicted proteins | sample 812S3MmetaG_FD_121299 | JGI IMG/M metagenome (GOLD analysis project Ga0182030, IMG submission 121299) | Permafrost microbial communities from Stordalen Mire, Sweden - 812S3M metaG (Illumina Assembly) | ecosystem: Environmental > Terrestrial > Soil > Wetlands > Permafrost | place: Sweden...
CGTGCTCGAAGCCGTAGCCGGTGCTCAGCGTTCCGAGGTATCGACCATTATCCCCGTCGACCAGATAGGCCATGCCGTCGGCCATGTGAGGAAATACGAAGTCGTTCACCCAGACCCAGTGCTTGGACGGCGGCGTCGGAAGCGTGGCCGATGTGGGACCGGCGCCCGTCTCGGTGGGGAGCTCTGCTCGCACGGCGCACGCCGCGCCCAGCAGCAGTGCGGCGAGCGCCACCCGGCGTGCCTTGACCGCATCGTCAATTGCTCGGCGAACTCGCATAGTCCTCATTCCCCAATGCCGCTGCAGTTTGACACAGAAAAGTCCTGCGATCACAACGTACGCAAGTCGTCCAATGCCTTGCATCATATTGCGACGATCCAGCCCATCGCACCGCGTTCGGCCATGTGGCTCTGATGCGGATGAAACATATATCGGCCGCGACGCGGGAGACGAAATTCCAGAATGGCTCGTTCAGCAGGCCCGAGACTCACGATGTCGGTGTGCTCGTGCGGAGACCCGGATGTGCCCGACCGATACACATCGAAAGTTTGAGCATGCAAATGAAACGAGACGACCGGGTCGGGCTCAGCCATGTTTATCAGATAGATGCGAACCAGCTCTCCCGCCGGCACCTTGAGCGGGAAGCGCTCGTAATATCCCGCCATGCCGTTCCAGGTATAGATGTCGTTTCTACCGTCGCCGTCGACATCGAAACCAAAGAACGACAAGACGAATTCGTGCGCCGCGGGCCGGGGCTCCAGGGGATCGACTATCATTGCGCCATGCATTCCCTTGCCGACGTGCCGCGCGTAGGGCGGGACGTGGCAATGATAAGGATGCAGTCCTACCGGTCCGGCCTCGAATTCGTAGATGTGGCTCTCGCCTTTCGCAACGCGCCCGAGCCCGTCTTGGGAAACGTCGTGAGCGCCGTGAAAGTGAACACTATGGGCACAATTGGTGTGATTCCCCAAAATGACCTTGACGCGATCGCCAACCGTGGCGCGCACCAGCGGACCGGGAACCGTTCCGCCGTACGCCCACGCGGTGACGGTTTGCCCATCCGCAACCTCCAGCGTGGTCTCGATCACCGATAAATCAAATTGACGCGCGTCTGTGTTGTGCGGCGACCACGGTGGCGGCGTGTGAAGCGCATCTCGACTTCCGGCCGCGAGGTAGCCGGGAGGCGCGAACTTCCGCGCGTAAGCCGTTGCGCCAGCCGACGAATCGCTGGTGCAATCGATATCGAGCATGGGCAAGGGAGCTGCGTCGGAGTATTTTGCGGCGGTACGCTTCGCCCCGGGCCACGCCAAATCGACCAGCAGACCAAGCGCTCCGGCTGCGCTACCGAGACCGAACAAGTCGCGACGGCGTAGCGCCACGCTTCAGCTCACTCCGCCAATCGAGATGCCGAGCGCAAGGACCAGCAAATAGGCGGCGCCGCCGCCGAGGGCGATGAGCTTGACTCGAGAGGTGAGTTGCGTGCCGCTCAAAAACAGGTATGCGAGCGCACCCACGAAGGGCAGGGCCAGTATCAGGAAAACCCAGGCCCAGGTCGCCGTCGCGGTCGCTTCGGCCCGTCGCCCCAGGTCCCACAAGGCAAGCGTGGTCCACAGCACATAGAGCAGCAGCGGGAGCAAAAAAGCATACAACCCGAGAATCATCTGAAAGTTGCTGGGCAAAGTGACGTTCATGATTCATTTCTCCATTGAATCAGCTCAGCGCCTTCGGTCCAAGAGGACCTCCGGTCAACCATATCCCGACCGCGAAAGGCAGCAGCCAGACGATGAGACCCGTCAGCACGATCGCCGTCCGAGCGGATCGTCTCAGCGTGCTAGCCGCGCCGAGCAAGTACCAACCGGCGCCCAACCAGGGCACCAGGATGATGAAAGCACTCCACCCCAGACGATGGTCGCCTCGCTCGCAGAGATCCATTATCGCGAGCGATGCCCAAGTCGCATATAGCATGAACGGCAGCAGATAGAGGTAAACCACAAACCACACCTGAAACACGCTTGCGGGAGAGGAAACCGAGAACATGGAAGGCACTTCACTGCTCCTTGCGCTGGCTCGCGGGATTCATCGTTGCGGCGCTCTCCGTGGGCGTCTTGATCGAGTCAATGTCGAGCCGCAGCCCCGCGAACACGTTGACCGCCGGCCGTACCGGAGCGTCGGCTCCGCCGGGCATATTGCTCTGGGCTGGCGGCACCGGGCGGGTGCGGTAATCGTTCACGGTAAACCGGCCGGTAAATACCTGAGCAATCGCGCCGAAGAAAGTCATATCGCCCGAGAGGTCCGATGCGATGGGTACGCGCCATCGCCCGCAACCGTTCAGCGCCTGCAATCCCCAGGGCAGCGAGCTCCGATAGATGTTTCCGGAGAAACAATTCCCCATGGTTCCGAATCCGCCGGCTGCAAGATCAGCGCGGCCGGACCCCAGTACGGTATTTTCGCGAACCACATGACCGGTGGAAGGCCAGTAGTGCCGATCCAGAAGCGGGAGCACCAAAATTCCGTTATTCCGGCTCCGCACCACCAGGTTGTGCTCGACGTGGTTGTTGTGCGTTCCCACCATCCCGATGCCGTTTCCGGTCAAGGTCTCCGTGGCGTAGAACCCGGCTGCTTCGTTGTCGAGCCCGCTGTCGCTCACTACATTGCCGAGGATCGTCGTGTCGCGTCCCGGCGGGTTCAATTCGATATCGAACGTCGTCGTGGCGATGCCGCTTCGATTGTGGTCGAAGCGGGAATTCAAGACGTACATCTCGCCGCTCGAATTGGTTCCGGAATAACCAAGACCGCTGTACTCGCCGACGACATCATTCAAGACCACTCGGCAGGGCGCGCACTGTCCGACATAGAACGCCGAGTCCGGAGAGCCGCTCGCCAACGAATGCTCGAATAATCCGTCGCTCGATCCGAAAGCGTAGATGCCGTAGTCGCCGTTGTTGTAAGCGGTCAGGTACGAGCCGCGAAAACCTTGCACGGCTGTCCAAAAAAATCCATTGAGCGTGTAATTTCGCGCCGTCATGTTCTCGATGGCGACGCCGTTGCCGCCGACCATGATGCCGGTACCCAACTCGAACTTGCCGTCGAGGACGACGGCATTCCGATCCACGCCGCGCAGGGTCACGCTCGGCGTGGTGATGAACACGGCCTCGTTGTACTCGCCTTTGTCGATGAGCACCAGATCGCCGGGATCCGCCGCATCCACCCCGTTCTGAATGGTCGGGTAGTCTTGGGGAACGCGCCGCGTGACCCCGGTCGGCTTGTCGACCGTCGGAAGGATTCCGCGGGTTCCCGACGGCGGCGTGTACTGCACGTCGCCCACGATGGCGACTCCGACCATGCCGGCCTTGGCGTCCGGCGTGCCGTGCAAGCTGCAATAGAACGGATACACGCCCGCCTTGGTGAGCACGATCTCGGTCATCTCCCCCGATCGCAGCTTGATGTTGCCGAAGCTTTTTTCGCTCGACCAGGATTTGTCGACGGCGAACACGTTGTGGTCGTTGCGGCCGACGTTGATGAACACGATGGATCCGCCGACGGGCACGCGCACGATGGCGGGGGAGTAACTATTGTCCGCCATCGAAACCAGCACCGTGCCGATGGGCTTCGCCTCGTGTTTGCCGCACGCCCCGAGCCCTAGGGCCACACCGACCGCGGCCGCGATCCATAGCAGGCGGTGCCGCACCTCGAGGCGACCCGTCACCCGGAGGCGACCCATCCCGGTCCCTTCAGGCGGCCGGCAAGCGCGGAGCAGGCTGACTTTGTGCATCGTTATGATGGTGTCGTAGGCGGCGCGCTTGGTCGGCGCCGCCAGACATCAGAAGCTTGCGCGTACCTCCAAGCCGATCGTCCGCGGTTGATTCGTGACCAGGCGCGGACGCCCGGGAGTCTCCGCGGCGAGCGATCGATTGTCGGCGAGATTCGCGGCAGTATTGCCGAGATTCTTGCCGACGAATGCGTACTCCACCTTGCCGTGCGCGAGCGCGATGCGCGCGTCGAGGAGATCGTAGTGGGGACGCAGGCGGGTCGCAGGGTCAGCGGCCGCCAGGTTGTTGGCGCTGAAGCTGTGGCCGACATAGGAGTAGTCGATCTCGCTCACCAGCTTGTAATCATCGGACAACCGCGCGGTCCAGGTCCCGGACGTGTTGCCGGTCCAGTCTGGGACCTCGAACACATGGTCCCCCTCCTGGAGCGGCGAGAGGGGGCCCCCGGGCTGGGTGATCCGTGCGTTCTGGTTGCCTACCCCCAAGGTCAGCTCGAGCGGGTCGATGGGCAGGGCTCGCAGCTCGATCTCGCCGCCTTTGCTGAAGGCCGCGCCCGCGTTGACTTTGTACTGAAAACCACAGGGCAGGAGAATATTCTGCTGGATGTCCTTCCAGTCGATGTAAAAGATCGCGGCGTCGGCGGTCAAGCGATTCTCGAACCATCCGGTTTTCGCGCCGAGCTCATAGCTCCACAGAGAGTCCGATCGGTAGTCGCGGGTCTCATCGGCGTTCGTGCCGGGGGGCAACTGGCTCGCGCAGATGGCGGCGGGCACCGAGGGCACGAGACCACCGGGCCTGAATCCCTTGGCGGCGGAGGCGTAGACCATGTCGGCCGGCGTGATTCGATAATCGAGCTCGAGCTTCGGCGTCGTGCTGTTCTCCTTGGTGGTCGTGACGGCATCGACCACTTGTGCCGGCCCTCCCGGCGCCTGAGTCACCGTGCCCTCCTGGTAGCCGCCGGCGGTGGTCTTCACCTGGTTCCAGCGCAGGCCGGCGGTCGCCTTCCACGCCTCCAAGAACTGGTATGAGACCTGGCCGAATACGGCCGGCTCCTCGATGTCGGTTTTGTAGTGGCTGCCGTAGATCTCATCCGGATTGGCCGGGTTCGGACAGATTATGCCGGCAGCGCAAACCCCGGCCGCCGTTTGGATCGCGCCATAGCCCGGCGCAAGGGCCGGAGGATAATTTGCGGCAAAGGGAATCGCGCCGTGCAGGTCGGAATAAAAGACGCCCGCCACAAATTGCACCGGCCCCGAAAGTTGCGAGGCAAAGCGTACTTCCTCCACGAAGCGTTGGTAGTCCTTCTCCTCGCTGATCGCGCTTGGAATCGGCTTCGGCAAGGGATACGCCGGGTTGAGTATCTGTCCCAAGGGCAAGAGGTCCGCCCAGACGAAGTCGGTTTCGTCCTCGGTCTCCACCACCTTACGGCTGAAATAAGAGCTCGACGAGACGAGCTCGCCGACGCCGGTGTTCCACTTGAAGTCGATACTGTTCAGTTGCCAATTATCGAACCCACCCTCCGGGATATTGAAAAAACGTCCCTGAGTGAAGTTGGTAGGCACCAAGCTCGGCAAGACAATTGGCGGCGCGGAATAGCTGGGATACGGATACCCAATCGACCCCGAAGCCGTCAGCACGTCGGACATGAGAAAGCCGTTGTAGGTGCTCTTTTGCTGCAGCAGGCGCGGCGTCAGCATCATGTCGTCGGTGAGCTTGATGCTGAGCCCGATCGTAACGCCATAATTCTTGACCTCACCGACATTGTCGACCGTGGTGGTCAAGGACCCCGTGGTTTGCGGAAAACAGGTCACTCCCGCGGTGGCCGGATCGGTGCAGTAGCGGCGCTTGAAATAGCCCGCTTCGTCGTCCATGAAAGCCGATAGCCGCAGCGCCGCCCGGTCGGCTACCAGAGGAAAATTCGCGACGATGTCGCCCGTGTAGTTGGGCTGATTGGTGCGCGCCGTGTCGGACATGCCGGCGTGTACCGTAACCTCGGAGTCTGTGAAATCAGGCGTCTTGGTGATGACGCGCACCGTGCCGCCCATGGAGCGCGCGCCGTAGAGAGTCCCCTGCGGTCCGCGCAGCACCTCGATGTGGTCGATGTCCAGAATTCGCGGATCGAGCGAGTCGGGGAGCGGCGTCTCGTCCACATAGAAGCCGGTGACGTTGTCGCCCGAGACGCCGCGAATCGAGATCGTGCGCGCCGTGCTCATGCCGTCGCCCGTGTAGGCGAAGCCCAAATTCGGCACCTTCGTGCCGTAGTCGAAGAAATCCACCACGGCCTTTTCCTGCAGCGCCACCGCGCCGAAGGTGGTCATCGACAGCGGTACGGTCTGTTCGCTCTCCGCGCGTTTCTGCGCCGTGACCGTGATCTCTTGCAACTCAGAAGTCGAGGCCGGCGCGTCGGCGTGCGCTTGCAGCGCTCCGATCAACGCGACGACGCCTGCCCAGGCGAGGCAACCCTTCGATATCCCCATCGTCGTTCTCCCTTCAATCGATCTTATATTCTTACTCGGTTCGCCATCTTAATGAGTCGGCGCGGCGTCCGCCGCCGAACTTACCGCGTTGCCGCCCGCGTTCGGCGCCGCGGCGCCGGCGACATGCATCCGCTCCTCCGCGATAGCCTTCTCCAGGAGCGCCCTGAAGCTCGCGAGCGCCGTGTCCATGCGCATGGCCAGCATCGGCGCATCCGGATCAAGATCCAAGATGCGCTGCTGCGCCAGAATCATGTCCTTGTCCTCGAGAAATCCTGCAAGCACGCTTTGATGCAGATTCTCGGTTACCTTCGGATCATCCAGCGAGAAACGGTGTGATTGTTGGAAGAAATAGTGCGAGCTCGCATCGGTCTCCGGGGTGACTGCTTGGCAGCCGAAGAACTCGGCCGCGTCGGTGCGGCTGCCCTCGGGCGCTCCGGTGCCGGTGGGCGCGCTTCCCGAGTCCATCAACAGCACCCCGGGCAGCAGCACATCATAGACATTCCAGCGGTCGACGTTTCCGGGCCAGGTCTTCAAGTTCCTGAGGAAAGGCGCGGGCTCGTCATCGATCAACCAGCGCTCGACGCGGACACCATGAGCTGATCGGGTCACGTTCGGGCGAATGCGCGCGTATTTGGCCGAGCCGCCGAGGGTGGTCTCGTGAACGTACGACAGGTGCGAGAAATCAAGCAGGTTGTCGGTGATCAGCAGGTAATTGGCGTCGTAGTGAAGATAGCCCGGCAGCCCCCGCCAGCTCGGATCGTCGACGGTGTGCGTATCGGGGATCAACGACTCGTCCGCACGCTCGGGATTTCCCATCCAAACCCAAATCCACTTGTAACGCTCGATCACCGGAAAGGCGCGCACGCGAGCCGACGGTGGAATGAATTCCTGCGAGGGGATCTCGACGCAGCGGCCGGCCGCGTCGAACAGCAGCCCGTGATACATGCAACGTATCCGATCTCCTTCGCGCCGTCCCTTCGATAGGGGAGCGGCCCGATGGCAGCAGCGATCCTCGAGCGCGAGGACACGGCCCGACGCGTCGCGCCAGAGGAGCAACGGTACTCGCGTAATGGTGCGCGCGAGCAGCGATTCGGGCCCGATCTCGTGCGACCACGCCGCGACATACCAGGTATTTTTCAAGAACGCGGCTTGAGTGCCCATCCCCCCATCCCCCTTGCACACCCCGTGCGGTGCGGTCCCCGCTTGCCTGACGATAGTATCATCGGGAGCAGGCTCGGCTCATAATCGCGAAAAAATGGGAGAATGAAGCGGTGCGCTCGGATCGCGTGAGTTTGACGCCGGCCCAAGTGAGGGGATTCTGGGCCGCGTGGTTGGGATGGACCCTGGACGGGATGGATTCGTTCATCTTTGCGCTCGTCCTGGCGCCGGCGCTGACCGAGCTCCTTCCCAAATCGGGCATGGACGGCTCACCGAGCCATGTGGTGTATGTGGGTTCGGTGTTATTCGCCGTATTCCTCGGTGGATGGGGATCCTCGTTCGTGTGGGGTCCTCTCGCCGACCGCTGGGGAAGGACGCGCACGCTCGCCGCGGCCGTAGGCTGCTACGCGATATTCACCGGCGCCGCAGCCCTCGCACAAAACGTCTGGGAGCTGGGAGTGTTTCGCTTTCTCGCGGGGGTCGGGATCGGCGGGGAGTGGGCCCTCGCCGGCACGTATGTCGCCGAAGTCTGGCCGGAATCGCGCCGCAAGATGGGCGCCGGATATCTTCAGACGGGCTATTACATCGGCTTCTTTCTCGCTGCGGCGCTCAACTTCACGATCGGCGCGAGCTTCGGGTGGCGCGCCATGTTCCTCTGCGGGGGCACGCCCGTGCTGGTCGCGCTTTACATGCTGTCGAAGCTCAAAGAGCCCGACAAGTGGCGGAACGCCGCGAAATCGACGCGGCGCGCGAGTCCGCTGCGCGATATCTTCGCGCCCGAGTATCTACGCCGGACTGTGGTGAATGCCGCCTTCGTGACCATCTCGATCATCGGTTTATGGGCGGCGGCGGTGTACGAGCCGTCCGCGATCATCACGCTTGCGAAGCGCGCCGGACATAGCGCAGGCGAAGCCGCGCGCTTGGCCTCCTTCGGCACCGGGCTCTTGTCGATCGGCAGCTGCCTCGGGTGTCTCGCGGTACCGATCCTCGCCGAGCGGGCCGGCAGGCGCAGCACGCTCGCGTTCTTCTTTGCCGGCATGGCGCTTTGCATCTGGGCGAGCTTCGGCTGGGCTTTCTACCTCACCGAGGGGGCGCTCGGCGCATTCATCGGCAGCCTTTTCTTCCTGGGATTTTTTGGCGGCAATTTCGCGATTTACAGCCTCTGGTTGCCTGAGCAATATTCGACGGCGGTGCGTGCGACAGCGTTCGCGTTCATCACCTCCTTCGGTCGATTCATCGGCGCCGGCGTCAATTTTCTGATCGGCGCCGGGGTGCACCGGTACGGCAGCGTGGGCATGCCGGTCGCTGCGACAGCGCTCGCGTTTCTCGTCGGTCTGACGCTCTTGCCGCTGGGCCGCGAGACGCGCGGCGAGATGCTGCCGGCGTGAGACGATCGGCGTCTTTACAGCGGGGTGCGAAATGGTGGCGATGCGCGAAAAGATTCCGGACATACTGCCCGATCGCGGATTATTCATCGGAGGTGCGTGGCGCGAATCCTCGGCCGGCGGGCGAATTGAGGTCGAGAACCCATCGACGGGGGAGATGGTCTGCGACATCGCCGATGCGTCCGCCGCCGACCTCGACGAAGCGGTAAGCGCCGCACGCGCCGCGTTCGACGGGCCCTGGGGCGCCGTGGCGCCCGCGGATCGCGGGCGGCTGCTCATGAAAATCAGCAGTGCGATTGCCGAGCATCACGAGTGGCTCGCCGAGCTCGAGGCCTTGGACGTGGGCAAGCCCATCGGCGAAGCACGCGCGGACGCGCGCGCGCTCGCCCGCTACTTCGAGTTCTATGCGGGCGCCGCCGACAAGGTGCACGGTGCAACGCTGCCCTATCTGCCGGGCTATAGCGTATTCACTCAGCGCGAGCCGCTCGGGGTCACCGGCCACATCATTCCGTGGAACTATCCGATGCAGATCCTCGGGCGCTCCGTGGTCGCGGCGCTCACCATGGGCAACGCCGTCGTCCTGAAGCCGGCCGAGCTCGCAAGTCTCACCTCGCTCGCCGTGGCGCGGATCGCGCACGAAGCGGGCCTGCCGGCCGGCGCATTGAATGTGGTCACCGGATCGGGGGCGGGGGCAGGGCATGCGCTCGCGGCCCATCCCGGCATCAATCATGTCTCGTTCACCGGCTCGTTGCGCACCGGCACCTCCGTGCAGGCGGCCGCCGCGGCGCACGCCGTACCCGTCACGCTCGAGCTCGGCGGCAAGTCGCCGCAAATCTTGTTCGACGATGCCGACGTCGATCAAGCGCTGCCGCTCCTGGTCAAAGCGGCAGTGCAGAATGCCGGCCAAACCTGCTCGGCCGGCTCGCGCATCCTGGTCGAGCGCGGTCTCTACCCGCTGATCGTCGCACGGCTCACCGAGCGCTTCAGAGCGCTCGAGGCGGGGCCTGCTACTGCGGATCCACCGCTCGGTCCCCTCATCTCCGCGAAACAGCGCGCTCGGGTGGAAGCCTACATCGAGCTCGGCCGGTGCGAGCTCACGCTGGCGGCTCGAGGCGAGATTGCGCCCGGCGCGCCGTCGGGGGGCCACTATGTCGCGCCCGTCCTGTTCGCGGACGTGCCTCCCGGCCATCGGCTGGCGCAGGAAGAGATCTTCGGTCCGGTGGTCGTTGTGATTCCGTTCGACGGCGAGCGTGAGGCGGTGCAGATCGCGAACGGCACACCCTACGGGTTGGTTGCAGCCGTATGGACCCGGGACGGCGGGCGGCAGCTGCGTCTCGCGAAACAGCTCAAAGCGGGCCAGGTGTTTCTCAACGATTACGGTGCGGGCGGGGGAGTCGAGCTGCCGTTCGGCGGGGTCGGCCGCTCCGGTCACGGCCGCGAGAAGGGGATGGCGGCGCTCGAGTCTTTCTCCGCGCTCAAGACGGTGGTCGCGCATCATGGTTAGCACGCTCGCCGCGCGTCTCGCGGGCCGCTATGCGCTCGTCACCGGCGGTGCATCCGGCTTCGGCGCGGGGATCGTGCGGCGCTTCGCAGAGGAGGGCGCCGCGGTCGCAATCGTGGATCGCGACTACGACAAGGCGGCGGCGCTTGCTCGAGAGCTCGGCGGCGCGGCTGTGGCCCTGCGCGCGGACATCTCGTGCGCGGAATCTGTCACGGAGATGGCGGCGCGGGTATTCGACACCTTTCCTCGCCTCGAAATTCTCGTCAACAACGCAGGTATCGGCCAGAGGCCCACGCCGCTCGAGGAAGTAAGTCTCGATCTTTTCGACGAGCTTTTCGCCGTGAATGCACGCTCGGTGTTCCTGACGGCGCGTGCGTTCGTGCCGTCCATGAAGCGCGCGGGTGGGGGTGCGATATTGAACGTGGCTTCGACCGGCGGGGTGCGGCCGCGTCCCAATCTGTCCTGGTACAACGCGACCAAGGGGTGGATGATCGCCGCGACGCGCGCCATGGCGATAGAGCTCGCGGCGTTTCGCATCCGCGTGAATGCGATCAATCCGGTGGCCGGCGACACACCGCTCCTCGCGACCTTCATGGGCGAGGACACTGCGGAGGCGCGCGCCAGAATGATTGCTTCCATCCCCTTGGGCCGACTTTCGCTGCCCGCGGACATGGGCGCGGCCGCGGCCTACTTGTGCTCGGACGACGCGGCGATGGTCACCGGCGTTGCGCTCGAGGTCGACGGAGGCCGATGCATCTAATCAAATCCGCCCCCAGCCCGGGCGCGCTGCCCTTAACGGAACGGTACCGTTGCGTTTCGTCAGGGTGCGCGTTACCCTAAATCGCCCTTTTCCGGGCGAAGCGCACGGGGGACGAGCCATGGCAAGATTCAAACAGGTATTGCTAGCCTCTGTCGCAGCGGAAGTGCTGACATGCGCCCTGATCGCCCCGGCCGCGGCCGGGACTCACGGCTTCGGCGCCGGCCATCATTTATTTGGCTGGGGAC
>Ga0182030_10023823_pt1 | contig 11291 bp, 11 predicted proteins | sample 812S3MmetaG_FD_121299 | JGI IMG/M metagenome (GOLD analysis project Ga0182030, IMG submission 121299) | Permafrost microbial communities from Stordalen Mire, Sweden - 812S3M metaG (Illumina Assembly) | ecosystem: Environmental > Terrestrial > Soil > Wetlands > Permafrost | place: Sweden...
CCTTCAGTTCCCTTTTGTCTGACATGTGAATGACACTATCAGGAAGCTTTATACTAAATACCATTATTGTAATGACTATAGATATAACACAGTCACTAAATGATTCTACCCAGTTGGTCGTGATGTTCATAGTTCTATTATGATGAATGATAAAGTTAGCAAAGAGGTGCCAAGTGAAGTCTTCACCAAGTCCATCAGTTAGAAAAATTATGCCGGCTCATTCAATGCCTTCCACAGCATATCTTTCAATTCATTGATGCCCTGGTTGGTCATAGACGATATGAAAATATGGGGTATATTCTTTGGCAATGTTTCTGCTATAGCAATCTTCAATTCATCATCCAGCATATCACTTTTGCTTATAGCAAGAATTATCTTTTTATGCAGCAATTCGGGATTATACTGTTCTAATTCATTGATTAAAATATCAAATTCCTTTGCATGGTCATTACTGTCTGCAGGAATAAGAAATAGCAATACTGAGTTTCGCTCTATGTGCCTGAGGAAACGATGTCCAAGCCCTTTGCCTTCAGCGGCCCCTTCTATGATGCCCGGCAGGTCAGCCATACAAAAGGACTTATTATCCCTGTAAGACACTATACCTAGTTGCGGTGTAAGCGTGGTAAAAGCGTAGTTGGCTATTTTTGGTTTTGCGGCACTCACTACAGAAAGTAGTGTGGACTTCCCGGCATTAGGAAAGCCTACCAGTCCCACATCCGCCAGGATTTTCAATTCCAGCACCTTTAATCCTTCAGATCCCATTTCGCCTGGCTGGGCATAATCAGGAGCCTGGTTGGTGGCAGTTGCAAAATTGGCATTACCCAATCCGCCTCTTCCTCCCTTCACCCAGATTACTTCCTGCCCATCCTCCAGGATCTCGGCTTCTACTTCGCCGGTTTCCACGTCCTTAGCTACAGTGCCAAGGGGCACTTCCAGGATAATATCGGCGCCATCATGGCCGGTAGAATTATTTTTTAAGCCGTTATCGCCGTCTTTTGCTAATACGTTTTTGTAATAGCGCATGTGCAGCAACGTCCATAGCTGGGCATTACCCCTAAGTATGATGTGGCCGCCACGGCCACCATTGCCCCCATCAGGCCCCGCCATGGAGTCAAATTTGTTTCGCTCAAAGTGTGAACTTCCCGCGCCTCCCTTGCCCGACCGGCAGAATATACGTATATGATCTACAAAATTTCCTCTCTCCACTATATTGCGAATTTCCCTATCTCACTATGCTACAGGTAATAAATACTTGGTAATATGCTTTGATACTGTTTTAAAGGTTTCAGGTATGGTATGATCTCCTGTTACCCGCTCTAGTTTGCCCTGTTCATCATAATAACTGGCAACCATTTGCGTTTTTTGGTGATACTCCTTTATCCGTTTGGTGATCACCTCTTCGGTATCGTCGCTACGGCCGGACGTTTCCCCACGCCCCAGCAGGCGTTTGATCAGTTCAGGTTCCGGCACATCAAGCGCCAGCACCAGGTTTATTTTTGTATTTTTAAATTCAAGTAGTTTGTCCAGCGCCTCCGCCTGCAGGCGCGTGCGGGGGAACCCATCAAATATAAAACCCCGTGCTTCAGGCATATCATCAATCTTACCACTGATCATGCCTATTACTACTTCATCGGGTACCAGCATTCCCTGGTCCATATATTTTTTGGCCTCTGTTCCTAATGGGGTGTGCCTGCTTACTTCATCGCGAAGCAGGTCGCCGGTAGAAATGTGCTGGAGTTTATATGTCTTTACAATATTTTCTGATTGTGTGCCTTTACCACTGCCAGGAGGGCCGAATAACACTAAATTGAACATGTACTAAAAATTGTTTTGCAGCGCAAAAATAACCATACTTGCGAAATAGCAAGAAACTATTTAGTTAAGTTATTAAGGTCCCCGCTGTTTTTATTGCCGTTAAGCAATAAAATAAGATAAATGTGAGTGATTTTCGAAATTACATATGAGTCCTCTTAAGATACTCATATGCAGGATCTCATATGAATCGGACGAAATAGAAATTCCCGAAATGCTTGCATCAATCTTACATTTTCTTTAAGAGTTCCACTTTAATCCGTTCATCCAGTAGTTTATATTCTCCCGGCTCTATACCATCAATCGTTATATTGCCGATGGAATATCTCAACAGGCGCAAGGTGGGGTAGCCAACTGCCGCAGTCATTTTTCGCACCTGCCTGTTCTTCCCCTCAGTCAGTGTCAAAACTATCCATGAGTCAGGAATATTTTTTCTGAACCTTATTGGGGGATTTCGTTCAGCAACAGAACCTGGAGCAACTAAGATTTTTGCTTCCGCTTTTTTCGTCCGGTATTGTTTGCCTTCAACATTTATGGTTACCCCATGTTTTAATTTTTCTAAAGCCTCTTCATCAATGGTACCCTCTACCTGTACCCAATAAGTCCGCTTGTGTGCAAATGAAGGATCAAGCAATTGATGCGAGAGTAGTTTATCATCTGTTAAAATCAGTAGCCCTTCGCTATCAAAGTCAAGCCGGCCTACTGGATAAATATTTTTCGGCAGGCCCTTAAAATAATCAGCGAGGGTCTTTTTATCTCCTTCTTCAGAAAATTGGGAGAGTACCCTGAATGGCTTGTGGAAAATATAATACCGATGCATAAAAATATTTGTCGCTTGAAAGCTGCGCCAGCAAATGGTTTCAGAAGGCGCAAAAAAAAGTCCGGCGAGGTTGTGGGCTGCCGGACTCTTATAAAGGATGGGTTAGTAAGCACAATCCTTACACAATATTAAAAAGAATTTCTCCTATAAAAAAAATATTTACGAAATAATTTCAAAATACTGAAAAGATATTGACAGCTTATCCACAAAATAAGAGTTACCAGTCTTTCTCCATTTTCACTGGTACTCCTTTTTCTTTCTTCATTTTGTCCTGCAACTTTTTTTCTTCTTGTTGCAATGCGTTCAGCAATTGATCTGCCTGTTGCTGGGAAAGTTTACTGGGTTGGCTTTGAGGTTGCTGCTGATCTTTATTTTGATCTTGTTTATTATCCTTATTATCCTTCTGGTCTTTGTCCTGTTTATTTTTATCCTTGTCTTTATTCTGCTGGTCTTGTTTGTTCTTATCCTTTTGGTCTTTGTTTTGTTTGTCCTGTTTATTCTTGTCCTTATTGTCCTGGTTCTGCTTCTTCATCATCTGCTCAGCATACGACAAGTTATATTTTGCATCAGCGTCCTGTGGGTTGTTGCGGAGGGTCTGCTTATAGGCATTTGCAGCGTCTTCCCATTTTTGCTGCGACATATAGGTGTTGCCAATGTTATAGTCCACAGCGGCCTTGCCTGTTTTATTGTATGCCAGCTTTTCAGTCGCGGCCAATACTTTGCGGGACGAATCATATTGTTTCTGCTGGTATAGCGAATTGCCCAGATTAAAAAGGCCGGGCGTACTATTAGGATCTCTTGATAATGCTTTCGCATAGTCCGCCGCTGCTTCCTTGTAGTTTTGCTGTTCGTATAGTTTATTCCCTTGCTGCAGGTATCTGTTTGTTTGCCCATACGCAGTATTGCCTGGCACAAGCATGATGGAGAGAACCGACAGGCATACCAGGCGACAAAAGGTTGCAGCCTTTATACAGGCTCCTGTTCCCAAATTATGTTTAGGTGAATAAGTAAACGGGGCTTTTCTCGAATTAAGCAATTGGGGCATTTATATTCGGTTTATTTTTTTTCTTATCGCTGCCTGGCAGTAACCATTCAATGATCAATGCAAGGAAACCTGCAAAAAGGAAATATTGATAATAGCTCGTGAAGTCTGTGAAAATTACTGATCCGAGGCTTTTTTGCTCCATGCCATCAAGGTCGTTGGTAAGTTTAGTGGCTACTTCGTCTGTGTTTTGGAGTAAACTGTAAGTGCCGTGTCCTGCGGTGGCAATTGATTTTAGTTCATCTTCATTGAGCTTGCTCACTACGGGATTGCCATTCTCGTCCAGCTTCACAGACTTTGTATTAGGATCATAAAGAGTAGCCCCTTGCGGGGATCCTATACCCACTGTGTGAACTATCACACCCGCATCAGCGGCTTCACGTGTTTTTTCAATAGCCGTTTCGTCATGGTCTTCACCATCAGTTATGATGATGAGCGATTTATACTTGCGCTCATTCTTTGAGAATGATTGCATGGCCATGTCAATCGCATCGCCTATCACAGTGCCCTGCGTAGGCACCATATCGGGCGATACGGTCTGGAGCAGCATTTTCACAGCGCTATAATCTATGGTAAGCGGTACTTGTAAGTAAGCCTTGCCCGCAAACACAATCAACGCCACCCTATCATTACGCATTTTGTCGGTCATGCTCATAATGAGCTGCTTCGCCCGGGTCAGTCTGTCGGGTGAAACGTCTTTTGCCAGCATACTATTACTCACATCCAGGGCCACTACTACATCTACACCTTTTCGCTGCACTTTTTCGCTCTTGTCGCCCATCCTCAGGTTAGCCCAGCCAATGATGATAACAGCCAATGCCGTGGCCATTAAAATAAACCTGAAAGCATTTCTCCCAGGTATGAAACCGCGTATCTGTTCATTTATCAGCTTTTCATTGCCCAGCTTTTTTAATTTTCTTATTCGCCAGTACACCGTGCTTATAAATAATATAACTAATAGCGGCACCAGGCTCAGGGTATATAAATAATCTATGTGTTGAAATTGAAACATACAGTTGAAAGGCGCAAATTTAATCTGCTTAAGCCTTAGTTCAATAATAAAATAATGTGATTTTAATTTTCTTTAACAAATGTGATGACAAAGTCGAAAGAATTTAATGGAGCATGAATTATTTTGCCTGCTTAGCTTTTCAGTTCTTCCTTTTTTATCTGGGTTTTCGGCTTTTTTTCTACCTCCTCCACACCTATCAGCAGGCTCCAGGCCTCCAACCCCTCTACACGTTCACAGATAAGCTTGATAATTCCCATGATTGGTATAAATAAGAACATTCCCGGTATCCCCCAGACAAACTCACCCACTATCACGGCAATGATAGTGATGAACGGGTTCATTTTTACACGCCCGCCCACTATGCGTGGAAATAAAATATTAGAATCGAGTATGTGTACAATGAATAACCCTATACCTACCTCTAGCGCCATACCGCCTGAACTATTTGCAAATGTTACGAGCATGCTGATAACAATAGAGGTGTAAATGCCCAGGTATGGGATAATGTTCATTACGGCGGCCATAACACCCAGGAGCAATGCATATTGAATCCCCATTATCAGGAACATGGTGCAGTTCACAATACTTACCAGTACCATTTCTATAACAAGGCCCAGTACATAGGAATTGATCATGCTTTTTGTTTCTACGATCACCTCTGTTACTTTGCTTTGGTGCTCCTTTATAAACAACTCAAGAACGAACCGCATTAAGAGCTTACGGTGATAAAGCATAAAGAAGGTAAAGATCAAAACAAACACCGTAAGCAGTAAAATGCCTGTAATGGAAACGAATAAATTGCTTACTGAATGAGCCGCCGACCCCATTGCACCGTTGATGGAGTTGTTGATATATTGAGTTTGTTGTGTGTTATTGATATGCAGCTTGTAGGATAGCCAATGTTGCAAACTGTCAAACATTTGCTGGAACCTTTTTCTTAATTGTGGGAAATCGCTGGAAAAGCCTATGATCTGTAAAGCAATGAAATATATAAACCCCAGCATCGCTGCAATAAATAGTAGCACTGATAGTATCGCAGAAACAATTCTGCCGAGTTTCAGCTTATTTTCAAAGAACCTAGTCAGTGGATACAACAGGATAGATATTAATAATCCAAAAACTAACGGGATAAATATATTGCTGGCCTCACTCAGTATGATATAAACCAATACTATGGAAATCAGTATTAATGACAGCTTTGCATAAAATGGAAATTTAACCTTATCCATAACTTATTTTTATACGTATTTATATCAAACCTAATAGAATTATGCCACAGTGCAAAACAATACAGAATGTTATTTGAAGGTGTATAAATATTTTGCGGTATTAGCCTGTAGATAGCAGGGATTTCTTTTATTTTTGTTCGAAAGTACATAGCAGGTGCTGAAACGTTTTTTTAAGAAGGGGCTGGTGGAAGCCGGTTGTGATGAAGCCGGAAGGGGATGCCTTGCGGGGCCTGTTTTTGCGGCATCGGTGATCCTGCCAGATGGTTTTCGCCATCCTCTGCTTAATGACAGCAAGCAGGTATCTGAAGACGACCGAAATAAACTACGGCCTGTTATAGAGCGCAAGGCTATGGCATGGGCCGTAGCCATGGTTGACCATACTGAAATAGACCGCATCAATATTCTCAAAGCTTCTTTTAGGGCCATGCACCTCGCCATAGACCAGCTGCTCACCCGCCCGGACCTGCTACTGATCGATGGCCACATCTTCTCTCCGTACTTCGGTATTGTGCATCAGTGTGTGATACGGGGTAATGCAATATACACTGCTATCGCCGCGGCAAGTATCCTTGCAAAAACTCACCGCGATGAATATATGCAGGGCCTGCACCTTGAATATCCTCATTATGGCTGGAACGAAAACAAAGGGTATGGCACTCCTTTTCATCGTAAGCAAATTAACCAATACGGCCTTTCCCCCTACCACCGGAAAACATTTGGCATTTGCAATGAATGGGCGGAGAAAGAGATGATTGAAAGTAGCGCCCGAATAATTTAAAGTTTTTCCACACTTAGAATAACATCAGATTGCTGATTCTCCCTCCTGACAATAACCAGCGTATTATTTTTCTCTGACTCTTTTAATAATGTTAAGTAGTTGGGATTAGCGTCATTTGGCAGTTTGAAAAACCGCTGTGATTGAGAAAAAGTAACCTTTACAAAAGTTTCATTTGGATTTGCAACACGGATGGCCGCTACAGTCATGGTATCAGCAACAGAATTCTTTTTCGTTTTATGCCCCTTCACTGCAAGGCATGGTTGCAATGAAGCTACTACAAACAATAAACTCAACAAGTATTTACTACAGGTTGAGTTTAAGCATATTTTTTTAATGCCAATTATCAGGGGCATGTTGTTAACGGACTGTACAAGGATAGATAATGGTCGGTGGATGAATATGTAGGATCAGTATCGAATAAATACCCTGTAGTACCATTAGGTGAATATGAGGATGTCGGCTGAATGTTGATCATAGATACGTGGGGGTTGTCTCCCACTGGATCGCAGGCCGGATTTTCCTGAGCATGCAGCCACGTAGCTAATAACACAGGCTGGTCAAACATGGCGGGGTCAAATACATATGCTTTTGTACCCGCCGGGGTTTTTATATTTACCAGCGGGGCTACATGGTACCACCAGTTCACACAGCAGCCACCCCATTTTTCACCTTTCACACACAACTCATCAGTGCCCGCATTGGCAAAACTGAAAACTTTATGGGTGGCGTAGTTATACTTGGTATTTAATATCCAGCACATTTTATGCGCCCGCGCATAGCAGCCATCTTCACAGTACTGAAAGGGGATACAATAATCAATGGCGTACGGCCCAGGTAATGCGCAGCACTGATGCGTAATATAATCGAAGATTAATTGTGCTGTCGCCATATCCGGGATAACACTGGTAAGGTTAGTAGACGTGGTGTTTAATATCGCTGAACCGGCAATATTATTAATGACGTCTGCACTGGTATGCGCGAGGTCAACCTGGTAAGCAGATCCCTGGATACTGCTTACCGGCCTTGAATTGCGGGCAGCGGAAGCAGCATCCTGCGCTACGTTGCTTGCCTGCAAAACAGTTCCTTTCCATGGGTCAACAGTAGCATTCACCATAATATTTTTGCTAAGAGCATCTTGCAGTACAGACAGAACAGTGGCATCCGGAACAGTAAAAAGCTCAGCGAGCTCATTAAACATTACCTCATTAGCGCTGCCATCGCCCGATTTACGGATATTGGCGATAGTGACCAGGTGCTTTTGTGATAGATTTTGTGTTACCGGGGCTGGGATGTTTTTCGTCGCATTATTTGCGGCAGTGCTTACAGGCGGGGTATGCACAGAGCTTTTGTTGCAGGAGTTAACTAGAATAAAAACTCCCAGAAGAGCAACTATGCCGGTCACAATGGAAATATTCTTACTGCTGAGTGTAATTTGTTTTTTCATATCATACATTTTTGCCAAAATACCACACACAAAATACATACTTTTTTACCATCTGACAAAAAATCTTTTGATAAAAATACATATACAAATAAAATTACTTTGTAAAAACTAACAAGATTCTCATTCTTGAGTCGTTAGCTGGGAGTACAGTCATGTTAAATTTATGATACCCAGTCTGCTGCAAACTAATTAAGTAACCTATTTCCTATTTTTGTTCCGATGAAGAATTTTATTTCCGTCGGCGATGTTTCAGATATAGGTGCGCTCGTGCAAAAAGCTCTCATTTATAAATCTGACCCATTTAGAGATAAGACACTAGGTGCAAACAAGCACATCGGGCTGCTTTTTTTAAATCCAAGTTTACGTACAAGATTAAGCACTCAGGTGGCAGCCTGCAACTTAGGTATGGACGCCATTGTTTTTAATATCGATTAAGAAGGATGGAAATTGGAATTTGAAGATGGTGCTATTATGAGTGGTAGCTCAGTAGAGCACATTAAAGACGCCGCACCGGTAATGGGAGCTTACTTCGATATTTTATGTGTCCGCACTTTTCCATTGCTCCTGGATAAAGAAAATGACTATAGTGAGCTATTGGTCAGCCAATTGATGAAATATGCAGGCATCCCCATTGTAAGCCTGGAGAGTGCAACCCTGCATCCATTACAAAGCCTCACAGATATCATTACGATTTCCGAAACATTTAATCAGCAGAGAAAGCCCAAAGTGGTACTGACATGGGCGCCGCATATTAAGCCGCTGCCGCAATGTGTTTCCAACTCTTTTTCAGAATGGATAAATGCATGGGGGAATGCAGACTTCGTCATTACTCATCCAAATAATTATGAGTTGGATGAAAAATTCACTAAAGGCGCTACTATCGAATACGACCAGCTTAAAGCCCTCCAGGATGCCGACTATATATATGTAAAGAACTGGAGCTCTTATAAGCATTATGGCAAGATACTCTCAGAAGACAGCAACTGGATGCTCACACGGGAACACTTGGCCGCTACAAAAGGCGCAAAGGTGATGCATTGCCTTCCGGTAAGACGGAATGTTGAGTTAAGCGACGAGGTACTCGATAGTCCAAATAGCATAGTTAGCCAACAGGCTGCAAACCGCGTATGGGCGGCGCAGGCAGTGCTTTCGGAAATATTAAAAAGCACAAAATAGAGATATGCTCTCCTCAACATATATTGACGCGGTAAGGTTATTAAAGGAGCTGATAAGCATACCTTCATTCAGTAAAGAAGAACAGGGAACGGCATCCGCTATCGAAAATTTCCTTGGTAAGCATGGAGTTAAAACATCCCGATTGAAAAATAATATTTGGGCAGTATACAAAATTTTTGATGCAGCAAAACCAACTATACTACTCAACTCCCATCATGATACCGTAAAGCCAAATAAAGATTATACTAATGACCCTTTTGCGGCTGTGGAAAAAGATGGCAAATTATTTGGCCTCGGCAGTAATGACGCTGGTGGATGCTTAGTGTCTTTGATTGCTGCATTCCTATACTTTTATGAAAAAGAAACCCTGGAATACAATCTGATTTTTGCGGCGACCGCTGAAGAAGAAATTTCAGGGGTCAACGGAATAGAATCATTGTTGCCACTGCTGCCTGATATTGATTTTGCAATAGTAGGGGAACCAACAATGATGAATATGGCTATCGCTGAAAAAGGATTAATGGTATTAGATTGTACCTCCCACGGTCAGTCCGGCCATGCAGCAAGAGAAGAAGGGGTTAACGCTATCTATAAAGCCATGAGCGATATAGAATGGTTCAGAGACTATGCATTTTCGAAAGTGTCCGAATTGCTTGGCCCTGTAAAAATGAGTGTCACAGCCATCAATGCAGGTTCACAACATAACGTAGTACCTGCAGCCTGCAATTTCACTGTAGACATTCGCATCAATGAACTTTACACGAATGAAGAAATCCTGGAAACAATTAAACAACACGTGCAGTCTGACGTAGCCGTGAGAAGTATGCGTTTGCGATCAACGTCCATCGCTCTTGACCATCCATTAGTTAAAGCAGGACTAAGGCTGCAACTGGCGCCATTTGGCTCCCCTACCATGTCTGATAAAGCACTCATGCCTTTTCCTGCATTAAAAATCGGCCCCGGCGATTCTGCAAGAAGCCACATGGCAGATGAATATATTTTTCTCGATGACATCAAAAAAGGAATAGAGATTTACACACAATTACTAAATGAAATAGTATTATGAACCTTTGGCAAAAAGATTATACAGTGATCTCTGAGCAGGTGCAAAAATTCACAGTTGGCCGCGACCGCGAATTTGATTTGGTATTGGCGAAGTATGATGTGCAAGGCTCCCTGGCGCATGTTACAATGTTGGAGCGTGTTGGCCTTCTGCCACATGACGAATTCATTTTGATAAAACAGGAATTAGAAAAAATTCAGGAGGATATTGAAAAAGGCGCATTTAGCTTGTTGGATACTGTTGAAGATATTCACTCGCAAATAGAGCAGATGCTTACAGAACGTCTGGGTGATGCAGGCAAAAAAATACATAGCGGCCGCAGCCGCAATGACCAGGTAGCCGTTGACGTAAAACTTTACCTGCGTGCAGAAATATTAGAAGTCCGTGATGCAGCTTTAAGCTTGTTTCACTTGTTATTAGAGCTAAGTGACCTGCATAAAGACAAACTGTTGCCTGGCTATACCCACTTACAGTTAGCCATGCCATCTTCTTTCGGGTTATGGTTTGGAGCATACGCAGAAAGCCTTGTTGATGATATGAGTATGCTGGTAACGGCTTATAAAATGGCGGATAAAAATCCCTTGGGCAGCGGTGCCGGATATGGGTCCTCTTTCCCCCTAGACAGAGCCTTAACCACCCAACTGCTAAACTTTGGCGATCTTCATTACAACAGCGTCTACGCACAAATGAGCAGGGGCAAAACTGAGCGCTTTGCGGCGATGGCATTTAGCACCGTGGCCGCCACCCTCTCGCGCCTGAGTATGGACGTTTGTCTGTACATGAACCAGAATTTCGGCTTTATTAGTTTCCCGGATTCTTTAACTACCGGCAGTAGCATCATGCCACATAAAAAAAATCCCGATGTTTTTGAGCTCATTCGTGGAAAATGCAACCGCATACAATCAACCCCTAACG
>Ga0182030_10023824_pt1 | contig 11291 bp, 12 predicted proteins | sample 812S3MmetaG_FD_121299 | JGI IMG/M metagenome (GOLD analysis project Ga0182030, IMG submission 121299) | Permafrost microbial communities from Stordalen Mire, Sweden - 812S3M metaG (Illumina Assembly) | ecosystem: Environmental > Terrestrial > Soil > Wetlands > Permafrost | place: Sweden...
ACAGGTTTGCACCTGTGTCGGTTTCGACCCGCGTGTTGGTCACGGGGTTTGTAGAGCCATTAAATGTGGCACCAGGGAAGACCGGCTCGATGTAACCCTCCAGCGGAGGCCAATTCCTGCTGATCGGATTTCGGAAAGGAGGGTGGCTCTTGTCTACCGGGTTTCCCTCAAGAACAAAATTGAACAACTGTGACGAGCCCAGTGTTCCTGAGACGTCGAGATAAGTGTGCTGCCCGGGGCTCCCGCCCGCGGACCGGTCATATAGTGAAACAGAACACGTCGGCAGTGGCGGAGCAGGTTCTTCTGCCGCACCAGCCGCCAGACACGCCATCCCCACGCCGGGGTTGAATTCATCAACCGGTATTCCGCACGGGCCCAAATCCCCAAGCGAGTACCCAGTCCCGCCGGAGCAGTATTGATACTGCGCGTCGCAGGTCCCGTCGAAATAGCCCCCGCCTCCGATCGGACAGTTGTCGTCGAAGGCGTCACAAGTGCCCCTCGGATCATTCCTGTTCACCGGATCACCGCGGGTGTATGCGTACCGATTCCAGCTCCCCGGGTCCCCCCGCCTCGCGGCTTTCCGACCCTTTGGGTCAGCGGTATTGAACCGGCCATAGGAACTCGCATAATATCGCTGATCTAGTGAACCTGACACAGTTCCGTCGCAAGTGTACCCGCATCCCCAGACGAGAGTTGAGGTTACCGGCCAGCAACCACCGACGCCTGCATGGTTACCGGCGGGTAACCCCCTGACGCGAGTTTCCGGCAAACTGCCGCCGCGTCCCGAGACACCAGTGGCGGCTAAAGGAAAAACCTCCGGCGTTCTTTGTTTAGCTGCCAGCACTGTGAGTTCATTGTACGAAGATTCAGGCTCGACCAACGGGAGCGAGACGTGGGCCGCATGGCCGCAAGCCCCCTTTCCCTGATATCCAGATCGGTCTTCGCAGCGGCCCGGAGCGGTCAAGGGCGCGAAGCGGCGCAGCGAACCCTTGACGGCGAGGACCGCTGTGGAACATCGCTCGACAGGGAAAGGGGGCGCTCCCTCTCAGAACGGGATAACGGTCAGTCGATCAGGCGTCGTTATCGTCGTCTTCCGCCGCGAGTGCATCGAACAGTTCCGCCTCAGCCTGGGCGTCGCGCGCCGTGGCTGGTCCATTGCGCGGGCCGAGATGCGCCGCCGGATGCGTGGCCGAGTAGACCTGCTTCAGCAGATTGATCGAGACGCGCGTGTACAGTTCCGTGGTCGTGATCTTCGCGTGCCCCAGCATCTCCTGAATCACCCGGATGTCGGCGCCGTTCTCCAGCATCAGCGTCGCCACCGTGTGGCGGAACAGATGGCAGCCGCCCTTCTTGCCGATCTTCGCCTTGCGGACATAGCTGCGCACGAGGCCGGTCAGATACACCCGGTCCATCGTCTCGCCCCGGCTGCTCAGGAACACCGTGCCGTCGTCGGACGTTACCAGCAGTTCGGGCCGCGCCTCGCGAATGTATTTGTCGAGCCAGGCGAGTGCGCGTTCGCCGATCGGGATGTGCCGGTCCTTCTTTCCCTTGCCTTGGCGGATCATCACCGTGCCGCGGTCCGCGTCGATGTCGTAAAGTTTCAGGCCCACGACTTCCAGCCGCCGCATGCCGGTCGAGTAGAGGGTTTCGAGGATGGCGCGATCGCGCATCCCTTCGGGCGTTGTGATGTCGGCCTGCGCGATCACCTGTTCGGCTTCCTCCGCGCTCAGGATGTATTTGGGAAGGCGGTTTTCCAGGCGCGGCAGCAACAGCTCCGAGGCCGGATTGTGCAGCAGATAGTTCTGGCGCGCAAGCCAGCGGAACCAGCCTTTGAGAAAGCGCAGCCGCGTTCCCTGCGTGCGGAACGTCAGCGGCGCGCCGTCCTTCTTCCGGTAATAGTAGAGCGCTCGCTGATAGCGCTCCAGCACGGGCCGCGTGATCTCCGTCACGTCCTCGATGCTGCGCTCCCGGCACCAGTCGAGGAAGTAACCGATGCACACGCGGTTGCTGTGGAGAGTATCCGGGGAAAAGTTCTGCACTCCCATCCACGCTATGTAACGCTCGACCAGCGCGTGCATGCGGCCCGTGGGCGCGGCGACCGGCGTCGGTTTCGGCATTCGCTGGCGAGGCATCTTCCACCACTACGACTGCGCTGTAACTACGTCGGGACCGTGATTTTCCGCTGCCCCGTTAACGTGAGTTTTTGCCGCAACAGGCAGAAAAGAGCCTGGAATGCCTGTCGTTATTGGCCCCGGTGTGGTGCGACCACCCCGCGACACCCCCGCGACTTGAGGGCGACCGCTGGGCGACTTCTCCTCCTCCGGGTGCGACTTCTCATCGTTTAGGGGCGACTTCTTTTCGTCGTACACGTCTTTGCCGTAAGCAGAGATCAGGCCCGGCAAGCGCGCCTTCGACGGGTCCTCACCCGGCGCAAAGACCAGTTCGTAGACGAAACTTTGGCCGCGCCCACCGCGATGCGCCGCCAGATACTCCATGTCCTCCAGCCGCCCCAGATGCTTCTTCAGCACCGTATCGCCCCACGTCGTCCACGCGCGCACGTCGCGCCGCGTGAAGCGGAAGTCCGCGCGCTCCATCTTCAGCCGCTCACATTCCTCCGTGACCGCGCGGTCGATCAGGACCAGCAGTCTGCGCGTCTGTGCGGGCAGCTCGTCGAGCGAACGGCCCAGCACTTCCTCCACGAGCCTGCCCGCGAGTGCGTGATCCTCGTCCGTGGCTTCGATGTACTCGATGGTCTCGCCTCCCTCGGTCGTGACCGTCCGGATGGGCCGCTGATACTGGTGCAGCAGAGCGCTCGCCCGGATCAGCGTCAGATACTTCATGTGATCGCGCCGCGTGCGCGTCATCGAATCGGGGAAGCTGAGGCCGGGCGCCCGCGGGTTCACCACAGCCAGAGGCCTGAGCATCCGCTGCGCGTTCTGATGCAGGCGCACGATGGTTTCCCGCTCCGCGCGCTTCAGCAGACCTTCGAGCGTCTGCGCTTCCCTCTGCGCCCGATGGATGGCGCGCGTCTGCTCGCGGTCCTCGTTCACTGTCAGCACCAGACACCGGTTCAGCAGTTCTTCATCGATCTCGATAGCGGTCGTGGTCAGAAAGATCATCACCGGACCTTCGACACGGTACTGCTGTGTCACCAGCCTGCCGGTTGCCGGGTCTTTGCCTGTCGAGGCGATGGTGAGCACGCCTTCCGATTGCAGGAGCTTCAGCGCATACGTCGCGCGGCTCGCGCCTTCTTCCTCGACGATGGCGAGTACCTTGTGTTTCAGGTCCGTCTCCCCCATGTAGAAGAGCGACTGCCCCGTCATGGCCGAGTATTCGATCCGGTGCTCCGGAGGAACGAAGGCCAGGATCGAGTCCATGAGTGAGCTTTTGCCGGCGGCGGAACTCGACTGCACCACCACAGCGAGCGGCGCATCGAACAGACGCGACACCGTGGCAAGGATGGCTGTTTTCTTGTTGGCCTCCTCGCCCACCACGCCGCAGCGCGCCAGATCTTCGACGATGCGGTCCATGAGGCGCGGATCGAGCAGCAGCTCCAGCGCCGCGCCCCGGTCTTTGTCCGCGATCGCGATCTCTTCACGCTTCGGCTCCAGCGCCTTTCGGATCTGTTCCTGCTGGATCTCTTCCAGCTTGCGCAGCACGTGCCCAAGATCGTGCCGGATGACCTCTTCTTTCATTCCCAGCTCGATGGCAGCCTGTTTCGAGAACGCGATCCGCTGCCGCGCGGCGTAGAGATCGAGCGTATCGACGTGGAAGCCGTCTCCACGCGAAACGAGCAGATTGATTTTGATGAGATCGTAGCTGAGATTCTTCGCCAGGCCCCGCACCCGGTAACGCCGGTCCCCGAGCGTGATCGCGATCTCCTCAGCGCCGATCTCGATGGGCACTTCCGCTGGTGCATGCGGCGGCGGAACCAGCGGCAGTGCGGCGTCGGACACATCTGATTCGGCGGCTAAAGAAAAAGCTGGTTCGTCGATTTCATCCTTAGCCAGTAGCTCCGGCTCCGTCAGTGGCTCTCCTTCAGCGGCGAACACCACGGGCTGATTTTCTTCTTTAGCCGCTGGTGGTTCATCTGTGGGAATCGGCGCAACAGGCGCGGGCACTGGCTCCACTGTCACCCGTTCCGGCGGCTTGCCTTTGCCGAGCCACCGCGCGGTGTTCAGCAGAACCCCCAGGGCTTTCGCCGCTGGCTGTGTGGTGCGTGCATATTCGTTGGCATCGCAGTTCCGGGGAAAGAGCACCCGGAAGCATTCGACACCAGCCGCCGTCAGTTCATCCGTCAGAGTCAGCGCCGCCTTGTCTCCCGCTTCGTCGCGGTCGTATGCGATGTAGACACGCTTCACGCCGTATTTGCGGAAGGCCGCGCGGTGATCGTCGGTGAAGCCGTTCACGCCATAGCTCGTTGTCACGTTGCGGTATCCGGCGCACCAGAACGTCAGTGCATCGATGAGGGCTTCGCAGAGGATGATTTCGGGCGAAGACTCCAGCGCCTCTTCGTTCCACACACCACGGTGCGGACCCGGAAGATAAAGATGCAATGGCGTCCCTTTGGTCAGATTCGCCGTGATCTTGCGTCCGTACATCTGCACCAGCTCACCGGCGCGATTGAAGATCGGGATCACCAGCGATCCGTTCATGTGTTCATGCCCCGACGACTCGCGGAGGATGCCGAGCGTTTCGAGACGCGCGCGCATTTCCGCTCCGGCCTTGCGGTTCTTCGGCGGCAGTCTCAGACCGAGCGTGCGATTGGCGAAGCCCAGCCGGAAGTGCGCGATCATCTCCGGATGCGTGAGGCCACGCTGCTCCAGATACTTCAGCGCGTCGGGTGTGTCGTTGAGTGTCTGGTGGTAATAGTTGACGATGCGGTCGAATATCTCCGCGTCGCTGGCATCGCGTTCGACGGGCGGCGGCAGTTTGCGCACGGTACCTACCTTCACCACCGGCGCGCTCGCAAGTAACGCGGGATGCTCGGCACGCAGCAGTTCGGCAGCATGCCGGAAGCTGATGCCCTCGGCTTTCATTACCCAGTCGATCGGCGAGCCACCCACATTGCACGCGCCCATGCAGTGCCAGGTGTTGTTCTCAGGCGTCACGATCAGCGACGGCGTGCGGTCGTTATGGAAAGGACAGTGCCCGGCGAGATTCTTGCCCTGCCGCTTCAGTTCGATCCCGCGCGCTTCGATGAGCCGCTGAACCGAAACCTCCTGCTTGAGTCGTTTGATGATTTCATCCGGGATGCGGGCCATTCAAAAACCTCCCTCAAAAGGCGAACAGATCAGAATGCCGTCAAGAAACATATGTGTTATTTTAGGTATTGCACATGCTCTCTAGTCAGGTCAACATATCTGCTACCCCGCTTTACCTTGGGGACGTGGCGGCACATAAGAGCAATCATGCAGATCAGCCCGCCGGTGCCGGATTTCCCGGTCGGCTGGCTGAGATCAGAAAAGAACGTGGGATGATCCAGCAAACACTGGCCGACCGCGTTGGTATCCACGTGGTCCAGTTACGGCGCTACGAGAGTGGAGCCTCGCAACCCACGCTGGATGTCATCCGCCATCTCGCCGTCGCTCTCAGCGTCAGCTCGGATATTTTGCTGTTTGGAAAAGACGAACGCGGACCGGATGACGAACTCCGGCTGCAGTTCGAAGCCGTGTCGAAGTTCGACAGCGAAGATAAGAAAGCCGCCCGCGCTGTACTGGACGGTCTGATCCTCAGGCATGAGGCCAAACGCCTCTCCTCTGCGGAACTGAAGTAGAAACAGTCATGGACAAACAACACGCTCACCAGTTGCTCGACCAGCTCGACCCCAGCCAGCTCGATGCCGTCGTCCGCCTGCTCGAAGTCCTGACCGATCCGGTGACGCCGCTCAGCGAAGCGCCCATCGACGACGAGCCCGAGAGTGAAGAAGAAGCGCGCGCCGTCGCCGCTTCCAAAGAGTGGTTCCGAAACCACCAGGGCATCCCGCTCGAAGAAGTCGCCGCCGATCTGGGATTCACCATGGAACAGATCCGGGGCCACAAGGAATCCGCTTGAAGCGGATTGTTTTTTCCGAACAGGCCAAAGCCGACATCCGCACCATCCCGCAGCCGATCGCCATGAACATCCTTACCGCGATTCACCGCCTCGCCGAAACCGGCGCGGGCCGTGTGAAAACGCTTCAGGGCCAGAGCGGCGAAAAACGGCTCCGCGTCGGCGACTACCGCGTCCGTTTCACCGAGGAGAGCGGCGACGGCAGGGAAGGCAGCGAGAGCGAGGCCGCCCTCCACATCCACGCCGTCCGCAATCGTAAGGAAGCCTACCGCTAAAACTTTCTCCGGCTCGCGGCCGCGCGGTTCGCCTCCACCCACTGCCCATTGAACAAACACTGGACAGAAGCTTGATGAAGACTGGACAAACACCGAACAGACGCCGAACGGTCACCGAACGTCGTGCGCCCTTCCGCGCCGGTCTCTCCTAAGCCGCCAGGCTTAGGGATGGTGTCTTCTCTCTTGCTGCCCAGCGGGCGGATGCAATAAACCATGGAACGCACCCGTCCGCTTCGTCGCTCGCGCTCCTCCGCTGCCGCGCGCTGCCGAATCGCTTGATAGCCTCCCGGCAGGTGGAAGGCCGGCGCGTGCAGATTGCCTCTTACATAATCCGACGTTATCCGAAGCAGCCCTTCGGGTCGCACACCTCGCTCACGCTCGGCTGCTCGCATCCGATAACGCGGGTTTATGTAATCGGCGAAGGCCCGCCCCGGCCATCGAATGTTTGATGAAGAGCAAGCAACGGCCGGGCGCGATCCCGCGCCCGCCGTCGCACTTGATCTCCGCGCCGCTCCAGATGGTGGCCGCCGAAACGGCGTCCACCATCCTCCGCGAAACGCGCGGCAAGGAAAGAAACCGAAGGCCCCCTTTCCCTCTCTCGAACGATCCCGCGGCGGTCCTCGCCGTCAAGGGTCCGCTTCGCCGCTCCGCGCCCTTGACCGCTCCGGGCCGCCCGCGAAAAAGACAACCTGATATGAGGGAAAGGGGGCTCAGGCAAACGAGCCTTTCCGAATCAACAGGTTCCCCTCCGGTAACCGGAAAAACGGCGGTTAAAGCGAAAAGCCCCTGTTTTCAGTGGTTACCATACAGGAGCGCCAAGTTACCATACAGCACCCGCGCCGGGGTGACGTGTCACCCCCTCACCCGATGCGTCAGCATCGTTTTCCGCTACCCGCCGGTAACCGTCATTTTCACCCAGAAAACCGCTGCGAAGACGATCTGCCCATGCCTCTATTCACGACAACCGTCGAGGCCGAGAGCGCTGATTCCTTCTCCGCGTGACCCTCCGTGATACGGTATTTCCGCTGAAACCTGTAACCGCTAATCTGTGATAGCGGTTACATTCACGATTCTTTAACAATGCACACTGGCTCGGAGTTGGTCGAGACATGGACTCCCGTGGGCGGCTTCAAGGTCGAACGCCGCAAGGTAAGAACCCCGGACGGCGGAGCGACCGTAACCGAGTGCCTTGTTCCGAAGTGGGAGATCGATGACCTGATGTCGGACCACCCCTGCGCCCGTCAGCCCTGCCTCCACCGGATCGTCGCCGACTGCCCGCCGGAACGCCAGCCGATTCTCGATCTGGCCGGGCGCTTTGGTCTCCTCACCGTTTCCCTCACCCGGACGCCCGAACCCGGCAAGCCAGTTCCGGCCAGCATCCTGCCGCCTGAGCCGATCGACATTTGGCGGCGGGAGATTCGGGAACTGAAAGCCGCGGGGGATTTATGGGACCGGATCGCGGCCGGGGACCGACGCGGGGAAGAGATGCTGGAACGGAAACTGGTTGCCGGTCTCGCCCGCGCCCCGTTTCATCTGGCCGCCATCCGCGAGAACGGATCGGGTTTCAGGATGCACTACCGGCCCGCCACTCTTCGCGCCGCTCTCTGGCAGAGAATGGCCGGCGAAGTGGCCGGGCTGATCCAGTGCGCGCGCTGCCCCGCGCCGCGCTGTGGCCGCTGGTTCCTCAAGGGCGACTCCCGCAGTGATCGGACGTTCTGCTCGAAAACCTGCAAGGTCCGCGCCTTCAGAAGACAGCAAAACTCCGACTCACTGAAGCGCGTAACTTCCCTCGCCCCAGGCAAACGATAAAGCCGGATTACAGCTATCCGAGCGAACAGACACCCGCGCGCGGCCCTTCGTCAGCCCCTTCTTGAATGGCAGGACCACCCACTCATAAGCTCCGTTCGCATCTGTTTTACCCGAAGGATGCTGGATTTCACCTTCCGAGTTCATCTCGATATCGAGAGCAACTCCCGCTTTGAATCCGGTCGCGGAAAACATCACGGCTTCCGCCTTAGGAGTTACCAGCGTCTCTTCGAGAGTGCATCCTCCATAGGTGGCGCGATTCGGGAAGGGCACAACACTGGCGAACACCTGAGCGCTCTTGTCCGCGGCGATCAGCGCCACTCGTTTGACCTCTCCCAAACCTGCCTGCATCGCCAGGTCGATAGGATCGTCCGGTTTATCCCCTCGGCACGTACCGGCCTTGCCCGCGCAGATCGCGGTTCCACTGGCGTCTATGGTGACGCCGCTCATCACGCCCTGCGGCTGTCCGCCTAACTGCCACATCAGTAGGGAATAAGTCTTGTCCTTCGGCAGCCCTGAAGTGGTCATCCGATAACGGACGAGCGCGTGCCCATCCGCCGTCGTTCTCGAACCCTCCGTGAGCGTCAGCATAGCTCCGGCGGAATTGGTCCTGGGACTCCAGGCCCGTTGCATCGAAACAAGCTGCTCCACGGAACCCGGTCCCGGCCCCTGAGCCGACGCCGCAGGCGTCACTGACAGGGTTGCGACCATAACCAAAGCCATACGCGAGGACAACATTGGTTTGTTCATGAGTTCGATCTCCGACCTTGGAACCGAGTCCCCAGCGAGTAGCCAATGCAGCCCAGCGTCGGATAGAGGAAGAGTACAACCGCCCACAACTCTTCACCATCATTAGGCGGGAACAAAAGGTCCGGGAGGTCCCGCTCCAGCCTTGAGTGGAAAGCGGAGGACAGAAGTCCTGCCGCAAGCAAAGTACCTGGCAACAACCACACCCAGCGCCCCGAATAAGTGAAGTGCGGAAGCCTTGATCGAAGTAAACGGCCAAAAAGAAAAGCCAGCCCCAGGCCCGAAGCAATGTTGCCAACCGCCTCCGTTAGACTCCCGGCTGGACCAAGCCCGCTCAGATGAGCTAACCACTCTGCGCTGATCGCACCCCAGAAAACCGAGGCCACGCACACTCCCACCTGTTGGAGAAAGAAAGCAAGAAAGGAACTGCCCTCCTCGATCTCCGTTTGAAACATCGACATCAGATCCCATCCCCGAAACGCCGCGGCATCATAACCCGACCAGCAACCAAAGTCCCTTCCGAGCACGGCGGATTCAATAATCAGTAATACGTGATGGTCTCGTCAACTTCCCAATCGTCGCCACCGACCGGGATCGAGTCCACCCAATCGAGGAATGCGTCCGCCAAACCCGGCATGTAGTTGCTGACGTTCTGCCACCATGATGCAACCTGTTGCGCCTGCTGCGCCTGCGCCACGATAGACGCCAGCGATGGCGCGGAAAATTGCCCCTGTCTCGTGTAGACATTCGGCGAGTTGCACGAGCCGTCGTTCTGAATAGCCGCGAACTGAGTCTGAGCCTGCTGTACAAAACACGCGAAATCGCCGTGATTGCAGGTCGTGTCTATGGACGCGGGGATAGTCGTCGCACTGGTGGCACCGTTGTCTTGCCAGCCCTGCCCAAGCAAAACCGTTGTAGTACTGTTGGTCGCCAGCCCGCCGATATTGGCTGGCCCGACGTAAACGATATTTCCGATTCTCTGCTGCTGACTGGCTGACAGCTGGTTATAAGCATTCGTGAATGCCGCCGCGCCTCCGCTCCACGCAACGATGTCGATCGTTCCAGAGTTGCTTTGCAGCGCATTATTAATCGCGGCCAAGGCGACATTGGTTGCGGTGCTACCCTGCCATGTCGCCAAAGATTGAAAGAAACTCAGCCCGGAGAAGGGATACGCCTGATTCTCGCCGCCTGCATTCGCAATCTGCGTGAAAGCCGTGCTTGAGTTGTAGTTTGAAGTGAAGCCCCCAACAAACACAGCACATAACCCTTTCGGGTCGTTCTTGTTGATCGGGTCCCCGCCGACGTAGGTATATTTGTTCAAACTTCCTGGATTCGCGAGCTTCCCGCCACGCCGGTCCGGTGTCAAAAACCTCCCGTAGGTGCTGGCATAGAAGCGCTGATCTAGTGAAACTGACGCGGTTCCGTCGCAACGATACCCGCAAGCCCACCGAGATGTTGAGGTTAACCAGGCTGAAGCCCCGGTGCGAGTCTGTTTTTCGAAGTTGGAACCCCGGACGCGAGTTTCCGGCAAACAGCACGGAGCGGCTAAAGGAAAAACGGGATCGGCCGCCGTCGTCATTGTGTGTATTGTAGCGGTGTTTGCGAACGTTCTGGATGCCGCGCTGGCGCGCGGTAAGGTACGGCCCCCTTTCCCTCCGCTGTGAGCGTGCCGCGGCGGGCCCGGACCCGTCAAGGCCAAGCCCTGCCGGGTGAGCCGTGCGCAGCCTTGACCGCTCCGGCCCGCCGCAGAAAGGCACTCTGGTTATGAGGGAAAGGGGGGCCTGGTCAGGAACCGCGTTCGCGCTCAGATGCGCTTGTAGACCTGCCCGCGGCGCTCAATCATCACCACGAAAACGATCTTCGGTTCTTCGGTCGCCGAGTAGATAATCCGCCACGCACCAACGCGCGACTTCCGCAGATTGCCCAGTCCACTCAACGGCGCCGAGATGCGCGGGTCGTACGGATCTTCCGCCAGTTGCTCCAGCCGGCGCATCATGCGTTTCTGCGTGGGCCTGTCCAGCCGGTCGAGATCCCGCGCCGCCCGATGGGAAAGCCGGATTTCGTATTTCACAGACCGCGCGTCCGCCGGTATTCGTCCAGCGCGATCGTGCGGCCATTGCGGATATCGTCGAGGCCTTCTTCGATCGCGGCGCGCGTCTCCGCGCTCAGCGGTTGATCCGGCTCGCTCAGTTCCGCCAGGTAGTTCAGCACGTCTTCCAGACGCTCGTCCGGCAGCGTGTCTACGATCTGGTGTATATTCTCGCAAACCGTCATGATCGGAGACTTTCTTCGATCACGCGTCTTCCTCAGCGATTTAGGCCGTTAACGCGGCGGGAACTAACGCCCGAAGCGCCGCCAACCGCCTCCGCCAACCACCACGCTCACTCCAGGGCCATAACCCGGGTAAGCATA
>Ga0182030_10023825_pt1 | contig 11291 bp, 6 predicted proteins | sample 812S3MmetaG_FD_121299 | JGI IMG/M metagenome (GOLD analysis project Ga0182030, IMG submission 121299) | Permafrost microbial communities from Stordalen Mire, Sweden - 812S3M metaG (Illumina Assembly) | ecosystem: Environmental > Terrestrial > Soil > Wetlands > Permafrost | place: Sweden...
TGCCAAAAGGGTACTCCACTAGGCTCCATTGCCATCCACTGAGTACCACTATAGCCCACTGATCCCGCCTGGGCAACCCTGCGACCGGTGTCACTTCTAAAAGAAAATGCTCAATCACAGCGCAAGGCGCTCAATCACAAAAGTAAATGCTCAGATGCTTCGAGCATGTGCTCGAATAACGCCGACAGGGTGAGATCGAACGCACGTTCGCTTTGGGTGTGAATGTCCACAAGTAGTTGGGAATGGCCGCGACTACTTGGCACTCGTCACAAGTAGTTGGCACTGCGGCAACTCCGGCTCCCTGGGGTCGCCGGCGGTGGTAGGACGGGGCCGGGTGTGGGCGGACGGCGCTGGGACGGGGGGGGCGGCGGTGGGGACGGCGCTTGTGAATCTTCACGAGTGAATGAGACTAGGCACGAGTCGGTGAGACTATGCACAAGTCATTGAGACTCGGGTGGCAGCGAATTACCGAAATATACTCGGCGCTGACCTCAAAACGCGGCCGGCACGGCGCCAGGAACGAACGTACGTTCGATTTACAAAGAGGCTTCCAATTTCCGAACTTCGCTGCGTGACGGCCAAATTGGAATTGTAAAACTTGTGCTGTGGATATTCAGAACGCGTGTGAATTTTCAGAAGTGGATGGGAATGGCCACGACTACCTGGCACTCGTCGCGAGTAGTTGGCACTGCGAAAGCGTCGTGGATGTGAATTCTCCGAGGAAAACGGGGCCATTCAGAAGCTGAATCCACTTCTGCGACACGCCGAATCCGATTGTCCGATAGGTTGAAGCGCACGCATGTTCGATATACCGCCTACTGCTGGCGGTCGCCGTAAATTCGCTCGTCGCCGGAAAACGATACTTCTACGCTTGCATAGCTTCGCTGATATTCGAGTGCCTCTAGGACTCGATCGAACGCGCCCTCTTCGTCGCAATACTGTTTGGCGAAGGCGCGACCGAGGTCGCTCAAGCGGTCCCACAGCACGGCGAACCTCGGATTCTCGCCTCGCAACGAGATTGCGGCAACCGTTGCAATGCAGACGTTTTCATCGGCCACGGCCGGCAGCCCAACCACGGGCTCAAGAATTCGCAAAGATCCTTTCGCAAGCTTGTATTGGCGGTGTTTCGTATTCACAACGCCGTCAGGCCCGACAAGGCCCTTCCAATCCTTAGAATGTCGGTAGGCATTGCCCGCGGCGTAGATTGCGGTGCTCAGAAACGTCACGCCCCCTAAGAGTTCACCCAACTCGAATTTTGCCGATCGCGGCTGCCCGGTCTGTTCGTCCGACACTGCATGGCGAAGCCGCTGTATCACATCGTCGAGTATCAACACGAGAGATCCGGCAGCCGACTCGGCTTGTAAAAAGAGCGACTCTTCTTTGAGCTCGGCAGTCGCGGCAGCCGGCGTGTAAATCATTGGCAGTTCGATTCGTCCGATACCGCCCGGTGCCGGCTGTTCAATTCGAACGCTCTCCGTTGCCTGTTTTACGATGGCGTCGAACTCGGCTTGGACTGCTTCGCCCATTGCCGTGGCCTCCGCCCAAGCTGTGAAGGCGTCGTCGAACTCGCGCTGTAGCTTCTCGCAAAGGAACTCAAGTCGCAGGAAGTATTCACAAAGCGCGAGTTCCAGGTCATCCAGATCGAAATCATCGAGCGCTAAATAGTGCATTGCTACACGCTTGTTTGAGTCATTGCGGCGAACTACGGCTGCGCGCTTCTTGCGATCTCAAGGAGGCCCTCACAGTAACGCACGAGCGATCCCGCCGCCGGTCCTTTCAGCGTGACCCCGACTTCCACGTTTTTTTCCCAACCGTATTCCGTCACGTTCGCACTTCCCATATAGACCAGGTCCACGTCGACGCAAATCAGCTTCGCGTGTAGAAAGCCGTGCTCACTGCTCGGCCATTCAAGAATCTCGGCGCCCGGAAATGCGGACGCGTACACTCCAAGCGCAGCATTAATTCGTTCAGGTCGACCGAGACGACCGTGTACGATTGCGAAAGACTCTATGGTTGTTGCAGCAGCAGACAACGCTGCATAGCAATTCCTCGCCGCCGCCTCGTCCAGCGATGGAGACACGATGATGATGCGCCGTTCTGCCCGCCTGATCAATTCCAACCATTCCTGCCCGACGGCCCAATAGCGATCGGCTCCAGCAACAAGACGCGGCTGAGAGCTTAAGACGCGCACGAATGAGTGTTCTCGTTCGGAAACCGCGCTTGCAAGATGAAACGCGAGCAACAAAACTTCAGACCTATCCGAAGCGCCAATCCCAAGTTCAGCGCAACGTTCGTCTATCGAAGCCGACGGTGTCCCCGATACGCAAGCCGAAAGAACATTCGTGTTCCAGGCGACCGCCTCACATAAGCTTCGAGCAAACGCATAAGCGCTACTCACGTAGGTATCCGCTTTCGCCGACTAATAGTCGCCGATTGAGATTGGTGTTAAACTCTTGACAGCTCACGTCCGAAAGGTGCACACACGCAAAGCAAGCACCAGCACGATCTAGGCAGGCAGGGTCATACATGCACCCCGACGCCACGGCGTTGAACTCTCGACTAACAGCGAGTAAATGGCGTTGCACCATCCGATGTATCCCGCCCATCGATATGCCGGTGCCGACTACCTCATAAACCGCAAACGCACCAGCACCCAGAAATAGATATTCCGCGAGGGATGTCGAATCCAAGCCAGCCCACGCGCTGGTTGCCTTGATAAAAGCGTGTGCAAATGTATGCACGATTCCGCGCAATGTTGTCGCCGCCGGCTCTTCGCGATTTGCAATAATCCCGGCAAGTCGTGCTCGAGCCCTTGTTGCGTCGGGCTCCTCAATGTTCACGCACCGCAGTAAGCGTTGGGGTGACAACTCCACGAGTACTGCATCAGCTTTGTTCTCGCTACCGTACATTACGTGCTTATCGCCGTCGCGTGCAAATCCAACGACCGCGGCCTCGCCAGTGTCGCTTCCACCGCGCGAATAGCCAAAAACAACAACGGATGTTGGGAAGGCTCGCGAAAATTTCAACGAGACAATCCCACAGCCGTTCAGTGCCGTATCGATAACCGCACGACGCGCCTCGTCCGGTACCGATTGCTGCCATGGGCTAAAGCCGACTCCCCGTGAAGCTACCACAAAATCACGTACCAACTCCGCGACAGCTTCCTTTTCAGCCGCCGAGAAGTACCGGTCGACCTGGTCCGCTAATGGCTCGCCGGCGCCAGGCTTCTCCAGTTCTTTCAAGAGTTGCTGCGCTAAGGCCGGGTTCGACGTTGCCAATGACTCAGCGAGCTTTCGCATCGACTCGGCCTGCGTCTCTGCATTCTCTGCCGCGCCGAGGCGATCTTCAGCTACACCCAAAAACGCCGCAAGGGTATTGTCCACCGCTGACAACCCATCGACAAAAAGGCGACGTTCCTTCACGGGGAAATCTATAATTTGCTCACGGTGCGGTCGATAGACATGATTCGAACGATAGATATCGGTTCGGAGCATTGATTGCGGATGGGTTCCACAATCGCAACGTCTGGTTAGCGGTCGATTAATTGTCTGATTACAGCCCGCTGCACGGCATATCCAGCGCCAGTCGGACGTCGATAGGCTCCCGCGATCATCAAGCGCCATGTTTGCGCGCCCATGACGCGGACAGGCCGGCACCTCAAGGCTGCGCAGTGTTCCGCACTCATGAAATTGGATCTGCTGAACTTGCGACAATCGCTTACCGCAAGACGGGCATTGTCTAAGCTTCGGCCCACTTCCGTCCTCTCTTAGTTCGAAGACCCTCTTGCAACCCAGGCGACATTGAAGAAGCAGAGGGAACACCCGTCCAACAACTTGAGTAGGGCGCTTTATCGACCACGCACCGGCAGTGCGTCGCGAACGCTCGTCAAAGTTCACGATATTGTTGCCATCGGCGCGCGCTGCGTCCAACCGGGCGTTTACGCGATTTACAACGGTAGTGCGATCAATCTCCTCAAGTTGATCGCCTTCAACTCGATCAACCTTGCAAACGACGCGATAGCTTTCGTGATCGAATGTCTTGCCAGGCAGATAGTTAAAGAGAATTTGCGAAGACGAACGCTCCATCACAGCGCCTCCACGAACCACATGTTCGGCCCCAAGACATCCACGTTAAAGCTTTCCTCTACGTCTCGCAGGCTCATCATTGGTTCCGGCGCCATACAAGCACCGAAGCCTTTCTTGCCATCAGCTACCCGCGCTTGTTCAAGCCCATCCCGAATCAAATACTCTAATTGCTCCTGAACCATTTGCCGATCGGCAGGATCTGCATGGAGCGCATCAACGAGAGCCGTAGCGGTCTCTTCGATGGACATAACGCGTGTATCGAATGCTTTTAGCACTTCCTTAGCGATCCAAAGCGACTTCCGATTCGGGCCTGTCCAGCGATCTCCAAATAACGCGAAGATTGCGGCCATCACGAGACCCGGCGACGTGAAATGCAGCCCGCGCGTTGCCCAACGATTGAGCGGCACTGGCTCGACTAGCCGGTTTTGGAACTCATGGTACTTTAGGAAGCGCTGGTAGTGGCTTCGTTCTCTCTCTTTGTGAGCTTGATATACAATAAAGACGCAGCCGGCGACGAATCTTCCGACACGACTACTAGACTGGATATATTCTGCCGTCGAGAATGGCATCCCGAAAAAATTCATTACGTTCAGTCGATCAACATCGACACCATGTGAAATCATGCTCGTAGCAGTCAGAGACGTTACCCTCTGCTGAACGTCGGACGCCGGATGCTCTAAGCCGTCCAGAATTGCCGTGACCTCTTCGGTCGTTGTATTCGCAGTCATTGGTTGATTCTGGACTGTGCGAAGTTGCCGTCTGGACAAATATGGGTTAAGCTGCGAGGCGATGGAGCCATCGACTCGATCCTGGTCAATGCGCCTAAGCGTATACGTCACTACCACTTCGTAATAGTCAAGAACAGCGTCGAGCTCGTCATCCGTCACGATCGCTTGATCGATCTGACGTGTTCGCAGTTTTTGCAGAAGTGTGTGCTCAATCTGCATGAGCTGCATGAGGGCATTTATGTGCGTTAGGCGCCTTGGCATCACGCCGATAAACAGTCTCTGTTCGAACTCCTGGGTGTCAACATAGAAGGAACGCCCAAGCTCCGGTCCGGCCGCCGGAAATTGCCTGCTCTCACGACAATAGAGTGCTCGCACATGGCGCTCATGATCCTGAATGGTCGCAGTGGATGCCACCACTTTCATTGGTATTTTGTTGTATTTCTCAACAATGGCATGCGCGACCGTTTCATAGTGCGACGCGACAACGCCGACATCTTCACGAAGAAGATGCAGCTCGTCCTGAATCTCGAGTGCAGGCCCGGCGTTAGTTAGCTTGACTGGCCGCGACACCCCTGAACACTGATATACCTGACACTTACCGCCGGCATGGTAGCCGTGCAAAGAACAAAGGGTGTCAACGAAACCAAGAAGCTGTCGCCAACGAATGTTATGGCCGATTAGCGCGAGCTTGTCGATCGTACCCACGAGCACTGTGGGCAGGAACCGGTAGACTTCATCATCGATCACGATGAGGGGCAGAACGGCATTACAACTCTTGTCTGTGCAGAAGTGCGTCAGCCTATCTCCCGTGTCGATCCGGATATCTACCGATCGACGATGGCACGAAGGGCACTCAACAATAACGCGCTGCCTCTTCACCCAATCCTGACGATTCGCAAATGGCAGCTTCAGTTGTTCCTGGAGCTGTTGTATGTCTGAAGGCGAGAGCTTATTTCTTGTAGCGGTGCTCCCCACGAGAAAACCAACGGAGAAGGGGTCTCCCGCAAAGTCTTTGCTGGCCTTTCTAATCTGTTCAGCGCAGGCGATTGCTTCGACGACGCGCTGCATTTGTTGCAGGCTGAGTAGCCGCAAAGGAAAGCGCATCATAGCGGTAACGCCAACCTTTTTGCCCGTCAATCGATCAAAGAACGCTTGCCAGATCATCAACGCGAGATAGGCTTCGGTCTTTCCACCACCGGTTGGAAACCATAGAACGTCAACGATCTTGAGATCCTCGTAGTCTCCGAGGATCCGCCTGAATAAGCCGCCTATGACGCAGACGATGAAGACCATTTGGAAGCGACGCCAACTTGCACTTCTGCCCGGTGCTCGCACATTCCACATGTTTGCAAAGGCGCGCATCGTTGCTACAAACGCTCGCATCGCACGCTCATCACTTTCGAGTGCTACAATGCCCTGACTAAAGCGCCGTGCCTCGTCCGCAAAGCGATCACGGTCAGCGTCTTCTGCGGCCCTTACCGAAGGATCATCATGGCTCGAAGGTTGCCAGGTTTCGCGGAAGGCGACCATTTCGCTCTCGAGTCGTTTTAGACGTGAAAGCGGCTCATCGGCAAAGCGTCCAAATTCGAGATCCTCTGTACCGACCAAATGACGAACACGGCGTTGCCTCGCGACCGGAGCATAGCGTGTACGAATTGAGTTGCTTCGTGGCTCGAACTCCGCTGCCGCATTGAAGCCGTCGGCCCAAAGCCGATTGTCGTATCGAAAATCAGCGGCGTCAAGCTCTAAAATCGTTGGCTCGATGACATTGGACTTCAAATCGACCAACAGGTCTACATTGAAAAAGAATGGCTCCTCAAACCGATCGACACGTCGCATAGTTCTAGGAGCCGAAACCCAGCGCGTATTTGCGCTCTGATTGACAATTCGTATTTGGACGCGAAAGCCGCGCAAGGCGTCCTGAGTGACATCTATTGTAACCGATGCGCCAAACGTTAGTTCAGGCAGCGTCCAGTCTACCGCCCTTATCGCAGCATCGAACTGCTCCTCACTAGCAAGCGACGATTTTTGAAGGATGTAGTTCGCAGCCTGCCGTGGAGCACCATAAGAAGTCGCCCTAGCCTCGTCATCGATTTCGATCGGCCACTGCTGGAAACCCTCGCAAAGCGTTATGTCAACGGCGTAGTCGACGCTATAGGAGCGAAGTGGTACCGGAAGCTGAAAGCTTGCATCGTTGGTTTCTTCAGCCTCGCTTTGACTCATTGCAAATGTAGGGCGCTCCGCCCGATAATAGTCGAAGCTTCCGCGAACACGTATTTCACCAAGATCTCTGGTAAAAAACTCGACGCCCATTGCGGACGGAGCGGTATTAAAGTTGCCAAATGCTGCATCAGGGCCGAGTGAGCCGATGAAAAAAATGTCGGCCGGTCTCCGCAGTAGGCTGCCATTTACGACATCTGGAGGTCCTGGAAATACTCGGCCACTCGCTCGATTGATGACTTCTTTAGCGACAAAGTCTGCAAATCTACTGTAGGTGCTTGCTTCAGGCATGATGCTCATTCACATACTCCGTCGATATGAATTATTCGTTTCACCGAGACCGCGTCAACTATGTCGTACAAAATTACGTCTTCGTTATCAACGGTGATCTTTATTGATTTAGTATCACGTTCTTTAAATAGATTCTTGATCGCTCGAACCAGTATCTTCCCCAACTCGCGATGAGCGACGCGTACCGTCTGCATCGCTCTATAAAAGTCTCTAGGCCTATCGCTGAATAGGTCGATGGATAGCACCGTCCCAAGCCTTACGATATCGTCGGGATCGCTCGGACCGAACGCCTTGCCGCTGACCCATTGCTCTACACTAAGCGGGTGCTGTATCCGAGAGCCGCACGAAAGCAATGCTAAATGTAAGTTCTGCACTCGCTGCGTAAGTGTCGAACCCAAGTCTTCAGAACGATTGACACCAGAGGCAAGCGCGCGCTGGAACGCTTTAACGATCTCGATTGCGCGCGATAGTGTTGTTTGGGCATCAACACGCTCTCGAAGCAGTTCGAAGAGCGATTCTTGAACCCCACCATTGATTAAAAGTATCACATCGCCGGCATCCACGCGCCGAGCCAGCTTGGAAACAATAGGCTCGTCGAGCTCTTGAATCACGAGGATGCTTGTACTATCGGCGACGGTTAACGTGGAGCCGTCTTCAAAATGCAGCGTTCGTCGGGGTCCAAAAGTCGGGGTACTAGCCTGCGGTTGCTGACTCTCGCTGTCGTCGTCTTCAGCCATGAGAGTCGCGATATCCAACATGAATGCATCCGGTGGCGCACTAACATCTACGGCCTCAGGAATCGGGTTCGCCGTGCCCAACTCATCGCTAACACCTTCAATAGAATAATTTTGGCCCGAAGATAGCCATTCATTGAGCGCTAGAACACCAACCTCCCGCAAGCACCATTCTAGCAAAAATCGCTCGACGCCATACGCGAGAAAGAGCATATCGCTTCCGTTTGCCGCCCTGAGCGCCCAAATTGACCGCGACTGCAAGATGCCTGGCACGATGACGACGTCGCAAGTGCTAGCTTTTGCAAGCTGACCGACGGAGGCGAATGATAGACGCCCATCTTCCAGCATGTCGATGAATTCCGGAATAAGCTGTACAGCCTGCTGTAGCACAGATCTCATGCCCGGTTTCTGAACGAGGACGACGACACTTTTTTCAGCGTAACAACATTCAAGGATGGCTTCCAGCAGTGACTCGCGCTTAGAGTTTCGGGCTTCAAGTTGATTAGCGATGTCCTGAAGAAGCGCGGCGCCGCCGGCAAGCAATCCCGCGTTTCCCCCTTCATGCCGTGCCGTATCGCGTAGCGTCGCGAGGCGTTCACGAAAAGAGGTCATGTTCGCGGAGCGAAAAGACTCGAATTCGGAGGGGAGAATGGGCAATGCGCACAGCCACTTTATCAGACCAAGAAGCTGACGCGCCGTCGAGAGCTTCGCGGTGTTTCGCTTAGCAAGGTCAGTTAAATCCCGCAGCTCATGCCAAGATGACGCCGGATCTTCGGCCACGGTATTGAGCCTGTAGTGGATCCCATTGGCGCGACGTTCGAGCTGCGACGCCACGCGATCGAAGGGATCCCGGACTCGCGTAACGTGCGATATTGCGGGCACCTCGCGCAAGAGATCGGATATATCCCAATTTCGGTGGCTAGCCATTTCGATAAACGGCGTAAGTGGATTGGCCGTGACTCCATAAATAAGCACTTTCGGCCAACGCTTAAGCGCCATCGCCAACAACTCGACGAGGCTGTCGGCATCAAAGCCATTACTATCGAAGACGATTATGTCTGGCTTGTAGGCGGTCTCTCTTGGTAATACGCAATGGCCGGTAACTACAAGTGACATGGCCGAACTCAGATGCGATCCCTCGAGTGGTAGACCTTGAGAATCTAAACGAACAAACCCGAACGTCTCGCAGACCCTCACGCAATCCGCTCCGACTCCAATGTCACTATATAAATCCCGCCCGTCAATCCCAGTATAAAACAGAATCCGAGGAGTCAGCTCTTTCCGCTGCGCCTCGCCGAACGTGTTAACAAGAAGCGTTGTGACGAGTAGAGAGGGTGCAACGTAGGTAGGTATCGGATACACAAACAGTCGGCTATGTCGACGCTTAAATGATTCATATACTCGGTTACAGATTTGCGCGTCTAATGGGTTTAAGCTGACGCGGTGAGATTCGTGCCATAGCATTCCGCGGGACGATAGCGCGTCGATAGTGAGCGGACCGCTACGCGGCCGATTTATGGGTCCCTTGCCAGGCAAATCTGCACGCAAAGAAAGACCTACATCGAACTACCAACGAAATTAGGATGTCGCCCACCAACCGGTACAGTCGATTCATCGTACTGTCGGCGGCTCCTCGTCTGGGGAAGGTCATTAACCAAAGCATTTCAGTTCATCAGCGGTCAGCCGATTGATCTCTATTCGGATCGCCGCGGCTTCTGCTAGACTGAGGCGCAGCCCGGAACAAAGCCCGGGTACTGCCTGCCGCTGGCAGGCCCATAAGCCGCACGACGTCAATTAGGCGAAATGGCGTCGATTCGGAACGGGCTGACCGCGATCGATCTGTTTGCCGGTGCCGGCGGAGCCACTGAAGGCTTGAGGCGCGCCGGTTTCGATGTCATTGCCGCCATAGAAAACGATGTTGCAGCCGCAACAACCTTGTCGCAAAACCATCCTACTACGCAAGTCGAGCGGCGAGACATCCGACTCGTCGACCCAGATACGTTCCGAAAAAGCTTGGGTCTTCGCAAGGGTCAACTCGCCCTGTTAAAATCGTGTCCTCCATGCCAAGGGTACTCGTCGTTGCGACTCGGCAACAAGAATGACCCTCGCAACGATTTGCTTTTGCTAACGGCAGCGTTCGTGAAGGCATTTCGACCTAAAGTGCTTTTGCTTGAAAATGTGCCCGGCTTGCAAGATGACGCCAGGCTAGCGAAGCTTTTGAAACAGCTGCAAGCACAAAAGTACACTGTCGAAATTTACCTCGTTGACGCACGCGACTTCGGGGTACCGCAACGACGTAAGCGCTTAATACTCCTCGCTACCACGACGAAGCACAAGTTTCCGGACTTCCTAAGTGATGATCTCTTACCGAATTTTCGACGCGGAGCTCCAACGCTAAAAGCGATCTTTCGCTATTCCAAGTCAAAAGCGGCACGTAAGGATGCGTTACACCGCACCAGAGAGATGTCTGACGCTGTCCGTGACCGCATCAAGGCAATTCCCATCAATGGAAATCGCTTCGACCTGCCGGCACATTTAAGACTAAAATGCCATTCACGGCTCGGTCGCCAAGCGAATGCGTCGTATGGCCGCATTTCAATTAAGTCAGGCGCAGCGCCAACAATGACCACGCGATGCACGACACCATCATGCGGAAGTTTCATTCACCCCAGAGCTAATCGCGCGATCTCTCTCCGGGAGGCGTCGCTCATTCAAACCTTCCCGCGTAACTACAAATTTTTCGGTAACTACGGCGACATTGAACGACAGATCGGGAACGCAGTGCCGGTTCGTATGGCAAGGGCACTCGGATTATTTGCGAAGCAGTTCTTGGTTGCTTGAATACCGACAATCCCTACGCGGATTTAGTCTTACCTCGAAGCCGCGATAACGCTAGCACATCGTCCTGCGAAATCTTCCCTCCCATCGCCGTCAATCGCCACACCGCACGCGCCGTCGGCTCGATCAAGCCGCATTTTCGAAGATGATATCTGGCCCACCCGAAACGATATGAGAGTTCAGTTTTTGGCCCGCGCCCATGTAGCTCGTGCATCGCACTTTCTGAACAGTTCGCGATAATGGCTGCCCTCTCATCGATGATTTTCGTCGCAGCCTGACCATCGACAGATCGCAACGCAGCGATTATTGGCCACATAAGTGACCACTGTGACGGGACCCGCTCATCGAAAGCCTTTTGTGCACCTCCGACAGTTGTCACGGCCGCACCTTAGCCA
>Ga0182030_10023826_pt1 | contig 11289 bp, 10 predicted proteins | sample 812S3MmetaG_FD_121299 | JGI IMG/M metagenome (GOLD analysis project Ga0182030, IMG submission 121299) | Permafrost microbial communities from Stordalen Mire, Sweden - 812S3M metaG (Illumina Assembly) | ecosystem: Environmental > Terrestrial > Soil > Wetlands > Permafrost | place: Sweden...
ATCGAGTCGATCCCTATCGAGAAGCCCTTCATCGTGGTCGGGATGCCGCGCTCCGGCACCACCCATCTGGTGAACCTCATCGCGGCCGATCCACGCCGGCGTGCACTGCCCTACTGGGAGAGCCAGGATCCGATACCGGCGCTCGGCGAGGGGCCCGACGTCTTCGGAGTCGACCCACGCTACGCGCGAGCCAGGTCCGAGCACGACGCACTCATGGCCAGCGCGCCGGTGGTGGCAGCCATGCACGATCGGTTTCCCGAGGCGATCGAGGAGGAAGTCGAACTCCTCGATCTGGACCTGGCCGGATACGTCTTAGAGTGGCATGCGCGGGTACCGGACTGGCGCGACTATTACCTGGGACTGGACCAGAACCGACACTACGCGTACATGAAGAAAGTCCTGCAGGCCTTGACATTTCTGCGCGGCCCACGGACCTGGGTGCTCAAGAGCCCCCAACACTGCGAGCAGCTCGGCCCGCTGATGGCGACCTTCCCCGACGCGACGGTGGCCTTCACCCATCGCGATCCCGTCGCCGTCGTCCAGTCGACCATCACGATGATGGCCTACTCGGATCGGCTGCGCCGTAAAAGTATCGACCCAGGATGGCTACTGGACTACTGGAGCGATCGCGTGCACCGACTGCTCAGCGCCTGCGTGCGCGACCGCGATCTGGTCCCGGCCGAACGCAGCATCGACATCAACTTTGCGCTCCTGAACGGCAACGAAATGCCGCTGGTGGAAAAGCTTTACCAGCGCGCCGACGTGGAGCTGACATCAAATGTGCGCGAACGCTTCCAGCAATACCTGGACAGCAATCCGCGGGGCAAGCACGGCCGCATCAATTATGACCTGCAGCGACACTTCGGTATCTCGCCCGCTGAGCTTCGCGAGCGGTTCGCGTTCTACTTCAACAGGTTCGACGTACGGCACGAATAATCTGCGACAAAATGAAAGAGACGTCAGCGATGAGTACCGACGCGCACCAGTTCGAACCGGTGTTTCGCAGCCGGCCCGGCGCCGACGCGATGCGCCCAGCGGCAGCCGAAACAGCCGAACAAATCGCCCCGGGCTTGTGGTGCTCGCCAGGTCTGTCGAACGCCTACCTGCTAACCACCGGCGAGGGCCGGGTGATCATCAACACCGGGATGGGCTTCGAGGGGCCGGTGCATCGAGCCAACTTCGACGCTGTCGACTCCTCGCCGGTGCGATACATCATCTTCACGCAGGGCCACGTGGACCACGTCGGGGGCCTCGACAGCGTCCGTGACCCCGATACAACGGTTGTCGCGCAAGCCAACTGGACTGCGTGGCGGGACGACAACGAGCGCCTCATCCCGTATCGAGCCAGCCGCAGCGCATTTGCCTTCAAAGACACCCTGGCGACCGGTGTCCAGGCGATTCAACGGCGTCTGGGTACCAAGCGCCTGGCCGGCCAGAGCGTGCCCACCGTCGATCTCGACTTCGAGGATGCGCTCACTTTGCAGGTCGGCGGGCGACGAATGGAGCTAATATCGGTGCCCGGCGGCGAGACCACCGATTCTCTTGTGGTGTGGCTCCCCGAAGAACGGATCTGCCTGTGCGGTAATACCTTCGGTCCGACGTTTGGTCACATTCCCAACCTGGTCACCATGCGCGGCGACCGCTACCGGGACGCCCTGACCGCTGTTGCGTCGGTCGAGCGGGTGCGCAATCTGGCGCCCGAACTCCTGGTGACCGGCCACTTTGAACCGATCGCGGGCGCCGACCGCATCAATGCCGAGCTGATCCGGCTGCGCGACGCTATCCAGTACATCCACGACCAGACTGTCGCGGGCATGAATGCAGGCAAGGACGTCCAGACTCTAATGAGAGAGATCGCGTTGCCCGCGGAATGCGAAGTGGGCCAGGGCTATGGGAAGGTCGCCTGGGACGTGCGGGCCGTTTGGGAGAATTACTCGGGCTGGTTCCACCACCGGTCGACGACCGAGCTGTATCCCGTCGGCTTCGACGCCGTCACCGCCGACGTGGTCGAATTGGCTGGCGCCGACGCGCTGGTGGATCGGGCGCGGGCACACCTGCGCGCGGGCCGTCCGCTGCACGCCATCCACCTGGCCGAGCTTGTCCCGGCAGACCATCCGGCGGCGCGCGCGGTACTCAAGGAGGCTCACGAAAGCCTGCTGGCCGACAGCACCAACTTCTGGGAGTCCGCGTGGCTCAAGCAACAAATAGCGAGTAACTCCTGACTGAAAGGCACGGATCATGGCACCCGCACTACGACCCGAGGACCTCTACCACACCGGCATCATCGTGTCCGACCTCGATGATGCGATGGCCAGGCTCAGCGCGTTGGCCGGCTACCGGTGGATTACCCCGCTGTCGTATACGCTGCCCTTCCGCACGACAGCCGGGACGCGCGAGCTCACCTCGAGGTTCGTCTACTCGCTGGAGAGTCCGCACGTCGAACTGATCCAGGAGGTTCCCGGATCTGCGTGGGTGGCGGCACCCGGCAACTCCATCCATCACCTCGGCTACTTCGTCGACAACCTTGCCGAATCCGCCCGATTGCTGGAGGCGAACGGCTTCACTTTCGAAGCGACCGCCGACGTCTCACCGCCGGATCTGGCTCTGTTCGCTTACTACGTCGACGCCTTCGGTACCCGCATCGAGATCGTCGATCGCTCGCTGTTTCCCGACTTTCCGGCGTTCCTGCAGTCGCAAGCTCCCGCTGACGCCTGACCGGAGGCCGCAACATGTTGCTGACGGTGCTGCGCTTCAACTTCGCCTCGCCGCAAGGGGAACCACGAACGCAGGGCAAGCTGATCTCGGCTGCGCTCGAATTGGCGCAGTGGGGTGAGTCGCGGGGAATCACCATGGTCAGTGTCGACGAGCACCACGCGACCGGGCATGGCTGGAGCTGCAATCCAATTATGGCCGCGGCGATGTTCCTGGCGCGAACCGAGAGGCTGATTGCCAGCGTGGACTGTGCGCTTGGACCGTTGTGGAATCCGGTCCGGCTGGCCGAAGACATTGCGCTCGTTGACAATATGAGTCGGGGCCGGCTGCACACCACGGTGGGTCTTGGCTACCGCACCGTCGAATACGAAACGCTCGGAGTGGATTTCAGCCAGCGCGGCAAGCTGATGGACAGCCTGGTCGAGCGAATGCTGTCCGTGTGGTCGGGCGCCGATCCCGACGGGGGAGTCTGCACCGGCACCCGGACCCGGCCGCACCCGCCCCTGTACATCGGTGGCGGCGCGCGTGCCACGGCCCGGCGCGCGGCGCGGTTCGGGCTGCCGCTCAGCCTGGCCGACCACCTGCCCCACATCGACGCCTACTATCGTGAACTGTGCGCCGAGGCCGGCATCACTCCGTTTGTCATCATGCCCGGGCCGGTCAATCGGGGAATGATCTACCTGCACGAGGATCCGGACCGTGCGTGGGCCGAACTCGGTGAGTACATCCTCTGGGAGGCAGTCACTTACGGTGGCTGGTCGAGTGATGAACGATCCCTGATGCACCTGCCCGGGGTCCAAACCTTGGACGAGGTGAAGGCGTCGGGACGGTACAGGTTTCTGACTCCCGATCAGCTCATCGCCGAAGTCCGCGCCTGCAAGGACTACGGGCCGCTCGTGTTGCACCCGCTGGTCGGTGGGATGCCGGTCGACGAAGCCTGGAAGTCGGTCCAGCTCCTCACCGACACCGTGCTACCCGCCCTTGCGTGAAAGGCGGTTTTTCAAAGTTCCAACTGTGCCGGCGGTGTCCAGCTACTGACCTGAAGCGGAAGTGAGACCACGTCGGTGCCGCCGTTCACCACAATCACCCAGCGGCCATCAGATGGCAGGTTTACGGTGAGATCGAAGAAAGCGAAACCCGGGAACTCCCCGATGGAAGCCTCTGGAACCTCGAACTCTCGCTCAAGTGGCTCTTCGAGTGTGGGAGGCGTGATTTCGACGGTTACCCGGCGCGCGTCCGAATCCTCACCATCACCCCGCGTCAGTACCACGAGCATGAATTGAGCCCACCGGTCAGGCCCGACCGTATATCTGGACACCACGCCGCCCTGCACATTGAGCTTGTTATCCACCGTCGCAGCCGCTTCGGCAAGGAAGGCTCCGGTCATGATCACACGCGTAACCTACCGCGCAAACGAGCGGATCGGTACGAGGTCGCTCATGGCATCGCCTCGGCCCACTGGATATGTCCGTCGAAGCCCAGCGATGCGGCCAGCTTGCGGTAGCAATCCCGAAGGTCGCGATAGCTGGCCTCGTCGCCGCCAGCTTTGGCCAGCATGGTACGCAGCCGCAGCACCATGATGTCGCGGGCGACCCACCCATCATCGCCATCTACCGTCGCCAGCCGCTCGACCGCCGCCTCGGCTTCGGTCAGGTCGCCCTCGTCGGCGCGGTCTAGCAGCGTCTGCACCAGGAGGGGTGGTGGTTCCGATGCCGTACATATATTGTCCGCCAATAAATAAGTCGTCCAGCGCCTTTCGCATCTGCGACAGGCCACGGTCGCGGTAAGTCGTCCAGCGCCTTTCGCATCTGCGACAGGCCACGGTCGCGGTCGCTGCCCCTGGCCCGCTCGTATCCGGAAAACGCTTCGACGACTGGGAGCTCGCACATCGGAAACCGATGGTGCAGGCACATGTCGCGGACCTGCACGAGCATCTCGATTCTGCGGTGGCGATCCGATGCCCTCCCCCGAGATGTCAGCACGGTGGCAAACGTGTATTTGACGCTGCCCAGGACGGTGTCGTCGCCCGACGCCTCCGCGATCTGTAGCGCCTGCTCCAGTTCGCCCATCGCGGTGTCATCAATCGCGAGCACCCCGGTGTGGACCGCGTTCCCGTATACCCATGCGTTGACGAAGCCGACCGTCCACGGGTCGGCGTTGCGGGCGATAGCCAGGGCTTCGTCGAGGTCCTCGCGCCAGCCGGGGCGGCCAAGCCACCATCGCGCAGTACAGCGAAAAGCCAACGCTATCGCCAGCGGTGAGGCCACAACCAGACCGGTCTTTGCGGTGTCACCGGCCGCCCAGTCGATAGTGGTCTGCGCCCACTGCATCGCGTCGGTCATCTCGCCGTTTTGCGCCTTGATCGAGATCGCCGCGAATGCCGCTCCGACGGCCAGAGCTGGATCCCCGATCGATTCGACCAGCGCCATCTGCTCGGCGGACAGTTGCAGCCCTTCCCGCATGCGCGCATGCCGCATGTGCTCCGACACCAGGCCAGTCATGGCGATGGCCAACGAGGCCTTATCGCCGGCCTGGGCAGACCGCCTTAATCCCGCAGCGAAGCAGACAATCAATGCCGCGGCGGTCAGCGTGGCCGGGACGCTGATCTCGCTCACGACGGTACTGCAGGCGTATCGACCGCGTTCGCCTTCGAGCACGCCGCGTTCGGCGAGTTCGTGCACCATCTCCTGGGCGAAGAAGGGGTTTCCCGCGGCCCGCCCGGTGATCAGATCTGCGATCGCGACTACCGACGGGTCTGTGCCCAGCAGTATGCACTGGAGAAACTCGGCGAGTCAGGCGAAGCCGACGCTGTCCGGTCGCGCCATCGCGACTTTTACGAATCGATGGCGGCTCTGCTCGACGCGCCGGCCCGCACCGATTATCAGCAACGCCTCGATCAAATGGAAGTGGAGATGGACAATCTGCGAAGCGCGCTGGGTTGGAGTCTGGAAAACTCCGATACCGAGCGCGCGTTGTCGCTGGCGTCCTCGCTGCAACCGCTATGGATGACTCGGGGACGCCTTCTGGAAGGCCGGGCATGGTTCGATGCCGTTCTGGCCGAAGCTGATCCGGAAAACGTCGAGGTGCCGCCCGCGGTCCGTATCCGCGCACTGGCCGACACCGCAGCGCTGAACATATATGGCGGCGGCAGTACGGACCAGGCCGAACGCGCCCTGGCGATCGCGCGCGAACTCGATGATCCGGCCCTGCTGGCGCGCGCCCTGACCGCCTGCGGTGTCGTCGCGGGCCTCAGATACGACGCCGAGGCAGCCCGAACGCATTACTCGGAGGCGAGCGTCTTGGCCCGGAAACTGGACGATCGATGGAGCCTGAGGCCGGCGAAGAAGGTCGCGATCTCGCCGACGCGATTGGTGACCGGCCCAACTCGCGGATGTGCCGGGTGTGCCTCGCGTGGGTGCAATTGATGGAAGGCGATGTGGAAGGGGCCATCGCCGGATTCCGGGGTGTGATCGCCGAGTGCGACACGGAGCACGACGAATTTCTCAAACCGATCAGCCGGATGGGCCTCAGTATTGCACTGTCCCACGGCGGCGACGTTGATGCCGCACACGCTGCCGCCGACGCGGCGCTTGAGACCCCTTCGGGTCTGGATGAGTACTTCCAGGGAATGGGCCACGCGGCGTCGGCGGCGGCGTTGGCTGCAGGAGATGTGAGCGCTGCCCGCGCCGCGGGCGAGCTTGTTTGGCAACGCCTTAGCGCGGCCCAGCCCCAGGTGGCCGTCGTGCAACGTGCCTTCAACACCGTGGAGGTGGCGCTCGCCGACGGTGATCTGGTGCCGGCCCGTCGCCTGGTCGACGACGCCGTCTCGGTGGGCACCGGATGGCACCTCGTGGTAGCGCTATCGGCCCAGGCTCGCGTCGCGATTGCGGAAGGCAACCGCGACGAAGCCCAGTGCGACGCCCAAGATGCGCTTGCCTGCGCCGCCAGCTGTGGCGCTTACCAACCGCTTGCTGGCATCCTCGAATGCCTCGCCGACCTGGCCGGCGACACGGATAACCTACAAGCGGCGCGACTCTTTGGTGCGGCGGACGCGTTCCGGCAGCGCACGGGCATGGTGCGGTTCAAGGTCCACCAAGCTGGTTACGACGCCTCGGTGACGGCGCTGCGAGAATCCATGGACGAACAGGACTTTGATGCCGCCTGGGCCGAGGGCGCGTCCTTGTCCACGGACGAAGCCATCGCGTACGCACAGCGCGGCCGCGGTGAACGCAAACGTCCCAATAGTGGTTGGGAGTCGTTGACACCGGCCGAGCACGAGGTGGTGAGATTGGTGTGCGATGGACTGCCAAACAAGGACATCGCCACGCGGCTCTTCGTGTCACCGCGGACCGTGCACGCCCACCTCGCGCACGTTTACACCAAACTCGGGATCAACTCGCGCGTCCAGCTGGTGCAAGAGGCGGCGCGGCGCGTCTAGAGAAGTTCATTCATACTTCCCGCCCGGGAGCGGGATACTAAGCATGTGCCTGATCGCAATGTGCTGGGCGGCCGGCTGGAACCATGCTCCACTGATCCAGTCACCGGCTTCTATCGCGATGGGTGCTGCTCGACCGGGCCGGAGGACTTGGGCCGGCACACCATTTGCGCGGTCGTTACCGCCGAGTTCCTGGAACACCAGCGTTCTATCGGCAACGACTTGCTGACACCGGTCCCCGAATACCGATTTCCCGGCCTGCTGCCTGGCGATCGGTGGTGCGTCACCGCCCTGAACTGGTTACGGGCCCACCGGGATGGTTGCGCGGCCCCGGTGGTGCTGGCGGCGACTCATGAACGCACGCTCGAGGTGGTGCCCCTCGAGACGCTGCGGGAACACGCCGTCGACGTTCCCGACGATCTGGCTAACTTGTAAGCAGTCCGCACTGAGACGTGACCCGGTTTGCCGCGCGGTCGTTTGATCCGAGGTCAGGGACGCGATGGCCAACTATGGTTGGCCCATCGGGTAATCGGCGCGCACGCCCGCTTAGCGGAGGATCGGATGGCGGTGCAGTCCTGTCGGGCATGTGGTCTGGCGCTTCGGGCCGGTGCCAAATTCTGCGACGGCTGTGGCGCATCGGTGGGCTCCGCACCCGAGCAGGCCGAGTACAAACAAGTGACGGTGTTGTTTGCCGATGTGGTGGGGTCGATGCAGCTGGCCGCGGCGCTTGGGCCGGAGGGGCTGCGTGAGGTTGTGGCGGAGGTGTTCGACCGCTCGTCGGCAGCGGTGCAGCGCTATGGCGGCATGGTTGACAAGTTCACCGGCGACGGGATCATGGCCGTGTTCGGTGCGCCGACTGCGCTCGAGGACCACGCCTTTCGTGCCTGTCTGGCGGCGCTGGACATCCAGGGCGAGATCCAACACGTGGCCGGCGAGGTCGAACGCAGCTACGGTATCGTGTTGCGATTGCGGGTCGGGCTCAACTCGGGCCAGGTGATCGCCGGCGAAATTGGTTCTGGCCCAGCGGGTTACACCGCCGTTGGCGAGCAGGTGGGAATGGCGCAACGGATGGAGTCGGTGGCTCCGCCCGGCGGGGTGATGGTCAGTGAATCCACCGCGCGGCTGGTTGAGCACGCCGCCGTTCTGGGCGAGCTGGAACGGGTGCGCATCAAGGGTGCCGATGCCACAGTGCCGGCCCGTCGTCTGCTCGCCGTGAGCGCCGACCGCATAGCTCCCAAACGGTGGGAGCCGACGTTCGTCGGGCGTAGTTGGGAGCTGAACTCCATCGCCGGGATCCTCGATCAGTCGATCAGCGGACACGGGTGTGTTGCCGGGCTGGTCGGTCCACCCGGCATCGGCAAAAGCCGCATGGTCAGCGAGGCGGTGCTCCTGGCCATCGGCCGCGGCCTCGACGTGTTCACCACATACTGCGAATCACACGCCCGAGATGTGCCCTTCCATGTGGTTGGGCGGCTGCTGCGCTCGGTGTTCGGGATCGGCGACGTCACCCCGGACGTCGCTCGGACGCAGGTCCGCACCCGCATCCCCGACGCCAGTGACGAGGATCTGCTGCTACTCGACGATCTGCTCAGCATCGGCGACCCTTCAGTCGCCTTGGCGGCGATCACTCCCGACGCGCGGCGGCGCCGGCTGACCGCGCTGCTGAACGCCGCTGCCGTGGCGCGCACCAGACCGGCGATCTTCGTGATCGAGGACGCGCACTGGATCGACGACGCGAGCGAGGTCATGCTCGCGGAATTCGTGACAGTGGTCCCCCAGACCCCCGCCCTGGTCCTTATAACATACCGCCCCGAATATCGGGGCGTGCTTTCGCGCACACCCGGCGGGCAGACGATCGCCCTGGCGCCCTTGAATTCCGCGCAGACTTTGGCGCTGATCGGCGAGCTGTTGGGTCGCCACCCTTCGGTTACCGGCCTGAACACGCAGATCACGGAACAAGCCGCCGGAAACCCATTCTTCGCCGAGGAGATGATCCGCGATCTCGCCGAGCGCGGCGTAATCGATGGCGACCGCGGGCACTACGAGTGCCGCGACGGCAGCGCCGCCATAAGTCTCCCGGGCACGCTGCAGGCCACTATCGCCGCCCGCATCGACCGCCTGGAGGCCCCGGCCAAACATGCGCTGTATGCCGGGGCGGTCATCGGGGCGCGATTCCGGCCAGACGTGCTCGACGCTGTTTTGGGCGACAACGGTTCTCCGGATACGGCTCTCGTCGAACTCATGGCGGTCGAACTGATCGATCAGGTGAGGTTCACCCCGCATGCTGAATACGCGTTTCGGCACCCACTGATCCGCACAGTGGCATACGAGTCGCAACTCAAGGCCGGGCGTGCCGAACTGCATAGGCGCGTGGCCACCGTCATCGAACAACGCGGTTCGAGCGACGAAAACGCCGCCCTGATCGCCGAACACCTCGAAGCCGCCGGAGACCCGCGCTCGGCGTTCGACTGGCACATGCGCGCTGCTGAATGGTCGAACCACCGCGACCGCGCTGCGGCCAGGGTGAGTTGGCAGCGCGCCCGTCAGGTTGCCGACCGCCTACCCAGTGACGACCCCGACCGGCTGCGGATGCAGATCGAGCCGCGAACTCTGCTGTGCGCCAAAGCATTTCTTGCGGGCCAGGGTTTTGACAGCAGTGGGTTCGACGAGCTCCGGGAACTCTGTGCGACGGCTGGCGACAAGGTGTCGCTGGCGATCGGCATGTCCGGGGCTATCCTGGCGATCGCAGCCAACGGGCGACCCCGGAACGGGGCCGCACTGGCACCGGAGTTCGTTGACCTGATCGAGGCAATCGGAGACCCCACGCTGGCGGTCGGTCTGCTTCATGCGGCGGCCTACGCCTACTCGGAGGCGGGTGAGGCTGGGGAGACACTGCGTGTCGCGCAGCGGGTTATCGATCTGGCCGACGGTGATCCCACTGTGGGCGACCTGGTATTCGGTTCACCGCTTGCGATGGCGATCGGAATGAAAAGCATGGCGATGATGCGGCTTGGCATCGACGGCTGGCGGCCCAGCGCCGACGCGGCCATTGCGATGGCGCCGCCGATCGACCCGACCAGCCACGTTGGCATGATCATGTGGAAATATCTCTGCGCCATACCATTTGGGGCTATCGCCGCCGACGCGACCACATTGGCCGAAACCGCTGAGGCATTGCGGATCGCTGAGCAGAGCGGCGATGACTTCATCCTCGGTCTCGCGCAGATGACGCACGGCGCTGCGCAGATCCAACACGGTGGCCCCGAGCGCGATGAGGGCCTCGCGTTGCTGCGACAAGCAAGAGAATCAACCGAGCGGGGACGGTTCCCTCGGGTCGCAATTCCAATCGTCGACCCTCAGCTAGCCCGAGGGAAGGCCCTGGCCGGCGATCTCAACGGTGCCGTCGACACGGCCCGAGCGGTCTTCGACGAAGACCTCGAGACGGGCGAACTGTTCTGGGCGTGGCTGGCGGCCACCGTTGTGGTGGAATCGTTGCTGGACCGCCGCGCCGACGGGGACCTACAGGAGGCGCAGGAGGTTATCGACCGACTGGCGGCCGTCACCCCCGGCCCGGAGTATGTGCTCAACGAATTCACTCTGCTGCGGTTGCGGGGTTTGCTCGCCCAAACGCATGGCGATTTCGGTACGCACCAGGAATTGATGGCTCGCTTCCGCGCCAAGGCGGCGGCTGCCGGATTTTCACCCCTCGCGACCGCCGCCGATTGAGCATGCGGGGTGTCGGGAGTCGGCGCCGTCACGAACAGCGCCGGGTCGGCCAAGACGACGCTCGCCGCCGCCACGTCACCCTTCCGGGTCGCGGTAACCTGACTTGGTTCATGATTCGGGGTTCGCGTGGCTGCAGCGGGTTGACCTGTTGTTTTACGGTGTGGGCTGGCGGGGTCTGCGCACTGAAGTCGGGGGCTGGGGTTGCCCTGGGTGGTCAGTGTAGGTATCGGGCGTCGTGCTGGGGGCTGCGGTGGGCAGCGTTTGGTGGTCAATCATGCTGTGAGGCTTGGCGAATGATGACGGTTACGCCCCGGCGCGGATTGGGCGACCAAGAGTTGTCGTACCCGGCTGCAATGATGATGTCATGTCGTCGATCGCATCGCCTCCCGCGGCAGTGAGCCCTGCTCAGCGTCTTG
>Ga0182030_10023827_pt1 | contig 11289 bp, 6 predicted proteins | sample 812S3MmetaG_FD_121299 | JGI IMG/M metagenome (GOLD analysis project Ga0182030, IMG submission 121299) | Permafrost microbial communities from Stordalen Mire, Sweden - 812S3M metaG (Illumina Assembly) | ecosystem: Environmental > Terrestrial > Soil > Wetlands > Permafrost | place: Sweden...
CAACTGTCTCTCTCAAACACCCGCATGATCGCCTTTGCATTCTCGCGCATATCGTACCGCTTGTGGAAACATTCGCGTGCGCGCGCTGCCATCGCCTGCCGCTCGGCGGGCGGCAGCTCGATCCAGCGCTCGAGCAGGCGCTCGGTGCCCGCGGCCGTGTCGGGCTCCATCCATCCTGCGCCGTCATCGGCAATCTCGCGCGCGATATTCACCTTGTCGGAGAGTAGCACCGGCGTGCCGCACGCCAATGCCTCGGCCGCGGCGATACCGAAATTCTCCTGGTGCGACGGCAGCACAAACGCCTCCGCCGCGTGAAACGCACCCCACTTCGCATCTCCCCGCAGCATCCTCGGCCAATGCACGCGGGCGGTCAGGCCGGCTGCGAGGGCTCCGCGCTCCAGTTCCGTTCGCCAGTCCTGCGGATCGGGACCCGCCATCACCAGGTTGAGTTCCAGGTCGTGCGTCGCCAGCTTCACAAATGCGTCTATCAGCAGGTCGCACCCTTTTTTCCGGTCGATCCGTCCCAGGAACAAGAGAAACCGCCGGTCTCGTGCCGCCGGACACGCCGCGAAAAATGCCTCACGCTGCAGCTTCGGATCGCCCTCCGGAGGAATCGTCCCGAACGGCGCCACGCACGGTGTCCACCGGTGCAGCCAGAAGCTGTGCGTGGCCAGCTCGGCCTCCGCGGCGCAGGTAAACAGCACGCGATACGCGCCGCGCAGCACCCAGTACTCCACCGGAAGCCAGTACAGCCACTTCTTCCAATGCTTTGCCGGGAACGCATGCTTGAAGTACGGATCGAGCATTCCATGGGGCAACACAACATAAGGAACGCGCCCGCCCATCGTTCTCCAGACCGCGTAGCCGCAGTACTGCCACATCCCGTGCACCACCACTCCGTCGAAGCGTGCGCGGTTCGCCTTCAACCACGGAATCAGCTTGCTGGTGCGGCTGTAAACGGAGTTCGTCGGCCCCAGCGGATGCACCGTGAACGCGATCTCGCTGAGGAAGGTCGCGTGCGGATCGTCCAGCGTCACCACCTCCTGCGCATAGCCTTCCGGTCCGTACTGCAGCAGCAGGCGAACCACCTCGGCAACGCCGCCGGCGGCTGGATCGAGTGTCGAAATGACGTGCAGCAAGCGCATCTGTCCTTCGCGAAAAACCTGAACCCCTACCTCAGAAACCCCGGCACCACGGAGGCCAGCGCCTGCCGAAGCCCGTGTACATCTTCCTCAAAACCCCAACTCCGGATACGCTCGCCCGCGCGTTGCCCCATTCGCTCGGCGGCGCCCGGCGTTTCCAGTACCCGCCGCAGCGCGTCAGTCAGCGCGTCCACATCGCCAACCGGGTAGATGCATCCATTCACGCCGTCCTCGATCAGGTCCGGCGCGCAGCCCACATCGTCCGAGACGATCGCCGGCCGCGCCGCGTTCATCACCTCATTCACAATCAATCCCCATGGCTCATGCCGCGACGGCAGCACGAACACCGTGGCCAGATCGAAGAAGCGCGGCAGTTCGGATTGGTTGCGGAAGCCGCAGAAGCGGATGCCGGCAAGTCCGGTGGCCTTGGCCTGGCGCTCCAGCGCCGCGCGCTCCTCTCCATCGCCCACAATCGCCAGGTACGCGCTCGATGCAGGTCCTGCCGTCTGCATAAGCTGTGCGTAGGCCTCGATCAAATGATTGCAGTGCTTGCGTGGCTGCAGTTTCGATGCAAACAGGATCACTGGCCGCCCCGGGTCCATTTCCAGCTCGGCCTGTAGACTCGTCCGCCCGGCCTCAGCCGCCCGCGCCTGCTCGGCGAAGTAGCGGTTGTCCACCGCGTAAGGCATGGGAAACTGGCGGACCTCGTCGCCGAAGTAGTGGCGCCAATACTCCGCGTTCAGCGTCCCGATCGGCAGGACGCCGTCCACCAGCGTCTTCAGGCCGGCAAAAAAAACGCTCTTCAGGGCGAGCTTGACCCCGCTGCGCCCGCGGTCGCGCAGCCACGACTCCGCCCGTAGCAGAACGGGAATCCCCAACGTCTTCGCCGCCAGCATTCCGTGCAACGCATTCACGGTCGCATAGCCATGCACCCACAGCGCATCGCAGGCCGGGCGCCCGTCCCGCTCGAGCAGTTGGCGGACAATGCCGCGGTTCAATGGGCTCGCGACGCTCACGTCTCCCCGGTCTCGCAGCTTTGGCAGGAAGACATGGCGGTATCCGTCCAGCAGCGGAACATCCCACTTCACCCCCACGCCGAACCCCGCGTCGCGATATCCCCGCACCGAGAAATCCGATCCGTACAGCACCACCAGGTCGATGTCCGATTCCTGCGCGATGCGCCGCAGCAGCGGCGCCTGGTATTGGATCGGGTGGCTCACCAGGCAGGCCAGCCGCACGCGCCGGTTCGCGAGGGGCGATGGCCGTTCAGACTCGGAGGTCATACAAGTCTCCAACTCCCAGGTTTGCTCATCTTCCGCCGCGGCATGCCACGCGCGAGCGCAGCCTTCTCCCCGCCGCCGCTAAAAGCTGCGGACTACGTACAGGAGGGAGACCAGCCCTATAACGCCTCCAACGCCGAGATTCTTCAGAACCGCCTTCATGTCGTCCGTGGGCAGGAAGACAATGTCGTTGGCCTGGAGGATTGGATCGGCGGCCTTGCCGTCGCGAATCTTCTTGATGTCGACGTCGATCACTTTGCGCTCCGTGCCCACGGTGCGGATCAGCCGGAGATCGTCATACTTGCCTTCATAGTTGATCCCGCCGCTTAGCGCAGCAAGCTGCAACAGCGTCAGCGGCGTGGCCTGGTCCAACGGAACCGCCCCCTGGTGCGAGAAGGCGCCCAGCACATACACCACGCTGGCGCGGCTCACCTGGATGATGTCGTGCGGATGCACGGGAAAGTTTGCCGCGGAACTGGCGGCCAGATCCGGTCCGAGATTCACCACGATCGGTTCGGCCACGCCCGGGCGCACGATCTTCACCGTATGGTTCGCGTTCGCCGGCAAGCCGCCCGCGGTCAAGAGAACGTCCCTCAGGCTCCTCTCATTGGCCAGCGGTATTTGTGCGCGCATCTCTCCCGTCACCATCACCGAGCCGTTCACGGTGTCGATCACTCGGATGGTAACCTCAGGCTGGTTAAAAAATCCTCCGGTTCGCAGACGGTCCGCGATCAGGTTCTGGGCAGCCTGCACCGTCAGACCCTGCAGCGGGACGCTGCCGATAAGCGGCAGTTCCGCCGTTCCGTCCAATTTCAGGCGGACGGTCGCCGCGTAGTCCCCTTGCATAAAGACTGCTACGGCGACCAGGTCTCCGGCTGAGAGGGTGAAATCCTCCCCCGGGTAGAGCATCGCCTGGTTGGCAATGGGCATCGGCGATGAGGCGGCGGGCTGTGCTGGAGCCTCGTTCGTCATCGCGCCGGGACTCTGCGTGCCGGTCTGTGCGCCGGACTGTGAGCCAGCCTGCCCGAACGCCCTTCCCGCCGCTCCCACGCAGCAGGACGCGAACAAGAGCCACGCCACCACGCTTTTTCGCAAGCTGGGCGCGCTCGTCCTTGGCTCGGGTGTGGCAGCGACTGCCCCTTTCGGCGGCGGCCCGCAAACTAGGTCCCCGATCGGGAAGTTGCTGTTCATCGCTTGGCCTTCCCTTCCGCGCTCGTATCGCCCCGGGCGCCAGGCTGCGTTTCCCAGCTGCCCCCGTCCATCGACCCGTAGGAGTACCCCTGGTAACTGTAATAACCGTAATACTCCGGCGAGTTCACGTCGACCGCGTTGAGCACCAGGCCGGCCATGGGAGCGCCCGACCGCACCAGCAGATCGCGCGCACGCCGCATCACGGTCTTGCTGGCACTGCCGAAGCGGACCACCAGCACCACCGCGTCCACGGCACGGCCCAGGATCACGGCATCGGTGACCGAAAGAATCGGCGGAGAATCGATAATGACGTGCGTATAGCGCGGCGCAAGCTGCTGCATCAGCGCCCGCATCGCCTCCGAACTCAGCATCTCGGTCGGGAAGGGAGGCACCGGGCCGCTGGGTAAAATGTCCAGGTTAGGCATCTCCGGGACACGCTGCAGCGCTTCCTCCAGGGTGGATCTGCCCGCCAGAACGGTGGTCAGGCCAAGCTTGCCGGTCAGTCCGAACCGGTGGTGTATGTTGGGCCGGCGCAGGTCGGCATCCATCAGCAGCACCCGTGCCTCGCCCTGCGCCAGAACGCACGCCAGATTGCTCGCCGTGGTGGTCTTGCCTTCCGACGGAGTCGCGCTGGTGAACAGGATGAACTTTGGAGGCTGCCCCGCCGCGGCCAGCAGCAGGGATGTCTGCAGGGCGTGGAACGACTCGGTAAACTGGGACTTGGGCTGAGTCAGAACATTGACGTTGCGCTGCGCGCTGGACATCCCCGCAGTCTGCTCCGTGCTGGCGCGCTTCGCCTTGGGAATGACCGCCAGAGAAGGCATTTCCATCAGTGCCTCGATCTCCGGGATGTTGTCCAGCCCGGTATCCAGGCTCTCGACAATGAAAGCGATCACGATGCCGCCCAGCAGGAACAAGACGGTGGTCGTCAGAATGATCGATTCCGGCGCCCTCAAGGTCGGACTCACGGGCGGGACCGCCATATCGATTTGGTCCACTTCCAGCGCATCCAGGCCCGCCTCCACCTTGGCCGTTTCCAGACGCTGCTGGAGGCCGTCATACAGTGCGCGGTTCTGGTCGTACTCGCGCTGCAACAGCGTATAAAGGACCAGGTCGTCTCCCTGCTTGTACGCCTCGACCCGCTTCGCGTCCAGTTCCCCCTCGATCTTGTCCTCGGCCGCCTTGGCCGCCAGATAGTTCTCCTTGGACTGCAGCAGGATCCGGTTTTGTTCCGTGTCCAGCTCCTTCTGCAACTGGTCGATGTGCGATTTCATGCTCTTGGCCGTCGGGTGGTTCGGCCCGATTCCGCTGACGGTGTTCGTGGTCAGCCGCGCGTATTCCGCCTTCTCCGCCGCGATCTGCGAGCGCAGTGAAGTCAGCTCGCCCGGAACGGTACCCGGCGTCGTCTCGATCGAGCCTTCGATCGTATTCACGTCCATCCCGGCCACCATGCGGTAGCGCGACTCCGCTGTGATGCGCGCGATCTTTGCCGCTCCCTCCGCACTTAGCAGGTCACTGAGCGACGCTTGCAGTTGGTTGTGCGTCGAATCGTACCCCAGCGTTCCCATCTTGCGCTGCAGCTTCATCATCTCTTCCTGCGCCGTTTCCACCTGGGACTTTAGGTCGTCCAGTTGCTTGGAGAACCAGTCGGAAACTTTCTGCGTTCGACTCGCGGGCACGTCCAGGCTGCGCTGAATGTATGCGCCGACCACCTTATTGACGATGTCCGCGGACAACTTCGCGCTCGGGCTCGTGTAGTCAATGTGAATCAGCTCCGTATGCGGAACCAGGCTTACCTGTAGCCCGTTCTTCAACGTCCCCAGCGCGCTCTCACGCACATTCGGGTTGTCCATGGAAAGATGCAGCGGACCGGTGGTGCCCCAGAAATCCGGATTGTTCACCAGGTCCATCTCGCCGGCAACCGTTTCCAGAAGCGTGTCGCTCTTCAGAATGAATACTTCAGTGTTCATCCTGGTCTGCGAATCGTCCTCGTAATCGTCGCTGGTGTCCACCCGGTAGGCGTTCGACGCTCCGTTGTGCACCTGGACGGTGCTGGAGGCCACAAAAACCTTGGGTTGGGTAAACGCTTTGTAGCAGCCATAGCTCGCACCGAGCACCGCGGCAAGGATCAGTATCCAGCGCCGCTTGCGCAGAGTCGCCACTGCCTCGGACAACGAAGTATCGCCAACGTCCGGCCCCGGACCAGGCCGCTGTAGCTCGGGCGCGCCCATGGGGGGGGGCAACTGCGTTTTTTCTGGACCCATTCCAGCTAGTCTACCCTGACCCGCCTCCCTGCGAGAAGAGGATTGCAACCCCGGTCAATGGGCCGTAACTCGCCGCAGCGGCGTGGGTTGCCTGTGCCGCGCAGGCGCCCGTCGCCAGTCGTCTGCGCCCCTCCCGCCCGGAACCGGAGTGGGGATTCAGTTTCCGTTGGCTAGGGAAATCCGCTAGACTTCAAACAGCCGGTGGCGAAGAGTTTATTTTCTCTGGAGACGATGAGCGAACCGATTCAAATAGCAGTGGTTGGTTCCGGGTACGTTGGCCTGGTTGCGGCGGTCTGCTTTGCCGAGATTGGCCACCAGGTAGTGTGCGTGGACAACGATCAGGGCAAGGTGGCGGCGCTCGAGTCCGGCGATGTGCTGATCCACGAGAAACATCTGCCCGAGTTGTTGAAGCGATACCACAACAACGGGATTCGTTTCACCACCGACCTGCACGAGGCTGCCGGCGGCAGCCAGGCGATCTTCATCGCCGTGGGGACGCCGCAATCGGAGACTGGCGACGCGGATCTTTCCTATGTTGAGGCGGTTGCCTGCGAGATTGCGCGCTCCCTGACCAGTTACAAGGTGATCGTTGAAAAGAGCACGGTTCCGGTCTACACCAACGAGTGGATCGGCCGCTCCATCGAGCGCAACGGGGTTCCCCGCCGCCTCTTCGATGTCGTCTCCAACCCCGAGTTTCTGCGCGAGGGCACCGCAGTCGAGGACTTTCTGCATCCTGACCGCATCGTAGTGGGAGCCGACAGCGAAGCGGCCGCCGCCCTGCTGGGCGCCATCTACGCGCCACTGACCAGCGGTGCCTACTACAGCCGGCCCCAGGCCATTTCCGGCTGCTGCTCGGCCAGCCAACCGCCGCCGCTGCTGCACACCTCCACCAAGTCGGCCGAGATCATCAAGCACGCCTCCAACGCCTTTCTGGCGCTGAAGATATCCTTCATCAACGCCGTCTCCAACCTGTGCGAGGCCACCGACGCCAACATCGAGCAGGTGGCGCGCGGCATCGGGCTGGACCGGCGCATCGGTCCCCGCTTTCTCCGTCCCGGAATAGGTTACGGGGGCTCCTGCTTTCCCAAGGATGTTGCCGCCTTCCGCTCGGTTGCCGAGCAACTGGGCATCGGCTTCAACCTGCTCACCGAGATCGAAAAGATCAACGCCCTGCAGAAGAAGCGTTTCCTGGCCAAGGTGCGGTCGGCTCTATGGACGCTGCGCGGCAAGCGGATCGGCGTGCTCGGCCTGGCCTTCAAGGGCGAGACCGACGACATCCGCGAATCGCCCGCCATCGACCTGGTGCAGATGCTGCTGGCCGAAGGCTGCTCGGTGGCCGCCTACGACCCTGCTGCGATGGAGCGCAGCCAGCAGGCGTTGCCCGCCTCCGCCCAGCTCCGCTATGTCGAAGACGCCTACGCCGCTGCGCGCGACGCCGACGCGCTGCTGGTGCTCACCGACTGGGCGGAGTTCGCCGCGCTCGATCTCAAGCGCCTGGCCGGTGCCTTGCGCTACCCCATCGTGGTCGACGGCCGCAACCTGTTCGACCCCAGGCTGATGCAGGAACACGGCTTCACTTACATCAGCGTCGGCCGCCCCGCCGTATACCCCGCCCGCGAGGTCGAGCTCGCCACCGCGGGCACTGTCCGAACTGTGTAGGTGCGATGAAGCAGAAGAAAATTCTCGTCACCGGGGCCGCGGGCTTCCTCGGCTCCCACCTGACCGACGCCCTGCTCGCCCAGTTCCCCGGGAACTCTGTCCTCGGCATCGACGACCTCTCGACCGGCAACCTGGCGAACCTCGCGCATCTTGCCGGCGAGCCGCGCTTCACTTTTCTGAACCAGGACATCACCCTCCCCTTCGATCCCGGCCCGGTCGGCTACATCTTCAACTTCGCCTCGCCGGCCAGCCCGGTCGACTACGACCGCCTCGGCCCGGAGACCCTTCTGGTCGGCTCCGCCGGCACCATCCACATGCTGAACCTCGCCCGCAAGTACTCCGCTGGCTTCCTCCAGGCGTCCACCTCGGAGTGCTACGGCGACCCCGAGGTCCATCCCCAGGTGGAGACCTACTGGGGCCGCGTCAATCCCATCGGCCCGCGCTCCGTCTACGACGAGTCCAAGCGCTTCTCTGAAGCTGCCGTCACCGCCTGGCACCGCTACTACGGCGTCGATACCCGCATGGTCCGCATCTTCAACACCTACGGCCCGCGTCTCCAGGCCAACGACGGCCGCGTCATCTCCAACTTCATGATGCAGGCGCTCCGCGGCGAGCCGCTCACCGTCTACGGCGACGGCCTGCAGACCCGCAGCTTCTGCTACGTCTCCGACCTCATCGCCGGCATCGTCCGCCTCTCCCAATCCGCCGAGCACACCCCCGTCAACCTCGGCAACCCGACCGAGTTCACCATGCTCGAGTGCGCGCAGGAAATCCTCAGCGTCACCGGCTCAAAGTCCGCAATCGTCCATCAGCCGCTGCCCAAGGACGACCCCACCCGCCGCCGCCCCGACATCGCCAAGGCCCGCGCCCTGCTCGGCTGGGAGCCCACGGTCGCCCTCCGCGAAGGCCTCCAGAAATCCCTCGCCTACTTCCAGGCCTGCCTCGCCGCAGCATCGAAATAGCGCGCTCCACGATTGACCGATTGCGGCGCGTACTATGTTTCCATGCACCGTCGCCGCTACCTCGCGTTCATTCCCCTGGCAGCGCTGATCGCGGTTTTCCCTCTCATTCTCCATGGTCCGTCGTGTGGCCATGACTTTGAATTCCACTTGCGCAACTGGCTCGAAGTCGGTTCGCAGTGGAGGCAAGGCGTGTTCCTCCCCCAGTGGGATTTCACTGCGGCGTGGAACTCCGGCGAGCCTCGATTTGTGTTTTATCCACCCATTTCGTGGACCGTCGGAGCGCTGCTGGGGCTCGTCCTGCCGTGGGCTGCCGTGCCCCCCGTATTCATCTGGATAGCGCTGACATGTTGCGGCCTCACCATGTACCGGCTCGCCTGTGAATGGACGTCATCGGGCAACGCCCTCATTGCGGCTGCCTTTTACATGGGCCACCCTTACATGCTCTTTACGTTTTACGAGCGCGCGGCCTATGCCGAGCTTCTCGCTGCTGCATGGATTCCCCTTCTCCTGCTGTCGATTCTGCGCCCGCGCCTGACGCTCCCTGGCATTGCTCTTCCCATTTGTCTGCTGTGGCTCACCAACGCTCCCGCCGCTGTCATAGGCTGCTACACCCTTGCCGTTCTCGGGTTGGTTCGGGTCCTCTTCAGCTACCGCGATGCACAGGGCCCAAAACCCCGCCTGCGTGAGGCCGCGATCGTCGCCGCGGGGTGCGTCCTGGGCATCGGATGTGCCGCTTTCTACATCGTCCCCGCCACCATCGAACAGCATTGGGTCAAGATCAGCATGCCGTTCATCAGGGGCGTACGCTACCAGGACAACTTTCTTTTTGGCTACATCGGAGATCCATCGCACGACGCCATTCTTCGCACCGCTTCCTTTTGTGCAGTCGCCCTCCTCGCATTGGCCGCGGTTTGCATCGCGATCGCGTATTTCCCCCGGACAGCGACGCAACCCGCGCTGCGTGAAGCCACGCGTCGTCGCGCCATCCTCGCGCTCGGCGTTGCCACTTGCTGCATCGCATTCCTGCTCACTTCGCCCAGCGAGATATTGTGGCGTCACGTTCCTGAACTGCTGTTTCTGCAGTTCCCCTGGCGGCTTTGCGCTGTCCTGGGTGCAATATCCGCTGCACTGCTCGCACTGGCGCTGCACCCGGTCAGGCTGCACGCCGCAGCCGCGGTCGCAATCGGCCTTGGCTTGACCTTGGCGTTGACCCTCGGTGGCAACCGCTTCTTCAGGCAACCGTGCTTCCCGTCCTTCTCGGTAGCCGGAATCGTGGACAGTTTTTCCAAAGGAGGGCGCTATGACTATACCGATGAGTACCCTCCGGTTGGAGCTGACGGAGAGAAGCTTCAGCACTCCAATCCATCTTTTTGGTTGGCAGCGAATCCAACCGACCCGGCTCCGCAAGCCACTCCCACCGGCTATTCGGTTGCGCTGGGCGCCCGGCTCCATCTCACCGTCGCAGCACCGGTGCCGAGTTTCGTTGTGCTCAACCTCCGCGATTATCCGGAGTGGAGGATCACCATCAACGGAAACCCTGTTGGCGCACAGCCACACCGCGATGACGGCCTCATCGTGCTGCCCATCGCCGGCGGCATTTCCCATATTGCCATTACCTATGGTCACGCCCCTGACAGAATCGTAGGGTGGCTCATTACACTGCTGTCCGCCGTTGTTCTGTTGCTCTTGTTGCGCCGAACTCAGAGGAGGACCCTCCCTGCTTCCCCTACGGCGCGGTTGTGCTCAGCTTCGGGAAGAACGTCAGCTGCACCGTGAATGTGTTGTCGCCCTGCGGCCCAGCCATGTAGATCGGCGCCACCCAGCGCTCATGCTGGAACCACGCATGCAACTCCACATCCGGCCGGAGTCGCTTGACCACATCGACCAGGAACTGATTCTGCGTCGTCCCACCTGGGATAAAGTCTCCCGGCGTCTGCTTGTGCAGGAATTCCACCTGCACCCACTCGTTGCCCGACAGGTGGTATGTCAGCCACGCTTGCCCGCCCTTGGCCTCGCGCCCGATCCAGTCGCCCAGAATATAGCCCTTGTTGGTGTAACCCTGCTTCTGGATCGTCTCGATGTAATCCATGTTTCCGTTCTGGCACGCCAGCGTCGAGCAGTCCGTTGACACGCCCTCCACACGGAGGTCCAGCTTTGGCGCTCCTGGAAACCGCGAGAGATAAATACCCGGCCTGTACGCCGCACGCCGCGGCGCCGAAATCGGAAACAGGTCGTCATGCGTCTCCGAATCCAGATAGAGCGTGAGATAGTTCCGCACCCACGGCAGCCGGTAGGAGAAGCTGAAGTCGGAGAATCGCGCCCCCGGATCGTCGCGCGAAAACTTCACTCCGGTATTCGTGTCGTTGGTGTCGAAAAATCCCTTCAAAAACGTGTGCAGCGTCACCGGCTCGTGGCCTTCGCCGCCGAAGATGATTGTCCGCTGCAGGCTGAACTGAAAATCGCGCGTCGGCTGGAACGCCACGATCTCCGAGTGCGTGTAATCGTCGTTCGGATAAGTATGCCCCTTCAGGCTGCCGTAAAAGAAGTCATACCGCACCGGCCCCACCAGCTTCGAGAGCCACCTGATGTGCAGTGGCTCGATGCGGTTAATCCGGAACGAGTAGATATTCTCCGCGTTGTTGGACCACGCCATGCCCCCGCCCATCGCCGGCCCTAGCCACGCATCCGATTTGCCGCCTGAAATCTCGTGCCCCAGGATGTGATACGACAGCGTCGCCTCCACCAGCCGAAATGGATTCTGCGCCGCGATCGGCCCCATCGGAATCGTCGC
>Ga0182030_10023829_pt1 | contig 11288 bp, 9 predicted proteins | sample 812S3MmetaG_FD_121299 | JGI IMG/M metagenome (GOLD analysis project Ga0182030, IMG submission 121299) | Permafrost microbial communities from Stordalen Mire, Sweden - 812S3M metaG (Illumina Assembly) | ecosystem: Environmental > Terrestrial > Soil > Wetlands > Permafrost | place: Sweden...
CACGATTGAGAGCGCGGGCACAGCGCCGACTACGATTTACACCACGAAGAACACCGACAGCACGGTGGGCGCGGTCATCAACGACATCAACAATTCCGGAACAGGGCTGGTAGCGGCTTTGGACAGCACCGGCCACCTGATGATCACGGATGCGGAAAACCGCGGCACCACCGCGGCCACAGCGCTGGAAGCGAACACCACAACCGGCAGCTTCTATGTGGGCGCCAACCATCAGTTCCAGTACAACCAGATCACGAGCGGAACCACGACCGCGACCCTGGCTTCCACCATCGCCGGCACGTTGACCATCACGCCGCACACCGGCGCAGCCTATACCACCAGCGCCAGCGATACGACCATGGCCGCTCTCATCAACGACATCAACACCAATACCACCAATCCCGGCCTCAAGGCGGCGCTCGATGGCGGGGCGCTGGTCATCACCGATACCGGCTTGGGGAGCACTCTCGCTAACCCGCTGGCGGAGACGCTCACCGGCTTTAAGATCGACGGTACCGCTCCCACGTTCGCCGCAGCCGACACTCAGCCGATGGGCAATACCACCAACTCCAGCACCATGAATGTGTTCCTCAGCGACTCGACGACGGCAGGCAGCAGCACCATCGGCGTGACGCTGGGCAAATTCGATGCCAGCAACATGAACGGCATCTCGATCGCCAATGACAATCTGCAGACGGCGAGCGCGGCGCAGACGGCTCTGACCGACGTGAACAACGCCATCGCACAGGTGGCGGCGTTGCGCGGCTCCATCGGCGCGGGCATCAACCGGCTGAATGCGGCCACCAACGTCATGAATAACCAGACACAGAACCTGTCGTCTGCCGAGGACGGCATCCGTGCCGCCGATATTACGCAAACGGTGGCTAATTTGACCAAGTACCAGATCCTGAGCCAGACAGGTATCTCCGCCCTGGCGCAGGCGAACCAGATGCAGCAGAGCGTGCTCAAGCTGCTCCAGTAATCGGCACCGGTAGGCCGGCGCGGTAAACCGGCCGCCCCGGCGGACTCCGAGTTGCACGGGGGAGAAGGTGGGACCTTCGGGTCCCCCTTCTCTCGCAGATTTAGCTCTTAGCTTCTAGCTGTTAGCTCTTAGCAAGAAAGCCGGTAAGGGGAATGCCAAAAGCTAAGAGCTAAAAGCTAAGAGCTTGAAGAAAGGAGCCGTGCCCGACCCATGGCCACATTCAGCACTAACTACAGCGCCGCGCTGGGCGACATCCTCAGCCAGGTCAACGACGCGTTCAGCGGCAAGAGTTCGGGCATCGACGTAAGCAGCGTAGTCAGCGAGTTGATGCAGGTGCAAGAACAGCCGATGACGCAGATGCAGTCGGAGCAGACCACCATCAACTCGCAGATCAGCGCGCTGACCACCATCAATACCGAGCTGACCGCGCTGCAAAGCAGCGTACAGGCCCTGGAAGACCCGATTAACGGCGCGCTGAGCCAGATGACCACCGGTTCCAGCGACTCGTCGGTCGTCTCCGCCTCGGCCGGCAGCACAGCTACAGCCGGCACGCATAGTGTCACGGTCACGAACCTGGCGACGATCTCCAGCAGCTATTCCGGCTATATCCCTTCCGGAAGCTCGCTGGCCGGCGCTACCATCAACGTCGCCTACGGTCCCACCAACGACCCCACCAGCACCGACACGATCAATATTCCTACCAGCGATACCACGCTGCAGGAAGCGGTCGACTCGATCAACTCGGGCGGCTATGGTGTGACTGCCAATGTGGTGACCGATTCCGTGGGGTCGCGGCTGGTTCTGACCAGCAAGGCGTCGGGAGCTGCCGGCAATCAAACCGTGACCAGTTCCGCCACCAGTTTCACCAGTGCGGCAGGGGTGGACGCGCAACTGACGGTTGACGGCGTCCCCGTCGACAGCAGCACCAACACCGTCACCAGCGCGATTCCGGGGGTAACGCTCAGCCTTGGCGCGGCCGATCCCGACACGCCGGTGCTGATCAGCGTGGAGCCGGATACCAGCGGGGCCGCGACGGCACTGCAGAACTTCGTGAGTGCCTACAACGCCGTAGTCGGCTCCATCAACAGCCAGTACACGCTCGATTCCAACGGCAATGAAGGCGTGCTGGCCGGCGACAGCATGCTGGAGACGCTGCAAAGCGACCTGCTGAACATGGTCTCCACCGCGGTCACCGGCGTGGGGCAGTACACGAACCTGCAGTCCATGGGCATCGAGATGCAGAACGACGGCACGCTGCAGATCGATAGCTCCGTCTTGAGCAGTGCTCTCAGCAGCGACTATTCCGACGTGCAGAGCTTCTTCCAGTCAACCTCGCCGCAAGGTTGGGGACAAATCGCCAACACCGAGATGACGCAGCTGACCGATCCCACGCAAGGCCCGGTAGCGCTCGACATCAATGGCTTGACCCAGACCAACGACGATCTCAGTAACCAGATCACGGACTTTCAAGCCAACATGACCGACGTGCAGCAGCAGCTGACCACGCAATACGACAACCTCGATAGTTTGTTGATCCAATACCCCCTTCAAATGCAGGAGGCGGCGGCGCAACTGGCCAGCTTGCCCGACTCAACCACCAGCACCAGCAGCAGCGGTAACGGGTTATAAAGAGGCGAATGAAAACCATCGTAGACGCGCGACGGATTTATCAGGACAGTGCGGTGCGCGGGGCCAATCCGATCGAGTTAGTCATCGTGCTGTACGATTCGGCCATCGAAGACATGCGGCGCGCCTTGACGGCCATGCAGCAAAGCGACGTCGAGGCGCGCGCCAGCCGGATCGGCCATGCCTTGATGGTGCTGCAGCAGTTGCAGGGCACATTGGACTTTCAGCGTGGCGGCGAGGCGGCCCGCCAGTTCGACCAGTTCTACAATCTGATCCGGGCGAAGCTGTTGGAAGCGCAGATGCGCGGCTCGCTGGAACTGATGCAGACGCAGATCCGTTACATGTCGGAGGTGCGTGACTGCTGGACGCAGGCGCAGCGGCTGCTGCTACCCAAGGCGGGCGCGCCAACGGCGCCTGCAGCCAGCGCGACCGCCGGAGATGGAGGTCCCACCAGCGAATGGAGCGCATAGACGATCAAGCCAGTTTGGAGCTGTTGCGGCGGGCCAATGAACGCTTCAGCCGCTTCTTTGCCCGCTTCTCCGGCGCGCCCGTGCTGGGCACCGACGAAGAGGTCGAATCGCTGCTCCAGATTGAGCAGACCTTGCAATCCGTGGGTGCATTTCTGGATGGCCGTTTGCAAGACAATAAGTCCTCCCACATCTGCGCCGAATTGGCGCGCTATCGCACGAACCTGGTCCGGCTGCGGCATGAACTGGCCTGCATGCAGAATGCCGCCATCAGCTGCCGGGGACGGCTGGCCGCACGGCAAAAGCATTTGCAGGCGGCCAAGGCCTGGTGCGCTGCTTCCCGCGCCACTTCCTGACAGCGTGGCCCGCAGGAATCTCGAACGCACTTCCTTTCGGGTCACAATAGCGGCCGCTCACCTCACCGAGCCCGTAGAAAACCGGACCGTTTTCTCCTAGGCAGCGTCTTCATGACGGCTGGACGACTACATTCATATCGAATTCACAATTCGCCGCCTGCTGAATGTGTTATGTTGAGATTTCGTTAATCACTTCTCCTTTCCGGAGGCACTTCCAAATTGGCCAAGGACATGGTGCCCAGACGCATCTTTCTGACGAAAGGCGTTGGGAAACACAAAGAACGGCTCACCTCGTTTGAGCTGGCGCTGCGTGACGCCGGCATTGCCGCACAAAACCTGGTTCGGGTCTCTTCCATCTTTCCACCGAATTGCAAACTGATTCCGCGCAAGGAAGGGCTCAAATATCTGTCGCCCGGCGAGGTAGTCTTCGCCGTGGTGGCGGAGAACTCCACGCGCGAGCCGCACCGCCTGACAGCCTCCAGCATCGGTTTGGCCATCCCTGCCGACAAGGAGACCTACGGCTACTTGAGCGAGCACCACTCGTTCGGCGAAACCGATGACGTCGCCGGCGACTATGCCGAGGAGTTGGCCGCCGAGATGCTGGCCACCACTCTCGATGTGGAGTTCGATGCCGACAAATCGTGGGATGAGAAGAAAGAAGTCTACCGGCTGTCGAACAAGATCGTGCGTACGGCGAACATCACGCAAAGCGCGGTGGGCGACAAGCGGGCGCTGTGGACCACGGTGATCGCGGCGGCAATTTTGATCTTCGAATAGTCCAGTGCTAACCGGCAAGATGCTGCGAAGCACGCCGGCGCGAAAGCCCTAGCGCCGGTATTCCTTGGGCTGGGGACCTTTTTCCAGAGTCTCGCGGTCCCAGATGAGCCCTTCGCGGCTGTAGTTGGCCATCTCGAAGTCCTGGGTCAACTCCAGCGCGTCGACTGGGCAGGCGTCTTCGCACAGTCCGCAAAACATGCAGCGGCTCAGGTCGTAAGTGAACTCCGTGAGCTCCTTGCGGCGGGTCTTCTCGTTGCGCTGGCTGCCCACGATGATGAGGTTCTCGGGACAGGCGACCGCGCACAGGTCGCAGGCGATGCACAACGTCTCATTGGTGTCGGGATTGTTGTTGAGGCGCGGGGCCCCGCGAAAACGCTCGGCTATCTGCGGCCGCTGCAACGGATACTGCTCGGTGCAGACGTTCTTCGGGTCCTGGTTGCGGAAGGTGACCTTCAGCCCCTTGATCAGATCGACGAACAGCATCTTGCGGAGAACCGTGTTCATCCTCATCCCTCGATGGAGTGCAGTGTAGCACAGCGGACACCGCTCTTCGCTTTTAGCTTTTAGCTCTTAGCTCTTAGCTCTTAGCTCTTAGCTCTTAGCTCTTATCTCTTATCTAAATGCTAAATGCCACGCTCATGGCGAACCGCGGCCTTTGTAGCTTACAATTTCTACACACATGCGGTTTCTTGCAGGGACATTGCTCACGCTTGCCACGGCGAGCTTGCTGGTCGCGCAGCAGAACGTCGCGCCGGGAGCTGCGAATGTTCCGGCAAACGAGCCAGCCGCAGCTCAGACAAATTCCCAACCAGCGCCGTCACCGCCAGCCGTCACTCCAGACAGCGCCTCCTCAGCACCCGCGGCCGGGGCGTCTTCGCCGCCTTCGGCGGATCAAACCGGAGCAGTTTCTACTGCGCCGCTGGGAACGGCTCTGGTTCCCACGGTCACGCGCCGCGAAGCTGCCGAGGCCAAGCGCCAGTTTCAGGCGGGTGTGAAGTTGAAGTCGAAGGGCCATCTCGATGCGGCCTTCGATAAATTTTGCAGCGCCTCCGAGCTTGATCCCCGCAATGTCGATTACCTCACTGCCCGCGAGTTCACCCGGCAGGAACTGGTTATGCAGGCGCTGAAGCACGGCAACCAGGCGATGATGGAGCAGAACGAAATTGTCGCCATGGCTGACTTCCGTCGCGCACTGGAGTACGACCCGACCAACGATTACGCGCTGCAAAGGCTGCGCGACTCCTTGCCCGAACCCGAGCCGGCAGCGCAGACCGTCAGCGTCGCCGAGCAGTCCCTGCCCATCGAAGTGCAGCCCGCGGCGAAGCACCAGGACTTCCACTTCCGCGGCGACTCCCGCGAGCTGCTCACCGAAGTAGCGCGCGCGTACGGCATCAGCGCCCAGTTCGACGATTCCGTCAAGCAACAGCGTGTTCACTTCGACATTCAGGACGTGAACTTCGCCACCGCCATGCGGGCGGCCAACGACGTCACCAAGACATTCTGGGTGCCGCTCTCAGGCAAAAAGATCTTCCTGCTCACCGATACCGTCGAAAATCATCGCACTTTCGACCGCATGGGCCTGCAGACGTTCTACCTGCCGGAGCTGACCGATCAGCAACTGACGGAGATGAGCAACTCTCTGCGCGTGCTGCTGAACCTGCGCTTCATCGGAGTGGAGAAGGCGCAATCCGCCATCTCGATTCGGGCGGATTGGCCGGTACTGCACGCCGCCGACCACCTCATCCGCAGCCTGACCACCGGCCGCCCGGAAGTACTGCTCGACCTGCGCGTCTACGCCGTCAGCACCAGTCTGGCGCGCGCGCTGGGCACGGCGCTGCCCACCGAGTTCACCATCTTCAATATCGGCACGGTGCTTGCCGCACTAGGGCCCAGCGCCGGCAGCCTGATCAACCAGTTGATCTCTTCCGGCGGCATCAATCAGGCAAATTCCAGCGCCATCTCGGCCCTGCTGGCGCAACTGCAGAACTCAAGCAACGGGTCCATCCTCACCACGCCGTTCGTCACCTTCGGCGGCGGCAAGACGCTGACCGGAATCAATACTGGAGGCGTCGGCGTTACCCCGACCTTCAGCCTGAACGAGTCCTACATAAAGAACCTGGAGCACGTGACCTTGCGGGCCGCGCACAACGATCCCGCCGTGATGAAGATCGGCGAGCGCTATCCCATCATCAACGCCACCTTCGCTCCCATCTACAACAGCCCGGCTATTTCAAAGGTCATCGGCAACTCCAGCTACATCGCTCCCATCCCCTCGTTTAACTTTGAGGACCTGGGACTGGTCCTGAAGGTCACGCCCCTCATTCACTCCAGCGAAGATGTCTCCATGAAGCTGGAATTGCAGCTGCGTTCGCTGGGCACCACTAACAATAACGGCATTCCCATCATCAACAACCGCGAGTACACCGGTAACATCACGGTGAAGAATGGCGAGTCCAGCGTGGTGACCGGGTTGATCGACATGGACGACTCGCGCGGCGTCAATGGATATCCTTTCCTCGGAACCGTGCCCGGCCTCACCTACGCGGCCACGGTACACAACAAGAACGTTACCGAGGACGAGTTGCTGGTCGTTATCACGCCACACATCCTGCGCCTGCCCGAGCAAACGTCCTTCGCGGTGGAGCTGCCGCCGAGCCACTGAGAGCCTTGAGGCCAGGAACGTTCCATTCACTCAATACCACCTCACCGTTGGTTTGACTTACTCGTCTAACAGTCAGTAACGTTTTACTCGGTAACAACTTGCTTGGAGGAATAATGAAGCGCTGGTTTACGAGGCTGGCAGGCTTGCTCCTGCTGTCGGCCACATTGCCGCTGGGGGCGCAGAAACCGCAACCGGCTGCGACGCCGGCGGCGCAGTCGCAGACAGGCTCGCTTGACGTCGCCTCCTACGAGAAGCGCGTCAGCGTCAAGACGCTGCCCAACGGCTTGACGGTCGTTCTGTGGCGCAGGCCGGAAGCGCCGGTCTTCTCGTTCTTCACCATGGTTGACGCCGGCTCGGCGCAGGATCCGCTGAACGAAACCGGACTGGCGCACATGATGGAGCACATGGCCTTCAAGGGCACGCCCGACATCGGCACCAAGGATTACGCCGCCGAAAAGCCTGCGCTGGAGAAGGTGGAGCAGACGTATGCTGCCTACAACGCTGAGCGCGTCAAGCGCGTCGGACAAGACCCGCAGAAGCTGGCGCAGTTGAAGCAAGCCTGGCAGGACGCGATCAAGGCCGCCGATCAGTACGTCATCAAGAACCAGTTTGCTGAGGTCCTCGAAGCGCACGGCGGCGTCGGCGTCAACGCCTTCACCAACTACGACGAGACGGCCTACATGTACTCGTTGCCGTCGAACCAGATCGAGTTGTGGGCGGCGCTGGAATCCGATCGCATGAAGCACCCCGTGATGCGCGAGTTCTACAAGGAGCGCAACGTGGTGATGGAAGAGCGCCGCATGCGGACCGACAGCAAGCCCACCGGCCGTCTGATTGAGCAGTTCCTGGGCACCGCGTTCATGGCGAACCCGTATCATCGCCCGACCATCGGTTATGCCTCGGACCTCGAGAGCTTCTCCGCTACCGACGCGGCGGAATTCTTCAAGCGCTATTACGTGCCCAGCAACATGGTGATCGGGTTGGTCGGCGACCTCGATCCCGACCAGGTCTTCCCTATCATTGAGCGCTATTTCGGCCAGCTTCCCGCTGCGCCCAAGCCGACCGAAACTCACACCATCGAACCAGCGCAGAATTCGGTGCGCCAGGTCACCCTGCTGGACCCGTCGCAGCCCTTTTATCTTGAGGGCTATCACCGGCCCAGTTATCTTGCGCCTGATGATGTCGTCTACGACGCCATCTCCGACATTCTCTCCAACGGCCGCACCTCGCGTCTCTACCGCTCGCTGGTGCGCGATAAGCAGATCGCCGCCTACGCCGATGGTTCCACCGGATTTCCCGGCAACAAGTATGCGCACCTGTTCATCTTTTACGCTGTGCCGGTTCCCGGCCGAAAAACGGAGGATTTGCAGAAGGCCTTCGCCGACGAGATCCAGAAGCTGAAGACGCAGGACGTGACCGACGACGAGTTGCAGATGTTCAAGACGCGCACCAAGGCCGACCTGATCCGCGGCCTGGCCAGCAATGAAGGCCTGGCCGAACAGTTGGCTATCTACCAGACGCGCTACGGCGATTGGCGCGAACTGTTCCGCTATCTCGATCGCGTCGACAAGGTGACTAAGTCCGACATCCGCCGCGTCGCCAACCAGGTCTTCCAGGACACGAACCGCACGGTGGGAGTCATCCAGACGCAGACCGCGTCCAATCAGCCCGGTCCGGGAGCAGCCGCCGGCAAAGGAGCGGAACAGCAATGAGCGCGCGCATCCAATCGTGTTCGGGTAGTGCGGCGCTTCAGCGCCGCGTCCACGTCATAAACAATGAATTGTCATCCCGAGCGACGAGCCCGCTTCGGGCGAGGAGTCGAGGGACCTGCTGTTCGCTCGCAGCGCTTCTATGTCTCTTTCTGCTCACCACCCTAGCGCCTGCCCAGCAAATCACGCCCTGGAACAAAATCCAGGCGCCGCCGCTGCCCGCGTTCACGCCGCCTGAGCCCACGCGCGTGCAACTCGCCAACGGCATGGTCATTTTTCTACAGCCCGATCACGAGCTGCCGTTGATCAGCGCGACCGCTCGCATTCGCGGCGGTTCCATCTCCGAACCGCTAGACAAGATCGGCCTCACCGACATCTATGGCGATGTCTGGCGCACCGGTGGAACCAAGACGAAAACCGGCGACCAGATGGACGACTTCCTCGAAAATCGCGCCGCCAAGATCGAGACCGACAATGAGTCCGACTCCACCAGCATCTCGCTCAACTGCCTGAAGGGCGACTTCGACGCCGTCTTCGAAATGTACCTCGACCTGCTGCGCAACCCGGAGTTCCGCGACGACAAGATTCCACTCGCCAAGCAGCAGGTGTATACCAGCATCTCGCGCCGCAATGACACCGTCGATTCCATCGTTCATCGCGAGATGCTCATCATCGCCTACGGCAAGGACAACCCGTACGCGCGCGTGCCCGAATACGCCACGGTCGCCGCCGTCACCCGCCAGGATCTGCTGAACTGGCACCGGCAGTATGTTCATCCCAACAACATCATCTTCGGCATCAGCGGCGACTTCGATCCTCAGGCCATGGAAGCCAAGCTGCGCGCGGCTTTCGAGTCGTGGGCCAAAGGCCCCGAGGCGCACGATCCCGAGATCAAGTTCAGCGAGCCGAAGCCTGGCTACTACTTCGTCCGCAAGACCGACGTCAATCAGACCACCATCGCGATGCTCGACCTGGGCATCGAGCGCAGCAATCCTGACTATTACGCGGTCACGGTGATGAACGAGATCTTCAGCGGCGGCTTCTCGTCGCGGCTGGTCAACGATCTGCGCTCCGGTCGCGGCCTGGCTTATGTGGTCGGCGGCGGCGTGGGTTTAGGCTGGAACCATCCCGGCATCACCAACATCGAGATGCAAACCAAGAGCTCGACCACCGTTGAAGGCATCGGGGGCATGGACGATGAGATCGACGGTCTGGTGAAGAACGCGGCCACGCCCGAAGAGCTTAAGCGCGCCAAGGAAGACATCCTCAACTCCTTCGTCTTCCGGCTGGATTCGCCGGAAAAAGTGCTGCGCGAGAAGATGGCCTACGAGGCCTATCACTATCCGCTTGATTTTCTCCAGCGCTATCGCACCGAGGTGGAGAAGGTCACGGCCGAAGACGTCACGCGCGTCGCCCGGAAGTACGTACATAAGAACCAGCTGGCGGTGCTGGTGGTCGGCAATGACGCCGACTTCGACAAGCCTCTCAGTTCGCTCGGCCCGGTGACGAACGTGGACATCGCCATTCCTCCGCCGCCGGCGGGAATGATGGGCGAGCAAGGTCCGGGCGGGCAGTAACGAAGATCGTGCAGATGGAAGTGCAACCCATACGATCGGAGAAAGATTACGAGCAGGCGCTTCAGCGCGTTGAAGCGCTTTGGAATTCCGCTGTTGGTAGTCCGCAAGGGGGCGAATTAGAAGCCCTGGTCAACCTAATTGAGACCTATGAACGCGAACACTATCCGATTGGCCTGGGTTAAATAAGGGCGGTCTACCCTTTGTCGCCTTCCATTGACGACAGTTCCGTGAGCGCAACGTCATCGGGCGCAGCCCGTTAAGATAGACCCATGTCCTCCGAGCACCGCCATCCGCCGGGCCAGAACCTGCTCATCGATGCCGACGACACGCTCTGGGAAAACAACATTTACTTCGAGCGCGCCATTGCCAACTTCATCTCGTTCCTCAACCATCATGAGTACACGCCTGACCAGGTGCGCGAGGTGCTCTACGATGTCGAGCGCGAGAACATCCGCCAGCACGGCTACGGCATGAACAGTTTTGCAATCGCGCTGGTCAAATGTTTCGAGCAGCTGTCGGTCGAGCCGCTCACCCCCGCGTTGCACGAAACCATTCACGGCATCGCCTACACCATCGCCGAACATCCCATGGAACTGCTCCCGGAAGTCGCGGAAACGCTCGCCGATCTCGCGCAGCGCCATCATCTCTTCCTGGTGACCAAGGGCAACATCACCGAGCAGACCGGCAAGTTCGAGCGCTCCGGCCTGCAGGAACATTTCACCGCCGTCGAAGTCGTCGCGGAAAAGAACGCCCACGCCTACAACTCCATTGTCGAAAAATACGCTCTGGTGCGCGAGCAGACCTGGATGATCGGCAACAGTCCCAGCTCCGACATCAACCCTGCGCTCGAGGCCGGCCTGCACGCCGTTTTCGTTCCCCATCGCAACACCTGGATGCTGGAGCGCGGCGATCTTCGCCCCAGCATCGGCAACGGCCGCCTGCTTGAGGTAGCCAGCTTCGGCCACTTACGCAATTACTTCTAGCCGATCCGTGTCGCTCTGCCATCTGTCTTATATTGGTGATCATGCCAATCGATAAGCGCGCCCACTCCGAGTCCTCCGTTAAACGTCAGAACAATCGCCTCGAAGTCCTCTCCTCCAAGGTCGTCTTCGACGGCAAGGTCTTCAGCGTG
>Ga0182030_10023830_pt1 | contig 11288 bp, 9 predicted proteins | sample 812S3MmetaG_FD_121299 | JGI IMG/M metagenome (GOLD analysis project Ga0182030, IMG submission 121299) | Permafrost microbial communities from Stordalen Mire, Sweden - 812S3M metaG (Illumina Assembly) | ecosystem: Environmental > Terrestrial > Soil > Wetlands > Permafrost | place: Sweden...
AGGGCAGCCATGCCGAGGGAAGCGATGCCGAGGTTGCGGCTCTGGAGTCGGGTCCGGTCGAAGAAGGGGATGTGGCCGAAGAGCCCGCCGAGCGGGGTGTACTCGCCGAAGCCGGCGAGGATGCCCACCACGGTGAGGAACAGCCAGAACCACAGGTCCGCCGAGCGCTCGTCGCGGCGGCGCCCGAAGGCCACCGTGGCGCACGCGACGACCGCGCACAGCGGGAGGAGGCCGACGTAGGCGGTGACCTCGGGCAGGTTGTAGGTGTTGAAGAAGGCCGGCTGGTGCAAGATCCCGTCGCCGCCGAAGATGTCCGGCACGAGCAGCAGCACCGACCAGCTGGGCTTGAAGGACCCAGACCCGAAGAAGCTGTAGCCCTCGACGGCTCGTTGGGAGGCGTCGATGAAGCTGAGGCCGGGCAACAGCTGCATGGCGGCGAGTAGGCCGCCCCAGATGCCGCCAGCACACTCCAGGCGAGGTAGACGCCGCGCTGGCGCCATGTGACCGCCACGTCGTAGCGGCGCAGCACCTGCCACGCCACCACCACGAGGGCGACCAGCTCGGCGGTGGCGATGCTCCGGGGCTCGCCGGTGAGCAGCATCATGGCGAGGGTCACCGCCAGCAGCACCACCCACGGCCACGCCGAGCCACGACGCGCCGGGACCGTGCCGCGCGGCCCGGTGTCGAAGACCTGCCAGGAGAGGCGCAGCTGGGCGAGCACCATGAAGGGGATCCAACCCCAGCCCTGGATGATCGGCAGGTGGACCATCTGGCCGGCCATCGGGCCGCCGAAGGCGTAGGTGGCGGCGGCGAGCAGGCAGGCGAGGCGGGCGAGGCGGTACTGGCGCAAGAGCGCGTAGACACCGATCGCCGCCGCCCAGTAGGCGAGGAGGAGGTTCATCACCCAGGCGGCCACCGGGGCGAAGACGATGAACAGGGCCGTGAAGGGGTAGAACGACCCGGCGTTGAGGCCGCCGAGGAGGGGCGAGCCCGACCAGATGTACTTGTTCCACAGCGGGAGGTGCCCCTCGGCCATGAGCCGGCCCGACAGGGCGCGCAGCGGGAAGTTCTGGAGCAGGTTGTCACCGGCGATCGCCGGGTACCCGAAGAGGGCGGGCACCACGAACACCACGAGGGGGATGGCGACGAGGATCCCGACGCAGCGCACGTCGGGGTGGCGCCACCAATGAGCTGCGCGCCGTGACGGGGGTGCCGGCGTCTCGTCGAGCACCGACTCGACGGCCGGCGTCGTGGCCTCCATTGGGTCCCTCAGGCTCGCTTGGCCACCGGGACCCCGGCCGTGCGTGCTGCGCCCGCGAACCGGGTGGCGTCGAACGGGCCGACCACCGAGAGGGTCTTGTCGGCGGCGGCGAGTTCCTCGGCTGCCGCCTGGACGTCGTCCGGGCTGACCGTCTCGACCTTTGCCACGATGTCGTCGATGCTGCGCACCTCGCCGTGGAGCAGCAGCGAGCTGCCGAGCCGGCTCATACGCGCGCCCGAGTCCTCGCCCGAGAGCAGCGCCTCGGCGCGCAGGTTGCCCTTGGCGATCGCCATCTCACGCTCGGAGAGGCCGTCGCGCGCCAAGAGGTCGAACTCGGCGGTCACGATGTCGAGCACCTCGTCGGCATTCTGCGGCGACGTGCCGGCCACGACGGCGAGGGTGCCGGTGTCGTCATAGGTGGCGCGCTCGGACCACACCGAGTACGCGAGGCCGCGCTGCTCCCTGATCTTTTGGAACAGGCGGCTCGAGAGCCCGCCGCCCAGGGTCTGGTTGAGCACGGCGCTCGCCCACCGGCGCTCGTCGTGGCGCGAGGCGGAGCGGGCGCCGAGCACGAGGTGGGCCTGCTCGGTGGGCCGGCTGGCGGTGCGGAGCGGCTCGGCCCGGAGCGCCGGTGCGCTGCGTGGCGGCGCGACGCCACCGGCAGTGCCCCGGAAGCGCGACTCCACCTCGGCGGCGACCTGGTCGTGGTGGCAGTCCCCGGCGACGGCCACGACGATGTTCTCCGGTCGGTAGTGGCGCTCGAAGAAGGCACGGATCTGGTCTGCTCCGAGCTGGCCGACGCTCTCTGCGGTGCCGAGGGTGTCGCGCCCGAGCGGATGGCCCGGGAACAGCCCCTCCATCCACTGCTCGGCGGCGAGGTCTGACGGCTCGTCGGCGTGCATCAGGATCTCGTCCAAGATGACGTCGCGCTCGGCATCGACGTCGGAGGGCCGCAGGGCCGGGTCCCACATGATGTCCGAGAGGATGTCGAGGCCGAGGGGGAGGTGCTCCGCCAGCAGGCGGATGTAGAAGGTCGTGTACTCCTTCGTGGTGAAGGCGTTGCAGTCCCCACCTACTTCATCGAGGGCCTCGGCGATGGCCTCGGCCGAGCGCTGCTCGGTGCCCTTGAACAAGAGGTGCTCGAGGAAGTGGGAGGCACCGGCCAGCTCGTCGGGCTCATCGCGCGAACCCGCACCCACCCAGAAGCCGACCGACACCGAGCGGACATCCGCCATGGTCTCGGTGACCAGGCGGATGCCGCAGGGCAGGACCTCGATGGTGCTGTGAGCCGTGGTGCCCGGGCGAGTCAACGGCGCCTGGAGCGCCCACGCGAGCGGCGGCGGTCGTCGCCGCCGCCGCCGCCGCGACTGTCGTCGGGCCCGGCGACCGCGCCGGGCCCGAGGTCGCCGAGGTCGGCGACGAGCTCGGCCTCGAAGGCGTCCTCGAAGGACACGACGGCCGGTCCGCCGGCTGCGCCATTCTCCGGGCCCGAGCTGCGGCCGTTGGTCGGCTCGCGGCGCTCGGCCAGTCGGTTCTCGCTCGGGCGCTCCGAGCGACCGGTGGGCGCGTCCGCCGGCTCGACCTCGGGAGCGTTGGCCAGCGAGAGGCTGACTTTCCCCTGCGGGTCGATGTCGTCGACGCGCACCTCGATGTCCTGTCCGAGGGAGAGCACGTCTTCGACTGCGCCCACGCGCTTGCCGCCGGCGAGCGGCGAGAGCTTCGAGATGTGCAGCAGGCCGTCACGGCCGGGCAGGACGCTCACGAACGCACCGAACTTGGTGAGGTTCACGACCTTGCCGGCGTAGACGGCACCGACCTCCGCGCTCGGCGGGTCCAAGATGAGCGAGATCCGCCGGCGCGCCTCTTCGACGGCGTGGCCGTCCTTGGCCCCGATGGTGACCGTGCCGACCATGCCGTCGTCGTCGACCGCGATGTCGGCGCCGGTCTCCTGCTGGAGGGTATTGATGACCTTGCCCTTGGGCCCGATGACCTCGCCGATCTTGTCGATGGGGATCTCCATCGACACGATCTTCGGCGCCGAGTCGGCAACTGCGGTGCGGGGCTCGGCGATGGTGGCGGTCATGACGTCGAGGATCTGCAGGCGTGCCTGCTTCGCCTGGTGCAGCGCCTCCTTCAGTACCTCGGACGGGAGCCCGGCGACCTTGGTGTCGAGCTGGAGCGCGGTGACGGCCTCGGAGGTGCCGGCCACCTTGAAGTCCATGTCACCGAAAGCGTCCTCAGAGCCCAAGATGTCGGTCAGCGTCACGTACTGGCCACCGTCGAAGACGAGGCCCATGGCGATGCCCGCCACCGGCGCCTTGATCGGTACGCCGGCCGCCATCAGCGACAGGGTCGAGCCGCAGACCGACGCCATCGAGGTGGAGCCGTTCGAGGCGAGCACGTCGGAGACGAGGCGCAGCGTGTAGGGGAACTCCTCTTGGGAGGGCACCACCGGCAGCAGGGCGCGCTCGGCGAGGAGCCCGTGGCCGATCTCACGGCGCTTGGGGCCACGCATGAAGCCCGTCTCCCCCGTCGAGAACGGCGGGAAGTTGTAGTGGTGCATGTAGCGCTTGGTGTCGTCGGGGCTGATCGTGTCGAGCAGCTGGTTCATGCGGGGCATCCCGAGGGTGGTCACGTTGACCACCTGGGTCTCGCCACGCTGGAACAGCGCCGAGCCGTGGGCGGTCGGGAACAGGTCGACCTCGGCTGAGAGGGGTCGGATGTCCGACGTGGTGCGCCCGTCGATGCGCAGGCCCTCTTCGACGATGCGCTGGCGGACCAGCTTCTTCGTGAGCGAACGGACCGCAGCCTTGATCTCGCGCTCGCGGCCCTCGAACTCGGTGCCGAGGGTGGCGGTGATCGATGCGGTCGCCTCGTCGATGGCCGCATTGCGCTCGGCCTTGGCCACGATGGTGTTGGCGGCGGCAACGGCGCTCGTGCCCACCTCTTCGACCCGGGCGTAGACATCGTCGCCGTAGTCACTGAAGGTGGTGAAGTCGATCGTGGTGATCGGGCCGCGGGCGGCCTCGTAGGCGGCCACCAGCTGGCGCTGCAGCACGATGGTCTCGCGGATCCAGGTCTTGGCGGCCTCGAGGCCCTCGGCCAGGACGTCCTCGGTCACCTTGGGTGCGCCGGCCTCGTAGTACTCCCACGAGCGCTCGGTCCCGCCGGCCTCGACCATCATGATGGCGATCTCGGCGTCGTCGTCGTCGGACAGTGCCCGGCCGGCGACCACCAGCTCGAAGGTCGACTCGTCACCCTCTTGGTACGTGGCGTGCGGCAACCAGGTCCCATCCGCCGAGTAGGCGATGCGCACGGCGCCGATGGGGCCGTCGAAGGGGATGCCCGAGAGCATGAGGGCAGCCGACGCCGCGTTGATGGCGAGCACGTCGTGGGGGTTCACCTGGTCGGCGCCGAAGATGGTGCCGACGACGTGGACCTCGTTGCGGAAGCCCTTCGGGAACGACGGGCGCAGGGGTCGGTCGATGAGCCGGCAGGTCAGGATGGCCTGGTCGGAGGACTTGCCCTCACGACGGAAGAACGACCCGGGGATCTTGCCGGCGGCGTAGGCGCGCTCTTCGATGTCGACGGTGAGGGGGAAGAAGTCCGTCCCCTCGCGCACCGAGCGTGCGGCTGTCGCCGTGGCCAGGAGGATGGTGTCGCCGATGCGGGCGACCACGGCCCCGTCGGCGAGTTGGGCCAGCTTGCCGGCCTCGAATGAAATGCTTCGGTCGGTGCCACTGATCGGGCCCGACACGGAGATGGCGTCAGCCATGGTGCTCCTTCGGTTTCAGGGGCACCTGCTGCCGGATCCCAGTGGTCGACCACCTCTTCTGCTGCGTGCAGTGCGCCCCTGATGAGGGGGCCTGCACCCGCTGAAGGTGACCGGCGACTGGCAACCGACTTCCCATGGTGCCCGTTTCTTGTGCAACCGCCCGGCCGAGGGGCCGGGCGGAGGTAGTGCGGAGGGCTTATCGGCGGATGCCGAGGCGCCCAATGATGCTGCGGTATCGCTCGACGTCGTTCTCACGGACGTAGTCGAGAAGGCGACGGCGCCGCCCGATGAGCTTCATGAGCCCACGGCGGGTGTGATGATCACCCTTGTGGGTCTTGAGATGCTCCGTGAGGTGCGAGATGCGGTCGCTCAGAAGCGCGATCTGGACCTCGGACGAGCCGGTGTCGCTGTCGTGGTGCCGGTACTCGGCGATGATGGCCTGCTTTTCGGGCATGTACAGAGAAACCTTTGGAACGCTCGGGGCCTGGCACGCCGTGGGCGGGGCGCTTTCGCGCAACACTCCACCGGAGATGATCGGCGGTTCGTCTACCAGCCGGGGACCCGCCCCGACCGGGTCAAACGATAGCAGGTGGGCGCCCCGCTGTCACCGATCGGGCGCCCGTCGCCAAATTCCCGCCGGGACCGCGGGCGAGCTCAGTTGCCCGGCAACAGGGCGACTTTGCCCGCCAACTCGCCGCGTGCCACGCGACAGAGCACGTCAACCGCCTCGTAGAGCGGCCGGCGCTCGGGCGCGACCGGCGAGAAGCGCCCCTTCGCCGCCCCCTCGAGGACCTCGGCGCTGACCAGGGGACCCTCTTCGGGGTGATGGAGCAGCCAGCCGCCCCATTCGATGCCGATCACGGTCCGACTGTTGAGCAGCACCAGGTTGAGGGGGACCCTCGGGATCGCTCCCCCGGCAAAGCCGATCACGTGGTAGCGGCCGGCGAAGCCCAAGGCTCGAAGGGCCGGCTCGGCCGCCGGGCCGCCGACCGGGTCGACCACGACGTCGACGCCGCCACCGGAGAGCTCCCTCGCACGCGCCTTGATGTCCTCGGCCCGGCTGTCGATGGTGGCGAGCGCACCGGCGTCGACGGCCGCCTCGCGCTTGGCCGGGCTCGAGGCCGCCGCGATCACCCGGGCCCCGAGGGACGTGGCGACATCGACGGCGGCGAGGCCGACGCCGCCGCCCGCGCCGAGCACGAGCACGCACTCCCCCTCTTGGAGCGTGTCTCTGCGGGTGAGGGCGAAGACCGCCGTCGAGTAGCTCTGCAGCACGGTGGCGGCGACCGCCGTGTCGAGGGCCGGGTCGAGGGCGAGCGCCGCTCCCGAGGCGACCACGGCGCGCTCGGCGAACCCGCCGGTCCACGCCGACACCACCACCCGCTCGCCGAGGCGCTCCTCGGGGACCCCCTCGCCGACGGCGAGGATGCGCCCGGCGAACTCGGAGCCGGGGACATAGGGCAGGGGCGGCGCAAACTGGTAGCCCCCGGTCAGTATCACGGTGTCGACGAAATTGACGCCCGCCGCCTCGACGTCGACGAGCACCTGCCCGGGGCCGGCCTCGGGCTCGTCGACGTCTCGGACCGCCAGGTCCTCAAGTGGGCCAAAGGTCTCGCAGAGCAGGGCGCGCACCGAGCGAGTGTCGCAGGTCCTCGGCCGGCGCGCCGGTGCACCCGCTGCCACAGCGGGCGGAGGGCGCCCAGCAGGGCTAGCGGGTGGGGCCGCCGAGCAGGGAGCGGGTGGCGGCGACGTCGCGTCCCATCTGCTCGATGAGGGCGTCGACCGAGTCGAACCGGCGCTCCTCGCGCAGGTGCTCGACGAAGGAGACACGGGCGTGCTGCCCGTAGAGGTCGCCCTCGAAGTCGAGGAGGTACGCCTCGACGAGCGATTCGGTGGCCTGCGCGTAGAAGGTCGGGCGGCGCCCGACCGAGATCGCGGCCGTGTGCACCGTGCCCGAGGCGTCCTCGTAGTGGCCGGCGTAGATGCCGTCGGCGGGCACCGCGATAGCGGCGGGCACCATGACGTTGGCCGTCGGATAGCCGAGCTCGGGGCCGCCCCGGCCGTCGCCGTGCACCACGGTGCCGCGCACCTGGTGGGGTCGACCGAGCAGGGCGTGGGCGTCGGCCACCTGGCCCTCAGCGATCAGCTGGCGGATCCTGGTGGAATAGACCACGTCGCCGCCGGCGGCGGACAGGGCGACCGGCTCGACCTCGAAGCCCTCGACCGCTCCCTGGTCGCGCAGCAACGCCACGTCGCCCTTGCGGCCGTGGCCGAAGTGGAAGTCCCGGCCCACCACCACCAGCCGTGCACCGGCGGCCGCCACCAGCACCTCGGCCACGAACTCCTCCGCGCTTTCGTCGGCCCTCGTCTGGTCGAAGGGGACCACGATCGTGCGCTCGATGCCACAGCCCGCCAGCAGCTCGAGCTTCTGCTCGAGGTCGGTCAGCTGGAGGGGGGCCGATTCGGGGCGCACCACGGTGGCCGGGTGCCGGTCGAAGGTGACGACCACCGTCTCGAGGCCGCGTGCGGCGGCGCTCGCCGCGAGATCGGCGAGCAGCGCACGGTGCCCGAGGTGCACGCCGTCGTAGGCGCCGATGGTGACGGCCGCGCCCGAGCTGGTCGGCCTGGCTGCGTCAGGGGTGGTCACGTCCATCGCACCCAAAGGCTACTGCCGCCGCATCGGCCGCCTGCAGCTCATGGACGCGTCGGCTCACTCGGCCAGGACGACGGCGGGACGTATGCGGTCGGTCTCTGTGGCCTCGTACACCGCCAACAGGCGCCCGCGTCCGTCGACCATCGCCCAGGGACCTGGGCCGAGCGCCCCGAGGGAGACCCGGTCGAGCGGGTTGCCCCGGCCGATGAGGGTGGCCACCTCGTCGTTCACGTTGACGCGGTCGAGGCCGCGCATGGCCTGCGCGGGGGTGAGCACCGCGTCGGGGCCGCCGTCACCGGCGAGCGCCGCCTCCCCCGCCGACTCGAGCTCGGCCAGGGTGCGGGCCTCTGACTCGGTGAATGTGCCGATCCTGGTCCGGCGCAGGTTACGCAGGTGGGCCCCACCGCCGAGGAGGGCGCCCAGATCCGCAGCCAGGGTCCGCACGTAGGTGCCCGACGAGCAGTCGACCTCGACGGCGAGCACGCCTGGCTCGGGCCCTTCAGCCACGTCGAAGCGCGAGACGTGGACCGGGCGCGCCGGGCGCTCGACCTCGATGCCCTGGCGGGCCAGCACGTGGAGGCGCTGGCCGCCGATCTTCACGGCCGAGACCATGGGCGGCACCTGCTCGATGTCCCCGGTGAGCAACGCCGCAGCTGCCCGGGCGTCAGCCACACTCACCGAGCCCATCTCGAAGCGGGCCGTGACTTCGCCCGACGCGTCGAGGGTGGAGGTGGCCGCCCCGAGCACGACCTCGGCCGTGTAGGTCTTCTCGAGGGCGCTCAGGACGCGTAAGAGCCGGGTGGCCCGGCCGAGGCCGACCAGCAGGACGCCGGTCGCGTCGGGGTCGAGCGTCCCGGCATGGCCCACCCGGCGCTGGCCGAAGATCCGCCGGCAGCGGGCGACGACGTCGTGCGACGTCCAACCCGGTTCCTTGTCGACGACCACCAGACCGGTGGTCGCCGCCCGGCTCGGGCCGGGGGCGCTCACCGCTCGGGCACGCCCGGTGGCTCCTCGCCCGTCGGAGCGGAGTCGTGCAGGCGTCGAAGGACCTCATCGACCCGGGCGCCGGCGGCAACCGCCGGGTCGGCGGCAAACGTCAGCTTGGGAGTGCGCTTCATGCGCACCTGGCGGCCAACGTGACGCTGGAGCTGCACCCGGCGCTCGACCAGGGCCTCCTTCACGTCCTCGCCCAGGCTGCCCACGTAGACCGTGGCGGTGCGCAGGTCCGGCGCGGTGTCGACCGAGGTCACCGTGACGAGGCGGAGCCGCTCGTCGGCATCGGCGAGTCGTTCGAGCTCTTCGGCCACGACCTGTCGCAGCACCTGGTTCACCCGGAGGGCGCGGGCATAGGGGGCCGCCCCGCCCGAGCCCTTGGCGTGCCGTCGGTCGGCGCTCACCGGTGGTCCTCCACGTCAGGACCTCGAGATCTCGCGCTCCTCGAAGGTCTCGATGATGTCGCCCGAGCGAAGGTCCTGGTAGTCCGAGAGGCCGATACCGCACTCGAAGCCCGCCTGGACCTCGCGCGCGTCGTCCTTGAAGCGGCGGAGCGACGTGATCGTTCCCTTCCAGATGATGGTCCCCTCTCGCAGGAACCGGACCTTCGAGCCGCGCGTGATCGTGCCGTTGAGCACCATGCAACCGGCCACCGCCCCGACGCGGGGGATCCGGTAGACCTCACGCACCTCGGCGTCGCCGGTGACGACCTCTTCGAACTCGGGGGCGAGCATGCCGAGCATGGCCGCTTCGATGTCCTCCAAGAGCTTGTAAATGATCTCGTAGGCACGGATCTCGACGTCGGAGGCCTCGGCCATCTCGCGGGCCCGGCGGTCCGGGCGCACGTTGAACCCGATGATCGTGGCGTTGGACGCCCGGGCGAGCTGCACGTCGTTCTCGGTGATGCCGCCGACCCCGCGGTGGACGAAGCTCAGTTTCACGTCGTCGCGCTCGAGCTTGCGCAGGCTCTCGGTGACGGCCTCCAAGGAGCCCTGCACGTCGGCCTTGAGCACCAGATTGAGGGTGGCCGTCTCGCCGCGCTGGATCTGCTCGAAGAGGTCCTCCAGCTTGGCGCCCGTCGCCGCCGAGGCGACCGGGTTGTGGCCCGAGAGGCGGAAGCGCTGGGCCCTCGCCTCGCCGAGCGTACGTGCCGTGGCGAGGTCCTTCGCCCCACGCAGCTCGTCGCCGGCCTGGGGCGGTTCGGAGAGCCCGAGCACCTGGACCGGCATCGAGGGCAGCGCCTCTTTCACGTGGTCGCCGTGGTCGTCGACGAGGGCCTTGACCTTGCCCCAGGCCGCGCCGGCAACAATCGGGTCACCGACGCGCAGCGTGCCGCTCTCCACGATGACCGTCGCCACCGGGCCACGGCCCACTTCGAGCTCGGCTTCGAGCACGCCGCCGCGGGCACGGCCCTCGGGGCTCGCCCGGAGCTCTTCGACCTCGGCCACGATGAGCAGCTGCTCGAGCAGGTCGTCGATCCCCGTGCCCTGGAGGGCTGAGATCTGCACGACGATGGTGTCGCCGCCCCACTGCTCGGGCACGAGCCCGCGCTCGGAGAGCTGCTGGAGGACCCGCTCGGGGTTGGCATCGGGACGGTCCATCTTGTTCACGGCGACGATGATCGGCACGTCAGCCGCCTTGGCGTGATCGATGGCTTCGACCGTCTGGGGCATGACCCCGTCGTCGGCGGCGACGACGAGCACCACGATGTCGGTGATCTCGGCGCCGCGGGCGCGCATGGCCGTGAAGGCCTCGTGGCCCGGGGTGTCGATGAAGGTGATCAGCTGGCCGTTGCGCTCGACCTGGTAGGCGCCGATGTGCTGGGTGATGCCGCCGGCCTCACCGGCCACGACGTCAGTGGAGCGGATGCGGTCGAGGAGGAGCGTCTTGCCGTGGTCCACGTGGCCCATGACCGTGACGACCGGCGGGCGCGGCCGCAGGTCCTCTTCGTTCTCCTCTTCTTCGTCCTCGTCCTCGAAGTACTTGGCCAGCAGTTCGGCCTCGCGCTCTTCACCCGGGTCCACCAGGCGGACCTGGGCCCCGAGCTCGGCCGCGAACAGCTCGATCATGTCATCGGTCAGCGACTGGGTGGCGGTGACCATCTCGCCTTGGAGCAAGAGGAAGCGGATGACGTCGCCCGCCGAGCGGTTCAGCTTCGGCCCGATGTCGCGCGCCGTCGAGCCGCGCTCGACGATGACCTCGCCCGTCGGAACGGGCGCGGTCGAGGGCATGTACGTCGTGAGCTGCGTCGGCTCGAGCTCTTCGAGGTTGCGCCGGCGACGCCTCGAGCGCCGCTGGGGTGGGCGGCCTCGTCCGGCCGGTCCGCCACGGCCCCCGGGGGGACCGCCTGAGGGCGCGCCGGCGCCACCACCGGGACGGCCGCCGAAGCCACCGAGGCGTCCGGCGAAGCCACCGCCACTCGGCCCACTCCCACCGGGACGGCCTGCGCCGCCTCCGGGGGCGGGGCGCCCCCCGGAGCGTTGCGGGTAACCGCCGCCGGCCCCGGGACGGCCACTCGGGGGGGCCGTCTTGCGGCCGCCGAGCCCGGGCGGGGGCGGGATGGGTCGGCCGCTCGGTCCAAGCGGCGGGCGAACGGGCGGGGGTGG
>Ga0182030_10023832_pt1 | contig 11287 bp, 11 predicted proteins | sample 812S3MmetaG_FD_121299 | JGI IMG/M metagenome (GOLD analysis project Ga0182030, IMG submission 121299) | Permafrost microbial communities from Stordalen Mire, Sweden - 812S3M metaG (Illumina Assembly) | ecosystem: Environmental > Terrestrial > Soil > Wetlands > Permafrost | place: Sweden...
GCTCGACGACCTGCACCGCGAGGTGGCCGTCATCGCGCTGCGCGCCGCGGCCAGCAACGGGTTCGCGCTGGCCGGGGGGTGCGCGCTGCTGGCGCACGGGGTCACCGTCCGGCCCACCGAAGACGTCGTTATGTGGTCTGTCAAGCTGTCCAGGCGGGAGATGTCTCAGGCGGAACTGGCCTGAGCGCCGGTCGGCGGCCGAGGAGGCGGGGCACCACGGGCGTAGCTGAGATCGCTACACGTACTATCGACTGTATATTCGACACTAATTGGCTGGGGGTGTAGTCTCTCTCTATGGTCACCATGCAAGGCGACGCTTCTCGGACCCGGTATCAGTCACGTCCCGGTCGCCGCGCAATGGTCATCGCCAACCTCGCGGACCTAAGTGGACCCGCTGAGGGCACGGTCGAGTTGCCGCTGTGGCTGTTCTGGAGCGCCCCCGGTCATACCTTTGACCTCGGTGATCGGGACATGCGGATGTGGCTTTACCAGACCGTCCTCCGGGAAGCGAGCCGCCCAGAGGACCTCACCACCTACTTGGACAGCGACACGCTGATTGCTCTTTGGTCGGATCTCTACTTGCCCAAAGGTGTGCGGCAAGCGTGGGAGGACCAGCACCCGACCCTGCGGGCTACGGCGACCACGGCCGCCTAATGCCGGTCAGCACGTTCCATGGCCAGGTGGCCACTATCGCGCTGCGCGCCGCCGCCCCGCATGGATTCGCTCTAGGCGGTGGCAACGCATTGATCGCCCACGGGATCATCGACCGGGCCACCCAGGACGTCGACGTTTTTAGCGACGAACAGGGTGGTGTGGAGGCTGCTGCCGATGCGGTGGAGGCAGCGCTGCGCGACGCGGGCTTCGGGACTGAGCGCCGGGACAAAACCGGTGGTCTCGAGGACATCTTTTATGGGATAGGCGAAGGATTGGCCGAGTGGATCGTCACCGCGCCCAATGGGGAGCAGATGCTGCTACAAATGGCCTACTTCGACCGGGCCTGCAGACCGGTAATCATGGATATCGGTCCTGTCCTTGACCTTGAGGATGTGGTCGGTGGAAAAGTATGCGCGCTGGCCAGCAGGGTCGAGCCGCGTGATTACGTGGACACAGCGGCTGCAATGGGGCGCTATAGCAAGGAACAGATGATCGGCTTCGCTCGGCGGCTGGACCCAGGCCTGACCGACAGAGATTTCGCGGACGCTGTCAAGCGGCTGGACCAGTGGGGCGACGGGGTATTTGCTCCCTTCGGGCTTAGCTCGCAGGACATCGCAGTGCTGCGGGAGCGGTTCGCAGCTTGGCCCCGGACCTGATCTGCGTTGTCGCGGTTGGCCGACGTGTCGACATCGGTGCCGCCCCTGCACTGAATGGCGGGTAGCTCCGACTGTCGGCTTGCCTACGCCAGTGGGCATTCAGTTGCTTGTTACGGCCCTAAAGTTCCCCGGTCTGCAGCCCGACATGTACATCACCATCATCATGCCGGCTCGCCCGGGTTCACCGCCATCCAGCATTGTGGACCCGGTTCCGGCCCGGCGGCGGGCGGCGCCGAAACCTCAGCGTGAATCATCAGGCTGTCAGGACGTAACCTGCCCTGAGCCGTACGGCAGTGCCGGGAGTGTCCAGCCTGATCACCGGCTGGGACCGTACGAGCAGCTGCTCTGCCGGATCCTGGGCGCGCGCCCGGTCCCGGAACCCGCCTGCCGTCAGACGCTCTTGTTGCGCGATTAACCGTGTAACTCTAAACATCGCAACCACATGTGTTACGCTGGAAGCAGCAGGATGAGTTTTCACGCAACAGGAGACTATTATTATGACCGACACGCTTGAGGACCGGGCGCTGCTCGAGGTTCACTTCACTGACCTGCACACGAACGACACGGCCACCTTTGCTGTGCCCGGCGACGTCGAGTTCCAGCGCGCGTGGGCGATGGCCTACGACGAGCTCGGCGAGACCAGGCGCCAGACCGACACGCTTGAGTCCGCCGGCGGCGAGGACATGACGCCGTTCCTCGGGGAAACCGTCCGTGAGGTGCAGCATCGCCACGTCCGCGATCTGCGGTTCCAGATCCGTGGCGGAACGGGCGGAGCCAGCCGGTGACCACTCCGGGAGGCGTAGCGCTGGTTGCTCCGGCGCTGATCCCGGTGGCCCCGCAGCGCGCCCTGGTCAGTATGGAAGATCATCTGGCCAGGCTGCTGCGGGGCCGCAGCACGGAAGGCCTGGGCTGGGTCAGGCCAGACGCGCTGAACCTGCGGGTCCCGCTCCGCGCCTACCGTGTTACCACCACGGCTACCGCATACGGGTTCGCGGCGGGCACCGACGGGCGCACCGGGGATGCTGCGTTCAGCGACGCGCCCGTCGGTGACGACTACTTGCTGGCGCTGAACTTCGCGTACTACCCGGACAGCCCGCCGTCGGCGAAGTTCGTCAATCCGGCTACCGGCATCTACGCGCCCGGTGACCAGCGCTGGCTGCCGTCGATCTCGGGTACCGACGAGATCGCCGTGCACGCCGACTACAGCGGGCGCGGGCAGCTGATCTGCTGCTCGGCCACCTTGGAGTTCTGGTTGGTCGGCCATAGCTGGGAGCCCGGGCATGCCTGGCTCCCGGGCCGCAGTACCTTCGCGCTGACCCTGAACGCGCTGTCCCATGCCCTTCGGCCTCCCTTTTACCAGGGACGGCAGGCCTCATGAGGCCCCGTCCACTCCAGGCAGGAACCGAGCCGCCGCCAGCGTCGCCCCCGAGCGCGTACTCCGCAACGGGCCGTCGGCTGCTTCTGCCGCCGGCACTGCCGCTCGCGGTGCAACGTCTGTCCGCTGAAGACCCGGCCGGCCCTGACCTCGGCGAGGTCAGCGACCGCGAGTTCGCTGCCTTCCTCTATGGAACGCGCGGAACAGCAGGTCAGCCGGACATCGCTCACGGGCTCGTCGTCCCCGATCAGACCCGCGGCGCCAAGTCTTACTCGGTATCCTCGGACGCGGTTGCCGGTGCCGCCGACGTCACGCGAGCCCGCCGATGGGTCACCGTCGGTCAGCTGCACAGCCATCCCGCGCGCGATGTCGAGCACTCCTGGTACGACGACGAGAACGCCATCAGCACCCGGGTAATCTCGATCGTCGTGCCCGGCTACGCTCGGGGGTCTGCTGACCCGCGGTCATGGCTCGACGTCGCGGGCGTCCACGAGTTCCAGTGCGGCTGGTGGCACCTCCTGACCGGATCCGCCCGCAGCCAACGGGTCAGCTTCGCTGACCTACCGCTCAAGGTGATTGACCTGAGGCTGCCCCGGCCACGGGAGACCCGGTGACCAGGTCCGGGCGGCCGCCTCGTCACCTGGATCACGACGCGGTCGGCTCGCCGCTGGTCTCGCTGCCCGGGCTGAACCGCGGCCCGGCCGGCTGGCGGGTCCGTCTCATCGTCGGCCCCGCTGCCGCGAGCTGCCCGCGCGGCCAGATACTGGCGTGGGCGGCGGTCAATATACTCGCGCGATGCAACGACGTGATCGGCGAGCTAGACCTGCACTGTGCCGACGCGATCGTGCTGACCTGGCTGCCCGACCTCTCGTCTCAAGGCATGCCCGGCGAGCCCGCAACTCCTGTGCGCCGCCTCCCGGCCGCGCTCAACCGGCTCGCGGCCGCGGTCTTCGACCCGGCCGATGACAGCGCAGTCCGGGTCCAGGTCACGATCTGCCCGCCAAGTGAAGGGTGGGCGCTGGCTACCCCAACCGCATCCGCCGGAGAGGATCCAGCCAGCAGCGATCCCGGCACCCTGACGCTGGTCCTCGGCGTGCTCGGCGCAGCCGACCACCAAAGCGCCCGGCCCGGTGATCGTATCTGGCTGGTAACCGCAGATAATTGGACGATGTGCGTGGCGACCGCCAGCGGGCTGAGTCAGGCCAGTGAGCGCCTGCCGCGCCTGGACGCGCCCGGGACGGTGATGCTGGCGGCGTGGCTGGCCGCCTGCGTGGCAGTCGGCGAAGTGTTCAAGCACATCGGCGACCTCGACCCGCAGCGCGGCAGCCGCTCTGACGTCATCTCGGCAAACCTGTGGACCCTGTCCGGCGGTCCGGGCGCCGCGCACTGCGTCGGCCCGCAGGGTCCCGGCGACGCACCGGTCATCCCGCCGCACTACCTGGTCGGAGCCGGCGCAGTTGCCGAGGCTTACCTGGCCGCGTTGGCGACCAGCGCCGTACGCACCCAGATCGCGGTCCTGGACGACGACTTCATCAGCGACAAGAACCTCAACCGTCATCTTCTAGCCGGCCCGGCTGATCTTGAGCATCCTAAGGCAGCGCTGGCCGCCCGGCGCCTTAACGGATCCACCGTCCAGGTCTGGCCCCTGCCGCAGCGGTGGCAGGACTTCGTCGCGACCCCGCACGCCCAGCGCGGCGTGCGCCCGGACGCGCTCGCCGCCGATGACGATCAGCTCCACCTCCGGCTCGCAGTATCCGCGGTCGACCGGAATGACGCGCGCACGTCCATCGCGGCTATCCGCCCGGACCTGGTGATTGGCGGCAGCACCAACGGACTGAGTGCCGAGGTCAGCCGGTATGAGGCCGGCAGCCCCTGGCAGTGCCTGGCATGCGCGAACCCGCCCGAGATCACCATGTCCCTCGAGAAGGCGGCCGACGAGCTTCGGCACATGAGCCAGGCGGAGCTGGACGTGGTGATCGACGGCCACGGCCTGGACGGCGACGCGGTCCGCGCCTACCTGCGCAGCCCTGAATGCGGCAGCCTCGGCGAGCGCGACGTAAACCGGTTCAGGTCCGCGGGATCCCAGCCGGACTGGTCGGTCGCCTTCGCGTCCGCGGCCAGCGGGGTGCTCACCGCAGCGCGCATGATCAAGGAAATCGCGGGCGATGACGCCGAGCCCGCGGCTATGGTCGCGTCCGGCGACACGATGCGGCTGTCATTCCTCAGCTCGCGCCTGTTCCGGACCGCCCACCGCAGAAGGCCTGGCTGCCCGCACTGCAGTTGAGGCCCCTGGCATAGGGCCGACGGAATGCCCGCGGATCGCCCTCGGCTACGTGACCGCAGACCGCCGGGTGACCCGCTTGTCACTGGTGTCTATTCTAAGGATGTTGCGCCATTGAAAGTGGCGCTGCAAAAAGGGCAACGCGCAGTTACATCTTACTGCGAAAACCGGAGGACTCCCATGGGCCGCACCTTCCAGCACATCCACGACACCGGCATGCGCCAGATGAATCCACGCACCCTGAGGCAGACCTGCCTGCCCGGCCACAGCGGCCTCCTTACCCAGATCCTGCCAGGGACCTGGGCATGACCATGGCAGACGCCGTCCACGCCAGCGGGCGGCGGATCCGGCAGCCGGCAGCCCAGGCGAATGGCCCGGCCGGCCACGATCTCGAGCACCAGACTCCGGACGTCAGCGCCGCGCTCCTTGCCGAGCGCGAGCGAGCAGGCCTGACCCAGGACGACGTGGCCGCAGCCCTCGGAGTCAGCCGGCAAATGGTCAGCTACTGGGAAAACGCCACCCGCATGCCCAGGCCCCAGCAGATCACGCTCATGGCGCAGATCTTCGGCTGCACGCTCAGCACGCTGCTCACGGCGCACGCCGAGGCCGACGTGACTGCCGAGGCCGCGGCCGCGATGCTGTACCGGCGTGCGGGCGAGAACCTCTCGTCAGAGGCACGCTGCGGCATCAGCTACTTCATTAAGTTTCTCGACTTGTTCGGCTCCCTCGGCGGCAAGCTCAACCGCGAGGTCACCGGGATGACCGTCTCCCCGTTCCTGCCCGGCCGCGGGTTCAACGAGTACGCATCCGATGCCCGTCGCAAGGCGAGCGAGGTGCGCAGCTTCCTCGGCCTCGGGCTCGGGCCTATCGCCGACCTCGACGGGGTCTGCGCGATGCTCGGAGTGACCGTCTATCGCGCTGAACTAGGCAAAGACCTTGCCCGGACGATCTCGGGTGCGTTCTACAAGCATCCGCAGGTCGGATTCGCGACGCTGGTCAACCTCAACATGACCCCCGGCAGGCAGAGATTCACCCTCGCGCACGAACTGGCACATGCGCTGCTGCACAGCGGAGACGACAGCATAGTCGTCAGCGGCCAGCACCGCGGATCTGAGCCGCGCGAACGGTTCGCCGACGCGTTTGCCGGCGAGTTCCTGATGCCTGAGGAAGGCATCCGCCGGGCCCTGGAGGACCTCGGTGCCGGGCCAAAAGTCACCGATGTTCTGACGGTGATCAGCCTCCAGCGTCTCTTCAATGTCTCCTATATCACCGCGCTCGTCAGGCTGCACCAGGCGAAGATCATCTCAGCGCGCACGTTGGAGAATCTGCGCCACGCACGTCCCGTGCTCACAGCGAAACGCCTAGGCTTCCTGATCAGCCAGGATGAGATCAGCCCCGGTCGGGACTATGGCGCCACTACTCGGTTCCCGTGCAGATTCCGCGCCCTGGTGCGTGAGGCCTACCACAGGGACGCCGTGGGCCTCGCAGTGCTGCGTGAGGCGCTTGACCTTGATGATGACGACCTCGACGAGATGGTCAGCGACCCAGTACCAGATGACACGGCCGAGGACCCCGCGGCGGCGCAGGAGTGGGCCGAGTTCCAGGCGCTGGGACTGCTGGCGTGACCTGCTGGGCCCGGAGCGGAGGCCAGCCGCACCCGGAAGACAGCCCGAAGGCGGATGATGAAGATACAACCTGATCAGGCGAGGGCAACGTGGATGCTCGACGCGTCAGGAATACGCCAGACCTTCAAGATGAAGGCGTTCCCTGCGCTTGCCGCTGGCGAGCATGTCCTTGTCGTCTCGTCGCTGACCTGGGATCCCGGTGAGCCGCCTGGCCTGCCCCGGCGGGCGCGCAGCGTGCTAACTTCCAGGGGACGACGGCGCGCCGGTGGGAACCTCGTCGCCATGCCACTGGCGACCCGGTCGTACGACGACGAGCAGGAGTCGATCGACGGCACGCTGCGCCAGCTTCTCGGGCGCGGACTGCTCACCGTCGACATCGTTTGCGCCAGCGACCTGCCCCGCATCGCCGACTGCGAGCAGAACTGGCGGCGCGCCGGGCTACTCGCGCCCGCGCACCGGGAGGCCTACGCGGTCGTGGTAGCGGCCGGCCGGATCGGAGTTCCCATAGCTACCGCCGATGCCGACGTACGGCGAATCGCCCGGTTCTACGGGGTGTCGGCCATTACCGCGGAAACTTTCGCCGCCGCCATCGCCGCGTGACACGCTCAGGTCCACGTCTCCAAGCCGATCACCAGCGCCGCCAAGCCCATTCAGCCGCACGCTATCCCGGCTGGTCCATAGGCACGCAGGGCCGGTCAGCGGCCGCACGCCGGGCACGCCGACCCGGACTCGTTCCGCGCGCAACCGGAAGCGGGATGGTAATATTTTGGTCGCTTATCGTGATCAGATTGGCCCGCGAGCATCCGTGTGGCCGTGCTCCCCCGCTCTCGCAACGTACGTCCGGTGTCGGCCCGTCCCGACCGCCGGCACTGTCGGCGGTATCGCCAGAGCCCCCCGCACCAAGGAAGGTTGCCGAAGTCATAGCCATGCTTTCCGCCGATCCGGGACCGCCAGCGTCGGCGGTCACGCCGCCGAGCCTGACATCGCTGCTTGCGATGACGGAGAACACGGACGGCTCTGACGTTGAGTACGTCATCGGCGGCCAGCAGCTGGCTGATGCGAAACGAGAAACGGCGGCACAGTTGCTAGCCGACGACGCGATGCGGATACGCTGCGGCAAATCGCCGGTTCTGGCCCGGTGGCGTGCCCGCCGCGACGGCGGGCCGCCGGCGACTGGAGCACCCGCGGCGGCGGTCGGTGTATACGCTGGGATCGGGTTCGGGCTCCCGGGTGCACCAGCCAACGATGACCACCTGCAGGGGCTTGTGGCCGAGTTGCTGTGGAACCGGCTGATCCAGGAGCGGCTGGTCTGCCGGGACAAGCGCCGGCTCGTGCACGCGCACTCAGTTAAGCCCGATCCCCTGGAGCCTGGTGGGGACGGCCTGGTCGTGTACGAGCTCGAGGGTGGCACCCTGGTGTTCCGGCTATGGGAGATCAAGAAGCACGAGTCCAAGATCAATGCGGTATCGGCGACCATCGGGCGGGCCAGCAAGCAGCTGTCCAGCCGCGGGCAGGAGTACCTGGCCAAGCTCGCCGGGCCAGAGACCGTCGAACAGGCTGGCCCGCTTGGTGAGTTCTACGCCGACATCGTCGAGCTCTGGCTCGACGGCAGCGACCGGGCCGGTGCCGGGGTGTCGGTAGGCACCTCCGAGCAGTACGCGCCGGACAGGTCGCAGGCGTTCCGCTCGATCGCGACCGCCTTTCCGCACTTCAAGCAGGCAGGGCAGCGGGAGAGCATCATCGTGGCGGTACCGGACTTCCCCGAGTTCGCCAGGCGTGTCAGGGAGGTCGTATGGAGCGGGCTCTAGACCTCGGACTGCTGACTGCGGCGCTGGCCGGGCGCTCCGGTATCCCGACTGCGCAGGAGCTGCAGCAGCTTATGGCCGACGTCGAGGTGCAGCTGTTCCTGCGCCAGGCCGAGATTCCGCCGGAGCTGCTCGACGCGGCCTGGTATCTGCACGCTGTCGCCTCAGTCAGCCAGGGCCGCCAGCGGTACACCATCGCGCGGCAGCGGCAGGCTTTCCTGGTCAGCGCGCATATATTCGACCTCGCACTCAATCAGGATGATCAGCCCCTGCTTGACCGGCTCTCATTCGGGTTCGCCTCCGCCATCGGCTACCGGCGCGGCGGCCGTGATCCGAATGCGACAGCGATTATGAACCGGCTGCTGGCCGACATCGACACCGCATCACCGGTCCTTGACCACGTCAGCTCCCTAGCCCTGGAAGCCGGCCTGGCATTCCTTGGGTTCGAAACCCGGACCTTGTTCGCTTGGCTTGGCACATGGAGGCGCCAACTGGCCGGCCTCGCGCGTGCTTCGGAGCTCAGCGATCTCACGACGACCGCGTTCGGCGCCACCCACATGGTCGTGCTCGGCGCCGACGATCTCCTTGCGTACTTCGCTCGCGGCGACGTCGCGCGTCTCGAACGCGGCCGCGCCCGGCTGCGGGCAGCTGCCGTCGGCCTGGCAGGCCCCGGCGATCTTAATGCCCGCTGGGTGGCAGCGCACCTGCTCGCGCTGTCCGGGGAGGCGGAGGCCGGATCGCTGTGGAATCCTGCCGTGCTGCCGCCGACCGTGCCGGCCCTGGTCCGCGAAGCGTTCACCATCGGCAGCCCACCGGTGCTGACGCTTTGGGAGCCGCAACGCGACCTGCTGACCGGAGACCGGTCACCGTTCGATCCTGGGGTACGGCGCATGGTCCTGGCGGTGCCCACCAGCAGCGGCAAGACATTGGTGGCCCAGATGCTGGCCGTGGAGTACCTGGACCGGACCGACCGCAGCGTCTGCTACGTAGCACCGACGCGCAGCCTTTGCCGTGAGGTCCGCCGGGCCATGACCAACCGCGTGCGTGTGCTGCAGAAGGAGACCGGGCCGGACTTGCCCGACTTCCCGGCCATGGCCGAGCTAATCGGCGCCCTTGACCGCGTTCAGCCAGGTGACGTGGAGGTGATGACCCCCGAGCGGCTGGCCCATCTGCTACGCCACGATGCGCCAGCCGTGCTGGAGAGGTTCGGCATGTTCATCTTCGACGAGGCCCAGCACCTGAAGGAGACCGGCCGCGGGTTCACCCTGGAATCCACGATCGCGCTGCTGGACTACCTGAGCGTCGACACTGATCACGTGATCGTGCTGATTTCCGCCGCGATGGGCAACGCCGGCGCCATCGCGCAATGGCTCAGCCCCGATGGCCAGGCGCTACGGCACGAGTCCCAGTGGCGCGGCCCGAGGCGGCTGCATGCCGCCTTCACCACGATGGCACACTGGGACGACACGCATGTGGAACAGGTCCCGAACGGGCGGCTATGGCCGTACCGGTTGATAACTCCTCTCAGCGGCAAGATCCGCCTGCGGATGGCAGACGGCCGCACCGCTAGATTGGCACTGGATGATACTGACTGGCGTCTGGCCCGGAAATCCAAGTCCAGCAAACGCAGTCAATCCGGGCTGGATATCGATGAGGGCCGGTCAACCAGGCGGTACGTGATCGCGAGCGAGATGATCACGGAACTTGGGCATGCCGGATCAGTCCTGGTCGTCGCCAGTACTCGTGCTCAGGCTCAGCTGCTCGCGCGAGGGCTGGCTGATGAACTCGGCGAGCAGGCCGCCCTGGCACCGCTCGTTGACTTCGTCAGGCTTCAGCTCGGCGACGATCATCCGCTCGTCGCCGTCCTGCCTCATGGCGTCGGCTTCCATCACGCGGGCCTGCCCATCGAAGTCCTTGAGGCCCTCGAGCAAGCAGTCCGCGATGATACGCTGCCCTATCTGACCTGCACCTCCACCCTGACTGACGGGGTGAACCTACCGGTGCGGACGGTCATTATCTATGACCAGACTTACGCGGGGCAAAGCGATGACGCCCGGTTGCGCGGCGCCCGACTGGTCAACGCGATGGGCCGCGCCGGCCGCGCTGGCAAAGAGACCGAAGGCTGGATCGTCCTGGTACGCGCCGCGGACCCCACCGAGGCGGATTTCCGTGATCTCAACCCAGGGGCGGAGTCGCTCGCCGTCACCTCCTCTCTGACGACCGAAGGGGCACTCGAGGCGTTCGCCGACTTTGAGCAGGCCATGCGCGAGGATGAGGACGCGCTTTTCCGCGCGGCCGATCCGTTGGTCAACGACTTCATCGGCTTCGTGTGGCTTGTGCTGGCTATTGAGGAAGGCGGCGGCGCGGATCCGGCCTCGGTCGACCTGCTCAGCATCATCGATTCGACTTTGGCCGCTCAGTCCCCGCAGGCCCGTGCGTCTTGCCTGACAGCCGCCCGCAGAGTCCAGACGGTCTACATCCAAGCCGACGCTGAGGCCCGCCGCCGCTGGCCGCGAACCGGGACCCGCATAGGCTCTGCTCGCGTCATCGACCAGCTCGCCCGCCGCCTCGCCGAGGTCATCCTCAACCGGCGCGAAGACGGGGGACTCGGCGATATCCGTACCCCTGTTAGCGCCATTAACTGGATATCCCCCGCCGTCGCCCGGCTGCTCGACCTGCCCGAAGCCCAGAAATGGCGGTTTCGGGTCAGCTCAAGGGGAGACGATATCGAGGTCAACCCGGTCGATCTGCTCACCGGGTGGCTCACGGGCCAACACCATGGAGTTAGGGGATTTCAGTTCGGTCTGGCCGCGTGACCTGGCGTTTAACGCCAGTTTGGAAGTTAAGGGGGACTCCCGGTAACCGTTGAGTGTCGAGTTCCGCGCTCACCA
>Ga0182030_10023833_pt1 | contig 11287 bp, 6 predicted proteins | sample 812S3MmetaG_FD_121299 | JGI IMG/M metagenome (GOLD analysis project Ga0182030, IMG submission 121299) | Permafrost microbial communities from Stordalen Mire, Sweden - 812S3M metaG (Illumina Assembly) | ecosystem: Environmental > Terrestrial > Soil > Wetlands > Permafrost | place: Sweden...
AAACCACACTGCCGGCGAGCGGCAGCTTCGCCTCGCCCGCCTTCCACACCGCGATGCGGCTGGCATCCACGCGGCTCATCTGCCCCGCGCCCGTGCCGAGCGTCCGGCCTTCGCCGACATAAAGAATCGCGTTCGATTTCAAATGCTTCACCACGCGCCAGCCGAACAGCATCGCCTTCAGCTCCGCCGCCGTCGGCTGCCGCTTCGTCACAATTTTCAAATCGGCTGCCGCCGTCGTTTTCAAATCGCGCTGTTGCAGCAAAAATGAATCCGCGCCCACGCTCCGCACGTCCCACGGCTGCGCGGACGACGGGCATTTCAGGATTTGCAGCAGCCGCAGGTTTTTTTTCTTCTGCAACACCGCCATCGCCTCCGCCGAAAATTCCGGCGCGACGATGACCTCGCTGAAAATTTCCGCGATGGCCGACGCGCACGCGCCGTCGAGCGGCTGATTGACCGCGATGATCCCGCCGAACGGCGCCTGCTTGTCCGTCGCAAACGCCTTGTCCCACGCCTCGCGCAAATTGGCGCCCTGGCCGACGCCGCACGGATTGGTGTGTTTCAAAATCGCCAGCGTCGGCGCGTCCTCGCGGAATTCCGCGATGAGCGCCGCCGCCGCCGTCAAATCCAAAATGTTGTTGTAGGAAAGCTCCTTGCCGTGCAGTTGCTTGAAATAGTCGTGGAACTTGCCGTAAAGCGCCGCCGTCTGGTGCGGATTCTCGCCGTAACGCAACGGCTGGGCCAATGGCGCGGAAATCGTCAGCACCAGCGGCAGCGAATTTTTGTCGGTGGCAAATTCCTTTTGCAAATGCGCCGCGATGGCCGCGTCGTAAGCCGCCGTGCGCGCGAAAACTTTCGCCGCCAGCTTGCGGCGCAGTTCCAGCGTCGTGTTGCCGGTTTCCGAAATTTGTTCCGCCACTTCGTGGTAATCGAACGGGTCCACCACCACCGTCACGCTGTCGTGGTTTTTCGCGGCGCTGCGGAGCATCGAAGGCCCGCCAATGTCAATGTTTTCAATCGCGTCGTGCAGGCTGACGTTGGGCTTCGCGACCGTCGCCTCGAACGGATACAGATTCACCACCACCAGATCAATCGGCGAAATGCCGTGGGCGTGCACCGCCGCCTCATGCGCGGTGTTGCCGCGGATGTAAAGCAGGCCGCCGTGGACTTTCGGGTGCAGCGTCTTGACGCGACCGTCGAGCATTTCGGGAAAGCCGGTGTGCTCGCTGATGTCCTTGACCGCGAGGCCGGCCTCGCGCAGCGACTTGGCGGTGCCGCCGGTGGAAATGATTTCAATGCCGGCCTGCGCCAGGATTTGGGCGAAAGGAATGAGGCCGGTCTTGTCGGAAACGGAGAGCAACGCGCGTTGAATTTTCACCGCGACAAAATCCCCGAAATCCGCCGCCGCTGCAATGGCAAATGGCATTCACCCGACAGATTTTGCCCGCCACCATCAAACGGTCTTGCCGGCTATCCTGATATTAGCCAACGATTCATTTGTGCGACATAATAACTGCAAAGATAAACAGCGGCGCAAACCAAAGAAGCGGAAATATTACCGAGGCAACCGACAAACCAATGAACCGCTTCCGCTGGCGTGACAATTTGGGGTCAGCGCTTGTAACTTCGGCTGCTCTGCGTCGGAAGAAAAAGATGGCTTTTTCAGGGTGAGCAAATCGGTCAAAAGCGTATGGAATCTCCTTCTGCGCAATCGATGGGAAGCGGTCACAAAAGGCATGGAGCAAACGGTGGGCATACCAAACAGTGAACCACCACAACGCTATCGTCATGCAGCATAGGGTGGCTGGATATATGGCACTCATGTGCAAGTTGGCCTAACAAATAATGGACACCCCGGTTTGCAGCCTATCCTTTCTGGAGATTCGGCTGAATTTCGTTTTTAACTTTTTTTCGCGCATAAGCTTGTCCGAACAATTGCCAAAACCATTCCAGCAAAGGCGGCGTGTCCGCTCCTGGCCAGCGTCGCGAATCTATTATTGCCGTCCGCTTCCGTCCAGAGATTATTTCGCCGTCGCACTTTGCACCATGTCCGCGCCGATGGCGCGTTCAAACCGGGCGCGCGCGGCGTCGTAATCGTGCAGCGCCTGCACCTGCGTGCTGCGCGCCTGCGTGAGCGAATTTTCGGCGTCGAGCACGTCGAGCTGCGTGCCGGTGCCGGCGTCGGCGCGGGCGTTGGCTTCGCGCAGGGCTTCCTCGGCCTCGTCCTGCACGGTCTTTTGCGATTCCAAAACCTCCTGCGCCTCGAGAAAATCGGAATAGGCGGTGCGCACTTCCAGTTCGATGTTGCGCATTTCCTCGTCCACGGCGGTGATGGATTTGGTGTAAAGCGCTTTGGCCTGGACGACTTTGCCGTGCGTCAACATGCCGTCAAAAATATCCCAGCTCATTTGCGCCCCGGCGTTCCAGCCATCGAGATATTCATTGGGGCCGGGGGTCGCATAGGTGGGCGGGTTGCCAAATTGTCTGTTCAACCAGTTGTAGCCGGCAAAAATCGAGAGGTTCGGTTTGTAGCCGGACGAGGCGTCGGTGATGTTGAGCTTCTGCAATTCCTCCGTATTGCGCAACGCGGCCAGTTCGGGGCGCTTGGTCAGCGCCTGTTGCAGAGCGTCGGGCAAATTGATTTGATACGGCGTCGCGTCAAGCGTGTCGGTCAGCTTCAGCGGAATATTTTCCCAGATGTCGCGCGGCAGATTATAGCCGAGCAGATTGGCCAGATTGTTTTTGGCGATGCGATAATTATTCCGCGCCTGAATCAAGGGCGGACGCGCATTGGCCACGGAAACGCTGGCGCGCAGCACGTTGAAATGCGGCACGGTGCCCGCGTCGTAACGGCGTTGCTGATCGTCCAGCTCCTTTTGCAGCAGGTTGACGGAAGCCTCGTTCACGGTGATTTGTTGCGCCGCCAGCAGGATGTCGTAATAGGCCAGCCGCACGGCCAGCAGAGTGTCCGTGAGCGTGGCTTGATATTGCGCCAGCGCCTGCTGCTTCGTGACCTTGGCCGCGCGCACCGCCGCCACCAGCTTGCCGCCCTGGTAAATGGACTGGACAATCTGCAAGCCCGCGTTCCAGTTTTGATCCGGGGTGCTGGGCGCAAAGGGTATGTTCTCAATCGCATTCCGGTCGGTGTCCTTGTATTGGCCGCTCGCGATCAACTGCGGCAGCGCGATCGCGCGCGTCTGCACCACCACGCCGTAGGACGCTTCGAGGTCGTTGTTGGCCTTGAGAATCGTGGCATTTTGCTGCAAGGCGATGTTCAAAGCCTGCAGCAGCGACAACGGCTGGGTAAGCCACGCGGCCGAGTTGGTGTCGGCGCCCTGCGCGACCGCGTTTCCGCTGGCGGCAAAACCGGCCAATGCCAGCGCCAGAATGATTTTCAGTTTTTTCATACGCTGTTCAAAATGTTCAATGTTTCGCCGCGGGCAGATGCTTCATCGCCGCCAGCGAAAAGCGCGTGATGTGGTCGGCCAGCCGCTCGATGCCCGCCGCGTCGAGCGGTCGTTCGTTTGGAAACAACCGCGAAACGACCGGCCGGCAATGATGATAAAACACACATTGGCTGACGACGCTGAAGGCGTAGAGCCGCACGCGCTCGTCGTTCAGCGGGCAATCCAGAACGTCCGCGACGATCTGCCAAAGCTGGCCGGCCATCGGGCGCATCCGCTCCTCGACGAGCGAATCCAGCGCCGCCGACGGTTCGATCATTTCGCGGGACATGAGCTTCCCATGCCACGCCGTCGGGCCTTTGTCAAAAATTCGCAGCAGGAAGGAATGCACGAACGCGCGCAATTTTTTCTCCGGCGTCGCGTTCGGGCCGGTATCCGGGATCAGCGGGTATTTTTCCAGCGCCATCCTGTGCGAATATCGCAAGACCTCGGCGTAAAGCTTTTCCTTGTCGCCGAAATGATAATTGACGGCGGCGATGTTCGCGCCCGCGCGCCGGCAAATCTCGCGCACCGTGGCGTCGCGAAAACCGGCCTCGGCAAACACCGCGCCCGCCGCCTCCAGAAGCTGGCGGCGGGTCTCGGCCTGGCTCGCGCCGGCGGTTCCGGCCCGCATCTTCAATTTCATTTCAAACAGATAATTCAAACAAACGTTTGACACGTCAAGAAAAATCTTGTTTAGTGCTGGCGCAAATACAAGTCGCCGATGAAAACTTGCTCCATCCCGGTTCTATGCGCGTGCGTGCTCGCGGCCATCCTGCTCGCCGGCTGTTCCGGTGGCCCGTCCGGCGCGTTCCAGGGCTACATCGAGGGGGAATATGTTTATATCGCCGCGCCGCTCGGCGGCTCACTCACCAATCTCGCGGTCGCGCGCGGCGATTCGGTGAAGGCCGGCCAATTGTTATTTGCGCTGGAGCGCGATTCCGAGGCCGACGCCGACCGGCAGGCGGAAAAAAATCTCGCGCAGGCCCAATCGCAGTTGGACGACTTGATGAAGGGGCAGCGTCCGACGGAAATCTTCTCGCTCGAAGCGCAACTGGAACGCGTGAAGTCCGATTTGAAACTGGCCGACGCCGAACTGGCGCGGCGCGAGCAGCTTGGCGGTGCCGACGTGGTTTCCAAGGAGGAACTGGATCAGGCTCGCGCCCAACGCGACGCGGACCAGGCGCAGGTGAACCAGTTCGCGGCGGATTTGGAAACCGCCAGGCTCGGCGGTCGTGAGGACGCCATCAGCGCCGCGCGGGCGGCGGTCGCAGCGCAAGCCGCCGCGCTCGACAAGGCGAAATGGTCGTTCGACCAGAAACAGCAGTTCGCGCCGGCGGCTGCGTTCGTCCACGACACGCTTTACCGGCAGGGCGAATGGGTTGCGGCGGGCAATCCGGTGGTCGTGCTGCTGCCGCCGGAAAATCTCAAGGTGCGGTTTTTCGTGCCGGAAACCGCGCTGGCGCAAATCAAGACCGGCCAGGGCGTGGAAATTTCATTTGACGGCGCGGCGAAAAATTATTCCGCGACGGTGAATTACATTTCCACGCAAAATGAATTCACACCGCCGGTGATTTACAACCGCGAGAATCGCGCCAAGCTGGTTTATATGATCGAGGCGAAAATTTCTCCGGTGGACGCGACGGAGTTGCGCCCCGGCCAGCCGGTGGATGTGACACTTTCGCAATGAAAATATGCTTCGTCATCGTCGCTTTCGGGCTTTTGAGTTTCGGCTGCGCAACCCGGCATGAGGAAATTGTCTCGACTAATTTAATTTCAGGAGATCCTGTAGAACAAATAATCCGCGAACGATTGCAACCGGAGCCGATACCTTTGCCGGCAACGACGCCTTTCGATTCAGATGCCAAGAAACAAGCGGCCTATTTGAACGGCTTTCGCAAAGCCTGGGATGATGTTGTTAGCGGAGCTTTTCTCCATGCCACCATCGGAGTCTCGATACCGGATGGTTTGGAGGAACCTTGGAGGGCCGGTTGGAAAGATGGGTGTAAAATCGCCGTTGATCGTTGGTTTCAAGAATTCAAAAAATGGCGCAAAGAATACACTTCACCGCCCAACTCATCGCCGTGAACTCCAAATTCAAAATGGCGCAGGGAATTGCCGCCGGCCTGATTCTGGCCGGAAGCGTTCTTTTTATTTTTCCGTCCTCACATTTGCCGCGCCCGCAATCGCCGCCCGCCGCCGGAACTTTAATTCCAAAAAATCAACTCGTCTTCGCCGGTTACGGCACGCCCGAAGCCACGCTGGAATCCATGTTTTGGGCGAATGTGAACGGCAATTATGAAGCGGCCATGGCATCAGTTCCCAAAGATCAGGGGATAAAAGAATTCGGGAAAACCCCCGCGCAATTCAAGGCCGAATCCCAGCATGGCGAGTTTGAAGATTTCGCCAGCCTGCAAATCATCGCCCGGAAGAATGTGAGCGTGGACCTGGTCGAATTGGAATTTCAAGAGCTGGACAAAGATGAGAACAGCAATGAATCCGAGCCCGACATTGCAACCATGATGAAGGTTGGAAATGAGTGGAAGCTGGATGTCAACGCTTCGAGCGATTACAACACAAACTGGGACAAGGGTGACAACATCACAACATTTGTTCAGCGCACAAATGCTCCCAGCGTCAGGCAAACGAATTCGTTTGCTTCCAAATATGAATTTGGCGCCGGCATTTCCATTTCCAAGAAACATCTCGCCGACGCCGGATACGGCACGCCGGAAGACGCGTTTGAAACCGAAAACTGGGCGCATGCGAATACCAATTACGGCCGGATGATCGGATCTTTTTCACCGGAAATTCAGGAGAAAAGCAAAGCCGATCCCGATGGCCGCGAACATTTTGAGGCGCAAATGAGCAAATTTGGTTTTCCCATCAAAACCATCCACATCGCCGCCAAAAAAATGATCGCGGACGACAAAGCGGAATTGATGATCGTAACCGAACAAGGGCAAAATAATTTCACGTTTGCAACCGTCTCCATCCAACAAATGATCAAGGCTGGCGACGAATGGAAGGTGGGAGATTCTAAAAATTACGATCCGGCCTGGGAAAATGACAGCCAGCCGGAGCCGACGATTAAGCGATAGAATGAACGCTTCCAACTTCGCCATTGACGTTCGCGGCGTCACGAAAAAATTCGGCGACCGCACGGTCGTCAACGACATCGCGATGCAGGTTCGTCACGGCGAGATTTACGGTTTCCTCGGCCCGAACGGCAGCGGCAAGACGACGTTTCTGCGGATGCTTTGCGGCCTGCTCAAGCCCGACGCCGGCAGCGGCCAGTGTCTCGGCCTGGATTTTCGCACCGAGTCGCCTGAAATCAAAAAGCGCGTCGGTTACATGACGCAGCGGTTCAGTTTCTACGAGGATTTAACCATCGAGGAAAACCTGGATTTCATCGCGAAGCTTTACGAAATTCCGCAGCGCAAGGCCGCAGTCGAAAAGAGCCTCGAACGCCTCGGCATGACCGACCGACGCAAACAGCTCGCCGGACAACTTTCCGGCGGCTGGAAACAGCGCCTCGCCCTGGCCGCCTGCCTGATTCACGAGCCGCAATTGCTTTTGCTGGACGAGCCGACGGCGGGTGTGGACCCGAAGGCGCGACGCGATTTCTGGGAGGAGATTCACCAACTTGCCGCCGACGGTTTGACCGCGCTGGTCACGACGCATTACATGGACGAGGCGGAGCGCTGTCACCGGCTCGCCTATATCGCTTACGGAAATCTGCTCGCCAGCGGCACGGCGCATGAGGTCGTGCAGGCCGCCGCGCTGACGACATTTGAAGTGACCGGTGAAAATCTACACGAGCTGGCCGGAAAAATCCGCAAGCTGCCGGGCGTCGAGCAGGTCGTCGCGTTTGGCACAACACTGCATGTGAGCGGGCGCGACGCGGAGAAATTGTGCGCCAGCGTCGCGCCGTGGATGACCGGCGCGTATCGCTGGGAGAAAATCGAATCGGGCCTGGAGGACGTGTTCATCATCCTGATGGAAACCGCGAAGGACAACTTCGATTGAAATCGACTAATTCCTAAATCCGAATGACGAAAGAATTATCAATGACCAATGACGAATGCCGAATGGAATTTCGCCGCCTGATTTGCCATTCGTCATTCGAGCTTCGTCATGCTTTAGTCATTAGAATTTCGGCATTGGGAATTCGACCAGCGGAGGCGCTGTCGTGAATCGCTTCTCCTTCAACTGGCGGCGGTTCTGGGCGGTCGTGGTGAAGGAATTCATCCAGATGCGGCGCGACCGGTTGACCTTCGGCATGATGGTCGGCATCCCAATGATTCAATTAATTTTGTTCGGCTACGCCATTAATTCCGACCCGAAGCACCTGCCAACGGCGATTTATGCCGCCGACAACAGCGTCTTCTCGCGCACGATTGTCTGGGGGCTGCACAACAGCAGCTACTTCGACATCACCCGCGAGGCAAAGAACGAAGCGGAAATCCAACAATTGCTCGCGCGGGGCGAGGTGCAATTCGCCGTGGAAATTCCCGTGGATTTCTCGCGCAAGCTGCTGCGCGGCGAGAAACCGGATTTGCTCCTCGAAGCCGACGCGACCGATCCTGCCGCCGTCGGCTATGCGATTGCCGCGGTCAATTTGCTCACGACGACCGTTCTGGACCGCGACCTGACCGGGCCGCTGGCGCAATTGCGCGGCTCGGCCCCGCCGTTCAACCTCGTCACCCACCAGCACTACAATCCCGAGAACATCACGCAATACAACATCGTCCCCGGCCTGATGGGCGTGATGCTGACAATGACGATGATCATCATAACCGGGCTGGCCATCACGCGCGAACGCGAGCGCGGCACGATGGAAAATCTGCTCTCGACGCCGGTGCATCCAAGCGAGGTCATCATCGGCAAGATCGTGCCCTACATCGCGGTCGGCTACGTGCAGGTTTTCTTGATTTTGCTGGCGTCGAAATTCCTGTTCAGTGTGCCGATTGTGGGCAGCGTGCCGTTATTGGTGGCGCTGACGTTTCTGTTCATCGTGGCGAACCTCGCGGTAGGCATCACCTTCTCGACCATCGCCAAGAACCAGTTGCAGGCCGTGCAGATGGCGTTTTTCTTTTTCCTGCCGTCGCTGCTGCTGTCCGGCTACATGTTTCCGTTTCGCGGGATGCCGGGCTGGGCGCAAGACATCGGCGAATGTCTGCCGCTGACGCATTTTCTCCGAATCGTGCGCGGCATTTTGTTGAAAGGAAATGGAATGGCGGAAGTCGCCCCCGATTTGTGGCCAATTGTGCTCTTTTTGGTCGTAATGCTGGCAATTGGCATCAAACGCTACCGGCAGACGCTCGATTGAAAAATCCAATGTCAGGTTAGGCCTTGGCGGAAAACACTCATAGAAGAATTAAAAAGAGTGGCATAATCAACAGCAACCAACCAACGATGCAAACAATCACGCCCGGCGACGAGGCTGTGATCCAAATAGTCCCCGACGGCCCAGTGTAGCCACCCATCGCATCCCCGAACCAAATGCAAGCGAGCGGCAGAATCACCAGCGGTTCAATGCCCCGCTCCTTGGTTCCTTGATTGTTCACACGCTGAATCGGGGCTGAATAACTTGGCCCAGAAAATGCGCAACCGGATTTGCAGATTTCGCTGTCCAATCTAGGGTGGGCATAGAGGTTTTGCCTGCGGCGCGGCTCGGACGGCGTCCCACGTTGGGGTCGCGTCGCTCTTCTGAGCGTCTTGGTGAAGGCGCACAAACCTTGTCACCAATGGAGCCGGGCGCAAGTCCGGCTCTCGTTTTATTTAACGCGGAAAACGATTTTTGAACCGCTCATCGGCGGCAATCGGCGCTGTTGGCAAGAGTTCGCGGCATTAACGTCCGAACAGAAAATTTCCGGCTTCCTCCGTTCCAAGTTCATGGGATTAGCGGTGATGAGCGAAGATTGGCAGTTTAAGCTTCGGAATTCAGGTTTAACCCCATGAGCAACCGCGTATTACTCATTGCGTCTGAAAAACATGGCCCGGAAAATGCTAAAATGGATTTGTTGGTATCGCTGTCCGTCATATTATTGGCATAGTGGTTTTGCTTGCGGCGCGGTCCGGGCAGCGAGCTTTCTTGGTCGCGCCGCACTTTCTAAGCGTCTTGGTGTAGGCGTATAAACCTCATCACCAATGGAGCCGGACGCAAGTCCGGCTCTTATTTTTTAATGCGTTACCATTCCGGCGCGCTTCCGGTTCCTGCCCTCTGATTTCTGACCTCAATCTTCTCTTTTCCCGTGTCCAGCCGTGTCCTGCTTTTTTACACTGTCATGTCCAAAATCTGGAAAACCGACACCTGATGCGAAACCAGTTTGAAATTCCAATCGGGAGACCGCCCGTTTCGCGCCAAACTTGCCAATTGCGCCTTTTTCGGTTTTCATCTGGGGAATGTGGCGACAAGGTTGTCTGCTTTTAACTTTCGGGTTGGCGTTCACCGCAACGGTTTGTGCCGGCGCGGAGTCCGCCGTGGTGGATTTGGATTATGTGGCGCAGCGCGCTCTCGAACGCGCGCAGAAGCCGTTCCATGACCCGGGCGTTGATTTGCCCAACGTGCTGCAGCAGGACAATCTGGATTACGACAAATACCGCGAGATTGAGTTCCGCCACGACAAGGCGCTGTGGCTGGCCGAGGGGCTGCCGTTTCGCGTCGAGTTTTTCCATCCGGGCTATTTGTATAACAAGCCGGTGCATATCAATGAATTCACGCCGACCTACACGCAGCCGATCCGGTTCGTGCAGGACTTTTTCAATTACCGGGCGCTGCGCATTCAAAATGAGATCCCGGCCAACACCGGCTACGCGGGGTTCAAGCTGCTCTGCCAGTTGAACGAGTCGAACAAATGGGACGAACTGGGCGCGTTTCAGGGCGCGAGCTATTTCCGGCTGCTGGGCCGGAACCAGCGTTACGGCGAATCCGCGCGCGGCCTGGCGCTCAATTGCGGCGGCAACGGGCCGGAGGAATTTCCCATCTTCACCGACTGGTGGCTGGGCAAGCCGCAGCCGGACGACAATCATCTGGTTTTGTTCGCCATCCTTGACAGCGTGAGTTGCGCGGGCGCGTATGAATTCGACATCCGTCCCGGCGAAAGCACGGTGGTGAACGTCGAGGCGGAATTGTTTTTCCGCGAGCCGGCGATGATTCACGCGGCGGACACGAATGCCCGGCCCGTCAAAACCATCGGCATGGCGCCGCTGACGAGCATGTTCTGGTTCGGCAAAAACACGGAGCGCAAGTTTGACGATTACCGGCCGGAAGTCCACGACAGCGACGGGTTGCTCGTGAAAATGGGCAACGGCGAAGTCCTCTGGCGGCCGCTGGACAATCCACCGGCGCTGCGGCACCAGATTTTTCACGCGCCGAACATCCGCGGCTTCGGCCTGCTGCAACGCGAGCGGGCGTTCCGGGCGTATGAGGACACGTTCAATTTTTACCAGCAGGTGCCGAGCGTCTGGGTGGAGCCGCACGGCAATTGGGGCGACGGCGATTTGCATCTGGTGGAATTGAACACGCATTACGAGGGGCTGGACAACATCGTCGCGTTTTGGGACCCGAAAGACAAACCCGCGCCTTTGAAGGCTTACCGCTTCGGCTATCGGCTTAGCTGGCAGGGCGGCGCGGCGGATTTGAAGCTTTCCGAAAACCGCGTCGTTTCCATGCGCGTCGGCCTGGACGCGCATTTCGAGAACACGCGGCAGTTCGTCATGGATTTTGTCGGGCCGAAACTGGAAGCCGTGCCGGACAGCGAGCCGCCGGCGGCCATCGCCAATTGCAGCGCCAACGCCGCCATCGTGGACAATCTGGTTTTGCGCAATCCGTTTCTCAA
>Ga0182030_10023835_pt1 | contig 11287 bp, 8 predicted proteins | sample 812S3MmetaG_FD_121299 | JGI IMG/M metagenome (GOLD analysis project Ga0182030, IMG submission 121299) | Permafrost microbial communities from Stordalen Mire, Sweden - 812S3M metaG (Illumina Assembly) | ecosystem: Environmental > Terrestrial > Soil > Wetlands > Permafrost | place: Sweden...
CGCCGATGGGAATCATCGGCAGCCTGGCGCAGGCGTCGCTGGTCGATCTGGTGATCCGCTCCGCCCCGCGTGGCAGCCAGGGCACGATCATGATGCTGTTCCTCGCGCTGTACTATTTCTCTACTCGCTTCGGCGATCTGGTAGGCACCTGGATCTACGATACGCACGGCGGGTTCATACCCACGGTCGTCGTCACCTTCTTCGTGTATGTGCTGATCCTGCCGGTCATCCTGCTGGTGCCGAAGCGCCTGACAGCCACCAGGGACGGTGAGGCGATCGAGGACGGTGAGGCGATCGCGGCATGAGCGCCTATTTCTCGATCGTGAACACCAGGTCGGCACTGCGCTGGGTGCCGGCCTCGGTCTTGATGGTCCAGTGATCGCCGATCGTGTAGCGCATTTTCACCGTGTTGATCGCCTCCACCAGGCCAACCCCGTAGCTGATGTACAGCCGCGGCGACAGGTAGCGACCGAGCACCAGCGAGGTCTCGTTGGTCAGGTCCTGTTCGACGCCGGCCTCGATGTCGAAGCGGCCGCCGATCTGCTGCGCCAGGATCGCCCCGCCCTGCATCAGTGCGTCGGAGCGTCCGGCGTTGGCGTGGGTGCTGGGGTCGGCGGAATTCTGCAGGCTCTCGAGCGAGCCGCCCGCCAGCAGCAGCGACACGATCTGCGACTGGGCGACTTCAGGATCGGAGAAAAACGTCATGCGTGGGGAGCGCAGCGTGCCGCGCACATTGACCCCGGCGGTGATGTCCGGGAATTTCTTCACCGCTCGCAGGTCCAGCCCCGGATCGCTGATGAAGCCGTTACTGAACAGCAGCCGGCCGCGCTGGATGTCGAGGTTGCGGCCGTAGGCGAGGTACTTGCCTTCCTCCACCGTCAGCTCGCCGCTGCCGCGATTGATGCCGGTGTCGTCGGAGTTCACGGTGATGCTGCCGGACAGGCGGCCAGACAGGCCCTGGGTATTGATCGTCACGCGCTCGCCCAGCACCAGCGTGATGTCGCTGAACACCTTGATCTGGGTGTCGCGCGCCGCCGTATCGGCGCCGACAATGATCTCATCGCCGGACGGCAGCACCGCGCTCGCCAGGTTGGCCGGCTCGATGCGTGCGTACGGCAACGTGACCTTGCCATGTAGATCAATGCGCCGACCGGCCATATGCAGCGCCACATCCGGGGAGGCATCGACGCGCGCTTCGGGGATATTGAGTACCCGCAGATCCGAGCCGACCAGGTGCAGGTCGCCGTACGGCAGGCCGTGTTCCCAGCGCAGGTTGCCGCTGATGCTGGCGTGGCCGTCGGGCCCGGCGAGCGCGCTGCCCTGCAGCGTCAGGGTATCGTCGGCCAGCCGGGCGCTGAAGTTCACCTCGCGCAGCGACAGGTTGATCTGATAGGCGTCGAGCTGGCCGTTGATCACGTTGAGCGCGCCGGACAGGCGCGTACTGGCGACCGATCCTGACAACGCCAGCTGGCCGGTGACGCGCCCGGTGGCGCGATCGATCGGCGACACATAGGCACTGATGAACCCGAGCGCCTGGGTGTCGAGCCCGAGCTCGCCGGTCAGCGGCCAGTCGTGCCAGTCCGCTTCCAGGCCGCTGGCGCGGATGTGGCCGGTGATGCTGCCGGAGGCGCCGGCATCGAGCGCCAGCTCGCCGGTGAGTTCATGCCCGGTCAATTGGCCAGTCACGGTGCCGGTGCCCAGATCCAGCGTCTCGACGCGGCCGTTGATGAAATGCCGGTGGATCGCCGCATCGGCGAGCGTCGCGTTGAGGCTGCCGCGCCAGGGCTCATCGGCGGCCGCCGAGGCGTCGATGCTGATGCCGAGCGTGCCGTCGTATTCGGTGCCGGGGGTGAGACCGGCGGTCATCGCGCGCATCGGCAGGTCGCTGGCCTTGAGCGCCAGCGTGCGCTGCGCCGGATCGATCGCCAGCGCGGCGCACAGGTGCGCCTGCTCATCGTGCAGGCAGGTGGTGTCGAGCCGCAGTCGCTCGGCTGACAGCAGCAGCTGCGAGGCGCTCGCAAGGCCCAGGTGCAGTCGCGACTGGTTGCCAAGATCCGCGCTGGTGATATGCGCCAGCCACTGGCCGGCGGCATAGTGCGCGCTGCCGCGCACCGCGAGCGTCAGGCCTTCGGCGCGCGCATCGAGCGCGACGCGATGCTCGGCGGTGGCGCCCTCCAGTCGCAGCGTGAGCTGCTCGAGCCGCCGATCGCCAACCGCCAGGCCCTGCAGCTGCAGCGTCGAATCGACCCTGCCTGAGCCGTGCGGATCGAAAGCGATGCTGGCGTCGAGTGACTCGAGCTGCACGCCGTTCCAGTCGAGCTCGCGACCCTGCGCGATCGCGAGCAGCGTCGGATCGTGCAGGTCGCCGCGCACGCTGCCGTGGGCGGCGAGCTTGCCGCGGGCCCCGGGGCTGAACAGGCCCAGGTCGGCGGCGTCGAGCGTGAAGTTCAGGTCCATGGCGGTGCCGTAGCGGCCGTCGAGATCGATACGGGTGGCGCCCAGCTGCAGCCGCACATCGGTGAACAGCCAGTCGGCGCCGCGGTGGGCGATCTGTGCGTGACCTGTGGCGCGCTGTCCGCGCACTGCGCCCGACAGCTCGGTGATACCCGCCGAAAGATCGGACTCGCGGTGGTAGCCGTCGCCTGCGGCTTGCACCGCAAAACTGAGCCGTCCGGCAATGCCGGGACGCAGCTGCGCGACATCCAGGTCACCGACACGGCCCTGGATATGCCAGCTCGGGGTTGGCGCCCAGCGCAGCTCACCGCTCAGTTGCGAGCGCGCACCCAGCAGCGCGACTTCGGCGCTATCGGCGATCAGCGCACCGGGCGCGAAGCGGCCGCGCAGCGCAACCTGCAGCGCCGGCAGATCCTCGGCGCGCAGTTCTCCCTGGGCCGTGATCGCGTACGGCCGCAGTCCCTGCAGCGTGTAGCTGCCGCGCGCGCTGTGGACCTGCGCATCGCTGGATGCGAGCGGCCAGCGAAACTGGGTCCATTCGCCGCGCAGATCCAGCCGTGGGCCACCGGCCGCCAGCGTGACACTGCCCTGGGCATCGGCAATCGCTCCCGACGCCGCATGGCGCAGCCGCAACCGCGCTACCGTGAGCACGCTGGCGCTGTAGCGGCCGCTGAAATCGGCGTTGAGCGGGCCGGCGTTCAGTCCCGGCGCGTCGAGCGTGCCCTGGGCGCGAAAGCCGCCGTGATCGCCCTCGAGCGCAAGCGTTGCGGTGATCACGCCAAGCGCATCGCCGGCGTTCCAGGCCGACATCTCGAAGCGTCGCACCTGCGCCTGGCCGCGCCAGCGCCAGTGGCCGGTCAGATCCGTGACCTCGCCGTGAAAGCCTGCGGCGAACGGTTCGCTGATCTCGGCATCCAGCGCCACCCGCGCCAGGTTGCCGTCGAGATGCGCGTTGATGGTCCAGGCCGGCTGGTCCGGCGGCTGCGCATCGATATGCAGCACGCCGCCCAGTCCGATCGGGCGCGCGGCGCGCAGCTCACCGCTGGTGCGTGTGTGCACGCCGTTGTAGTCGAATTCTCCGGCCAGCAAGCGCACCGTCTGTGGAAACACCATCGCGGCGGCGCTGGCCGCGGTGCCCTGGTACTGCTCGCCGCTGATCGTGATCAGCTGCCAGTGCTCAGCCGCGACGTGTTCGGCATCAATGTGCATGAGCGGCGGCAGAAAGTGCGGCTTCCAGTCATCCAGATCGCTGTCGCGCGGCAGCGCGTGCACCAGCAGCCGTCCCATGTGCAGTTGCGGCACGCGGATGGTGCGCCAGGCGAGCGGCAGGATCGCCAGCCGGCCGCTGGCGTCGTCGATCTCGATGTGCGCGCGCCGATGATCGACCACCAGGCTATCGATATGCAGGCCATGCGCCAGCGTGCCGCTGACGCCGCGCAGCTGGATGGTCACGTAGCCGATACGGCCGTTGAGGTGCGAGGCGACTACCGCCAGGCCGCGTTCGGTGTACGCCAGGTAGTAGAGCGCTGCCAGCGGCAGCCCCAGCAGCAGCACAGGAACCCAGCACAGGTGAATCCAGCGACGCACTGAGCGGAAGTGTAGCGCCCGGCAATCAGCACGGGACGACGCCCGCAATCGCAGACTGGAGGTTAGTCGCCCGTTAAGTTATACTTAAATATAATATTCTTTAGCGAGGTGAGCTGTGTATACAACCAATCTCCGAAAGGTGGGCGGTTCGATCATGCTGGCCGTGCCGCCGGCAATCCTGGAGCTGCTGCAGCTTGGAGCCGGCGCAACCGTCGGAGTCTCCGTCGATGGCGGCCGTTTGATCGTGGAGTCGCAGCCACGGCGGCGCTATACGCTGGCTGAAGTGCTGGCGGCCTCGGATTACTCCCAGCCACAACCACCCGAGGAACGGGAGTGGGTCGATGCTGCGGCCGTTGGCCGTGAGCTGATATGAAGCGGGGCGACATCTACCTGGTAACCCTGGACCCCACGCACGGGCGCGAGCAGCGCGGATTTCGCCCCGTGCTGATCGTGTCACCTGCCGAATTCAATGAAGCGACGAAACTGCCCGTAGTGTTGCCGATCACGAACGGCGGGGAGTTTGCGCGACGCATTGGCTTCGCGGTCCCTATTACTGGAATTAAAACCACCGGAGTTGTGCGCTGTGATCAGCCGCGCGTGCTCGACCTACACGCGCGCAATGGCAGAAAAGCAGAAGCGCTGCCGCCGGAAATCCTGGAGGAAGTGATGGCAAAGGTCGCGGTTATTTTTGAGTGAAGCGCGCGCGTGCACGGCGCGATCGACCGGCGATAGAGGCACTACTGTTTGCGAAAACCACTATCGGACCAGATGTAAACCACGATTCAACCACGGGCCGGATACGCGACATGGCTTGCCGCAGGATCAATAGTCCCGGTGCTCGTGGCTGTGATGACCCCAAGGCCCAGAGCCCATATCGGCGCGCTGCGCCGGAGACGTTGAAGTAAAACCCCAGCCATCGCTATTTCCTTGCTCGGCTCAGTGGTCCCAGCTCGGCTACAGCTTGGGTGAGATGTTCAGGTGCAGGCGCGGGCCCGGCAGATGCGGGAAGCCGGGCGCGCGCAGCGACTGGGCGACGTCCAGGCCCACGGTCACCACCGGCAGCCGCAGCCGAAAGCCCAGGCCGAGGGAATAGGCGAGCGGGGCGCTGAAGCGATCCATCGCGTTGCCGCCATCGAAGAACGCGGCGACGCCAAAATTCTTCGGCAGGTCGCGCTCGATCTCCGCGGTCGCGGTCAGCAGGTCGCGACCGCCGACCTTGGCCGGCCGGCCGGGGATCAGCGCACCGGTGGTCGGATCGCGCGTCGGCGCCGACACGCTGACCGGCGACAGGTCGTCATAGGCGAAGCCGCGCACGCTGCGATCTCCACCGGCGAAGAAGCGATACAGCGCCGGCAGGTCTTCGATGTCACTGATGGTAGATGCCCCCAGCTCCGAGCGCAGCAGCAGGTGCCATTGCCGGCTCAGGTCCACGACGCGCTCGCCCTGCAGGTCCAATCGCAGGAAATTGGCGCGCGCGCCCAGCTGGGTGGTGGAACCCTGCAGCTGCGCGTACAGCCCGCGGCTGAACAGCGCCTCGCCGAGGTAGCCTTCCGGGATCGAGGCGAAGACGATGCTCGGCACCACCAGTTTGTCGACGTGCCGGCCTTCGATCGGATCGGTGGTCACGGTGTGGGCGAGGCTGACCGACAGCACGCGCTGCCAGTTGCCGTTGATCTGCGTCAGGCTGGGCGTGAAGGTCACCTGAGAACCGATCACGTCATCGCCGTAGTCGGCCTGCTGGCCCAGCAGGTCGAGCGACACCTTTTCAAGCGCCGGGTCGCCGACCGGAATGTCGTAGCGGGCGTCGAACAGTTGCTCGATCTGTGACAGCTCCATCTGCGTACGAAAGCGATGACCGTAGCTGTTGACGCGCGGCACGGTCCAGCCGATGGTGCCGCGCACGCCGGTGTCGGTGCCGTAGCCGGCGCCGAAGGAATAGCCGCGCCGGGAATTGTTGGCGCGGATGGTGATCGGCACCGTGTGATGCACCGGGTCGCGCTCGCCGGCCTGCACTTCGACCGTCGAGTAGTACTGGCTGTCGTCGAGCGCGAACTGCGTGCGCAGCAGCTCGAGTGCGTTGTAGGGTTCGCCTTCGTGGTAGCGCAGGAAGCGGCGCACCTGGCTGTCGCGCACCGCGGTCTGCTCGATGGTGGTGGCGCCGAAGTAATAGCGCGCGCCGCTGTCGAGCTGCAGGTAGATATCGGCCTTATGGCCGTTGACGTCGACCTGCATCTCGCTGCGCAGCATGCGGGCGTCGAGATAACCGTAGGTGGCGGCGGCGCGGGTCAGGCTGCCCTTGTACTGTTCGTAGGTCGCATGGCTCAGCGTATCGCCGCTGCGCAGCGGCGGATCGGCCAGCAGGCGCTGGAACACCGGATCATCGGCGCCTGGACCTAAGACGTTGACGCTGACCACGTTGATGCGCACCGGCTCGCCCGGATCGATGCTGATCCTGACGTGCCAGTGACGGTCGCGGTCCGGACCGGCGAGCGTGGCGTTGATGACCGGCTGGTAGTAGCCGAACGGCCGCAACGCCGAGCGCACCTCGTCGTCGATGCGCCGGTAGAGGCGCTGCACCGCGTCGGGTTCGATGCGGTCGCGGTCCTTGTAGCGCTCGAGGCTCAGCAGCGCGAGCACGTTGCGGCGCACGTCACCGTCCACGCCGTCCAGCTCGATGCGGATATCGGCCATCGCCGGACGCAGCGCCGACATCAGCAGGGCAAGCAGCAGCCATGCTGCCGCACGGCCGCGCCGGTGTACGAGAGAGGGCATGGATGATCTGGAGCGGCGTCCGCCTGCGTGGTGTTCTATGGGGTCGTGGCGCCGGTCTGCTCCTGCACCCAGGCCTCGATCAGCCGCCGGGCGATCGTGTGCGGCGGCGGCAGCAGACCCTCGGGTGCTGCCTTAAGCTGTTGCAGTTCGAACCAGCGGGCGTCCTCGAGTTCCCCATCCAGCCGCACCGGCGCCTCGCGCGCGTGGGCGTGAAAGCCCAGCATCAACGAGGCGGGAAACGGCCAGGGCTGGGAAGCGAAGTAGCGCACCCAGGTGACACGGGCGCCGGTCTCCTCGTGCACTTCGCGCACCACAGCCTCCTCCAGGCTCTCGCCGGCCTCGACGAAGCCGGCCAGCGCCGAGTAGCGGCCTGGCGCCCAGCTGCGCTGGCGCCCGAGCAATGCCCGACCGGCGTCGCTGACCAGCACGATGATGGCCGGGTCGATGCGCGGAAAGAAATCGGTACCGCAGCGGGTGCATACGAGTACATGGCCGGCGCTGCGCGCGGCGGTCGGCGCGCCGCACACGCCGCAGTGGCGCTGGCGTGAGCGCCACACCAGCAGCGCCCGGGCATAGACCAGCAGCTGCGCCTGATCCTCCGGCAGCATTGCGACCAGTGGGCGCAATTCCTCGAACTCTGCGCCCGGCCCGGCCGCGGGGCTGTCGGGCGGCAGGTCCACCAGCACGCAGCGCGCGCCGCGAAACCAGCCCAGCAGCACCAGCTGCGAGGCGTCCAGCCCGGCGATCAGCGGGTGGTCGGAGCCGACGAAGGCGATCTGCGCGGGGAGCTCGCGCCGGATCAGGTGCGCGGTGCCGCGCGCGAGAACATATTGAGTGGACGGGTCGGCGCGTGCCGCCTCGACCCAGTCCGGGTCGAGCCTGGCCTCGGCGCGGCGGTCCAGCCAGGGTGCCGGGGCAGCAGCTGAGGCCGGATCCGGATTTGAGATGGGCGAGGCTGGCATCGGGGTGCCAGTCTTGCAGATGCTTGATCAGTCTGGAAGGTTGTCCAGGTTGTCCGGCTCCAGCATCCGCTGGCCATTGCGGTCGGTGCGAAATTTGGCCGACAGTTCGTAGGCCACCTTGCGCACGCGCATGATCGAGCCGATCGGTCGGTGCGCGGCGACGCCGTGCCAGGGGCTGAAGGCCATGCCATCGTCGATGGCCTGTGAGCGCGCAGCGCTCCAGGCCAGTTGCCGCGGCACCATGATCCGCGCGACTGCCTGGTAGGGACTGAGGACCTGCGGCCAGGGGACCGATGAATCTTCAATCGGCATCGACACCAGGTCCACACAGAGCTGCACCCGCACTTCCCACTCCGCCGCGTGTGCGGAGAAGAAAGCGATCACCGCCTCGCGCAGGCCGTTCGGCTTGCCGTTGACGTTGAGGGGGGAGTGGACGAGTTCGACCAGTTCGGGGGACACCGGCACGACGCACACTTTGGCCATGTATGGGCCGAACAGGATGGGCGCCTGGCTGTAGAAGGTCTCGCCCAGGATATGCGTTTCGGGATAGCCGCCCAATGCCTTCAGGGTGCCGCTCTCGCCGCCCAGCGCCTCGACGATTTTTTCGGTTCCGCGCAGCACCGCTGACAGCGCGTTCTTCAGCTTCGGCGCCTTGTCGGTGGTGTGTGCCAGCAGCTTGAGCGATGACAGGAATTTCTTCGCGCTGGGCGCTCCGAAGGCATCGCCGGTCACCAGCACCAGGTCCTGGGTGCGAGCGTCGGCGCTGCCGCCGAGCCGCTCGCCTGCCACGCCGATGACCTTCACTGCCATGCTGCGCGGCGTGGACACGCTGTCGTCGAGGATGTCGCCCGGCGTGGTCGACAGGCGCATCACCAGTGGCCAGGAGCCGGGCTGGGCGAAGATTCCCTGCGCCAGTATCTTCGGCAGGCCCGGCAGCACCTGCAGTTCACCGCGCAGCAGGCCATGGCTCTTGGCGTGCACGCTGCGCAGCGCGTGTCCGGAATCCTTGAACGTGGTCGCGGAAATGCCGAGCAAGGTCTTGACCAGCTGCTCGCAGGTATCGGCCTCGCCGTCCTCGAGTACCTCAAACCTGGGTTCGTAGGCCAATGGTGCGGCGGCGGCTGGCAATGGCTCGAGAACCGATAGCGGTGCATTCATTCGGGATCCTTGGTACGCAGCGACGCGCTGCTGGCACGGGTGTCTGCGCCGATACTGGCGCAGCGGTCGCGCGCGCGTCCGTTCGGTAACTCGCTTAGGGGCCGCGAACGCCGGTAGTGGCGTTCGCGGTCACTGCCGGCAGCGGGCGGGTGCCCTGGGCATGATCGGCGGCGCATAGCGGGCAGCGCGGCGCGCGCAGCGACCAGCGATCAACCAGCAGGGTGGCGCCGCAGTCGCGGCAGCCGCCCAGGGTCAGCTCATCGCCCAGCACCAGGGTCGTGAGCAGGAACACGGCATGCTCGAACGAGATCATGCCGTCGGGTACCAGTCCCCGGTACGCCTGGTAGGCCTGGCAGAGCAGTTCGCCGCGCGCCAGGCCCGGCAGCGAGCGCGCCAGCTGCGGAGCCGGAACCGGCGGCAGCGCACCGAGCAGGCAACACAGGCTCGCGAGCAGCGCCGCCTCCTGGCGTGCGCGGCCGGTGCGCATGAAAAATGCGACCTGCTGCGGCGACTTGCCACGATGGCGCGTCAGGCGCGGACCGCTGCAGTCGCACAGGTAGGAGCGATACAGCTTGCGAATGCGGTCATCGCTCAGGCCGGTCCAGGCGCGGATCGTGTGGGTGCGCGCCTCGTGCTGGATGAACTGCACCGCGATGTCAAAGCGCAGCCGGTCGCGGCTGTAGCGATCGTCCGACACACGCATGTTGCCTCCCTGTCCTGGTAGCGTGATTAATAATGTTACTAGTCACAGATTCAGTGACAATATGGCAGATATCGGAGCGAGCGCCAAGCGAAGACTGCGGCAGAATAATTCTCCCGATGCTGGAGGAATGCGATGCACGATGATATTTCGCCGCCACCGGTCGGCGGCGGCTGGGACAGCGCACTGCTGGCGCCGGTGGCCGAGATCAACCAGCAGATGCTGGCGTGCCTGCGGCAGATGGCGCTGGACGATGCGCCAGGCGCACCGCGCCTGGTGACGCTGCTGCGCGCGGACTGGCGGCGCCTGGATGCGAGCGCGCAGCGGCGCCTGGCCGCCTGCCCCTACCTGTTGCTGGATGCCGGCTTCGCGCAGCCGCAGCGCTGGGAGTGCGCGCCGTGTCCGGGCGTCATGGATGCCGGCTCGCAGTGCGGCTACTTCAGCGGACGCGATGGCGTCGCGCTGGTGCGCCGCACGCTGGTACTCGCCTGGCACCTGGCGCGCGCCAATCGCGTCACCGGGCGGGTGATCCTGGGCATGAGCGCGCTGTCGGCGGAACGCATCGGCGCCGCTCGGCTGGCGGACCTGGAGGCGCTGGCGGAGCTCGGACCCGGCTGGATCGTGCCACGCTGGGAAGCGCAGCCGTCGGTGTGGCGCCAGCTGATCGATGCCGGCTGCCGCGGACAGCCACTGCTGCTGCGCCAGGCGCAGCTGCGGGGGCTGCAGCTGCTGGCGCGGCCGAACGGGCCAGGTTAGGGGCGGGCAAGGGTAGGCCCCGTTATGCTACCGTGCGCGCCCTCACCGGCGTCTGTGTCCAGCGGCTTTTATGCTTGCGCTTTCAACCCGTGCCCTCACCAAGGTCTACAAGAATGGCGTCCAGGCACTGCGCGGCGTCGACCTGGACGTCGAGCAGGGCGATTTCTTCGCGCTGCTGGGTCCGAACGGCGCCGGCAAGACCACGCTGATTGGCATCATCACCTCGCTGGTCAACAAGAGCGGCGGCAGCGCCAGCGTATTCGACCATGACATCGACCGCGACCTGGAGCGCGCCAAGTCCTGCATCGGCGTGGTGCCGCAGGAGCTGAATTTCAATCAGTTCGAATCGCCGTTGACGATCGTGATCAACCAGGCCGGCTTCTACGGCATCGCGCGGCCTGAGGCGCGCCGGCGCGCCGAGCGCTACCTGAAGCAGCTGCAACTGTGGGACAAGCGCAACGGCTCGGCACGCGGGCTGTCGGGCGGCATGAAGCGGCGGCTGATGATCGCGCGCGCCCTGATGCACGAACCGCGGCTGCTGATCCTCGATGAGCCGACCGCCGGAGTAGACATCGAGGTGCGCCGCTCGATGTGGGAATTCCTGCGCGACATCAACCAGAGCGGCACCACCATCATCCTGACGACGCACTACCTGGAGGAAGCCGAGTACCTGTGCCGCAACATCGCGATCATTGACCACGGTAACATCGTCGAGCGCGACCACATGGCGAACCTGCTGCTGCGGCTGCACACCGAGACCTTCGTGTTCAACACCAGGAATCCGGTGCTGGCGGCGCCGACGCTAGCCGGCTTCGTGCTGCGGCGGGTCGACGACTACACGCTCGAGGCCGACATTTCGAAGGAACAGAATCTTAATGAGCTATTCGCGCAACTGACC
>Ga0182030_10023836_pt1 | contig 11286 bp, 10 predicted proteins | sample 812S3MmetaG_FD_121299 | JGI IMG/M metagenome (GOLD analysis project Ga0182030, IMG submission 121299) | Permafrost microbial communities from Stordalen Mire, Sweden - 812S3M metaG (Illumina Assembly) | ecosystem: Environmental > Terrestrial > Soil > Wetlands > Permafrost | place: Sweden...
ATTTAGTCCAATAAAATGATTCTCCATCTGTCTTCAATTGAAATGTGGTTGATGAAAAATTTCCACATGAATGTTCGCATGTTCTTGCTTTAGGCCCATCTCCCAAACCTGCTTTACCATGACAGGAAGCGCAATTTTTATTGTACAACTCCTTCGCATCTTCCAAATTCTGAGCATTGGACTTGACCGGATTTTTCATGGTTTTGTACTCAGCAGGAACGGATGCATTCTGTTTGTTATCAATAAAAGATATAGTTATCGAACTGATTAGTATCAATATAACTGTTACAAAAATAAAATGATTTAATTTTTTCATAAGAATAATATTTATTTTTTTAATGGCCTTATGGAGCTCGCATATAACATTTTATTTTTAATTGTATATGCTCGGTTCATAGTGACATTTTTTAATTAATTCTTACAAAATTAGTAAATTTTGACCTGATCCGTTTTCTTTTTTAATAATTATAGTATAAACAGGCATGCATTTCGCAATTTTTTTCCCGATTTAAAACCATTTATTTTGATTTTTATATACCTTGCAGTAAATATTTTATGAAGATACGATCATGATTATCGGATATGCTATAGGATTTAAAAATTACTGATATTTACTATAAATGATAAAAAACAAAAAGTAAAATGAATAAAACACATTCAAAAATTCTCTTTATTCTGATATTTTCTATTATACTTGTTTCATGTCAGAATAAAAATGATAAGCTTAATACCTTCGTAAATCCATTTGTCGGGACAGACAACACCGGGAACACGAATCCTTCAGCCTGTGTTCCGTTTGGAATGGTTCAGCTGGGTCCTGATACCCGTCTGGAAAGCTGGGAAGGAAGCTCCGGATATTTGTACAAAGATAAAATCATTTTAGGCTTTTCTCATGCACATATTAGCGGAATAGGTGTGCCAACCTGGGGTGATGTATTGTTTATGCCCATGATAGGAAAAGCAGTTTTTCATTCCGGCAATCCCGATCATTCAAAAAAAGGCTACGCTTCTCCTTTTTCAAAAGAGACTGAAAAAGCAAATCCCGGCTATTACAGCGTAATATTAGACAATGACTCTGTAAAAGTTGAATTAACTGCGACTGAACGGGCCGGATTTCATTGTTATCATTTTCCTGCCTCCGATTCTGCAAATGTTATTATTGACCTTACTCACAGGGATTACACAAGTAAATCATATATCAAAAGAATTAATGATGTTGAAATTGAGGGTTTTCGCCAAACACTGGGTCCGGCAGATAAACATTTTGTTTACTTCTATGCAAAATTTTCAAAACCCATTCAACAATTTGTAATTTCTAACAATGATACACTAATAAATGAACCATCTTGTTCGGCTCAGAAAATAATAGCCTGTCTTCGATTTAAAACCGATGGAAAAGAACCGTTGTATATAAAAGTCGGTTTATCACAGGTGAGTTGCGAAGGCGCACATCATAATCTTGATACTGAAATATCCGACTGGAATTTTGAAAAAATAAAAAAGAAGGCTGCACAAAAATGGAATGAAAAATTAAGTAAAATCCAGGTTGAAACAGATTCATTAATACTTAAACGAATTTTTTATTCTGCTTTATATCATTGTTTTTTGAACCCACAGATCGCGAGTGATGCAAATGGTGATTATCGCGGAATGGATAATCAAATTCACAAAGCCATCGGATTCACTTATTATAATGTATATTCCTTATGGGATACCTATAGGGCATTACACCCTTTATTTACAATTATTGAACCTAAAACCAATTCAGATTTTATTAAATCCATACTGGCAAAGTTCACTCAAAAACCGGACAGACTGATCAAATGGGAACTTGCATCCTGCGATTGGGGAGGAATGATAGCTTATCCAGCGGTACCTGTCATTGTTGATGCATTCATGAAGGGACAACAAAATTTTGACACCGCGCTGGCATGGGACGCCATTAAGAAAACCACGATGTGCAATTTTGAAGGATTGGATTTATTAAAAAATCTTGGATTTATTCCCTGCGACAGACTTGATCAATCCCTGTCCAGAACAATGGAAATGTCATATGAAGACTGGTGCGTATCTCAAATGGCAAAAGCAATGGGAAAAACAGATGATTATAAATATTTTTTACAGCGTTCTTCATGTTATAAGAATCTTTATGATAGTACGACTCAACTCATGCGCCCAAGATATGCAAATGGCGATTGGATTGAACCTTTTATCAGGGACAGATATACGCCTGATATCACTGAGTCATCGGCAACACAATATTCCTGCTACTCAATGCATGATATGTATTCATGGATAAAGATGATTGGTGGAACAGAAAAGACTGACCAATGGCTTGACAGGTTTTTCGACACCACTCAACATATCGGTAACCAAATGATAGGATTTTATGAACAGGGGAATGAACCAACACATCATGTTGCCTATGAATATAACTATATCGGCAAACCCTGGAAAACCCAAAAAATCATTCGCGATATTTTTAAAATTAATTTTTCCGATCAGGCAAATGGACTTCCCGGTAATGATGATTGCGGTCAGATGTCAGCCTGGATTGTTATGAGTTCAATTGGGCTTTATCCCTTTTGTCCCGGATTGCCACAATATACAATCGGGGAACCAATGTTTGATAAAGTCAGTATACGACTTGATAATGAAAAAACATTTGAAATAAATGCAGACAACGCTTCTGAAAGGAACTGTTACATCCAGTATGTCACATTAAATGGAAATCCGTATTCAAAAAACTATCTTGACCATGCAGCATTAAGTTCAGGCGGACATATGATTATCAGTCTGGGGACTAAACCAGGTATTGATTGGGGATGTAAGAAAAATGATTTACCGGCATATCCCGATTCTATTTTGAAACAATCAGGTATTCCATTTATAAAGACCACTGATTCATATTTTGAAAGGTCTGCTCAAATAACATTAGTTCCTTCAGAAAAAACATCTAAAATATTTTATACCATTGATGGTTCTGAACCTACAACTGCATCCACCCTTTACACAAAACCTTTTGAGATAAATCAAAGTACAACCATAAAAGCCAAAACATTTAATGATGGCTTTTCACCAGGTATGACTGTTACAGACACAATTAAAAAGGCTATATTTCACAACAGTGTGAAATTTACCAATAAACTTTTAAATGGATTGAGATACAAATATTATTTAATCAGTACAACCCGTTTGCCCGATTTCAATTTATTAAAATCAGTAAAAGAAGGGTTCACGAACCGCTTCGGTATAGAACTCTCTCCATTAAAAGATTATTATGCATTTGTATTCGATGGTTATATTGAAGCTCCCGTAGATGGGATATATACTTTTGGCATTATTTCTGATGACGGAAGTCGTCTAATTATAGATGATACAGAAGTGGCGGTGCTGGATTATGGTCATCCTGCTATTGAAAGAAGTGGTAAAATCGGGTTAAAGAAAGGATTTCATAAGTTCAGTTTACAATTTTTCCAAAACTGCGGCGGCGCCTATCTTGATGTCAACTGGACAGTTCCCGGCAAATTGAAACAAGCCATTCCAGCAGATCATCTTTTTTATTAATATTTTGCGTTGCTTTCGACATTACCGGGTTTAAACTGTATTATTCATGTTCATACCATCCGTTAACGATGGCTTTAAAATTCTTTTTAAAACCTATCGTGGAGAAATATATATGAATGATTAAAAATACTGAAATCAGAAATCCAACCGAAACATGAAACAAATCCACAATCAAAACGCCACTGATATTACATATTTTCGTAATAATCAAAACTGGAAATAACATCGCAACACCGGTAATAATGCTAAAAGGAAGTAGAACATACATCACCATGGAATAAGTAAATTGTTGCAGGGGATTAAATTTTCTTTTTTTAGACAATGGATAGGGCGATTTTTCACCTTTAAACATTCCCACAGAATAATATCTGATCTGTTTCTTTATTTTATGAAGCAATTTTTTAATACTAAATGTATAAAATCTGCCATTTTTGGTAACGCCGTTCCCGATAACAAATATTAAATAACTGATTAAAAGGATTACTCCTGAAATGTTGTGCACGGTAACTGCTTTTTTAAATTTCACCAATAGAAAATTTAAATCAGCATATTGCATACTGATTCCCGTATATATTAAAGAAAGACAGCAGAGAGCATTTATGAGATGCCACATACGAATCCATCCAGGATAATAATAAAACCGGTTAATCATTTTTTATTTTTTGGTAATAAAATTCTAACTATCACATGTATAAAAAGACCTGCCAATACCAATCCGAATATGACCAGGCTTGCTATATTCAGAAAATAATTTCTGTTTGCGCCTATAACGTAAGCCTCATTTACGATGACGCCATTAAAAAATCCATATTTTTTTCTGTTTTCTTTGGAATTGAATTTATATAAAGCACCCATGATCCGGGAGTCTTTTGAATGACATTCCAGACAATTTTTTACTGCCTTACCGGTTGGCATTAAATAATGAGCAACAGTCAGGGAATCATTAATTCTGGAATGACAATCAATACATCGAACATTTTTAAAATGAAGTTCCTGATTGGGCAACCAGCTATGACTTGCCATTATTGTTCCGGATTTTTTCGTTGAAAATAATTCTAATTTATTGGGGTTGTCATGACAATTCAGACAAATATTGTTATCATAAGTGATCACATTTTTAAGTTCAGTTAATGATCTGTTCATATTTTGAAATGAATGTGCATGATGACATTCCCAACAGGTAAAAGTTTTTTTCATTTTGGTGTGATGAACACTTTCATTGAAATCATTCTCTATTTCTTCAAAATGAAAGGATGCGAATTTTTTATCTCCATCATGACAATCGCCACAACTCCATATGTCTTCAAAGGTGAGATCAGCTGAGTGAGGAATAATTTTATACTCCTTAGAGTGACAGTCTATACATTTAAAACTTCCATGAACGGAAGATATAAAAGTAACTGAATCAATATATATCTGTGAATATGTAAGTTTTTTCTTCTGTTTGGTGGAATCTTTTGAATACTCCGTATAAACTGTCTTTCCATGACACCTGAGACATTGTGCATTTTCAGAAGAAATATCTTTTCTTTTATTCTTTTTCTCTTCTTTTTTAATCTGAGCATAAGAAACACCTGCCCAAACAATAATTAAAGCAAACAGAAAAAATATAGTACCGTTTTTTCTATTCATCTTTGAAATTAAAATCGTACTGTAAGATTAAATCCTAATATAGGTTTAGAGAATACTTTATTTGTATTAAATACATAGTCTGTCTGATTGTGAATAAGTGAGGAATTGGTCACATAAATCTGAAAAGAATGGGTAGAAGTTCCTATTTCTAATCCTGCAGCGCCTATAGGTTGAATATTTATCGTTTTGGGTTTGGTCAATTGCTGATCGTAAACTGCAATGACAGCAATATTTTTGTATACCTTCGCTCTTCCATTAAAAGACAATCCGAAAGTTAAATTATTATATGCACTGTCAACGGCATTATAATACGACACATTGGGTGCAACTTCCAGCGAAAAAGTTTTATTGAATTTACGCGCTATAATCAATTCATTAAAATAAGACAAACGATATACATCGGGATATTTCACATATTCATCAAACACAGACTGATCACGACTATCCAATAAAATATTTCCGTAATAACTCAAAGAAACCGGCATCGAACCTGACCGGGTTTGACGAAGAATGGCAATTTTCAATAACGCATCCTGATATCCATCGTAGGAAGCGCCAACACCTATCATAATTCTGTCGGTTATTCCATAATTCACTCCAAGCCGGACATTACTGCTTCCGCTTAGTATTCCAAAAAGCTGGCGGGGATCATTGCTTACCTCTAAAAAACGATGCTCCAGATTAAACTCAAATCCTCCGGCTAAAGGACTAACAACAGTTTGCTGATCAACAAGCGAACTTGCATCAAAAGGATTTTTTACCGGCCTGTTATCCGGTTCACTTGCATCAGGCGTTTGTCCCTGCACTTTTACTATGATTGACGAAAAAATAAATATAGACGAGAAAGTAATCGCACGAAATATTTTTATATTCTGATTCATAAAGTTGAGTTTTAAACCATAATAATATATACCAATTAGAGTTTGTCTATAAACTCAGTGTTTGGATCAGAATGTTCATTTTCAAGGCTTGCGAAGCCAGATAAAGCGGAGTTTACTTTTCGTAAATGAGCATTTATCTGGCAAGCGTAACGCAGAAAACGGACATTATGGACAAACACCTACTAATTATTTTTTTCTCCCTGCCTGATCCATTTATTTATAATTATTGTATCAGCAATAACAGACGTAAAATAAAGGAGTGTATTGCCGGAATAATGATGATACAATGAACTACTATTGGGATTAAGTTTATTAATTAAATTATCTGATATTAGAGTATTATAAAGGCTATCCGCACTGTAATCAGGAATTGAAGTATTCCCTTCCTGATGACAATAACAACTTTGAAATATTGGTATTATATCATTTTTAAAGGATATGGTATCGGATACAATAATTCGTTTAGGTTCCAATTTATCTTTGGCACAGGATAAATATAAGGAAACACTTATCAGAATCAACATGATCAATCTTAAACCTTTCATAAGACACTAATAAATATCAATTTCAAATGGGATCCTTGTTTGAATACCATTATAATTAACAATTTGATGCAAGTATTGATAATATTTGTAATTTTCTCCCAGCTCTTCTTTTACCATTTTTATTTTCTCATCCCCTATGATCTCATTTATGAATTTCTCTAAAGAATCCTCAAATTTAGGATAATCAACAACCCTGTATTTTTTTAAACCCGCTTTTTGAGCTGCTATTTCAATGGCTTTATTGAGTCCGCCAAATTCATCTATCAATCCTATAGTTTTTGCATTCACACCACTCCATACTCTTCCTCCTCCAATCGAATCAACATGCTCAAAGGATTTATTTCTGCCTTCGGACACACGCGTGACAAATGATTTATATATCTTATCCACTTCAAGCTGAACAATTGATTTTTCCTGATCTGTCAGAGGTCTGAAAAATGAACCAAGATCCGCGTGTTCATTTGTTTCTGCTATATCTGTTGTAATACCTAATTTGTTTTTTAAAAAATCTTTTCCATTAAATAGAACGCCAAAAACACCTATGGATCCGGTAATGGTGTTGGGACTTGCTACAATTGTCTGGGCAGGTGTAACAATATAATATCCTCCGGAAGCTGCCACATCGCCAAGAGATGCAATTACAGGTTTAGTCTTTGATGCCAGCTGTACTTCTCTCCAGATCACTTCCGAAGCCAACGCGCTGCCGCCGCCTGAATTTACCCGTAACACAATTGCTTTTACCGAACTATCGGAACGAATTTCGCGAAGAACTTCAGAAAAATGATCAGATCCAATATTATTTTCATCGCCTTTCCCTGTAACAATATCTCCGGATGCAAAAACAACTGCTATTTTTTCTTTTATCAAACCTATTGTTTCAGATTTCTTGGGCACTTTGTCGTATTTCTGTAATGTAATGAAATTAGGTTTTCCACCTGTATTCCCGGAGATTCTGCTTAATTCATGCAAAACCTGGTCAATGTAAATGAGACTATCCACCATTTTATACTTTACACATGCTTCAGCATTCGAGATCAACATTTCATTTGCAAACCTTTTAAGTTCAGATACCTCTATTTTTCTGCTTTCAGAAATACCTTTCAACATATGATCCCAGATACTTCCGATGTAAACCATGACCTGCTCCCTGTTCGCCTCACTCATCTTTTCACTCATCAATGGCTCTACAGCACTTTTATATTTTCCATGCCGGATAATCTCAGGTTGAATACCTAATTTTTCTAACGTTCCTTTTAAAAATATTTGCTGGCTTTTTAAACCTAAAAACATCAGATCTCCTTCGGGTGTTAAGTAAATTTTATCAGCCACTGAGGACAGGTAGTATAATGATTGCGTATATAACTCACTGTAAGCAACAATAAATTTCCCTGTTTTTTTAAATTCGATCAACGCGTTTCTTATTTCTTCAACCGTTGCAATGCGTATTGCTTGCATAGAGACCTCTAAGTATATACCTGTAATGTTGTCATCATTTGCAGCCTTTTTTATATTTTCAAGTAAAGAGTTTAATCCTGTTTTTTTATCTTCACTTAAACTTTTTAATTTCAAATTGCTAAAAGGGGAATCGGAAGTTCTGTCAACAATTTCTCTGTTTAATTCAATTTTCAATATACTATGCGGTTTCACTTCCACAGGCTTATCTTTTGATAAAGCAGTCACTATTCCGACAAGAACAAAAAACAGAATCAGCCCTGAAATAATAATACCAACTATAGTGGCCAACATAATTTTCAAAAAACTTTTCATATTTATTTTATTTATATTTATATTTTTCCACCTGAAATTCGCAAATGAAATTTTATTATTCAAATAAACCCTCATCACGAATTAAAATAAGAATAGCTGAATGAGGCACAATATAATATTTATCTTTTTCAAATTCTATTTCAAAGCTGCTTTTTTGTATAAATACTGCAAGATCACCTTCTCTAGGTTGCAAAGGAACATATTTTACATTCTCTTTGTTTTCTTTCCATGAATCACCAGTGTCAACATTCGCAGGTATCGGATACCCTGGACCGACTTTAATAACATAACCCGATTGCAATAATTCCTTCTCAACTACATTCAATGGCAAATATAATCCCGACCGGGTTTTATCAACAGGGGATTTGGGTTTAATCAACACCCTGTCACCAACGACAATAACTTTTTTTAAATCTTTTTCTTCTAACACGATGTCCTTTCTTTTTGAAACAAAGCAAATATATATAAAATAAATTACACATCACTCCCTCTGCCAACCGACATAATGATTCTTTCAATAACAACAGGAAAATGCTGATATTCGAGTTCATGTATCTTGTTAGCCACATCATCAGGTGAATCCTCAGGATTAATTTTGCACTTTGCCTGAAAAATAATATCACCTTTGTCATACTCTTTATTAACATAGTGAATGGTAATTCCTGTCTCTCTTTCTTTATTTTCAACCACAGCTTTATGAACAAGGATGCCAAACATTCCTTTTCCCCCATATTTTGGCAATAATGCCGGATGTATGTTTATGACTCTTCTATCGAATTTCTCAATCATTTTTACAGGCATTAACCATAAAAAACCTGCCAATATCAAAAAATCAACTTTATATTGAATTAAAATGTTTAACACATCATCATTTTGATAAAACTGTTCTTTATTAAACACTATTGAAGGAATTTTATTATTTGCCGCACGTTGAAGCACATATGCATCAGATTTATTAGTTAATACCAATTGGACAGAAATAGAAGGATGATCCTTAAAATATTCTATAATACGTTGCGCATTTGAACCAGATCCAGATGCAAAAATAGCTATGTTTCTCATTATTAAATATTTATAAATATTATGTAAATTTATTGATGCTATATATAAATATTATTTATAAATTGCAAGAAACAAATTAAAAAATGCAACAATATATAATAATATGAAAAAATATTTGAAAATTTTAGATTATTGCATTTCTTTGCAGCTAATTTTAATAAAACATTTATTAACTAAATTTTAAAAATTATGTCTGATATTGCATCAAGAGTTAAATCTATTATCGTTGACAAGTTAGGTGTTGATGAAAATGAAGTTACTCCAGAAGCCAGCTTCACAAATGATTTAGGAGCTGATTCTCTTGACACTGTTGAATTGATAATGGAATTTGAAAAAGAATTTGGTATAGCTATACCTGATGATCAGGCTGAAAACATCGGCACTGTGAAAGAAGCTATCAAATACATTGAAGAAAACGTTAAATAACATTTTCTAAAAGAAAAATTTCATGGAAATGAAGAGGGTTGTAATTACTGGATTGGGAGCCATAACACCGTTGGGTAAAGACTTGGACGAATTTTGGAATGGTTTGGTTAATGGTGTTAGCGGTGCTAACATAATTACCCGTTTTGATGCATCAAAGTTCAAAACCCGATTTGCCTGCGAAGTTAAAAATTACGACTCTAACAATTATTTCGACAGAAAAGAGGCGAAAAAACTGGATTTATATTCTCAGTTTGCGCTTATAGCAGCTGAAGAAGCTTTTAAAGACTCCGGCCTGGATGTAACAAAAGTTGATTGCGATAGGGCCGGAGTTATTTGGGCTTCGGGAATAGGCGGCTTGAGTACATTTTATAATGAAGTAAGAGAATATACTTTGGGTGATGGAACACCCCGTTACAATCCGTTTTTTGTTCCTAAAATGATCTGCGACATAGCAGCTGGTTTAATCTCCATGAAATATGGATTCAGAGGACCTAATTATGCCACAGTTTCAGCATGTGCTTCTTCGAATCATGCTATTATAAACGCTCTTACCTATATTCAATTGGGGAAAGTGAATTTATTTATTGTTGGTGGTTCTGAAGCATGTATATGCAATGCTGGTTTGGGTGGATTTTCTTCCATGCAGGCAGTATCTACAAGAAATGACTCTTTTTTAACAGCTTCCCGTCCGTTTGACGCCGATCGTGATGGCTTTGTAATGGGTGAAGGAGGCGGGTGTCTTATTCTTGAAGAATTTGAACACGCTTTGAAAAGAGGAGCTAAAATTTATGCTGAAGTGGCTGGAGGTGGTATGTCGGCCGATGCGTATCATCTAACCGCTCCACATCCTGAAGGATTAGGCGCTATTCTCGCGATGAAAACAGCATTGGAAGACGCTAAACTGAAGCCTGAAGATATTGACTACATTAATGTACATGGAACTTCTACCCCTATTGGCGATATAGCCGAAATCAAAGCTATAAAAAAAGTTTTTGGAGAACATGCCTATAAACTTAATATCAGTGCTACAAAATCAATGACTGGTCATCTTCTTGGTGCTGCCGGGGCAGTTGAAGCCATTGCCTCTATTCTTGCAATGAAGCATGGAATCATTCCTCCAACAATCAATCATGTTACTGATGATCCACAAATAGACAATAAAATAAATTTTACATTTAATAAGGCTCAACATCGTCCGGTTCATATAGCGCTGAGCAATACTTTCGGTTTTGGTGGTCATAATTCAACTGTTATTTTTAAAAAAATAGAATAACCCATTGCATTTGCTAAATTCCATAAGATTTCTGTTTACTAAAAACAGGAAATTTTATGTTGAATTATTTGATGTCATTGGAATATGTTCAGGCAATCCGGAACTGTATAAAGTAGCTTTTATTCATAAATCA
>Ga0182030_10023838_pt1 | contig 11286 bp, 10 predicted proteins | sample 812S3MmetaG_FD_121299 | JGI IMG/M metagenome (GOLD analysis project Ga0182030, IMG submission 121299) | Permafrost microbial communities from Stordalen Mire, Sweden - 812S3M metaG (Illumina Assembly) | ecosystem: Environmental > Terrestrial > Soil > Wetlands > Permafrost | place: Sweden...
CATCGGTCCATATAGCTTTTCAATTTGAGCAATACTTTCTGCCATTAGCTGCCTGCCATAGGCCAGCCCCCGGTGCCTGGTTGAACTTACTACCCGGCCTATTGAAACCTCCTCATAACTAACTCCTGGCTTTACTATGCGTGAATAAGCTATAAGTTCATCATTGGCATAACCCAACAAGTGGTAACTCTTCAAATCTTTGCCGTCAGCATCCAGATAGGGACAGTTTTGCTCTACAATGAATACCTCTTGCCTTAATTGCATAATGGCATAAAGCTCGGTTAAGGTTAATTCATCAAACGGTTTAAATACCCAATTGAGCATGTTGTTTTTTTTTAAATCCATTCGTTGTGGCCGTGTGGCTACAAAAGCCATTAAAGACACAGCGGAAGATTGCCACAGCCTTTTCTCTTATATTATTTTACGGGAAAAGGCTTCGCAATGACATCTGTTTTATTTTAAAATGCAAAAAAGGCGTCCGATAAACTCGCAACGCCTTTTTTTATATTATCACTTTGCCAAAAGCAAAGATTGTTTCAATTAATCCAGGTTCTTTCCGGTCTTTTTAGAAAATCTTACGGTTTTACCTTTTTCTTCCTTACGGCCAACACGGGTAGGTTTTCCGTCAGACAAAAGCTGAACATTAGAGATATGGATTGCACCCGGAGTTTTGATAATTCCACCGTTAGGGTTCTTAGCGTTTGGCTTGCTGTGCTTGCTGTTCAGGTTTGCGCCATCAACAATAACACGTGATTTCTGACGGTCAACTTCAATAACGCGGCCTTTTTTGCCTTTATCGTCACCGGCGATAATAACTACCTCGTCATTCTTCTTTACGTGAAACTTCATAACTAATATTTTTAAAACTTAAAATCCAATTTAAAAACTCAATCCTGTATTTGCATTCAAGTCTCCCCTCCGGGGAGATTTAGAGGGGCCTACAATACTTCAGGTGCCAAAGACACAATTTTCATAAATTGCTTATCGCGCAGTTCACGTGCAACAGGCCCAAAAATACGGGTACCTCTTGGCTCATCCTGCGCCGTTAATAACACTACTGCGTTATCATCGAAACGGATATATGAACCGTCTTTTCTGCGGGTAGCAACTGTAGACCTTACAACTACTGCGGTAGAAACACTTCCTTTTTTAACACCACCGGTAGGCAATGCTTTCTTAATAGACACAACAACTTTGTCGCCTATGCGGGCATATCTTCTTTTGGTTCCGCCCAGAACACGGATAACCAATACTTCTTTGGCTCCGCTGTTGTCAGCCACATTGGCCCTTGATTCCTGTTGTAACATTTGTTTTTATTTATAGAGTTGGGCTTTGTATAGCAAAGAAGCTGGATTTCACATATCCCCTTTCCTGCCGGGCCGTTCTCATTGTGAATTTATTTTGCTCTCTCCAATACTTCAACTAATCTCCAACGCTTGGTTTTGCTAAGCGGACGGGTTTCGCTGATTTTTACGATATCGCCGGTTTTGGCATCGTTCTTTTCGTCATGTGCCTTGAACTTCTTGGTAGTTTTTACAAACTTACCATAGATGGGGTGCTTCACTCTTCTTTCGATAGTAACAGTGATAGTTTTTTCCATCTTGTCGCTGGTAACTACACCAGTTTTCTCTTTTCTTAGATTTCTTTCCATGACCTATTTAGCTTTGTTCTCTTTAGTGCGTTTTCCCAATTCAGTTATAAGACGTGCAACATCTCTTCTTTTAGCCCTGATAGACGCAGGATTGTCTAATGAAGAAACTGCATGATTGAACTTTAGTTTATCCAATGCAGCCCTGTCAGCAGCAACTTTTGCAACTAAATCTTCAGTTACAAACTGCCTTACGTCTTCGTGATTAACTTTCTTATTTACTCCCATGATTATTTGCTTATATTTTATTTCCTGAATTGCTACTATCCTTCAACGGCATCTCTGCGGGTAATAAACTTGGTCATTACGCTCATTTTGTGTGCGGCAAGCAACATAGCTTCCATAGCCACTTCGCGCGATACTCCGTCTACTTCAAATATGATACGGCCGGCCTGGACGGGTGCTTCCCATCCTTCAGGGTTACCTTTTCCTTTACCCATTCTCACTTCCAAAGGCTTCTTGGTAATTGGCTTGTCAGGGAAAATACGGATCCAAACTTTGCCTTCACGTTTCATAAAGCGGGTAAAAGCTACACGGGCAGCTTCTATTTGTTTGTTGCTTATTTTGCCGCTTTCCATTGATTTAAGCGCGTAAGTACCGAAAGCGATTTCGTGCCCTCTGTAAGTTACAGCTGCAACTCTTCCCTTTTGGGTTTTTCTGAACTTGGTCCGTTTAGGTAATAACATGACTACTTATTTTTTTCTATTACTTATTATTCAAATTAACTGCAAAACACTGATGTCATAGTGAGCGAAGCCGAACTACAATGTCATAGTGAGCGAAGCCGAACTACGAACTACAAATTATTTTCTTGGCTCTCTTCTTTCAGTTCTTTCGCCACGGCCACCACCACGGTTTTCGCCTCTGCCGCCACGATTATCATCTCTTTCAATCCTGCCTTTAGGCTGGCGCTTTTCTTCTTTCTGCTCGCCTGCAAATGCACCGGTCAAATCTTTTTTGCCGTAAACTTCGCCCTTGCAAACCCATACTTTAATACCAATTTTACCATAAATGGTCAAAGCTTCAGTAATAGAGTAGTCTATATCTGCTCTCCAGGTATGCAGTGGGGTTCTTCCTTGCTTGTATTCCTCGCTACGTGCCATTTCCGCACCACCGATACGGCCAGATACTCGGATTTTGATACCTTCAGCACCCATACGCATTGCAGAAGCGATAGCCATTTTAAGGGCCCTTCTGTAATTGATACGAGCCTCTAATTGTTTGGCGATAGTTTCACCAACAATAGCTGATTCAAGCTCAGGACGGCGTATTTCAACGATATTGATCTGAACTTCCTTTCCGGTAAGTTTCTTCAATTCCTCCTTTACACGGTCAACTTCGCCACCGCCACGGCCAATGATGATACCAGGACGACTGGTATGGATCGTTACAGTTACTCTCTTCATTGTTCTTTCGATTACAATGCGAGCGATACCACCCTTCTGGATACGGGCTTTGATGTACTGGCGAATCTTCTCATCTTCTACGAGTTTTGCGCCAGCGTCTTTGCCGCCGAACCAGTTGCTGTCCCATCCTCTTACGATTCCGAGACGATTAGCTATTGGACTTGTTTTGTGACCCATTCAATTATATGATTTTTAAACGTGTTTTTTCAAAAAATGGACTGCAAAGATAGATTTTGTGAACATAGTTGCAAATGTTTCGCTTAATATTTTTTGAGTAAATTGAGATTCAATGATTTATGTGGCATTTAAACTCAAATCAAGGTTTCAATTGCCCCAATCGGACTGTTTAAAACTTTCGCCAAACACTTATTTGGCTTCATTTTGTGGCTTTTCTTTATGCCCAACAACCCAAATCAAACTTAACAGGCCGCGAAAATAACATTTCATAATTGCCGTCCGCGCTTTTTAATTAAACTACTTTTTACCTGGCTTTGAGAAAAACCTACGCAAAATAGGTTAATCCGAGTGCTTTATTGACCATATTAAAGCGTTGGACTACTCAATCGGGTTATAAGCGTTTTCATTACCTTTGTATTATGTCTGAAAAAAGTAAACCCATTTTTCACCGCCGCATTTTTTGGGATGTGGACTTTGACAACATTGATTATGATGCCAAAGCCAACTTTGTTATTGAACGGGTATTTGAGCGCGGAGATGTAGATGATATACGCCAGTGCCGCAGGTATTATGGCGATGAGAAAGTTACAACCGCCCTGCTAAATGCCAAATATTTGCCTGAACGCACTATTTATCTTGCTGCTGCTGTAACCGGCCGGGCCTTAAACGAATTCAGATGCTACATACTGAGACAGTCGAACCCCGGACTTTATCCATATTGAAAGAATTAATGGCAATGCCGGAGTTACAGAATTTCTACCTGGTCGGTGGCACGTGCTTATCGCTTAGATACGGGCATCGTACATCAATTGATCTTGATTTGTTTTCACCGGTAAATTTTGACGTGGAACATATCATACAAGTCCTCGAAAAGAATTTTAAAACATTTCAATACCGCAATACAGGCAATAAAGTTGGTGTATTCGGTTTTATTGGGGAAGTAAAAGTTGATTTTGTTAAGCATCATTACTTTGCACAAATAGATAAGCCCGTTTTTGAGGATGGAATAAGAATGTATGGTGACAGGGACATTATGGCCATGAAGGTGTTCGCCATTTTTAAGCGCGCACAGAAAAAAGATTTTTGGGATATGGCCGAATTATTAAACCACTATTCTATAGAAGATGTGATTTCTTCCTATAACGAGAAACATCCAAATCAGCAATTATTGATTTCTATTCCCCAGGCCATAACTTATTTTGCCGACGCTGATGAAAGTGATGCACCGGTTAGCCTTAAAGGACAAACATGGAAAGACGTGAAGGCTTTTATCAATAAAAAAGTGGCGGAATACTTAAAGTAGCAGAATTTACTCAAACAAGAAAGTTATATCCTCTTCCGACAACCGTTTTACAAACCCTTCCTCCTCACTTACCAAATCTTCAGACAGTTGCTTTTTGCGCTGTTGAAGATAAACTATTTTCTCTTCAATCGTATCCCGGCAAATCATTTTGTAGGCAAAAATGTTTTTGGTTTGTCCTATCCGGTGGGTGCGGTCAATGGCCTGTTGTTCCACTGCGTTGTTCCACCATGGGTCCAAAAGGAACACATATTCCGCAGCAGTAAGGTTCAAACCTGCGTTACCGGCTTTTAAGCTTATCAGAAACACCCGCTCCGGCGAATTCTCATCCTGGAAGGTGTTGACCATTTGTGCCCGCTCATTTAAAGGAGTGCTGCCATCAAAATACAGGTAAGGGATACCTTCGGCTTTACATTGCGCCGCTACCATACTCAACATACCTAAGTATTGCGAGAAAACCAACGACTTACTGCCCTGCACATTATTCTTCAACTCCTCCATCAACACATCCAGTTTAATGGAAGAGGTTGCGGTAATCCCATCATTCTTTAATAACGAAGGAGCACAGCATAACTGCCGCAGTTTCATGATGCCCTGAAGAATAGAGAACTTCGTTTTACTGAAACCATCGCGTTCGATGTCTAAAAACACGTTGGCTTTAATCTGCTTTTTGATGGTTTCATAAGCTTCCCGTTGCTCCTCCTCCATCTGGCACCATAAAACCGATTCTGTTTTCCCGGGAAGGTCTGCCGCAACCTGCTTCTTGGTTCTCCGCAGTACAAATGGTGCGGTAATGGCTTGAAGGGCTTTGGTTTTTTCAACACTCATATCCCGGTCTATAGGTATGGCATATTCCCTTTTAAAGAACTCCGGCCCACCCAGCATACCCGGTACCAGGAAGTTTAGTTGCGAGAAAATATCAAAGGTATTATTCATTACCGGCGTCCCGCTAAGGGCAATCCGGTTAATGGCATTTAACTTATAAACGGCTTTGGTAATTTGTGCGGCCGGGTTTTTAATATTGTGGCTTTCGTCAATAACCACAGTATTCCAGTTTATTAAACTCAACTCATCAATAGCCGAACGAACTGTTCCGTAACTACTAATCATTACCTGCTTATCAGAAGCCATAAACTCATCCAGATCCCTGTTATTCTGATGGAAGACATAGGTGGAAAGGCCGGGGGCAAATTTTTCAATTTCCTGTTTCCAGTTAAACACCAGTGAGAGAGGGGCTACTATCAAAAACTTAGCTTTAGGTTTTTCGCCAACTACATGGGTCAAAAAGGCCAGCGTTTGCAGCGTTTTACCCAAACCCATATCATCGGCCAGGCAGGCGCCTGCGCCTATTTTAGACAGCAGCACCAGCCACTCAAAGCCTTTTTGCTGGTAAGGCCTAAGGGTTGCATTTAGGGTCGTTGGACAGGCAAAAACAGGTTGTTCCGAAGTTTGCCATTGCTGCCAATCAGCCCACCAAACTTTGCTTATAACCGGCTTCAATTCTTTACTCCGGTGTTGCTCATCAATGCTCAATAAAATCCATTGGGGTATAATTAACGCACCTTTCTGAATTTTACCATGCTTAAACATGGCACCGTATTGCTCGTACCAATCATCGCTTATTACCCCGATGCTGTTATCTTTCAGCAACACAAAGCGCTGGTTATTGAAAAGCGTTTTCTGAATATTCAACAACTCAACCTTCTCTTCGCCAAATGTTATTTGAATATTCAGGTGCAGGGTAGTATCCACCGTTCTGCCAATGGTCATTTGGGTATGTATGCTATGTGGAGAATACCGGAAATGGCGCAGCAGGTCCATGCCCACAATCTGTACGTTATCGGCAAGTAAATCCTGGTAAACCTTCAGGAACCAATGTTTCTTTTTGGCCTCATCAAAAGTAAGATAGAACTGCCCGTTGCGCTGTTTGGCAAAGTTGGGGTGCAGCGCCCTTATCTTTTCTACAAAGGCCTGCTCAAGCTCATGCCGTCGCACCACTTTATAAATCTCTCCCTTCCGAATCTCTTCTGTTTCCGGTTGGTCAATTGCTTCAATAATAAAGCCCTCATAATCCCAGCGGGGGGTAAACATTAAAAACGTGTCGCTTATCTCGCTCAGGTAAATGGCATGTTGAGGTTCGCTTTCAACCAGGTTTATTTTAAATACGGACTCTTTAATTACATCGTAATCCCGCTCTAAAACCGAAATAATTTTATCGGCAAATACTTCAGCGTTGTGGCTGTATTGTTCGGGTTCGGCATTTTTAAGCCATTCTAACGTCTGCGTGTCTTTGATCGAAAGCAGGTGATAAACGCTTTCCTTTTCCAGCAAAAAAGCCGACAGGTTAAATTCCGATATATCCAGTTCCTGTTCATTAATATTTACCAGCGTTGAAATGGATAAGCCATTTGTGTCAGACCGCTTTACTTTAAATTTAAGGCTTGCTTTGCTATTAGAGAAAGTACAGGGGGCCACTTTATAGTTTCCTGTTTCTTTGTTTCGTACACGATGGTATATTTTCAGCTCGCCGGCAACGTCTTTAAGCCGGTTAAACTGTTCATGAAAAACCCTGGGTGCGGCCCGCTCAATATACTTCTCAAACGAAATACCTGATTTTTGTTTGGCGAATACCTTATTCAATTGCGCAAGGTCCTGCTTAATACTTTCTTCGTCAAAACTTCTTAAAAGGCGAGTTACATCCTGATTTTTACCCTCGTATAAAAACCGCAGGTTAGGTATGATTTGCGAATCGAAAGTAAAAACAGGTTTGCCGTTAATCTTCCGTTGATGAAGGACCCTGAATATATTGTAGTACGATTGATAAGATACAGCCTCGGGCGTAATTAAAAGAAAACGATGGTCCATTGATAAAGCTGATTTGCAAATGCGACGGCAACAATAAGCAGAATTTATCTTCCTTTCGGTATTGTTTCTTTCGCTCAATATTCTAGCTAACAGCTTTTCCACTATCATTATCGGGCAAAAAAAAGAGCAGCGAAACTATTTCGCTGCTCTTCATGGGATGGATTGAATTTTAATGGCCTAGTGAATGACCATCAGTTTACCCTGAGATATTACGTCTTTGCTATCGCCAATAGTGTAGAAATAAACTCCCGCAGAAAAACTCCTTGTATTAACGGTAAAGCTGCCATCATTCAAATTCTCTTTGCCATACACCAACTTGCCGGTAACATCATATAACCTGAAAACTGCAGAGCCAGTAACGTTTTTCATATAAACTATGGCAAACTCATTCATCGGGTTAGGATAAACTTTTGCTATAGCATTTGTTGGCTGCGCAACAGCCACGCCGGTAGTACCTGTGTTAACAGTATCGTACGAAACGGAAACAGCACCGGCAGTATCGGCCGCAGTAAGTGTTACGTAGTAGATACTAACGCTGGCATAATAATGTAACGGCGATTCCTGGCAGGCATAAGTACCATCACCAAAATCCCAATACCAGGCCACCGCATCAGCTGACCCAACAGCTGTAAATTGAACGCTATCAGGATTGCTGTTATTCTGGTTATGATCGGCCACTTCCGCAAAGCTTTGGTGCCCTATATGAACGGTATCGCATTGGCTGCAGGTTGCACCTGAAGTATCTACCACAGTTAAACATACATAATAAATGCCATTACTACTATAATGATGCCATGGATATTGAGATGTTGAAGTAGTGCTATCTCCAAAGCTCCAGTACCAGGCCGTGGCATTTGAATTAGCTGGATAGAAATGAAGGCTATCGGCATTATTGCCTGTATAATGACTGAAAGCAGCGCTGCAGGCCAGCGGGGCGCCAACAACAACTGTATCACATGAAGTACATGTTACACCCGAAGAATCGGCGACAGTTAAGCAGGCATAATATGTTCCCGCATTAGAAAAATGATGCCATGGGTCAGTGTTGGTTGATGTGGTGCCGTCTCCAAAATTCCAGTAATAAGAAGCTGCATGTGCGCCGGTTGAATAAAAATGTACGCTGTCAACATTAGTTCCAATAGAATAATGAACAAACTGCGCATTGCAGGTGGTTGGTGGGCCAACATATACTGTATCGCAATGGGTGCAGGTTATACCTGAAGAATCCGCCACGGTTAAACAGGCGTAATATGTTCCCGCAGTGATATAATAATGCCATGGATATTGTTGAGTTGAAACAGTACCATCGCCAAAGTTCCAGTAATATGAGGCAGCCGGTGCGCCGGTTGGATAGAAATGAAGGCTATCGGGATTGTGAATAGTATAATAACTGAATTGTGCATTGCAGTTATTGATTGAGGTAATTGTAACCGTATCGCAGGTGGTACAACTTGGACCGTTGCTATCTACTACCGTCAAACAGGCGGTATAAAGCCCGGGAGCATTATAATAATGCCATGGGTCTGCATGTGTTGAAGTGCCGCCATCGCCAAAGGTCCAGTAATAAGATGAGGCATGAGGCCCCGTAGGATAAAAATGAACACTGTCGGCATTAACACCGGTTAGGCTGTAGTGGGCAAACTGTGCATTGCAGGTTGTAGTTATCGCGATAACATGAACCGTATCGCACCAATCGCAGGTTACACCTGCTGTGTCGGCAATATATAAGCACACCCTGTAAGTGCCGGAGCCACTGTAAAAATGCCATGGATACTGCAGCGTTGAAGTTGTTCCATCACCGAAACTCCAGTAATATGAATGGGCAGGTGTGCCGGTGGGGTAAAAATGCAGACTATCGGGATTATGAATAGTATAGAAGGAGAACTGTGCATTGCAAGTGGTAGATATTGTACCTACATGAATAGTATCGCATGTAGAACAGGTAGCACCGGAACTATCCACAACACTCAAACAAACATAATAAGTTCCCGGACTGCTGTAAAAATGCCAGATATTGGAATGAGGAGAAGTGGTTCCATCACCAAAATTCCAGTTGTAAGTTGCTATGTGCAAACCGGATGAATAAAAATGCAGGCTATCAGGATTACTGATAGAATAATGACTGAAGGCCGCGCTGCACAGCGACACATTAGGGCCGACGTAAACCACAGTATCGCACCAGGTACAGGTTGCCCCTGATGAATCTGCAACAGTTAAACATACATTGTAAGTTCCCGTGGTGCTGTAAGTATGATATGGATCGAAGCCAGTGCCGGTAGTGCCATCACCAAAGCTCCAGTAATAACTAATGCCCCTGAGGCCGGTAGGATAAAAGTGAACGCTATCGGCATTAACTGTGTAGTGGGCAAATGCAGCACTGCACATAGGGGCGGCCCCTGCATTAACTGTGTCGCACGAGGTACAGGTAGCGCCTGAGCTATCAGCTACGGTAAGGCATACATAATAAGTACCAGCATTGTGAAAATAGTGCCATGGGTATTGAAGAGTAGAGGTTGTATTGTCGCCAAAGTTCCAGTAATAAGAGGATACCCCTGTAGTGGTAATGGGATAAAAGTGCATGCTATCAGGATTACTGATAGAGTAATGGCTGAATGCCGCACTGCAGGTAACTGCAGGGCCAACATGAACATTATCGCAGGTTGTACAAGTTGCACCTGAGCTATCAGCAACCGTAAGGCATATATTGTAAGTACCGGACGTAGCAAAATGATGCCATGGGTCTTTATTGGTAGAAGTAGTGCCATCGCCAAAATTCCAGTAACAGGAGGCGATACCGGTAGTACTGGTTGGATAAAAGTGGAGGCTGTCAGGGTTATTAATAGAATACTGGCTGAAAGCCGCGCTACAGGCAGATGGAGACCCCACAGTTACAGTGTCGCATTTGCTACAGGTAATGCCTGAAGTATCGGCCACGGTAAGGCAAACGATATAGGTGCCTGCATGCGAATAGTAATGCCATGGATACTGAAGAGGAGAAGTTGTGCCATCGCCGAAATTCCAGTAGTATGCGGTACCTGCCGAGCCATTGGGGTAAAAATGCAGGCTATCGGGGTTATGGATGGTGTAATAACTGAATGCAGCGCTACATGTAGCCACATTACCTATATGAACCGTATCGCACCATGTGCAGGTTGAGCCGTTTGAGTCGGCTACAGTTAAGCAAACACTATAGGTACCAACGCCGGAAAACAAATGCCAGGGGTCTTTGTTTGATGAGGTTCCACCATCTCCGAAACTCCAGCTGTACGAAACTGCATTTGTTGCAGACGGATAAAAATGAAGGCTATCGGGGTTACTGAGCGAATAGTGTGCAAAGTGCGCATCGCAAATAGTCTGTGCCCGCAAAGAAGTGTTTGCGGGGAACAAAAAAAGGAGTACTAAGCACTTCGCAAAAACCGCAAATGAAGATAGCCGGGTAAATTTATTTTTCATGGGAGAAGGGTTTTATTTCGTTAAAAAGCCGCAGCCGGGTTTAAATGGGCGAACCAACTGCAATGCAAAGTTAAAAGGGTTTTGGAAGTTATTTGCATATATTGCAAAATAGAATATATATCTGAACGGGTAAGAATAATCAACATTTTATCAAATTATCTTTCCGCAGGCCAGATAATATTAAGCGGCCTGAGCCCTCTAAAGGTCTCAATAAAAAACTAAACTCTGTTCCCTGGCATTATTTAGCCGATAGGTATAAAGCCCTGGTTAATGCCATGTAAAATATGGTTTTGAATACGTATAAAATAAATGATTTTCTGCCTCCCGAATCCACCTCCCGAAGGTTTAAGCAGGAGCCAAATCAATCGCGGCCCAGGGGACAGAGGAAAATAAAAAACGGAATTGCTGAAAATTATGAGCAATTCCGTTCTGTAGCC
>Ga0182030_10023839_pt1 | contig 11286 bp, 6 predicted proteins | sample 812S3MmetaG_FD_121299 | JGI IMG/M metagenome (GOLD analysis project Ga0182030, IMG submission 121299) | Permafrost microbial communities from Stordalen Mire, Sweden - 812S3M metaG (Illumina Assembly) | ecosystem: Environmental > Terrestrial > Soil > Wetlands > Permafrost | place: Sweden...
GGATTTGTAAAACCCCCCGAATAAATCAGCGCCACGATGAATAGCAGCGCGCCCCGCTTCAATACCCGTTTCACCGCCGCCGCCTGCCCTTCGCGTTCAATGATCTTTGTCAGCGAAAAAACCGTCGAGAGTCCCATGATGAAAACGAACAGCGGAAAAATCAGATCGTAAAAATGAAATCCCTGCCACTCCGCATGATCGAGCTGCGTTGCGAAAAATTTCGTCACCGGATTGTCGCTCAGCTCGTTGAGCGCATACACCAGCGAGTCCGCCCCCAAAATCCAGAACATGTCAAAGCCGCGCAGCGCGTCGAGGGACGTCAGCCGTTGAGTGGCCGGAGCCGGAGGGGAGTCAGTGGCAGCCATGTTTGGATTCGCGTTTCACCTGCAATTCACCGGCTTGAGCTTAGTGATTGTGGCGGCCGGACGGAACGAAAAAGTTGTCACTTTTCCGGTGTTTTGGCAACCGGTCGTGCTCCCGATTCAAAACCCCGCCGCGATTTGCCGCGCGATTTCTGGAATGATCTCCTTGCTGTCGGGTCGCGTCGTGAACACCACCAGCACAAATCTCCGCCCGCCCGCCAGCTCTATAATCGCCGCGTCGTGCCGCGCCGCGCTCATGTCGCCAGCCTTGGACCACAGCTTGGCCGTTGCCGGCAGCCCCGGCCCGCTGAACTCCCGCGCCTGGTCGATCCGGCAGGCCGGGTTCGCAAAATCGCGCCGCAACAGCTCCAGCATCTCTGCGCATCGCGCCGCGGAAATGCATCGCCCGGTCGCGATGTCCCCCAGCAGCCGCGCCGTTGCATTCGTCGTCAAAAAATTCCGCGCCGGCGTGAACGTGTCCAGCGCCTGCTTGTCCCGCCCGTACGCTCCGTCATTCCATGTCTTGCGATTCGCATTCACATCCACGTAGCCCAGCGAATGAAAATACCGGTTCACCGCGTTCCGCTTTTCCTCCCAAGCGGCCAGCTCTGCCGGCGCCAGCTCCGGCCCGCTGGTCGTCCCCGTCAGCACGTCCACCACGTAGCCCGTCGCTTCGTTCCCCGAATGCACGATCATGTCGTGCAGCGCCCGCCGCAATTCCGCCGTGTCCGGAATGATTTTATCCTCCAGCCAGCGATGCGCCGCCGCCAGGTAAAACAGCTTGATCACGCTCGCCGGATACATCCGCACGCCGCCCCGATGGTGTGCTCCGGGAGAATGCTCTTCCCCCAAGTCAGTCAGCGACACCGCCACTTCGCCGGACCGCAGCTGGATCGTCGCAAATTTTTTCAGCACCGCTTCCACCGCCGCATCCACCAGTTTTTGCCGTTCTGCCATTCCCGGATTCTGCCCGATTTATTCGCCGGAAAAAGTGAAATTTTGATTCCCTAAAAGTTAAAAATATGCTTGAATTTACTGGTGAAGATTAATGCCCGCGCGTGCGAGCTCCGGCTCGCCAACCCGTGGAAAATTGCCAGCAGCAAAGGATCTGGCGCCCACCGAACCGTTATCGTGGAAATGTACAACGGCGATGGCGCCCCCGCGTTCGGCGAGGCCGCTCCCTCCGTCCTGTATGGGGAGTCTGTGGCCGGCACTCTCCACGCGCTCTCGCGGCTGAATCCGGCCAAGCTTTCCTTCGCAGACATCCCGGGCAGCATGGCCTGGCTCGACCAAATTCCCGACCTCCCCATGGCCGGCAAATGCGCATTGAACCTCGCCCTCCTCGACGGCGCCGCCAAGCACGCGGGTCAGGCCCTGCACCATTTCCTCGGCCTCGGCTTCCGTGAGCGCCACCACATTACCTCCTTCAGCATCGGCATTGACGAGCCGGATGTGATCCACCGAAAAGTCCTCGAAGCCGCTCAATTTCCGGTCATCAAGCTCAAGGTCGGCGACCCCGGCGATCGTGAAAATTTTGCCGCCCTTCGGGCCGCCGCTCCGGACAAGCCCGTGCGCGTGGACGCCAATGAAGGTTGGAAAACCAAGGAAGAAGCCCTCCGCATGATCGAATGGCTCGTCGCCACGGACAACAACATTCAGTTCGTCGAGCAACCCATGCCGCGCGAGGCCGGCGACCGCGATCTGATCTGGCTCAAGGAGCGCTCGCCCCTGCCCGTCTTCGCCGATGAAGCCTGCCACACCGTCGCCGATATCCCGCGCTGCGCCGAATGTTTTCACGGCGTCAACGTCAAGCTCGTCAAAACCGGCGGCGTCACCATGGCGAAGCAAACCTTGGAAGCCGCCCGCCAAGCCGGCCTCAAGACCATGATCGGCTGCATGATCGAAACCAGCGTCCAAATCAGCGCCGCCGCGCACCTCGCCGAGCTCGCCGATTACATGGACATCGACGGCAGCCTGCTCATCACCAACGATCCCTTCGCTGGCGTCACCGCCCAAAATGGCGTCCTCTCCTTCCAATCCGCCAAAGAAAAACGCGGGCTCCAAGTGAGCCCGCGCTGATCCCCCACCCCGCGCTTACGAATCCGGCTTATTGCTTCAAGGCCGTCGCATGCGTCGTAAACCATTGCCAGTCCGGATTGGCCTTGCCGCTGGGACTTATTGCCGCCACGTAGGCGCCGCCCGCGTCCGAGTAATATCCCGGCGTATAGGGCACGTGCGGCGACTTGAGCGACGGCGTCAGCCACTTGTGCAATTCCGCGTGGCCATCGGCGAAATTAAAGCCCGCTATTGAGTTGCCGTGATAGCACCCGGGCACGTCCGGCCAGTTCGCCGCTACGCAGTCCACCTGCAGATATCCGTCAAAATACAGGCTGCACATGTGTTCCTCGCAAAAAATAAACGCGTCCGAAGGCGACAACGTCATGACGCTGAGCTCCGTCACTTTCTTGAAGACATAATATTCATCGTTGTTGTCGTCATCCGTCTCCTTGTAAACGTTGGCCAGGATGTTCCCCATCTGCGCATTCATCGAGTAACTCCGGATTCGGTCGCCATTCAACGAGGGCAAATTGTCGCCGGGGCACTTATAGACCCCCAATTGGTTCCCCATGTACGGCCCCACGATCGAAGCCGTGTAGATCGTCGCATTGGTGTTCGCAACTTGGTTCTCCCAGCCTTGGGTCTGGTTGCCGCACCACGTCTCGGCCGCGTTCAGCGCCGTTGACGGTGCGTTGGGCACCATGAAATCGGTGAAGTCCAGCGCATACATGTGCCACCCCACCATCAGTTGCCTCAGGTTGCTGTCGCATTTGATGGCCTGTGCCCGCACCTTCGCGGCCGACAGCGCCGGCAATAACATGGCCGCCAAGATTGCAATAATCGCGATCACGACCAGCAGCTCGATTAAAGTGAAGCCGCGGCCCCCCCCGCGGCTTTCACCCCGTCCACATTCTTCAATTCTCATGCTTTTCAATATACACTGCAATGGACCGTCTGCTAGACACGTCTGCCGACTCCGGTTTCCCGGTTATTGCTGGCTGATGCGATAGAACTCCGTGGGGCCGCTTTCCGGCACGACCGCTTGGAACGCGCCGGCGCCGAGTGCCGTCACTGTCGCCCCCGGTGCCGCGGCGTACGGACCCGTCACTACGGGCGAACTCAGCAGCGTGAAGGTGGCCGGCGTTGCGTCGCCGTCCTGCGTCGTGAAGTTGATCACCGCCGTGCTGTTGAGCTTGTTGATCGCGATCTGGCTGATCGACGGTATGCCCACCGCCACCACGCGCAGATTGGAATAATAGACGGCCGAATCAATCGTTCCCACCGAGCTGAAAGGATCGTCGTAGCCCAGCATGACCGTGCCGTTTGTGAAGCTGGTCGTATTCGTATAGACAAAGATCGGCGTCTTATCAATGGACAGAGTCACCGTGTTTTGCAGTTGCTTAATCTCCACGTCCGCCCAGTTATTGGCCGTGGCGCCGTTCACCACCGACCCGTTGCTCACCAGACCCGGACCAAATTCGATGCCCCCCGTAAACACATTCGTCTTGTACGCGTTTTCAAATGGCGTGACATAAGCGGCCCCCAGCGGCGCCCAGCCGGTGTTGTTATTGGTGCCGCCCAAGCCCGTGTATTCCAAGTACTCGCCGCCGCCATTGCCCGTGTCCGCGTCGATCCAATACCAGATGCCGTCCGCATCCCAGACGTTCGTCGGCGGAGTGCCCCAGCCGCTCAACACGGTGCTGCCCGACCACCAGTTCGTGGCGTGGGCGCCATGGTTGATTCCGAAGAGCGGCCCTTCCGTGGTCGTGCTAAAATCATACCCTTGAATCAGGTTCATGCTGAAACGCATCGCATAATTCCCGTGGAAACTCACGTTGGTTGGGTATAGGTTTACGCCCGCCGCTGCGCCGATCGTCGCGTCCTTGTTCACTGTCACGCGCAACGCCGTGGCCGCCCCGTTGGGCGGGAGCGGAATCGCTCCGTAATCCGATGGGTCCCCGTTCTGGAGGTCATAGCCAAAGGTGACCGTGTCATCAATCCTATTGGTCTGCATGTTGTTGTTGGCGGATGTGACTCCCCAGTTCGCGGCATCGCTCGCGGAAGTCAACGGGTCCGCGAACAAGACCGTCGTCGGCGGGTTAGCACTGTCAAGGATCGTCAGGATTGCCGCGTTCGTCCCGGAACCGGAGAAGCCCGTCCCGGCGCCAGCGGCGATGATCGCCGTCTTGTTCCCCACATACGGATTCGACGCACTGTCCACCGGCGGCTGGCCGTTTTGCAAGGGATAAATGTTATTCGTGTACGAGATGTCGCCCGGATTGAAGGTGATCGCCGCCGGCAACGTGTAGTCCACCCCCGGCACCGCCGTCCCCCCATACGTGTAGCTGCTCACCGTGAAACTGCCGGCATTCGTATCACCCCACCGAGTCAGTATAAAGCTCGCATAATCGTTGGAAAACGCGTTATACATCGTCGGTACATTCGTCGTCGCCACCACCTCGTCCGGCGCGGTGTTGATCAAGTCCAGCGTTGCGCTCCCCGGCGCCAGCCCATAGGTCGGCGAGGTCCCCAGCGTCGCGATAATCGTGCTTGTGGGACGCGGCACGCCGTCCGTGATCGCTGTCACCGCGATGTTCGTGGAACTCTGGCCGGCTGCAATCACCACGTTGGTCGTTGCCGTGATCGTGTAAGTCCCGCTCGCCGCCGTGCCGCTCAGCGTCAGCGGCACCGTCAGCGGCGCATTGACGCTCCCCGTGCGGAAAATCACGAACGTAGCGTTGGTAGGATTGCCATAACTGTTAGCCTGCGAAACCGTCGTGCTGGCAATCGAGTTCGTCGCGTAAATCCCCACCACGGTGGAAGGCAGTGTCAGCGCGAAACCGGTCGGCCCGCTCGCGTTGCCCGTCGTCACCGCCGTCGCCGTGAAGCCCAGCGTCCATTCCTGGATCGCCTCGAGACCCGAGCTGCTCACATAGACGTTGTCCGCCGCGTCCCAGCAGACCCCCCGCGCCGCGGTGGTAAACGACGTTGGCGAGATCAAATACAGGCTCGAAACATCCGGGATGCCGTTGGTCAGCGAGCACACCACCAAGTGGTTGTCATAGGCCAGCCCCACCACAAACTTGCCGTCCGGCGAAACGGCCGAGTCCGCTATCCCGTAGGTGGTGTGCCCGGGAATGGTCGTCACGAAGTAATCGGCCGTGTCCGAATTATAACTCGAATTCCAGAGTGGATTCAGGTAAGCGTCGTAAACGTCCAAGTCGGGCACTGTGAAATTCTCCCGCCGCGTGCTGGCGTAAATGTAACCGTTCGGCCCTTGCGTCAGCCCCGGATACACGTTGCCCAGGCTGGTTCCGGAAAGGTTAAGACCGATCTCCGGGCCGACAGTCGCCGGCGCGGTTTCCCAAGGCAGTGAGGCCAGCGTAAGATTCGAATAAACCAAAATGGAGTTGTACGCGCTGGGCGGATAGTCGCCGTCAATTATCATCAGCGTTGCGCCGCCGGCGCTGCTTAGGTTGCCAATCAACAGCGGACGCGATTCCTCCGTCCCGTGCACGCCCGCCGTTGACCCTGCCGTATAGCCAATCGGCCCCAGCACCAGCGTGCTGTTGGTGTTGCCCGGATCCAGGTTCGGGTCAATCCGCCACACCCCTGAATTCGCCATCGAAAAATCGCCCACCAGCAGATAGTCATCCGCCGACACCGAGAGCCGGTACGGGCTGCTGGAGCTGGCGGCAGCCCACTGCACGCCGGCCGTGTTGGTGAGGATGCCCGAAAGGTCGCCATTCATCGCCAGCAGGAGATTTGTCGCCGATGCCGATCCCGCCGACGCATTGTAAACCCGTCCAAAATAAGGTGAGGTCACGTTCTTGTTCACATCCACGCCGCGTGGATTGCCCGTCACCGAAGGATGGCTTGCCACCAGGCCGGCCGAACCGGTGCCCGTCTTGCTCACCGCAATGGTGTAACTGGTGTGCGCGCCCAAGCTGAAGGTATACTGGCCGCTCGCCAGATTCGTCCCCGTGGTGACTCCGTTGTAACTGGGGTTGATTGAGTTATCCTCGTATTTGATGGTGACATTGCCGCCACTCTCGTTTAAATAAAACGATATGGTCCCGGCATTGTCCACAATGCCGGAGGCGTAAGGTGCCGCGCGCAAGTGGGATAAGTTCGCCGCCGCGAAAAATACGGCGACTAATGACAGGCTACGGCTGGCGCCGCTGATTGATCTCATAGTTCTCCTTCTCACAGGTTTTTTTTTATGCAAAACTAAAATTGTTTGTTCGCCTCGCTGTGCGTAACCCTGAAACCCGTGTTCTCTTTTACGCCAGCCTTCGTAATTTTTCAATTAAAAAATGCTAATTCTTGCACTCAAAATTGCACGTTGTTACAATTTCATAATCGCTGTTACAAAAATGCAACCCGCATTTACTTGCACAATCTCACCACTTTATCGTTCCTGCCCGCGCCCGTTTGGCAGGAAATCTTAATGCGCCAAAACCGCCCGCGGCGCCATTCCCGCCGCCTCCGCCGCCAGCGTCCCCAGCGCCCGCCGCAGCCGGATTACGTTGCCCGCCTCCGTGGGATGGTTCCGATTAGATAAGAATATCACAAACGTCCGCGAACCTGGGTCTATCCACAAGGAACCCCCCGTCCAACCCGTGTGCCCGTACGAACCCACCGGGAATATCTCCCCCCTTGGACCGCTGAACGCGGTGTCAATATCCCATCCCAGTCCGCGCTTGGCCGCCAATCCCGGCGGTGTCTGCACGCTCGTCATCAGTCTCACTGTCTCCGGCTGCAATACGCGGACGCCGTCCAACTCGCCCAAGTTCAGTAACATCCGCGCATAGCGCGCCAAATCGGCCGCCGTTGTGAACAGCCCCGCGTGCCCGGCCACGCCGCCCATCTTCCGCGCCGTCGGGTCGTGCACCACACCCCGCCATGGCTTGCCCTCCACCACCTCTGTTGGCGCGATCCGCGCCAGCTTATCCGTCCCGGGCCGGAAGCCCGTGTCCGTCATTTTCAGTGGCCCAAAAATCTCCCGTTGCGCAAAAATATCCAGCGGCGTCCCGCTCACGCGCTCCACGATTTCGCCCAGTAAAAAAAAGTTTATGTCGCTGTAACGGAAGATCGCCCCAGGCAGGCTCTGCAATTCCGAGGCGCAGGCTTTCTGAATCGCCACCGTCTTGCCCCGCCAATCGCTCCGCGTCTCGATATCCGGCGGCAGACCCGATGTATGTGTGAGCAATTCCCGTACCGTTACTTTTTCCTTCCCGCCACCCGTGAATTCCGGCAAGTAGGTCTTCACCGGCGCGTCCAGCCGGATCCGGCCGCGCTCCACCAGCCACATCACCGCCGGCGTGGTGGCCACCACTTTCGTCAGTGAGGCTGCATCGAAAATCGTGTCCTCCGTCATCAGCTCCCGCGCGGGCACCAGCGCCCGCTGGCCAAACGCCTTGTGATACGCCTGTCCGGCGTGCTCCACCCACAGTACGCCGCCCGGACATGCGTTGCTCGCAATCGCCGCGTTGATCGCCACGTCCATCGCCGCCAACTTGTCCGCGCGGAGCGCTGGCCGCGGCGCCGCACAGCCAAAACATACCAGCGCCACGAAGATGGCCACCAAACCGCGCCGGAATAATTTTGCGCGCATGTCCTTCCCTTCAGCGATACATCAGATACGGCTCCCGCAGCCGCGCAAAATCGGCCAGCCCGGGTCGGAAGCCCGCGACAATTGTCTCCGCCGGCTCGCCCCGTTCCAGTGCCTCGCGCACGGCCGCCGTGCCCATCACCTTGTCGAAATAATCCGCGTGGAACTCCAGCTTGCCACCCGCCAGTTGCTGCACCGCTTCCAAGATCGCCAACGTGGCGGCCACCGGCTGGTAGGCATTCCGGTCCGTCACATGCAATTCGCAGCCGCCGCACAACTGCCCGGAATACTTTGAAAACGTCGGGGTGAACCAGGTCTCGCGGAACTTCACGCCGGGCAGGTGCAAGGCATTCAATTTTTTCGCCAGCACAAATCCGTCAATCCACGGCGCGCCGAAAACCTCAAACGGCTTCGTCGTCCCCCGCCCCTCGGAGAGATTCGTGCCTTCCAGGATCACCTGCCCCGGATACACCGTCGCGCTCTCCAGCGTCGGCAAATTCGGCGACGGCGGCACCCACGGCAAGCCCGTTTCGTCGTACCATTCGTCCCGCGTCCAATTCTCCATTGGCACCACTGTCAACTGCACTTTCTTCTGGAAAAAACGGTCGTTGAACAACTGCGCCAACTCCCCCGCCGTCATCCCGTGCCGTAGCGGGATTGGATACAGCCCGATGAACGAGCTGTATTTCGGATACTCCAAAATCGGCCCCTCCATCGCCTGCCCGCCAATTGGATTCGGCCGGTCCAGCACAATGAACGGAATCCCCGCGTCCGCAGCCGCCTGCATGGCGTAGGCCATCGTCGCCACGTACGTATAGACACGCGTGCCCGCGTCCTGCAAATCGAACACCATCACGTCCACCGATTTCAGCATCTCCGCTCCCACCTGTTTCCCGCTGTGCTGCGTGTCAAACGACCGCATGTACGCGTCTATGTTCGTCAGCATGTCCGCCGGCGGACGGTGCGTCTGGCCATACAGGCTGAATACCGGCAACTGCCAGTGCTCGTCGAAATAAAACGGGACATACTCCCCCGCCTGGGCGTTGCCACGCACCCCGTGCTCCGGCCCGTACAGCGCCACCAGCGTCACGTCCGGCTGCGCGCGAAACCGGTTCACGATGCTGTCCAGGTTCCGGTCCACCCCCGTCGGATTCGTGATCAGCCCCACGTGTTTGCCCCGGATTAAATCCAGCCGCGTTTCAAACAGCACCTCCACGCCGGGTTTCACCGGCGGCCGGACGGCGGATTTCAGGGTGGGGCACATGCAGTGGCAGCCGGCGAGCATCATGGTCAAAATGCCCGACAACAGGACGCGCGCATTCATTGGTTTCTATTCATTCTTCAGGCAACTGGTTTTCAAAAATTCGCCAAACTCGCTGCGTTTACTCACTACGTCGTCGTGGGCGAGGTCCGTGTGGAGAAAGACAATCCGGTTCGTCTCGAGGTTCGGCGGCGCGGCCGCACTTTCCTCCGCCGCAAAGATCGCGGTGCCGGCCGCGCGGTATTGAGCCATCAGCGCTTCGCTTGGCTCCTTCGTCCCGCCATGGTCGGTATAGATGTCCAGGAGCCGGCCCTGCTGCGCTTTCTGCCAAGCCGTGAAATTCTCCACGTTCCCGTAAAGCGCGTCGAACAGCCAGGCCTCGCGCACCGGCATCCCACCGTGATCCAGGATCGCCGCCATGACGTGATACCCCCCGCTGTGGCCCGAGAGGATCACGTTGCCCACCGCCAGATTCGTGCCGCTCAGCACGCCGCTTCCACGCAGCTTCTCCAGCGCCTCCGCCATGAACGTTCGGAAGCCGTTCATGTCCTCCAACTTTCCGCCGAACGAGTCCGCGGCATTGCGCGGGCCCTGCGGCACGATCAGCACCGCGTTCTTGCCGCTCTCCGCGAACTGCTCCACCAGCCGGTATTCCGCCAGCGTCTCCGCCACCGTGTGCCGCCACCCGTGAAAATGCACCACGAAATCCGTTTTCTCTCCCGCCTGGAAATTCTTCGGGACAAACATCGCCACCGTGCTATCGGAATAATGCTCCGCCGCGGAAAAAAACTCGTCGTGATACCGATGCCCCGCCGCCCGCGCCGGATGCGGAAAGGGCGCGCTCACAAATTGCGTCACCAGAAGGGTCCCCAGCGGCGCGTACAACCGCTCCGGTGAAGCCTCCGAATGCCCCGCAAACTTCGCCAACTCCACCACCAGCGCATCCAATTCCTCCGCGGCGCTGTGGCCCGGCGCCGCCGAAAAGCGGTTGAGCAAAAAGCTGAACGCCAGCCGCTCGCCGGCCGCCGTCGTGACGTAGCCGGACAGCGCATTCGCCCATCGTAGCGTGCCCGTCTTCGCCCACACCCGGCCCGCCGCCGCCGTATCCCGGAACCGGTGCCGCAGCGTCCCATCCACGCCCGCCAGCGGCAGCGCCGCCCGGAAATCATCCGCCTCGCGCCGCTGGGCCATGGATTGCAGCAGCGCCACCGTCGCGTTGGCCGTCGTCAAATTGTTCCGCGAAAGGCCCGACCCTTCGTCAAACTTCACATCTCCCGCCGCCACGCCTGCCGTCGTGAGAAAATCGTCCAGGGCCGCCAGTCCCGCCGCCTGCGAGGTTTCCCCGGCGGGCGAATTCGTGCCCCGCGTCTGTTCGCCCACCTGCGCGAGCAGCAGATCGGCTTCGAGATTTTGCGACGGCTTCATGAAGTTTGCCACCAGCTCCCGCATCGGCGGCGAATAGACCGCGCCCAACCGCTGCGCGCCGCCGCCGGCCCATTCATTCGTCACGCCAGCCGGCCACGTCACCGCCCGCGGCCGCCCACCCACCGTGATTCCCTGCCGTTCCAGCGCCAGTTTCAACGCCGCCGCAAACCACTGCGCCGGCTCCGGCGCCGCCACATCCAGCGTCTGCCCCGCGCCGCCGGCTGGCAACCCGCCCAAAATGAAAATTGTTTTGCTGTCGAGCGGATGATACGCCTCCAGCCCTCCCGTCCCTCCGGCCGCCACGGTCGTGGTCTGGTTGCTCACGGTCAAATCCATGCCGGGTTGCAGCCACCTCACCTCGCAGCGCGCGCCCACTTCCGATCCCGGCTCCACCCGCACTTGCGCCACGTTGTCGTCGAGTGTCAGCGCCGAGATCAGCCCCGCCTCCCCGTCACGCAAATCGTCAATCGTCCAGCTCGCCCCCATCGGTTGGCCCCGAAAGAAAGTTGCATCCGCCACCACGTCGCCCCTGATCCGCCGCACCCCCGAATTCGTCAGCAGGCTAA
>Ga0182030_10023841_pt1 | contig 11286 bp, 6 predicted proteins | sample 812S3MmetaG_FD_121299 | JGI IMG/M metagenome (GOLD analysis project Ga0182030, IMG submission 121299) | Permafrost microbial communities from Stordalen Mire, Sweden - 812S3M metaG (Illumina Assembly) | ecosystem: Environmental > Terrestrial > Soil > Wetlands > Permafrost | place: Sweden...
CCCACAGCTCCGAGACGCCGTCAGCACACTCGAGTCGACCGGGGGCGTACGTGCAGCCGAGGCCAGCGTCGATCCCGAGGAGCTGGCCGACGCCCACCGTCGGTACGCGACGGAGCGAGATGCACTCTTGTCGCCCGCACACATCGGTCCCCGACCCTCGGGAGGTGTCGGCGGCACGCGACAGGGGGTCAAGTGCCTCCATGCGCACCTCGCTTGGTGGCTGGCAGGTGGCGAGGATCCTGTCGGCGAGTGGGTGGCGGTTCAGCTTGCCGCCACACCCGCCACCGAAGCCGCCGAGGGCGCAGGCCGGCTGATTGGCTGATCGGGCACGTGTGGTAGAGCATTGCCCGTGGCACCCGAACCCAATACCGTCTTGGCCGCCCTCGATTGCGGCACGAACTCCACTCGCCTGCTCATCGTGTCGGGGGATGGAGCGACCCTGACCCGCCTTATGCGCATCACCAGGCTGGGGCAGGGCGTGGATGGGACGCACCGTTTGGATGAGGAGGCGATGCGTCGCACACTGCATGTACTGGCCTACTACCGGCAGGAGATGGATCGCTTCGGGGTTGGGGCTACACGCCTAGTCGCCACGTCCGCCGTGCGAGACGCAGCCAATGGCAACGAGTTCTTGGCCGCGGCGACCTCGGTTGTCGGGGTGCCGGCAGAGCTGCTTTCTGGCCTCGAGGAGGGACGTCTCTCCTATGTGGGGGCGATGGCCGACCTAGAGCCGATCGACGCTGATGACGTGGTCATTGACATCGGTGGCGGCTCGACCGAGATCGCGCTGAATGGTGCCGGAGCACTCGAAGCGACTTCCCTCGACATAGGTTGCGTGCGCATCACTGAGCGATACCTAAGTGGGGATCCGCCTTCCGACGACCAGGTGGCCGCCGCCGTCAATGCCATCGCCGCCGCCCTCGACGCAGCCGTCGCCTCGGTTCCGGCGCTCGGGGGACTGCGAAACGGGAGTCGACTACTCGGATTGGCGGGGACGGTCTCCACGCTTGCGATGCTCGAAGGTGGTCTTGAGGAATATGACCGCGCCAAAGTTCATCACGCAGTTCTCTCCGCCGACGCGGTGGCCAGATGGTGCGACCTTTTGGCGGAAGAAGATGTCGGGACCCGGCGACGCAGGGAAGCAATCTCTCCTGGGCGCGAGGACGTCATTTTTGGGGGAGCGCTGGTCCTTAGGGAAGCGATGAAACGGTTCGGATTTCGAGATTGTATCGTCAGCGAATCCGACATCCTCGACGGACTTGTCGCCAGCATTCGGTCGTGAGATCGGTCCCGGGAGCCGTCAGTCGTGTTCGATCTCTCCTCGGGTCCTCAGCCTTGCGCGCACGACAAACTGGTATGCAAAGAGCGTTGGGCGCACGCGAACCAGCATCTTGTCGACGCTGCGCAACCAACGTGAGCGCTTGCGGCCGCTTGACAGCACGTCGAACGGCAGCCCGGTATAGGAGAGCTCCAGGATCTCGAGGTTTCGCGAGCGGAGCAGTCGGAGGAGCGTGCGGCGAGTGAAGAACCGGAGGTGCGTTGCGTCGAGGATGCCTCGGCGGTCGTAGTCGAAGAGACCAGACGCCACCCGAAGCCGCGGGTACCAGTGTGCGAAGTTGGGAGTGGAGATCAACAACTCTCCGTCGCCCTTGAGCACGTCTCTTGCCGAATCCAAAAGCTTGGTGGGGTTGCTGACGTGCTCAATGACGTCCGCCAGGATGACGGTGTCGTAGCCCGACCCGGCATCGAGGGGCACCCCCGACTCCAAGTTGCCGAATACGAACTTGTCGACCTTTTCAAGGACGCCCGGAACCTCCTCGGCATCCACGCCCACGACATGATGGCCGAGCGCCCGCAACTTCTCACCCAGCAGTCCGCCGGAGCATCCGAGATCGAGCACTTGTCCCTTCGGGCGGTCGGCCATCATCGCCAAGATGGTGTCGTGGGACGTCCCTTCCGACTCCTTCAGCTGGTAACCGGCGTTCGACGGCACCCAGTCGTGGATGCCGAACCCGAGCTTGGCTAGCCGATACTGACCGACATCCTTGACAACGTCGGCCGCGTACTTGAGGCCGTTCACGTAGCAGATCTCGTCGCCGTAATACGTGGGAATCGGGATTTCGACGATACGTTTTCCGGCGTCGAGCATCTGGACGATGATCTGCGTGTCGAAATCGAAATCGTCGGAGTTCCTCTGGAAGGGCAGATCCTTGAGAGCGTGGACGCTGTAGGCCCGGTAACCCGAGTGGAACTCTGTCAGTGAAGAGCCGAGCATCGCGTTTTCGACTGTCGTTAGGATCCTGTTTCCGACGTACTTGTACATCGGCATTCCACCGCGCTGAGCTGCACCCGGCTCCATCATGCGGGATCCAAAGACCGCTTCACTCTCCCCTCGAACGAGGGGCTCCACGATTCGGGGCAACCACTCCGGTGCGTATTGGCCGTCCCCATGAAGCAGCACGACGATGTCCAGATCGTGCTCGATGGCCAGTTGGTAGCCAGCCTTCTGGTTGCCGCCATAGCCCAGGTTCCTGGGGTGGCGGATTACCGTCGTGGGGACACCGGGGTTGGCAGTACGCCAATTAAGCCCATCTTCATATGTGTTGTCATGACTCGCGTCATCGCAGATCAGTAGCTCGGCGAGTTGCTCGCGAAACTCCGATGGGATCCGGTCAAGAGTCGCTGCCAAGCTCGACTCAGCGTTGTATGCGACAACGAGGATCCCGATTCGTGGAGCAGCTGGTGTGCTGCACTTGTCGGTCAGTCGCTCGAGGCCCACAGATTCTCCCTGTTGGTGTGGTGGTGTTCAGATCGGCAGGAGCGATCCAACGCTGCGTCCCAACCGTCTGAAACGCTACCATCCGCTCTCGCTGCAGCACGTGGCTCTCAAGTCTGGGGCCGACCAACAAGATTTGCGCTGTCCTCCGTTGAGCGCTCGTTCCCCACCGCCAATGACCTTGCGGCTATGATGCCCCGTTGACGACGACGGATGTGGGGGTTCCCCGTCGGCCTAGGAGCGGAGGCTGTCAAGCGAGCGTGGGCCAACCTCATTTCCTTCGGCACCGAGATCTGTGAGCAGGAAGCCACGATGACAGCAACCGCAACGATCAAAGATCGGCCCGCCGACCCGTCAATCGAGAAGCTCACACCGAGACGTCGAAATAGGACCTTCGCCCTCGTCGTGGTTCTAGGCTACGTACTCATTAGTGTCGCTGCTTTCTGGCCCGTGATGCCGTGGAGTTCGACCCGGATATTCGGAACCGGTGGGGACTCCATTCTGGCGATGTGGTTTCTGGCGTGGGTCCCCCACGCGCTGGCGCACGGCTTGAACCCACTATTTAGCAACGCAATTTTTGTGCCAACGGGCGTGAACTTGGCTCAAAATACAGAAGCGCCGCTCCTGGGACTCTTGACCGCACCATTCGCACTTTTCCTCGGTCCGGTGGCCCGAGCGAACCTTCTGATGGTGTTAGCCATGCCAGCCTCAGCGACGGCGGCGTTTTTTGTACTGAGAAAGTGGCGCGTCTGGGGACCAGCGGCCGCCCTTGGGGGGTTGATATACGGGTTTTCGCCTTACGCTGTGGGGCAAGGCCTGGGACATCTGGTTCTGATCTTTCTGCCTTTTCCGCCGCTCATTGCAATGACCGTTGTCTCCATCGTGCAACAGCAAGGTTCACCACGTCGACTCGGAATCCAGCTCGGATTACTGGTGTCAGCGCAGTTTCTATGCGAGATGGAGGTGATGACCACTGTCGCGATCCTGACGGCCTGGGCATTGATTTGCTTCGTTGTACGGTACCCAAAACGAGCGGCCAGCATCGCTCGCTCGTCCTTAAAATCGTTCGGCATCGCATTCGCATTGGCTGCGGTCTTGCTCGCCTACCCGATTTGGATGCTGCTTGCCGGCCCTCAACACTACAATGGCACGGCGCAATCGGTAGTAAATCCCTATTATAACGATATTCTGAGTTTCATTGCTCCGGGCCCATTGCAAAGAAGTTCTCTCGGTCTACGGTCCATTGGTGTAGTCGTCAGCAATCCCTCAGAGCTCGGTGGTTTCATCGGTCTGCCACTCTTGATCGTTGCGGCAGTGCTTGTGTGGCGGTCTCGGAAAAGCCCACGCATGCAGCTAACTGTGGCCACCCTTCTGGGTGCCGCGATTCTGTCGCTGGGGCCACATCTGGCCGTGGCCGGGCATCTGACGAGAATCCCGATGCCCTTCATCGTGTTCAGTCACCTTCCCTTGCTCGACAACATCCTTCCCGTCCGGATGTCGATGGAGGTGGACGCGTGCATCGGGGTCGTGATCGCCTTCGGACTCGATGATCTGCGTCGAGCGCCGGCACGTGCACACCATCGAGACGAGTCGTTCGGCCGAGCGAGGATAGCGGTGGTCCTGACCGCGGTCACGCTCGTCGTCTTGGTCATATCGCAGCTGCCGCTATGGCCGTACGCCTCCGAGCCCGTCCGGTCGCTTCCTGCAGCGATCAGCTCTGCCATTCCGTCCGGAGACCCAATCGCGGTGACTTATCCGTACGCTTTGCCCGTTTCGACTCAGCCGATGCTCTGGCAGGCACAGGATGGATTCTCGTTTCGACTGCTTGGAGGCTATTCAGAGCACCCGGACCCAGATGGTGCCCCGACCGGCTTCCCTAACGCAATGAACCCACCTGGGCTCGATCTCTTTCTGGAGGGCCAGCAGGCATACAGTGTCTACTTGCCCCACGTCGCGATCACTCCCCAACTCCTAGCCAGCGCAAGGGCGGGACTTATCAACAACGATGTCCGCCTCGTTATCGTAGACAACCAAGTGAAGGGAGCCGGTCCCGTCTTGGTGCTCTTCGGTCAAATCCTCGGCAAGCCGACGGTGTCGTCAGGATCATTCACCCTTTGGTCCAGTCGCGGTGGAGCATTTTAGCTCGAGCCTGAAGGTTGTGAGCCTGCTGGTTTCATACCTCGCCAATGGGTTCCGCTGGTAGCTCCTTGATCGGACTGCTCGGTGGACCCACGCGTCGACTCGAATCTCGACGTGGACGGAGGCGGCCAAGGACCAATTCCAATCCGGTGCCGAAGCCGAGGCAGCACATGGGCAGGGCCGCTAGGACGTACCGCTGATCGTAAAAAACCGTCACCGGTGCGATGAAGAGCAAGTACGTCCCGAAGACGGCGAAGGAGAGGGATGCAACCCGAACCCGGCGCTCAGCGCCTCGGCCGAACGCGGCTCCGAGCAGCGCCGTGAGTACAGCGACGAGATAAAGCGGACCTGGAGCACGGAACCATTGCTGATAGCTGAGGAGCAACCTCGCGAGAGTTCGTGATGAGACATGCGTCTGAGCAGGAACACCGTTTTGGTACTGCTCTGCAAGTCGAAGTGAGCTCTCTGGCAGTATTGGAGGCTCTAGGGTAAACGTATAGGTGTTGGCCTGTCCGATGGTGTTTTCGTGCCAAGAGAACGATTGCGCCATGCTGCCAATCACAGCGTCCGCATACCCCGCCGGGTTGTGAGTGATCATTGCGATGGCGAAATCCTGTGCGACAGTGCTGCGAGCGTGCTCACCCAAATCGAGGCGATCGAGTGGCCCGTTGGGCGACCACATGTACCAGTTCTGATTCGGGCGCTCGTTAGGGGGCCGCGGGTCGCAGAGTTTTCGTTCAAGCGCGCTCAGCTGGACGCCGTTGCAAGTGGACCATGGCATGACACGGGCATAGAGGAATGCTCCCGAGTAATCCGTCATCCCAAAAAAGCCATAATCGGACTCGAACCAGAATCCGTACATCACCAAGGGCAGAGCTGCTGCGAGTACGAACGCTGGTATCGACTTCCACGACCCCCTTAGCAACGCGAGTGCACCTACGATCAGGACGACTAGTCCGACGCCGACTGTCCTGGTGACGCCCGCCATGCCAACAAGAGCACCCACGGCAAGGTAGGTCGTCCAACGAGTCTGCGGGCGTTGCCAGAACAGGACGACAACTGCGATGGTGACGAGCAGGGCAAAGAGCGTGTCCGCCAACAGGAGCTGTTCGAGTTCGAGAATGAATCCATCGAGGAGAAGCGGGGCTGTCGCCAAAGCTGCAAGCCATGGACGGACTCCACTTTTGACCATCCACAAATATGTGAGGCTCGCAATTGCGACGCCGATGAGATGCTGCGTTGCGGTAACAAGCGCCAAGCTGTGGAGAGGACGAAGCGCCGCGAGGTAGAGCGAGTAGCCAGAAGGTCGGATGTCGCCGGGGGCTAGGTGCAGTGCGTTTGCCAAGTAGCTGATCGAATCACCCAGATACCACAATCCCGGCCGGTAGCAGAGCCAGACCAGAATGCGGAGCATGGTGCCTAGACAGACGAGAGCCAAGAAGAGCCAATGCCGCCTTGCTAACTGTCCAAAGGTGCTCATGCAGTACTTCTCGGCCCGCCGTCCGCCCATGGATCTTCTGCGACTATGAGCTGGCATGTATGGCGGAACTCGTCACGGAGGGTCTGAGAAGGTCGAGATGCGTGATGGGTTTACCATCTTCTCGCTCGCAGGAGGCGGAGTCTCGAGTTAGCCATTGACGAGTTGAGCTAAGGCGCGCGACGCCTCTTGGCGTTTCGCTCGGATGGTTGTGTAGATCTCGCGATGCTGCGCGACGATCAGAGACCAGCGAAAGGCTTGTGCGGCTGCCTGGGCGCGCTGAGCAAGCTCGGCTTGCAACCCGTCGTTGAGGAGCACCTTGCAGAGTGAGGCCGTGAGAGATGCGCTGTCGTCGGGCTCTACGAGCATGAGGGCGTCGCGGACGTCAGCAAAGATGGGCAGGTCCGTCGCTACCACCGGCTTTCCCACGGGCAGGATAAATCGCAACGCGCCACTTGCAGATTCCTCAGTCGGGCGGTAGGGGAGCGCGATCACATCAGCCGAGGTGAGCGCTGCGCGGATCGTTTCGTCCGGTAGAAAGTCAGTGATTAAGGTGACATGATCTTCTAGCTTGCGGGTCAGAATTTCCCTTCGAACCTCTAGCTCGAAGTTGGCCGAGATTACGTCGGGATGCCGGGCGCACAGTGCCAAAAGGTGAATGTCGGGAATTTCCGTTCGGAGGCGGTCGATAGCATCAAGCAACTCGAGTGTTCCCTTGTGAGGCAACAGGAATCCGAATGCGCCAACCACCTTGCGATTGGCCAGACCAATGGTCGCTTTCACCTCCTGGCCGTTTACTTCGGGAGGGTCTGGGGCTCCGTGGAAGATGACCGAGACGTTGTCAGTGATTCCGAAGGTGCGCAGTCTTTCGGCGTCTGATTGTTGATGAACGATGATCTTGTCCACTTGCCGGAGCGTGGAGGCGATGTCCCCGACGCTGACGACCTCCCCATCGATTATCGGGTCACTGGTCCGGTGAAGTGTCACAACAACACCACGAAGCGGAAGTTGCTTCTCGATCAGCGCGGCGAGGTGCTGGAGCTCGAAGAAGGCGAAGTTGAATTGGAAATGGACGATCTCGGGATCTGCCCATTCCAGCGCATCATCAAGTTCAGATAGATCCGGGGTCCAGCGGTTGGTCCACGATCGCTCGACTCCCCACTCAGCCTCGGACTCGAGTGTCTCGACGTTTCGATCGGCGAAAACTCGATAGGTGATTGCCCCTTTGGCATTCTCGACGATGTACCTGCTGTAGTCAGCAATACCGCAGCGCGAATTCCATGTGGAAACCATGGCCACTCGAGGCACCTGTGCTGACTCTTCGAGCTCGGCGACGAAATCACTCCAGCGCTGAGCCGTAGCTCGCCACGTAAACCGATCGGCGATAAGTGCTTGGGCGGTCTCGACCCTTTGTGCAATCTCGATCGAATGAGGAGATTCGAATGATTGCCGCAGGAGTCCGCGAAGTGCATCCCCGTCGGGTTCGGCCCACTCGGACCCAGGAGTGGCCACGTGCGAAGTTGCTGGCTCGACATGATACGGAATCGTGATGGCAGTCTCGTCCGACACAAACTCGGCAAGTCCCGAATACGACGTAGCGATCACTGGGACTCCGGCGGCCATGGCCTCAGCGACGGGAAGACCGAACCCCTCGCCGCGTGCTGGGTGCACATAACAGCTTGCCAAGTTGTAAAGCGCTCCAACTTCCTCGGTTTCGAGATCTCGATCGATCCAACGGACATCGGGCGGATCGGGGTGTTCGGCTAGAAGTCGTTCTAAGTGTCTTCCGACCTGGTTGTGGGGATTCGGAAACGTCTTGAGGATGAGCGAAATGTCATCGGCGTTGGAAAATTCCGCGAAGTAGGCCTCCAAGAGCACATCGACCCCCTTTCGGGGGAATGCAGAGCTTATGTGAAGTAGGCGAAAGGATCGCAGATCTGAGAGTTCCGGCTGATCGGGCCGGGCGTCTGGGTTGGGCTTGTCAACGCCGACGCCGACTACGGCGATCGGTACATCAACCCCAGAATTTCTCAGCGCGTCCTTCACGTAGTTGGAGAAGACCCCGATCCCGTCAAGGTAGCCATTGAAGTCTCGAACGATATTCGGAGGAACGACGCTTTCTTCCCAGCCGAAGTATTCACACGTCATTCCGCCCGTTGAGTCGATTAGCCGAGGTGGCCACATTTGGCGGATGACCACGTCGGGATATGGCACTGTCTTGGCGCGCTCGTAAAGGAGGGCGGCCTCCGGCATTCCGGCGACATCTTCGGGACTGGGTGAATAGTCGCCCGGGCCCTCGGTCGCATAGATTGAGACGCTTCGGTCCTGAATCTCTGAAAGGCTCTCCGCCAGCCTCCGGTTCACCTGGGCAAGGCTGTAACTGGTCTCGAACGGCCCCTGTACTTGGACCTCAACTGGTCTACCTCCGGCCATAGCGGAAGACACCACGCGCTCAAGGAGAGCGCGCGTGTCAAACGCGTTGACCTGTTCGACGCGATGGAACTGCCTCTCGACCAGTCGCTGCCGCATCTCCACATCGCCTTGGACCGCTGCCACCGTTGCTGCGACGACATCGGGATTCTTGGTCCGCAGAAGAACTCCGGCACCGCCCATCGTCTCCGGAATGGCAGCTGCCCCGAAGGCCACAACCGGAACGCCCGCCGCCATGGCTTCGAGAAGTGGCACTCCAAATCCCTCGTGCTCGCTGAGGGAGACGAAGGTTCCGGCGCTATCGAATTGCAGCAGTAGGTCCTGTTCTGAGATTTTGCCCAACATCCTGAGCATGCCTCCGACACCTAGGTCCTTGGCAATCGTACGGACGTACTCCGCGTAGTCTCCCTGGGCCGAGGTGTCACCGACAAGGATCAAACGCGCCTGGGGGTTGTAGTGGCGTGAAAACTCCGAGAAGGCAGCCACGAGGTCGTGCTGGCATTTGTTCGCGACCAGCCGACCCACGAAGAGCCAGTCGCTGGAGCGAAACTCGTTACTGGCCCGCGCCGCTGAGAACGTCTGGAAGTCGGTGCGAACGGGCAGCACCTCGACACGACGAAATCCGACCTTCAACATCTCCCTTCGGTTGTAGTTCGAGTCTGCGACTCCTGCGGTACTCCGGATGGCAAGGACTCCGAGTTGTTCGTGGCCGAGGCGCACGTAGTGGCGAGTCCAGGGGTCGGAGAAATATTTGGCAGGTGTGATGTTGTGATAAACGGTCACGATGTCGTTAGCAAGACCGATCACGTACTCAAAGGCATCGTGCCCCATGGAATGGTGCACGAGCAGCAGCTCGTCCTCCGCGCCCGCATAGCTCTCAATCTGAAGGATTCGGCCGTGAAGCTGCTCTCCTACATGCTCTGCGAAGATCTCAGAGGTGAAGCCCATGGACCGAAGCAACCGCTGCAGTTGCAGCATTTGCTGGGTGACAGCGTCGCCGACGTTGCTCCCTGAATGGAACTGGTGGACGGCCGCGTACGGTTTCATTTGGTCGCGATGATTGCGTAATCCTGATAGCCAAAGACACTCTTCAACAGAGCGTTGACGGCGTTGCCTGGACCTTCCTCACTCGCCGACTCCTCGATCATCCCCATGCTCGGGTGAGGCGCCTGCTCCTGCAGTTGCACGTCGTTGAAGCCGATCTGCTCACAAATGAATCGGAGGGTTTCTGGGTGCACCGGCCGGATGTGTGACGGGTCGGCGTAGAAGTGTTCGCCAAGGGCGAATGAGCTGCGGGGATTTATAGTTTCAACGATCAATACACCGCCCTCACGCAGGTCGTCATAACTCAACGAGACGAAGCGCTGCAGCTCGGAGGTGAGCAGGTGCTCGACGACTTGCGAGCAGAAGATGGCTTTGAGCGAGTTCTCCTCAAGTCGTTCGAGCAGTGGAACTGCCCCTTCGTCCACGACATCAAGCTCCTTCTTTCGACATTCCTCAACCATGCCGGCGTCCGAATCAACACCGAAGGAGTCGTATCCTGCGTCGTTTAGTACTTCGAGCATCTCCCCCCGCCCGCAACCGACATCGAGGACTCGACCTGGAACCCCATCACCTGGAAGCCAGTCGAGATAATGCCGCTGAGCGTTCTTGAGTTCCTCGCTACTGCCACGAAACCGGTTCTCGAACCCGACGTAGTCGACCTCAGCACCGCTGCTGGATCCCGCCCCAAGCCGCTCAAGCAGGGAGGTCACTTCCCGATGGAGGACGTCCACTTCTTGGCGCAAGTCGTTGTTGTCCGGTCGGTGGAGGAGCAACTCAGAGACGTCGCGGTGTCGCTGGGCCATCTCTTCGGCTGCTGAACGCATGCGGCCCTGAAGAGCGTTAGCGCGCTCCACCGTCGAGACGAGCTGCATGCGGAGGGTCAGTTGATTCCGTCGGAGTCCTTCAACTTCTCGGGTCAGAAGACGGAGCTGGTTCAGAACCTGGGTCGCGAATTCGGCAGTGCGCACATCGAAGTCCTGCTGTGTGCGCCAACGCGGCTCGACGTACCAGCTGGTGGCTTTTCGTATCGCCCTCTTCGCACCCCATGCCAATTGACCCCGCAAGCCGCTGGCCCGAGCCAAGCCCGGAGGGGTGACGTGGCCTTGCAGGAACCGCAAGGCGTGGACTTGCTCCTCGAGATCGCCAGGCGCCAGACCCGACGAGACCGAGTACGTCACTTCCGACGGCTGCTCTCTGGCGGCCTGGACAAGCTGCTCGACTCGATCCACGAGCTCGTCCTTACTGATGACGTGTCCGTCTACCTCAAGCACTGGTGATACCTCTCTACGGATGGCCAGAAAGGCCAATACACATTCGGGGAATGCTGCTGAGAAGGATACTTGCACCGCTGATCACCTCATTACCCGAGCACTGACTCGAGCGGACATCAGGGGCCGCAACCATGGAAGTCACTTGCGGG
>Ga0182030_10023842_pt1 | contig 11285 bp, 12 predicted proteins | sample 812S3MmetaG_FD_121299 | JGI IMG/M metagenome (GOLD analysis project Ga0182030, IMG submission 121299) | Permafrost microbial communities from Stordalen Mire, Sweden - 812S3M metaG (Illumina Assembly) | ecosystem: Environmental > Terrestrial > Soil > Wetlands > Permafrost | place: Sweden...
CCCTGGGCGCGCGCGCGGCGGATCAATTCCGTCTCGAGGGGATTGTAGACGAGATCGAAAACGATGTCGCCTGGGATGTCCTTGGGGAACAGGCAGTCTTTCACGTTGGGCCACATACCGACGGAGGTGGCATTGACCACGACATCGAAGCGGCGTGCGCAGGCCTGGTCGAGCGTCAGGTTTTCGGCACCCATGGAGCGGGCGAAGGCGCGGACACGGTCCGGATTCCGTCCCGTGATGGCGATGGTGGCACCGCCATCCGAGAGAGCACATGCGGCACTACGGGCTGCTCCTCCGTTGCCTGCGATGAGGATGGTGGCCTTGCTCACGTCCAGCAATTTGGCGAGCGGCCGGGCGACGGCTTCGGCATCGGTGTTGGTGCCACGCCACTTGCCTGCTTTGCGCCAGACGGTATTGACGGCGCCGATGCGGCGGGCCAGCGGATCCACGTAATCGAGATAACGCATGATGCGGCGCTTGTGCGGAATGGTCACGCTGAAGCCGGACAAAGGCAAATCTTCTGCGAACTGGAAGAAGTCGCGCAGCTGATTGGGATTCACCAGCAGAGGCACGTAGACGGCGTCGATGCGTTTCGATTGAAAGGCACGGTTATGAACATGGGGTGAGACGGAATGGCCCACGGGATCGGCAATCACGCCGTAGATTTTGGCCGCCTTCGTGAACTTGTCGATGCGGTAGAGCGAACGGAGCTGACGAGCGTTGACCTGGCCGGCGGCTGTGCCCTGAAAGTGGGCGGGCGCGGCATAAGTAAATATGGTGCCGAAGGCCGGGGAAATCACACGCGTGGGGAAACCGATTTCGCCCATGGCCAGGGTGACGAGCGGAATCCGGGGACTGAGTTTGCTGGCGGCAAGGATGCGTCCGGTATCCGTTGGCTTGCGCGCGGTGCTGACGAGCTTATAGACGTCGGCTGGAACCTTGCGCATGCGTTTCAGAACCGGATCGAGCGGCGGCGTGGTTTCAAAGTGATGCCACGAAATGATCAGCCAGGCTTTCGTTCGCAATTCGGCGCAGCGTGCGGGAACGACTTCGGCGGTTTCGATTTCGACATCGATGGCGCGGGCTCCGCACTGAATGGCCAGAGCGAGAATGCAGAGTTGTTCGTCGATACTGCCATTGAAGCGGCCGTGATTCTGGTGGCGGCGGCAGGTGGCGAGAATCGTGCAGTTCGGATACTCGCGCAGAAAGGTGGCGATTGCTTCCGCGCCGAGTGAAGGGTCGGGCAGATAGTCAATGCGGAATTCGAGAAAGTTCTCGCCTGCCTCTGCTTCGCGCCGAGCTTGTTCGAGCAGTTTTGGAACATCGGGCAGGCCGAGCGCGATGCAGATTTTGGGAAGCGCGCGCCGCTGTGCCATGTGGTTTCCCAGAATAGCATTTAGCCGCCGATGAACGCAGATGAACACCGATAAAATCACAGGGTTCCGGACGTGGATTGGGTACACTTCCGGTGCGGCGGCGGCGCCGGTCAATATTCGGTTGTCAATGAACTTTCGGCCGGAGCCCTTCGCAGGGACGGCCTCCATCAAAAATGCTTTGGAGGGGCAGCTTCGTTCCCCGTCAGGCTGCGTGCGGGAGACTATTTGGAACGCCAGTACAAAACGAACTCTTGGGTTCGGGAGCGGTGGCTGGCCAACGCGGGGGGTAGGGGGCGGCGAGCATAGCGTTGATGGCGGCATCGTCGGCTAGTTTCTGGCGGCGGAATTCGGCTACACGCTGTTTGTCGACTTTTTTCTGAACGGCATGGAGGTCGCAGAGGCCCAGCAGGGAGACATCGGTGCCAGCGTCGAAGTATTCGTTGCGGTACTGGCGCTCGGTCTGAAGTTTGCGGAGTTCGGCGGTGCATTTGTGGAGAAGGCGGTGAGACAGCGAGCGGGCGCGGTCCACGGTGAGTTGGAGACGGGCTGAGGCTTCCTGCTCCATCGGGTCGTCGGGAAGGTCCGAGAAATTCTCTTCGATCTGGCCGCAGCGGCGGAGACGCCACATGGCTCGGCGGATTTCATCGACGAGGTTGAGTTCGAGCGGGCCAACGGGAGCGAGGCTTTCCTCGATAGACCGGGCGAATTCGGTGTAGGTGTGCTGTTCGTCGGGACGGATGAAGTCGCGGGCGGCGAAGAGGCCGAAGGTGATGGCGTTCTGGGAGGAGGCTGCTTTACCGGCTTCCGTATTAGGTCCGCCTCCGTGGTTTTTCTCGGGTGTGACGATGAACGGCGATGTCGACATGTTGTTTTTCCTATCGGGTTGTTCCCTGAATGAGATTTAGCATTCGCGCGGCGAGGTCTAAGGGGGTGGATCTTGTAAGTTACGGAAAACAGGGGAAATAGAGTTTTCACTTTGTTGTGACTGCAAGATGAGGCCATAAAATGGGGCATGATTACGGCGACGGTGAGAATCTTGAGCGAAGCAATTGCAGCATTCTGCAAGCGTAATCACGTGAGAAAGCTTTCTCTTTTCGGCTCTGTGCTTACCGAACGGTTCGGAGACAACAGTGATATCGACATGCTCGTCGAGTTCGATCCGGAGTTTGGTCCTGGTCTGCTCGGCATAGCTGGCATGGAAATCGAACTTTCAGAGATGCTCGGGAGGAAGGTCGACCTGCGGACAGCGCGCGATTTAAGCCGTTACTTCCGGGATCAGGTAGTTGGGGCGGCTGTACCTCAGTATGAACGCGAGTGACGGTATACGTGTGCGGCACATGCTCGATGCCGCTCGCGAGGCGCTCTCCTTTGCTGAGAACCGTTCGAGGAGCGATCTCGGACACGACCGGATGCTGCTGCACTCGATTGTGAGGAACGTCGAGATTCTCGGAGAGGCCGCCGCTAAGGTTTCGGCCGAGTTCCGGGATTCGGCTCCAAACATTCCGTGGGCGAATCTCAGGGCGACGAGAAACCGTCTGATCCACGCTTATTTCGATATCGATCCGGACATCGTTTGGGATACGACCGTGCGGGACCTTCCTCCGCTGATCGAAGCGTTGTGCGATTTGCTCAGCGAGCGACGCGAGTCAATTTGATGTTGTGGTGAAGGATGATGGCCGTTGTCGCCCTGGCAACCAGGCAGTCCGGAGGTGCTGCCGATTAAAGTCATCCTTTTGAAGTCAATCACGCCCTATAATTGGCTATGAATTATCTTTCGATGAGCACGCTGGGCGCGATCGAAACAGCGCCGAAAGTGATCCAGTTCGGTATCTTTCTGCCGGGAGTCGATTCGGGTGCGGGATACGGCGTTTCGGTCAAAATCATTCATGAAAAGGATCAGTACTTACAGGCTGCGCAGCCAGCGCTTGTGGCGCAGGCTCACTCGGTGGACCCTGTTTATGGCGATTACTGGTCCGGGCAGATCAATCTGAATACTGCGATTGCGCCCGCGGGATCGACCGCGTTCGGACAAACCGGGCGCTATGTTTATCGCTATGTGGTGAGCAGCCCGAATCTTTTGCGGGGCACCACCGGTGACATCGACTTCATTATCGATCCGTATTCACGCGAGGTGGGTGTTGGCCGGATTTCGGCGATTACGGTGGGGGCAACGCCGTATGCGTTTTCGGCCAATGAAACTGTGTGGAAGGCGCCGCCGCTGAAGAATGCCATCATCTACGAACTGATGATCAGCGAGTATCGCAACGATCTGGACCGCACAATCAAACAGCTTCCGTATCTGGCCGATCTGGGGATCAACTGCATCGAAGTGATGCCGGTATCGAACGTTTTGAGCACGATTGACTGGGGCTACGATCCGATCGGCTATTTCTGCGTGGCGGAACGGTTTGGCAAGACATCCGACTTCCAGAATTTTGTGGATCTCTGCCATCAGAACGGAATTGCCGTGGTGATTGATTCGGTATACGGCCACACTGGCGACGACTTTGCGTACACGCAGCTTTATAAGGCGCTGGGAGGCGATCTGCCCAATCCGTTCAATGGCGCGCCGGGTGCGTTCGGCACGACGACGGATTTTACGAAGCGGCTGACGCAGGATTATTTTTATTCGGTGAATCAGTACTGGCTGGACACGTTTCATGTGGACGGATTCCGGTTTGACGATGCGCCGGAGTATTGGGACGGTCCCACGGGATCGGGGTATGCGAACCTGGTTTATTCGACGTATCAATATGTGAAGTCGAAGGCGGGGGCGACGGATGCTTATCAGCGGTTTTTCGATGCGGCGGGGAATATCAATCTGATTCAGATTGCCGAGTATCTTCCCGCGCCACCGGATATTCTGAACGGAAGCTACAGCACGGGCACGTGGCAGGATGGCACGCTCGGGGCGGCCATGAGTTGTGCGGCTGGTAATGCGGGCGCGATCGAGCAGCTGGGGCTGCAACTGGGGTTGAACGGGTATCCGGAGTCGGTGACGATGAACGGCGACACGCTGCCCAAGACCGGCCTGCAATACATTGAGAATCACGATCATTCGCGCTTCATCTGCAATTTCGGGACGATACCGATCGACAACGATCCGGACGATTCGCTGCTGCAGCAGGGCGATCGGGACAGCAACTGGTTCAAGGTGCAGCCGTATCTGATTGCGGTGCTGACCGCGAAGGGGACGCCGCTGCTATCCGAAGGGCAAGAGTTTTGCGAGAACTACTGGGTGCCGAGCTGGGGCGAGGGTCGGGTGATGGTGTACCGGCCGGTGCGCTGGAATTATTTTTACGATGACGATGGGCGCGGGATTATCCGGCTGGTGCGGAAGCTGACGAAGATACGGCAGGGCGGGGCGCAGTTCAGCGATGGTGCGCATTACTTCTATAACGATTACGACAACTTCAATTCGAAGGGGCTGATGGCGTTTTCACGGCAGCTGGGGAACACGTTCAGCCTGGTGGTGGTGAATTTTACGGAGCAGGAGCAGACTGCGAGTTTTGCGTTTCCGGTGGGTGGGGATTATGTGGAGCAGATTGAGGGGACGCAGAATTTGAATGGCGTGGTGGCGGGGGCTACGGTGGGAATTAGTGTGCCTGGTAATTATGGGTGTGTTTGGACGGTGGGCTGATTGTTGGCTTGACACCGGAACGAAGCGCAGCGATAATCGTTTATCGATATATCGTTCTTCGTTATGCCAAAACGGAAGCTTGATCCATTACCCTCGGCAGCCTTTAACATCCTTCTGGCGTTAGCAGGTGAGGACCTCCATGGTTACGCCATTATGCGGCAGGTTGAGGAGCATACGTGTGGACGTGTGCGATTGGGGCCGGGAACATTGTATGGGTCGCTTCAAACATTGCTTGAAGCGGAACTTATTAAGGAGCTCGATGCTGGTTCCGACCCAGAGGACAGTTCGGAGCGGCGTCGTTATTACCGGTTGACGCGTGCAGGTCTCAAGGTGGTTCGGTCGGAGGTTGAAGGGATCGCTCAGATTCTTCGCGTTGCGCGGGCGAAACGCCTGTTGCGAGGGGCGGATGTCTGAGAAGCTGTATGCCATTCTGATCAGGCTCTATCCGGAGCATTTTCGCCGGACATACGGCGAGGAAGCGCTGCGACTGGTTCGCGATCGCGCGCGTGATGAAAAAGGACTTCTGGCCGCTGCGCGTCTTTGGCTGGATCTGCTGGTGGATCTCGCAGTATCGCTGCCGCGCGAATACAGCATCGCGCCAACAACACCAATCCCAGCGGCACAGGGCGTAAGCGGCGAACCTTCGTTTCAGCTTCTGGATGAACGGTCGCCGAACGCTGCTCTGCTGTTTGTCGCTGGCATGTTTTCGGCTCTGTTGTTTTTGGCATGCGTGACGGCGGTTGCGCACAGCCCGATATTCCCGACATTGTTTCGGGATTCGCATTCGCTGCAATGGCTTGTACAGAGTAATCTGGCGCTGGCTCGTTCTCCTGTTGCCGCCCCTGTTGGCGAGTACAGTTTTTGCATGATCGCAGTTCGGGACATTCCGAGTGATTCAGCGCAACCACTGTTTACGTTTAATTTCGCTCCTCCGGGTGCGTCCGGGGTGGCGCTGATCGATGGCAAGACCGTGCAGACATTCGGGAATGACGAGCATCTTTCGATTCGCGCGGATGTGTTTGCCGGAGATCACCCTTTTGCGTTGCGTCTGGACAGACCTGCCGAGAACACTTCGCTATCGACTAACGACGATTTCAAATACTGTTCGCCAAAATAAGGAGGCTGCATCATGACAGACGGTTGCTTTCGCAGGGTTGGGTGGCTGGCGCCTCTGGCTATCCTTTTGTTCACGGGGACGGTTGGAGCAGCTCAGGTCTCCGGTGAAAAACATCTGGCGTTTGAGGTTATTTCGATCAGGCGACATTCTGCTGCGAGTGGCCCGATGCAGCGTCCGACGACGACGCCGAACGGGTTTCGATCGATTGGCCTGAACCTGTTCGCTATTTTTCAGATGGCGTATGTGCCTCCAAACGAGAGCGGGGTGTTGCGCGGAGACCTCATTGCGGGAGCTCCGGACTGGCTTTCTGAGGAGTCGTATGACATTGTGGCAAAGGTTGACGAGGCAGACCTCGCCAACTGGCAAAAGCCGGAGATGACGCAGACGATGCTGCACGCCATGCTTCAGACGATGCTCGCCGAACGATTCAAAGTATTGGTGCATCATGAGAGCAGAGAGGCGCCGGTCTATAACCTGGTGGTGGCGAAGGGTGGACCGAAGTTCAAACAGGCGGAGAATCTGGATACCGCCGGCACGGGGATGATCGGGACCAACGTCAGGGTTACGCCTGGCCCGAGTGGGATACGGTATAACGGCATCTCGATGGCGATTCTGACGCAGACACTTCTGCCAGGTATGGCGGGCAGACCGGTGGTCGACAAGACGGGCCTGCCCGGGTTCTACGACCTCACGCTCCCCGATCTTAAGCGCCTATCGATGATTCCGTCGCTTCCTCCATCGGGCGACGACGAAACGATATTCACGGTGTTGCCGGAGGCGCTGGGGTTGCGGCTGGAATCGGCGAAGGGTCTGGTGGACACGTTGGTGATCGACCACGTGGAGCGGCCGTCTGAGAATTGATTTGCCGTCCTGGCTTATGATTTCACTTGCAATTTCACCTTTTGTTCGCCTAAGATAAGGTCAAATGGCCTTAACCCGCAGACAGAAGGACGTGCTGGACTTCATTGCCGGCTATCAGGTGGAGAATGGCTACAATCCGAGCTATGAAGAGATAGCGCGGGGGCTGAAGCTGTCTTCGATTGCCACGGTTCACAAGCATATTTCGGCGCTGGCGAAGAAGAACTATTTGTCTCGCGGCGCGAATCAGAGCCGGTCGGTGGAAGTGGCGCCGCGGTACGTGCAGGAACAGAGCCGGAATAAGTTTGAGGCATCGCTTGAGGTGCCTATCCACGGGACTATTGCGGCGGGGCAGCCTGTGCAGGCGTTCGATACCAACGATTCACTGAGTTTTGCGGATTTCGTGGGGCGCAAGGAAACCTACGCGCTGCGAGTGCGCGGGAATTCCATGGTGGAAGATCATATCTGCGATGGCGATATGATCCTCGTGGAGAATACAAAAGACGCGAGCGACGGACAGATCGTGGTGGCGCTGGTGGGCGGCACTGAGACTACGCTGAAACGGATTTACCGCGAGCAGGGAAATATGATCCGACTGCAGCCGGCTAATGAGGCGATGAATCCGATTCGGGTTCCGGCTAGCCAGGTGGAGATACGGGGTCGTTTACTGGCTGTGCTTCGGAAGTATTAGTGCGGTAACGGCTCCCTTAGGGTCGCGGCTGTGTAGCTCTGTTAAGCGCCGAGGAATTCCTGCTCGGCGCGGAGCCAGTCCTGTTCCGGGCAGCCGGGCTGGAAGCCGCGGGCTTCCCAGTACCCGTAGGCGATTTGGGAGATCTGTTCGTGGGCGCTCACTTCGACGATGGCAACGGGTGCGCTTGCCGCTTTGCTGTGCTTGACGGTCTTGACGCGGGGGGTGGCGGCGCTGGGTTTTGTTGCGCGGACGGGGGCTGACGCTACTGTTTCTTTGGTGCTGATTTTCTTAGGCATAATGAGTGAAATTCCATTATAAACCAGGCATATTACATTTTCACGAAGAAACGTTTTATCGGTCCGATAAAACCAGCACTAAAGGGCGGTATAGTGAGAACGCCTGCGTACTTTCATTATCATCGCCGCTGCATTGTGCGCCCTTTGCGCGGGGCCACTGTCTGCGCGCGTGCTACAGGTGGATGTAACCGGAATTATCCATCCTGTGACCGTGGAAGTGATTTCATCGGCGCTCGACCAGGCGGAAGCGCAACACGCGGGCGCGGTGATTGTCCGGTTGAGTACGCCGGGCGGATTACTGGATCCGACGCGCGAGATTATGGAGCGAGTGTTGCGGTCGAAAGCTCCGGTCATTATGTGGGTGGGCCCGGCCGGGGCGCGCGCGGCATCCGCCGGCTTCTTTCTGCTGGAAGCGGGTGACGTAGCAGCGATGGCACCGGGCACCAATACCGGCGCATCGCATCCTGTTTCCGGGTCGGGTGAGGATCTTGAATCCGAGATGAACCGAAAGGTGGAAAACGACACGGCGGCTCTCTTGCGAACTGTCGCGGGCCATCGCGGCCGCAACGTGGATGCGGCGGAAAAGACGGTGCGTTCGAGCGTCTCTTATACCGACAAGGAAGCGTTGGATCAGCACGTGATCGACGTCATCGCGGCGGATCCGGCGGCGCTGCTGCATGCGCTCGACGGGCGGGAAATTACGCGCTTCGACGGGAGTAAACAGACGCTGCATTTTGCGAGCGCGGCTGACAGCGCGATTGACTACTTCGAGCCTACGCTGCGGCAGCGCCTTCTTTCCGCGATTGCCGATCCGAACATTGCGCTGCTGCTGCTGGTGCTGGGTGCTCTCGGCATTTATGCGGAGTTTTCATCGCCCGGAATGGTGCTGCCAGGCGTGCTGGGGGCGATTGCTTTTCTGTTGGGCCTGGCCGCACTGGCGATGTTTCCCATCGCATGGCTGGGGGCGGCGCTGATGATTCTGGGGCTGGCATTTTTCGTATTGGAAGCCAAGTTCGCGACGCATGGAATTCTGACAACGGGCGGCGCGGTTGCGCTGCTGCTGGGCGCGCTGATGCTGATCGACACGAACGAGCCGGCATTGCGAATCCGTTTCAGCATGGCGCTGGCGGTGACGATTCCGTTTGCGCTGATCACGAGTTTCCTGCTTTCGATCGCGGTGCGGGCGCGTCGTAACAAGGTGGTCACCGGGATGGGCGCGCTGACGGGAAGCTATGGGGTTGCAGCGGGTGAATTAAATCCTTCCGGAACGGTGATCATTCGGGGAGAATATTGGAATGCGGTGGCGACGAACCGCGTTGGCCCGGCCGAGCGCGTGCGGGTGACGGCGGCGGAAGGGTTGACGCTGAAAGTAGAACCTGCTTCTAAACCAGCTTCTAAACCAGCTTCTGTCGACGAAAGCGGCGATTAAAAAGGAGAACAAACTGTGCCTGTACTTGTGGTGATTCTGGTAGTCCTGATTTACCTGATGTCTTCGATCAAGATTCTGGCGGAGTACGAACGTGGCGTAATTTTCCGCCTGGGCCGTTTGCTGCCGCAGGCGAAAGGGCCTGGCGTGATTCTTGTTTTTGCGCCGGTGGACCGGATGGTGAGGGTATCGCTGCGCATCGATACCATCGAGGTGCCGCCGCAGGATGTGGTGACGCGCGATAACGTGACGGTCAAGGTGAACGCAGTGATTTATTTCCGCGTGGTGGAGCCGCGGCTGGCGGTGGTGGAAGTTTCGAATTTTCTCTATGCGACGTCGCAGCTGGCCCAAACGACGCTGCGCAGCGTGCTGGGTGAGGTGGATCTCGACGGGTTGCTGGGTAAGCGCGAAGAGGTAAATCTGCGGCTGCAATCGATTCTGGATCTGCACACGTCGCCGTGGGGTGTGAAGGTTTCGATGGTGGAAGTGAAGCAGGTGGACCTGGCGGAGCAGATGATTCGGGCGCTGGGCAAGCAGGCGGAGGCAGAGCGGGAACGGCGCGCCAAGATCATTCACGCGGAGGGCGAGTATTCGGCGTCGGAGAAGCTGGCAATGGCGGCGCAGGTGATTCAGCAGCAGCCCGCGGCCATTCAGTTACGCTATTTACAGACGCTGGTGGAGATTGGTGCGGAGAAGAATACGACCATTGTTTTCCCGCTGCCGGTGGATCTGCTGGTGTCGTTCAATAAACTGATGAATAGCATCAGTGATAAGAACATCAGCGAAAAGAACGCCAGCGACGGCAACGCCACTGAGGCACCGAAGGCCTGAATATGATTGACAACGATAACGACGGCGAACGCGAGCTGGTGCTGGGCAACAAGCAGTTGCTGGGCATATTTTTCGTGGCGACTTTGCTGTGTGGCGTGTTTTTCGCCATGGGTTATGTGGTGGGAGGTAACTCGGCGAAATCGAATGCGGGTACCGCCATCTCGGATCCGGGAACGCCGCCGGTTCAGGGTCAGCGGGATGAGCCGCAACCTTCACAGCTAACGACGTCTCCGCAGCCAACGGAAACGGCGGCGAATCCGGTGAGCGGCGATACGGGGACGCCGTTACCGGTTCCTGAGCCGACGATGAAGGATAATCCCGTGGCGGCAGGTTCGCAGCCTCCGCCGACTCCGGTTGCGGCGCCCACGCCGGTGCAGACGGCATCTGCGTCGAAGCTGGCACCCGCACCTGCTGCAACTGCTGGCGGCACGGTTTTTGTGTCGGTGCCGGAAAAGGGCGCGCGGTACTGGCAGGTCACTGCCACGCAGCGGCCGAATGCGGATGCGCTGGTGCAATCGCTGCGAGACAGACACTTGCCGGCGATTCTGGCGGAGAGCTCCCGGCCAAACCTTTATGAAGTGCTGGTAGGGCCGTACCGATCGGATCTTACGCTGGCGGATGCGAAGAAGAAGCTGACGGAGATCGGTGGTTTCGACGGTCTGATACCCAAGAAATTTTGACGCCTCTGGTCCAGATTGATCTGCGTCGGCCGCGGCTGCCTCAGTGGGCGCGGCGCAGTGCCACGCACTTCGAATCGCTCAACACGCTGAAGACAAGCCTGCGGACGCTGAACCTGCACACGGTCTGCGAATCGGCGCGATGCCCGAATATCCACGAATGCTTCCATAGGGGCGCGGCTACGTTCATGATTCTGGGAAACCGGTGCACGCGGGGGTGCGGGTTTTGTTCGGTGCCGAAGGGGAATCCGCGGCTTCACGACATGCGGCTGGATGCGGGCGAACCCGCGAACGTGGCGCGCATGGCGGCGGATATGAAGCTGCGGTACGTGGTGATTACCAGCGTGAATCGCGACGACCTGGAGGATGGCGG
>Ga0182030_10023844_pt1 | contig 11285 bp, 8 predicted proteins | sample 812S3MmetaG_FD_121299 | JGI IMG/M metagenome (GOLD analysis project Ga0182030, IMG submission 121299) | Permafrost microbial communities from Stordalen Mire, Sweden - 812S3M metaG (Illumina Assembly) | ecosystem: Environmental > Terrestrial > Soil > Wetlands > Permafrost | place: Sweden...
CACGGGGGCTCCCTGTACCGCCCAAGTCGCAGCCAGGTTCAGGTTCGCAACAGGTCAACGGATCTCAGCACCAAAAGGTGGCGCTGTTTTGCGAAAAGCAGCGCCACCGATTTCAAGTCCCAATGCCCCCCGCGTTCCTGAACATGGATTTCTGCAATTCACTCTGAGCAATGATAGCCTTCCGACGCCGACGTGCCATTTATCAGTGCTGCCGCCCGAGCTTGTTGGACCGCGCGGACGCTTTCTTAGCCCGCAAGCGTCCCCACGGGTCTGGAAGGAAGGAGCTTCAGCACCGCCCTTCCGGCAGCCCCATCCAAGGATGGCGAGAAATGCGGGTTTACGGCAAAACTGTGCACATAAGAATCTTTGAGGAATTTTTTCATCAAGATTGTTCCCGAGAGCCCCCCTCACCCCCACGACCGGCAAAACGTGGGTGAGGGGATCGAATTGGGAAAGGTCAGCTTAAGTGAACAGCATCGTTCTTGGCCCGGATTCCTCACCACGGGTCTCGAAGGGCGGGGTTAAACAGGCTGCGGAAAAACTCGCTGGCACTTTCATTCTGAGGGCCACAGGCGACGGAAAATCTCGCACTGCTTTGAAAACAGTCAGAGCGAGATCCTTCGCTGCGCTCAGGATGACAGTCCGCAAGGTTTTTTTCGCAGCCTGTAAAGCCTCGCCAGCCCCGTCCAAGGGTAGTGAGAAATACGGGCTGATGGTCTTGACCCGTCTCGGGAAGGCATTTTCATGATCGTACGTACACCACTTCCGATTGTTGGACTGGATACCTTGCTGATATGTGTTGCGGCCATCGAAGGGCTGCTGATCGCGACGTGATAGGGAGAGGGTGACGGCATGCTGATTGACCTGAAAACGACCGCCGCCGGCGGCCTGAAGGCGGCATCCCGATTTCGCTGGAATGGGCCCCTTGGCGCGGCAACTTTGCTCATCCTTATGGTTGCCGGCGTGACGTTTCCGCAGGCCGACCCGGAGCGGACGGGGAAGATACTGGAAGCGGGCATTCTTCCTCCCGAAGTCGCAATCTATCAGTTGCGCGAGTATCTCATCAATCGTGTTGCCCCGCCGCCCGCCCCCACGGATTCCGCCGAATGGAGTGCGCAGTCAAAGCACCTGCGCGACCGCCTGCTGCGTGAGATAGCATTTCACGGCTGGCCCGCGGAGTGGGTCAATGCTCCTCCCAAGTTTGAGGAGGTGGGAGTTATTGAAACCGGCAAGGGCTACCGGATGCGCAAACTCCGCTATGAGGTTGTTCCTGGTTTTATGTCCACCGCTATTCTCTATGAGCCGGAGAAGCTCGTGGGGAGAGTCCCCGCCATCGTAAACGTCAACGGCCATGTGTTCGAGCCGGGTAAGGCAATTGAATACAAGCAGGAAAGGTGCATCAATTTCGCCAAGCGCGGGATTATGGCGTTGAACCTCGAATGGCTGGGAATGGGCGAGTTGGGCCAGCCGGAGAACGCGCATTGGTTTGCCCCCTTCCTTGACTTTGTGGGGACACATGAATTGGGGCTGTTTTATCTTGAAATGCGCCGCGGACTGGACTATCTCGATAACCACCCGAATGTCGATCGCGCCCGGCTGGGAATGACGGGCCTTTCCGGGGGCGGCTGGCAAACCATCATTCTAAGCGCTCTCGATGAGCGCGTATCGGTGTCCGTGCCGGTGGCCGGGTTTTCCTCGAATCGCACCCGGCTGGAGGTGAATCAGTTTGGCGACCTCGGTGACCCTGAGCAGTTTCCCACCGATATGTATGACGGCGTGGATCTCCCCCATCTCGTGGGGCTGCGAGCCCCGCGGCCGACGCTGCTGATCTACAACGCGGAAGATGACGCTTGCTTTCGGGCTTCACTGGTGAAGCCGCTCGTCTTTGATGCCCTCCGGCCCACCTTCAGGTTGTTTGGGAAGGAAGACGCTTTCGGCTGGCATGAAAACACAGATCCTTCAACGCACAACTATCAGCTCGATAATCGGCTCCAGGCCTATCGATTCTTTAGCAAATACTTCAATCTTCCCCTAATTGAGAGTGAGATCCCTTCTGCCGCCGAAATCAAGTCCGTCGACGAACTGCGAGTTGGCTTGCCGGAGAACAACCTGACCATTCTCGGCCTCGCCAGGAAGTTGGCAGCCGGGATCAGCCGCCCGCCGATTCCTGCTGATGACTCATCGCGCACAAGCTGGGCCATTTCGGAAAGGAAGAGCCTTCGGACGCTCGTTCGCTACAAGCCGGTCAGCGTGGCCAGCGCTTGGGCAGTCGGGATCACCAAAAATAAGGGTATAGAGTCCAAGTCTTACTTGTTCCATTTGAATAACGGCCTCAGCGCCACCGGTGTCTGGCTGAAGGCGATTGCAAGTCCGGACGATGCTCCGGTTACGATTGTGCTCAATGACCGAGGCAAAAAGGCATCCGGTGTAGAAGTTTCGGACCGCGTGAACCGCGGCGAGCAGGTGCTGGCTCTCGATTTGATGTTTACCGGTGAGGACTGGAAGCAGATCACGCAAGGGCCATTCTACGGTCCCATCGGCCCTTACCTCTACGCCCAGATCTTGCATGGGTTGGGTGATCGCCCCCTCGGCATGGAGGCAGCGCAGTTGATTGCCATCGCCCATTGGCTCCAGCAGCCGGGGCGCCCGCAGAGAATGCGCTTGGAAATCAGCGGAATGCGCAATCAGGTATCGGCGCTCGTTGCCTCCGCCCTGCAACCTGATCTGTTTTCTGTCCTCGTTGTTCACGAGGGGATCCTGAGTCTGGGATACATCCTGGAAGCGCCCGTAACCTTTCAGGAAGCGCCGGAGCTGTTCTGCCTCGACCTATACAAGCAGTTTGACTTGGACCGCCTTATGGTGCTGGCTGCACCGGCGAAAGTCACGGTTGAGAAATTTGTGGAGTCACCGAAGAAGTAATCATACCTTTGAGATCAGTTAATCGAAACAGCCGTCTTTGCGTAATTGGGGGTAGGTAAACATGGGCGGGCTCGCCAAGATAATCCAGCCATTGTCCTTTAGTTTTTCCCTGTTGATTCTCTGCCTCGGGTTTGGAGCTGCTCATGCGGCGGCCGGTTCCAGTCCTCAGACCGTCAACATTGTCGTTGCTGAAAAGGCCCCGCCTCAGGTGACGTATGGAGCGGGTGAGATCCGTCGTGTGCTGGAGCCGAAGGGGATTAGGGTGACCATGACGGCGCGCGGCTCAGGTAGCGACATCCAAGTGTATCTTGGAGTAAGGGGCAATTCGCACCTTACCGGATTCACGGGGAATCGTCAGTCTGTTCCTGACGGGCCGGAGTCTTATGCGATCTCCGTGGCTTCCTCGAAGACCATCGTTGTGGAAGGCAGTGACCCCACAGGTGCAATGTATGGCGCGCTCGACGTAGCCGAACAATTCGTGTGGGCCAAAGGCGATGACCTCGCCGCGCAGGTCAAGCCGGAACGCAAGTCGCCTTATTTGCAGCTTCGCGGCGTCAACATGTTTATCACGACGCAGGATATCGACGAGCCGGAGGGCGCGTTCTGGTCAGATGAGTACTGGACCGGCTATCTCGACATGATGGCTCACGATCGTTACAACCTGCTGGACATTCACGGGCCTTGTGACGCCGTAACCTTGACCTTCCCCAACGGGTTCTCCTATTTTGTCAGCCTCCCGGACTACCCCGAAGTCGGGGTGGGACCTGAGCGCGCGAAAAGGAATATGGACCGCCTCCAACAGGTCGTACGGATGGCGGCGGACCGCGGCATCAAAATCGCCTATATGAACTACGAGGCTCCTGCCCCGATTGGACCCTGGAAGACACGGCGTTGGATGATAGACGAACGATGGGTGCCGGTCCCACAGGACTTCCTGAATGGACCGCGCCTCGAGGATTACACGCGCAAGGCAGTGACCAGTTTTCTACAGCAGCTTCCCGATCTGTGGATGTTCGGTTTTCGCGTCGGCGAGTCGGGCCAACCGGAAGACTTCTACAAGAATACCTATCTTGCGGTTCTGGATAATTTTCCGAAAGAGTTGAATCTCTACGTGCGCACCTGGATTGCCTATCCCCACAAGGTGCGCGAGCTGGCCGCAAGCACGAAGCACCATCTTTATATCGAGCCCAAATACAATGGCGAACAACTGGGCTCGCCTTACCAGGCCGCGCTCGGCGGGCGCCAGTATCCGCCCAGCGGTTCTTACGAGGATTACACCAACTATCCGAGGGACTATTCCATCCTGTGGCAAATCCGTGCTCACGGAACGCACCGTGTGTTTTACTGGGGCTCACCGGATTTTGCCCGCCGCACGGTGAGGAGTTGCAAGTTCGGTGACGGTGTGGGGTTCTCCATGGAACCGATGGAGGCTTATTTGCCTGCTGCGGACTACCTTCACAATAATCCCAAGACCGATCATCATTTCTATAAGTGGATGTTCGAGCGGGAATGGGTCTGGCATCTGATTTGGGGGCGTGCAGCTTATGACCCCGATGTGCCAGACGAGGTTTTCGTGCATGAGTTTATCGACCACTTCGGGGCCCAGGCGGGACCGCTGGTCTTTAAGGCATTGACGGAAAGCAGCAGGATCGTGCCGTTTGTATATTCCTACCACAATGTGGGTTTGGACCACCAAGACTTCGCGCCTGAGTTCGAGACTGGCGACCACGCATTCGGCGCCCGGTCGCGCTTATGGCAAGGCACGCGACTCGCTCCTTACGGTGGCAATAATGATGACTTCCTGCGGGTAAACACGTTGGACCGGACGGCCATGGCCGATCCGGCGATTTACGTGGATGATCGCTTGCAGGGGTTGGCGAGTGGCAAGATGGGCCCCTTCGCTGCGGCCGATTACCTGGATTCGACAGCGATGCAGAGCGAAAAGGACCTTGAGGAGGCCGCGAGGCTCAATCCGAGTTCATCCAAGAACTTCGATTGTATGCGCATGGATATCCACGCTGTCGCCTGGCTTGGCCGCTACTACCGCGACCGCATCCTTTCGGCGACTCACCTGGAGTTCTACGAGCAGACTTTCCACCATCCCGAGCTCACCCAGGCTTATGAATACCTGCAACGGGCAGTGACGGATTGGGACCGTCTATCCGAGGTTACCGAGGCGCATTTCGGGTTCGTCCCCGAAGATATACGCATGGGAGTGAAAGATTTTCGCTGGCGGGATGAGGGAAGAAGCCTGGGTGTGGACCTGGATCAACTCGATCAGCTTGAGGAGGTCTTTCGCCATCTCCCTGCCGCGGACGAGCGCCGCACCATCATTGGGCATGTACCCCCAGCGAAGATCAAGCCGGGCCAGCCCCTGACGGTAACCGCTACCTACGCAACCGCGTCGGAGCATGCTGAAGCGTCGCTCTTTTTCCGGAACTCGCGGGAGAGTGGCTATACCAAAATTCCCTTGAAACTGGAAAACCGTTTCGAGCGGACCTTTACGGGAGAAATACCCGCTGACAGAGTTTTGCCCGGCTACCTTGAGTACTACTTCGAGGCTGACGTTGGGCCGTTCGGGTCCTACGGTGGCACCATTGAGCATCGGCGCCCTTATCACGTTCTGGTGAATGGCAACGATTCCCCGCCGGTCATCTCTCCCGTGGCGCCGGCGGGCGGCGGGCGCGCCAATTCGATCTTGCTGACGGTACAGGTGCAAGCGAAGGCCCAGCTCAGCTCGGTACGCGTATATTACAAGCGGACTCCGGCCTATTACGAATGGGTCAGGATGGAAATGGAACCTCGCGGCGGTGCGAGCTACAGCGCCAATGTTCCCCTCACCTCCGAAGGTGTCCTCTACTATTTTGAGGCCATTGATGAAGACGGGAACGCGGCGAACTACCCGAATTTTTTGGAACGTACACCTTATCTCGTGGTCAATGCCTGGGACCCCGCGGAAAGCGCTGCAGGGTTGAAGGACCCAGGTCGGCAAACCACCACGAGGCAGGGCCAATAGGCAGTTGTACAAATTCAGGTTATTTTGTGCGTCGGGCCGTGGATCTCGTCGCAAGAGACATAACCCAGTCCGGCGGCGGTTTTCACAGCAGGAAGAATTTCCAGCAGGAGAGGATACTCGATTTATGTTCTGCATCCCTTTTTCCGAAGGCGAAAAGCTGCGCTGCGCGGGTAACGAATACCTTATGCTATTGCCCCGCGATGTAACCGGTAGTTGCGAGGTGGTTCTCGAAAATGTCGCGGTGGGCGAAAGCACGCCCCCGAACGCGCATCCAACGTTCCAGCAGATTTACGTCGTGCTCTCCGGAGAAGGGGAGCTCACCATCGGGGATGAAACGCGAAGGGTTTCCGCGCCTGCCGTGGCCTTCATTCCCATAAACACCCTCCACCGGGTGATGAACACGGGCAAATCGGAATTACGGTATCTGTATGTCACGGTATGGCCGGAAGGTATTCCCCGGGGGGAGAAGGAGGGCGGGTGGAGAAGGGTCTATGCGGACATGATCCAGGAATACGCCGACCGAGGCTATCCTCCCGAACGCGCGCGGGGGTGAAGACTGCGGCAAGACTGACGCTGGGTCAGCGACCTTGCCAGACTGTCGTTGTTGGCGCGGATTTCTTATCACCGGTCTGGAAGGGCGGGGGCTTACTGGCTGCGAGAAAACACCCCTGGGCTGTCATCCTGAGCGGAGCGAAGGATCTCGCTCTGAATATTTTCAAGGCAATGCCAGATTCTTCGTCGCCTACGGCTCCTCAGAATGACAGTGCCGACCAGTTTTTCCGCAGCCTGTTTAGCGCCGCTGTTACCATGCTCTCCTGATAGATCTTATGCCCCGCGCTCCGATGTTAAAGGCGGATCGTCGGCCACACGGTTCGGTAAGCCACGCGTGGCCACGCTTTGAACTCAGTGGAGGTAGATGAACCCATGAAAATCGAAGACGTAAGGACCACCTGGCTATCGATCCCTCTAAAGCCCCCGCTGGCGGACTCAACGCACCGCCTCGACAGGATCGAGTGGATCCTCGTCGAAGTGCTGACAGACCAGGGTCTCGCCGGCCACTCCTGCATGTTGACGTTTGATTACGGCCCTGAACTGCTGAAGGGAATCGTCGATCACGAACTCCGGGCCGTCGCCATGGGCATGGACGCGCAGCTCATCGGAGCGGTCTGGGAGGCGTGCTGGAATCAGGTCGAGTACATCGGGCAGACCGGAGTCGCGGCCTGGGGCATCGCCGCCATTGATATTGCGCTTTGGGATATCCTGGGGAAAAGTCAGTGCTGCCCCGTCTACAAGCTCCTTGGCGCTTGCCGCGACTCCGTCCCCATCTATGGAAGCGGCGGCTGGCTATCCTACTCAACGGATCAACTCCTCGAGGAAGTGACCTCCTATGTGAAGCGGGGATTCAAGGCCGTCAAGATGAAGGTGGGGGGCAAGGATAAGGCGAGGGACATCGAGCGGGTCAAAGCCGTCCGGGAAGCCATTGGAACGGATGTCTTGTTGATGGTCGATGCCAATCAATCCTGGTCTCCCCATGAAGCGATCGAATTCAGTCGCAAGATTCGTGACTTTGACATCTTCTGGTTGGAGGAGCCGATTTCGAAGGACGATATTGATGGATATGCGCGCGTTGCTTCCAGCATTGATATGCCCATTGCCACCGGGGAACGTGAGTACTCGATGCGCGCGTTTCGAGAACTCCTTCAGCGTGGCGCTATCTCCATCGTCCAACCCGATGCCTTGCGGTTTGGAGGCATTTCGGGTTGCGTCAAGCTCGCCCACCTCGCGGAAGCCTATAACGCCCAGGTGGCGCCCCATTTCTATAAGGAGATTGATTTCCACTTGGTAGCCTCCGCTCGTAACGGAACGTTCATCGAGTATTTTCCCTGGCTCGATGACCTGCTGGTAAACCCCCTGAGAATCTCCTCCGGCATGGCAAAGGCGCCCTCCAATCCTGGTCTGGGCCTTGAGTTCAAGCCGGAAGCGATCCGCGAATACCAGGTCAAGTAAGCCTCGTCTCGTCTTCTGCCACGAGGCGAGCTACGACCCTTGGATGGAACTGCCCACCGCGGTAGACCTTTGCAATCAGTTTTTGCGGGGAATAACGGATGGGCGGAGATCTTCAATCAACACGGCCGTAAGGAACGAAACAGCTTCGTCGACATTGTTCAAAGCGGACCCCATCGCGCGTGGGTGCGGTGGAATTATCTCTACGTGAATAAGGATGATTATTCCCACCCCGCTTTGCGTGGCACGGAGGATTACATTGCAGAGCCATCAGTGATGACACGATCCTGCGTCGGCTGAAGCACTTGCCGCGGGAACCGGTCAGCTCGGAGGTGCGAGTGACGGGGGTCGATGAGTGGGCCTGGCGCAAAGGACAAATCTTCGGAACGATGCGGGGGGGATTTAGAACGTGGCCGTGTGGTCGATGTGTTGGCGGAGAGCTCGGCGGACGCACCGGCGGCTTGGTTGACAGCGCACCCGGGGGTCACGACCATAAGCCGGGACCGGCACGGCCGTTATGCCGAAGGGGCCCGCCGGGCAGTCCCCGACGCCGCCCAGGTCGCCGATCGTTTTCACTTGGTTCGGAATCTGCGACAAGCGGTGGAAAGAGAGCTTGCCCTTCATCGGCGGGGGCCTGAGAGTTTCCTTGCCCAGCCGGACCATGCCCTCGGCGCAGCCGGAGGGAGAGAAGAACACGAAGCAGATCCGGGTTTGCTCCCCGGTCGTCGCGCACCGCCAAGAAGGAGTCGAACAGTGGCGCCAAGAGAAGCTCAAGCTGTTTCAAACGATCCAGCAAATGAAGGCGGCGGGGATGAAAGTGAGTGAGATCGCTGGGCACTTGGGGATCGATCGAAGGCGGATTGATAAATGGGTCCGGCTGGAGGAGTTCAGCAGCAGGACCGATCCCTGGAGCATTTCAATCGGGCTTTGGAACTAGACCCGCGGATGGTACCGGCTCACCTCGCCCGAGGCATTCTGCTTCGCCAGGAAGGCAAGATTTCACCCGCGCTGACTGATCTGAAGTTTGCCCTGAACCGACAGCCAGATCAATTCCGCGCTTGGGGCGAATTTGGCGAAGCCGCGCTCGCAGCAGGCCGAAGCTCCGAGGCCTTGCGGGCTTTTCAGAAAGCAGCGGCTCTTGCGCCACAGAACGCCGGGGTCCTTTGGCATTACGGCCATGCCTTGATGCGGGCGGGGCAAAAGGCGGCAGCAGGAGAGGTCTTGGCCAAAGAGAAGAGCCTGGGGAAAACGGAGGGAAGCCCTTCACACGCTTCCTTGGACATCCTCCGCTTAAATTCTCCCCGGCATACCCCGGTCAGCCTGACTGCGTTGCGGCACCTTGCAGCCGCCAATCCTGCCGACTGGCGCTTGAAATTCCGTTGGGGGGGAGGAGTTGCTGACGGAGGGAAAAGTGCCGGAAGCTCTGGAGGTTTTCGAGCAGATCAAGGGTTCCGCGCCCAACGGGATAGTTTTCGCCGAGTGCGGCAGAACGTTGCTTCACGCCGGGCAGTAGCATGCCGCACGGGAGTTCCTCGAAGAGGCGACCGAAGCTGAGCCCGTTAATACCCTCCCTCGCATAGACCTCATGGCAAGCGATAGGTGCTTCCATCAACGCACATTTCAGACACTACCAAAAATTGGGTTTTACCGGCGAAAGTGGAAGCGGTCGACTGTAATGACCAATGAGGATCGGCTTGCACATCATCTCACATCGGCATTCGACGCTCGATCCCGGGGTAGCTTGACTAGGGACGATCTGCAAGCCGTGCTTGATCTGAAGGGTCAGACGCTTTCGTTCAGTGTCGTGGATCACCTCCGATGGGACCTGACGCAGCTATTCGATATGGCAGTGGCAGAGGGGCATTGGCAAAGGAACCCGGCGTCGTTGTTATTCACGCCCAGAGAATGCAAGCGGGCTGTGGTACGGGTTATGACGGTAGAGGACGTGCGGCGGATGTTTCGTGTTTTGGAAGTGCGGGAGCGGCTAGTTGCGAAACTCGCGTTGCTCTCCGGGATGAGACCCGGTGAGCTTTTCGGCCTGAAGTGGTCGAGGCTTGTAGCCGATTACGCGGACATCCGGCAACGTATTTATCGGGGGGATGTGGACTCACCCAAATCGGTCCGGTGGGTGCGATTTGCGGCCCTGTCAGACGGGTTGCTCATGTCCATTGACCAATGGCGGGCAATTTCGCTCGACAGTAGTGCCGATGCGTGGGTCTTCCCCTCCGAAAGGTTTACGACGCCTTTGGCAAAAGATAATTGCTGGAGGCGGAGTTTCCTGCCCAAGCTCAAACCGCTCGGATTGGCTTGGGCGAACTTTCGAGTTATGCGCCGCACCCATAGCTCGCTGTAAAAAGAGTTGGAGGTTGACCCGCAGGTGCGGGCTGAGCAGATGGGGCACACCATTGATGTGAACGAGAACGTATACACGATCACATCACTCAGTCGCCGTAGGGATGCGGTAAACACGCTGGAAAAGGCAATTAGTGCTTAACGGACTCCTAATGGACTCTAACCGGAAGGGGTTCTCGTAACTGATGGAAAAGATGGAGCGGGAGATGGGACTCGAACCCACGACGTCCAGCTTGGGAAGCTGGCATTCTACCACTGAATTACTCCCGCTCGTGATTACAGATAATTATAACAAAAACAAAGACTTGATTGAAAACAAAAATAATTTCGATGCTCTTATACACATTCTACTGCTGAGTTTTCTTCCTGCTTTCATCGTTATTTGTTATTGAATGAATTTAGGCAACTTTGCCGCAGAACTATCTATCTATAAAATCTAAGTTGGTCCCCGCTCTCCGTAATGTCTGCACGAAAAATAGACAGTAGATTTGACAGTTTGTCAGCGTCAAGATGCACTTCATTTGGCCGAATCAGGACACCCCACATGGTCCCTGTTCAAGTAACCGCGACTGCCCATCTCCGGCTGGTCGAGGAGGAAGTATTTCGCTCTTCTCAGTGCAACTTGCGGCCTGCAGATTTCCGGCGTTGAAGGGCGTTCCTAATCCGCCGTTAGAGCTGAATTCGCCTCCGAGCGCTTACAGCGGTCGGGAGCAGCTTTCCGTATCCGACACCATGCTCAAAAGTGGTGGTTCAGCGGATTCGCCTTTATTCGTGGAGGCTAAACATCAGGATGGTACCTCGTCGGTCGATGAAAGGCTTTGGCGCTTGGCGGTGGCTGTGCACAACTGCGCCATTGATGGCCTTTCGAGGGGTGTACTTCGCCAAAACGCGATAATGATACATTCCCTGCAAAAAGAGCAGCCCAAAGACCGCAGTCTCGGCCCGTCGCTCCGGGCCTCGGTCTCTGGTTCGCGATGTCCTCACGCTGGTCACG
>Ga0182030_10023845_pt1 | contig 11284 bp, 6 predicted proteins | sample 812S3MmetaG_FD_121299 | JGI IMG/M metagenome (GOLD analysis project Ga0182030, IMG submission 121299) | Permafrost microbial communities from Stordalen Mire, Sweden - 812S3M metaG (Illumina Assembly) | ecosystem: Environmental > Terrestrial > Soil > Wetlands > Permafrost | place: Sweden...
GGGGCCACCGTGATGGAATCGCCGGTGTGCACGCCCATGGGGTCGAAATTCTCGATGGAGCAGACGATGATGCAGTTGTCGGCCAGGTCGCGCATCACCTCCAGCTCGAATTCCTTCCAGCCGAGCGCGCTTTCCTCCATGAGGACTTCGTGCACCGGCGAAAGCGCCAGGCCGCGCTCCAGAATCTCCGCCAGTTCCTCCTGGTGGTAGGCGATGCCGCCGCCGGTGCCGCCCAGGGTGAAACTGGGGCGCAGGATGCACGGGTAGCCCATGCGGGCGGCGAACTCCTGCCCGCCCTTGATGGTAGTGATGAGCTGCGATTGCGGCGTCTCCAGGCCGATCCGGCGCATGGCGTCTTTGAAGAGCAGACGGTCTTCGGCCTTTTTGATGGCGTCGATCTTGGCGCCGATCAACTCCACGCCGTATTTTTCGAGCACCCCCGCTTCCGCCAGTTCCACCGACAGATTCAGCGCCGTTTGGCCGCCCACCGTGGAAAGCAGCGCGTCGGGCCGTTCGCGGCGGATGATCTCTTCGAGATACGGCCTGGTAAGCGGCTCGACATAAGTCTTATCGGCAAGATCGGGGTCGGTCATGATGGTCGCCGGGTTGGAATTGACCAGAATGACCTGGTAGCCGTCGGCGCGCAGGGCCTTGGCGGCCTGTGTGCCGGAGTAGTCGAACTCGCAGGCCTGGCCGATGACGATGGGGCCGGAGCCGATGATCAGGATGCGGTGCAGGTCGTTGCGCCGGGGCATTAGGCGTGGCCCTCCACCGCACTGCTCTTGAACTGGCTCATGAGCTTCACGAAATCCTCGAACAAATAGTGCGAATCGTGCGGACCGGGCGCGGCTTCGGGGTGATACTGCACGCAGAAGACGGGGTGGTTACGCAGGCGGAAGCCTTCCAGCGTCTGGTCGTTGAGGTTCACGTGGGTGATTTCCACAGCGTTGAGATTGAGGGAATCGGGGTCCACCGCGAAGCCGTGATTGTGGGAAGTGATCTCCACTTTGCGATTCAGCTCGTTGCGCACGGGGTGGTTCGCGCCGCGATGTCCGAACTTCAACTTATAGGTGCGGCCACCCACTGCAAGTCCTAGCAACTGATGGCCTAAGCAGATTCCGAAGATGGGCTTCCGGCCGATCAGTTGGCGGATGTTGGCCACCTGCGCCTGGAGCGGTTCCGGGTCGCCCGGCCCGTTGGAGAGGAAAACGCCGTCGGGATGGAGCGCCAGCACGTCTTCCGCCGAGGTTAGGGAAGGGACCACGCTAACGCGGCATCCTACTTGTACTAAGCGACGCAGAATGTTGTGCTTAATGCCATAATCGTAAGCTACTACATGATATCGGGGCGTGGCCGCCTTCCCCACCAGGTCCGAGGGCGAACAGGGGTCGACCGGCTGCGTCCATTCATAAGGTGCGGGCGTGGAAACGCGCGTGGCCAAGTCCAAGCCTGCCATGGTGGGGATGGACCGCGCCTTGTTGATGAGCTTATCGGCGTCCTTTTCGACGGAAGAAAGCACGCCGCGCATCACCCCGCGGGTGCGCAGATGGCGGACCAGGGCGCGCGTGTCGAGGTCGTCCACCACCGGGATGCCGGCATTGCCGAGGAACGCGTTGGCTTCGGTATCGGAGCGCCAGTTGCTCGCGATGGCCGAAAACTCGCGCACCACCAGGCCTTCGATATAGGGGCGGGCGGACTCGTTATCGAGGGCGCTGGTTCCGTAATTGCCGATTTGGGGATTGGTGAGGATAACGATTTGCCCGGAATAGGAAGGGTCGGTGAAAACTTCCTGATATCCGGTGAGGGCGGTATTGAAAACCACCTCTCCGGACCGCTCGGCGGGCGCACCAAAGCCGCGGCCCTCGAAGACGCTTCCGTCTTCCAGGGCGAGGATTGCAGAGTTCAAGTTAGGCTGTTCCTCCCAGGGAGTGGATAAGTTTGATTGTAGCAGGTGGAAGTTGGCCGGCGGGACGCGCTGCCGGGGCCATTCGCGCGGCTGCGGTGGGTTCATTCGGTTTTTTGTGCGGCGCCGGGCAGTGAATCGGCCGCGATGGGTTCGTTCGGATTTTCTGGGCGGCGCCGGGCGGTGAATCGGCCGCGATGGGTTCGTTCGGCTTTTTGTGCGGCGCCGGGCGGTGAATCGGCCGCGGTGGGTTCGTTCGGTCTTTCTGGGCTTGCCGGGGCGGGAGGCTGGGATAGGCGTCGCGGTTCGGGGTGAGTGTGGGTTCCAGTGGCGAATTGTGGGAATTGCGAGCCATGGCGATGGGAGCGACAGGATTCGTTGCGCTTCCAGCGTTAGCATGGTGGCGGGACGGACTCAAAGCAGGTTCGCGACCGGGCGTTGCGAGGAAAGGCGTTATGAGCGTTGGACCGCGCAAAACTTTTTGTGAACGATCGAATGGACCGCGATCCTGTCGCGGCGGGTTGCGTGTCGCGGATGGCGCCGGGCGGTTTGGGGTATGGATCAGGATTGTGACGGGCCAACAGGGCCTGGCTGGTTTGCGCCGAGCCCCAGATGACGCTAAGCGCGGACCGAATTTTGAGCTATCGGAACTGCGGGTGATCGCTAAACACCCGCAGGCTAGAGCCAGGCTAGAGCCCGGGATTTCCGAGTTTCCTCTTGACACACACAGACTGTAGTAGTGGAAAACAATATTACTGTATGCGAGTACCTGGCTTTTCGAGGCTTGAGTTGCAGATCATGGAGGCGTTCTGGCAGCGTGGTAACATCTCTATCCGCGAAGTGCAGGAGGCTCTACCTGCGCCGCGGGCCGCCTATACTTCGGTTCAGACTACGATCTACCGCCTTGAGGCCAAGGATGCCGTGCGGCGGGTGCGCAAGATCGGAAACGCCCACATCTTTGAGGCCAAGGTCAATCGGAACACTGCCCACCGGCGGCTGCTGGATCACGTCCTGGGACTCTTCGGAGGTCGAATCCAGCCGTTGATGGCGCACTGGGCCGAATCGGGCAACATCACGGAGCAGGATGTGGAAGATGCCGAGCGACTACTGCGGCAGCTCGCCGCGTCCAAGGCAGTCAAAGCTGACCGGAAGGAGAAGAACCCGTGATTTCTTTCGCTCTCAACCACATCTGGCAATCGACCGTTTTTACCGCCGTCGTTGCTTTGCTGGTGTTGATTCTCCGTGGAGTGGCCGCCCACGAACTGATCCATGTACGACGGCGCGACAATCTATACGCGGCTGTGCACGCGACCGGGGCTCGGTTTATGGTAGCGGTTTCGCCACTGCTCGCTTCGTCTGTAGAGGCCATTGAAAAGCAGACTATAGCACCTGTTTATCATATAATCCTTAAGCAGGTACGAGGTCCGCCGTGGCAACGAGCGACGAGACAGCCGAGAGTCATTCCCGCCGGTTTCCCACCACGTCATGGACCATGGTATCCGCCGCGGGCCGCCACTCATGCGGTTCCGCGGACGCTCTGAGCGAGCTGTGCGCCACGTACTGGTTGCCGGTCTATGCGTTCATCCGGAAAAAGGGATACTCGCGGGAGGATTCCGAAGACCTGTGCCAGTCCTTCTTCACCCGGGTTCTCGATCATGGCACGCTGGGCGAAGCCCGGCGGGAACGCGGCAAGTTCCGCTCCTTCCTGCTGGCGTCGGCGACCCACTTTGTGGCCAATGAGTGGGACCGCTCGCGGGCTCAGAAGCGTGGCGGAGATGGCGCCACGCTTTCGTTCGATTTCGAGGCCGGCGAAGAGAGCTATCACCGCGAGCCGTACCACCAACTCACGCCGGAAGCGCTGTACGAGAGGCAGTGGGCGGCGGCCCTGCTCGACCGGGTGCTGGGGCGGCAGCGCGAAGAACACGCCCAGCGGGGACAGGCCGCGCAGTTCGACCTGCTGAAGGTGTTTCTGACCGGCGATCAGGACCGGGGCTCGACCCATGAGTTGACCGCGAAGCTGGATATGAGCGACGCCGCGATCCGCACGGCGGTGCATCGCTTGCGGCGGCGGTATGCGGAACTGCTGCGGGAGGAAATCGCAGCCACGGTAGCCGATCCGGAGGAAGTGGAGGGCGAGATCCGGTTTTTGCTCGCCGCCCTGGAACGGGTGTAACATTCGCCGCGGTTTGCTTTATCAACCGTGCAGAGGCTGAACGATGACCGCAACGGAACGGTGCCCGGAGTGCGGCGGCCCCTTGATGGCCGGCTCGCAAGCGGGGATGTGCGCGCGGTGCCTGCTGGCGGCCGCCCTGCGCCACCCCGTGACGGCTGCGCTGGCGGGTCTCCCCCAGCCCGGCGAGTGGATCGGCACTTACCGCCTGGTCCGTCTTCTCGGCGAGGGCGGAATGGGCATGGTATTTCTGGCCGAACAGGCACGGCCGATCGCCCGCCAGGTTGCCCTGAAGGTAATCAAGCTGGGAATGGATACCCACGCCGTATTGGCGCGGTTTCAGTCGGAGCAGCAGGCGATTGCATTGATGGACCACCCGAATATCGCGAGCGTGTACGAGGCGGGGGCTACCGCGGAAGGCCGGCCGTTCTTCGTGATGGAGTTTGTGCCGGGCCTTCCGATAACCGACTACTGCGACCAGCGCCGGCTCAACACCCGCCAACGGTTGGAACTCTTCCTGAAAGTAGCGAATGCAGTCCAGCACGCACATCAGAAGGGCATCATTCATCGCGACCTGAAGCCTTCCAATATTCTGGTGATGGACCTCGACGGCGAGCCCGTCCCCAAGATCATCGATTTCGGACTCGCGAGGGCTACGGATAAGAATACGGCGGAGCACACGCTCTTTACGGAAGTCGGCGTCTTGATCGGCACCCCCGAATATATGAGCCCGGAGCAGGCTTCTTTGGGAGAGCGGGACGTTGACACGCGCACCGACATCTATTCGCTCGGCGTGCTGCTTTATGAGTTGCTGGTGGGCGCGGTTCCGTTCGCCTCCCAGGCGCTGCGGGCGGCGGGGTATGACGAGATCCGCCGGATTCTCCGCGAGGACGATCCTCCCAGGCCGGTGACGCGCTTCGACTCGCTGGGGGATGGGACCACCAAAGTTGCGGCGTGCCGGGCTACGGATTCGCGAAGCCTGCGCCGGGAATTGCGCGGCGATCTCGAGTGGATCACGCTGAAGACGCTGGAGAAAGACCGTTCCCGCCGCTATGCCACCGTCGCGGACCTGGCTGAGGATATTCAGCGCCGGCTGGCGGGGGAGCCGGTGGCGGCGGCGCCTCCAGACCCGATCTACCGGCTGCGCAAATTCGCCGGACGTCATGCGCTGCAACTGGCGGCGGCCTCCACGGTGTTCCTCGCGCTCCTCGCGGGCCTCGGGCTCAGCACGGCCTACTATCTGCGGTCGGAGTATGAGCGGGAGAGCGGTGAGCGGCAGCATTACACGGCGTATCTTGGCGCGGCGGAAGAACTCCTGCTCCAGAGACAATCGGCGCCGGCTCGGGAACTTTTACTGGCGTGCGCGCCGGCGATGCGGAATTGGGAATGGCGCCACCTGTGGTCGCAATCGGAGTCCGGGGGCGCCGGCCTACTGCGGCGGGTGGAGGAGCCAATCGACACCATGGCGGTCGCCGCGCGCGGAGGCGCGGTCGCGCTGGGTTTCGGCACCGGGATAGTAGAGGTGGTCAGGCCTGACGGCACGGTCGCTCAGCGCTGGCAAGCCCGCACGGGCGCCGTGCGCGGACTGGCATTCAGCCCGGACGGCACGCAGTTGGCGAGCGTCGGAGGCGACCCCGCAGTGCGGGTATGGGACGTTTCTGCCAGTCGTTCGATAACGGAATTGCAGGCGCCATTCCCAGTATCCTCGGTCGCCTATAGCCCCGGCGGCCGGCTAATCGCGGCAGGGTCGACGGATGGCGCCGCCATTGTCTGGGAAGCCGCCGCGAGATCGCGCCTGTTTACCGTGCGTACCGGTCAGCCAGTGGACGGAGTGGATTTTGTGCCGGACGGTCGCGCTCTAGTAACGACCGGCCGCGAGTTGGCGCAACTCTGGTTTATTCCCAGTGGAAAGCTACGCCGTTCGTACCGGGAGTCCGCACTGGTGGCGTTCAGCGGCGACGGGATGCTGGCGATGACCGCGGCTGCCGGCAGCACTGAGGCGAGCGTCTCCAACCGAGCGGGTCAGTTGCGGGGGGTATTGCACACCGCCTCTGCAATTGTGGCCGCCGCATTTCGCCCTCGCAGTAGCCGCGTGGTAATCGCCACCCGGGCAGGCAGCCTGGAGATCTGGAGCACCGCATATTACGAGCATCTGGTCACGCTTCACGCCGACCCCGGCATCCGCCAGTTGCGGTTTACCGGCGATGGCCGGCTCCTCGTCGGATTGTACGAGAAGGAAATCCGAACGTGGGACACAAAGGCCACCCACCCGCCGTCGGAGGCGCCTCCGGGAGCGGAGGAAGGATCGACATTGGCGCCATCCGTATGGAGCATATTCCGGAAGATGCTGGCCGGTGGAATCGCCGTCCTCCTGGCAGGCGGGGCGTTGTGCGCTGCCCTGTTCCGCCGCCGGGCATGGCAGGCGGCAATAGACAAACGGCTAAGGGGGATTCCAGTAACCGGCGCATCGCTTCGGGCGGCCCGCGCCGGCCGGTGGGTGGCGCGAATTATCGGCGCTCTTTTGGCTCTCTTCTTTGTGTTCATGGCGCTCGGCGAAGGCATGCCGCTGCCCTCCCACGACGACATACGCTATGCAATCACTTTTGCCGGATTCTGGCTAATGGGCGCCGGCCTGATACTCTCCTGGATCTGGGAAGCCTGGGGCGGATTGTGCGCACTCGCCCCTGGGCGCGCTGATAGGAACAGTGGTCGGGGTGGCGCTGCCTACCGGTGGATGGCGAGAGGTGTATCGCGCGCCATGAGGCCAGCAACGCGCGGAGTCCCGGCGCGAGACCAGAAGGCAGTGAGCAGAGTGAAATAGAGTCGGGCGCAGTATCCCTTATGTCGATCGGCTTTCGGCCAGTAAACGCGCACAGCGGCAGGAGTTGGCGGCCGAGCCGGGCACTGGCGGTCTCCGCTGCCGCCGTTGCCCTGCTGCTTGCGGCTGTCGTGGGTATCGGGTGGATCGCCTCGGAACGGGCGATCCACCCCGCCATTTGTCACTATGAAAAAGGTCTTGCGGACTTCCCGAACCTTCACCCGTACCAGGTCAGCTTCGAAAGCCGGACGCACACCAGGATCGCGTCGTGGTTTTTTCCAGGGACGCGGCGCGCGACGGTGCTGCTTTCGCATGGCTATGGCGACAACCAGATTCAGATGCTGCCTTATGCGGACTTCCTGCTCCGGCAGGGCTTCTCCGTCCTTACCTGCGATATGCGCAACCGGGGCCGCAGCAGCGGCGACGCTGTGACATTGGGGGCTCTCGAGGGGCCTGACATCGTATCGGCGGTGGACTATCTCATGACACGACCCGACGTCGATCCAAACCGGATCGCCGCCATGGGCCTTTCTCTCGGCGCCTCCGCCACCATTCTGGCGGCGGCAAGCGACTCCCGCATCAAGGCCGTTGTGGACGACAGCGGCTTCAGCGACGCGCCCGCCGCTATCCGCGGCAGCTTCGAGCACTTTATCGGGTTGCCGTCATTTCCTTTCGCGCCGCTGACGGTGTCGATTATGCGGCTGCGTACCGGAATCGATGTGAACCGGATACGCCCGGCCGACGTGATTGCGCGCATTAGCCCCCGGCCGCTGTTGATTGTCCACTGCATGGACGACAGAGTCGTGCCGCCCGACAATAGCGAGCGGAACTTCGCGGCGGCCAAAGAGCCGAAACAGTTCTGGCGCATTCCCTCCGGCGGTCACGTGAACGGGCTCAAGGCCGCCGGCCGGGAGTACGAATTGCGTGTGGGCCAGTTTTTCGCGGAGAGCCTTCGTTGATTCCTTCTTCGCCGTACGCCTTGTAACACTTCGCTCCCTTTTGTTGTTCAAAGCGCTTGAGGGAACTCCAACTCACGCCGGCGCGTGCGGCCAGACCTTCCTGCGTGAGGTTCATGGCAAGCCGCCGGGCCTTGAAACGGCCCGCCACTTCGCGTTGAACGTCCCGCGGCGTTTTCAGTTCAATAGACATCATATTGTCCAGTTTGTGCCCAAATTCCAATTATAGAGGCAATATATTGTCCATTTGCTGCGAAGGCAACGGTTCCGTCCGTGGGCTTGAGTCCGCCTTTTCGCCATTCCGGCGGTCCCGCGCCTCCGCCCCGCAGGGTCGGAGAAGTTTCCTCTTTGCCTCGGCGAAAGGCAACCTGTCTGGTTCGAGGGCTTGCACGGACAGCGCGCAGTTGTGGCAATCCTCCCAGGGGTCTCGACGGCCCGCGCAGCCGCGGCGGCAAGGCAACGTCCGCAAGACTGACGCTGACAAAAGGCATCGCCGAGATGACGGCTTCCATAGCGGACCACCGGCTCTTGCAATCGCTCGTCGTCCGCAAAGACCGGCCCACGGCAAATACGCCGATATCGCCAGACGGCGACGGCTCATCGCCAAGCGCACGTCGGCGGCTGTCAAGGCGTTCCTTGTCGTGGCGCAACGAGACCCCACGCCGCCGATGCGGCAGCACGGGTGTTCGCCGTTGCGATATGAGCCGGCAGCGCCGGCGGCTTCCCTTCGCGCTCCTCTCCCACTAGAATCGAAGTCTATGAGCCAGCGCATCTTCCTCAGCTCCACCTGCCTCGACCTGGTGGACCTGCGCAGCGGGCTGAAGGAGTCGCTGGAAGAGATGGGATACCAGGTCTGGGCGTCGGAGTTCCCGGACTTCCCGGTCGATTCCAGCCTGGGCGCCGCGGACAACTGCCTGCGCAACGTCGACCGCGCGGACCAGTACGTGCTGATCGTCAACAACCGCTATGGGGCGGAATACAATGGCACGGCGTATCCCAAACATCCGCTGGCGGAGCAGCCGAAGCGTGCGATCAGCGTCACCTGGTACGAATACCTGCGCGCGCTCGAAGGCGGGAAGCCCATCCGCATTCTGGTGCGCGAGAGCATTTGGGACCAGCGGGGCGTTTTCCAGACGGCGCGCAAGAGCGGAGTGGATCTGAAAGGCACCGGACTTGACCCCGAGCTGTTCGACTTCCTGGATTTCGTGTGCAGCCGGGAAAAGGCCAACTGGATTCATCATTTCCGCGACTTGCCGGAAGCCCGCGAGTTTCTGTGCGTGGACCTGCGGCACGAGGAAGCGCAGAACGCCCGGCAGTTCGAGCGCGAAGTGCGCGAGTTGCTGATTCTGGGAGGCTACCGCGGGCTGGACGCGGAACCCACCGGGGCGCGTTACTTCCTGGCGGAAACGGGCGAGGCCCAGGTGCCTATCCAATGGGCCGTGCGCTGCGGTTTCGAAGCGCAACGCCGCGCCACGCCGCTCGCCGGCTGGAGGGAGTTCTTCGCGGATTTCGAGGATGGCGGCTGGGACCGGGCGCTGGCGGTGACCAACGCCGCCTTCGATCCGGCGATCGCGGCGCACATCGCCAGCCGGCCCAGACTGGCGAGGAAGGTCAAGCTGGCGACTCCCGGCCAATTGCTCGGCGAACTGCTCGACCTGAAGGAGTACGTGCGCCGCGTGCGCGAGGATTACGAGGGCTACGGCTCCGGACGGCAACCGCTCTATTTGCCGCTGCGCACCGACCTGAAAAAATATTTCGTGCCGCTGGCCTGCAAGGGGGATTACACCGGCGATCTGTTTCCGGCCATCGACCGGTTCCTGGAAGACCCGGACGTCAATCACCTGACCATATTGGGCGACTTCGGGACGGGCAAATCCTGCTGCGCCATGGAGCTCACCGTGCGGCTCGCGGCGCGCGGCGGCGCGCGCACGCCGCTATTCTTCAGCCTGCGCGATTACCAGCACGTGGAGACCTTGCAATCCATCGTCACCAAGGGGATGACCGAGAAGTACGGCATCCTCAACTTCAACTATGCGGCGTTTGTGCGCTTGCTGGAGGAGGGACGGCTGCTGTTGATTTTCGACGCCTTCGACGAACTGGCCACGCTCTCGGAACGATGGGCCACGGTGGCCAGCCTGCGGCGGCTGAACGAGGCGGTTCGCGGACGCAGCAAGGTGATCCTCACCTGCCGCACGAACTACTTCACCACCGAGACGGCCGCGCGCGAAGGCATCGAAGGCAGCATGCCGCGCGGCGGCGAATTGTTCGCCGAACTGGAGGGGCGGCGCAATTACGCCATCGTGCACCTGGAGCCGTTCACGCCGGAACAGGTCCACGAGTTCGTGCGGCGTCGTTATCCCGACTCGAGCGATGCGGTGATGGCACAGATCGGGCGGCTGCCGGAAGCGAAGGACCTGACCAAGCGGCCGGTGTTGCTGGAGATGATTCTGAAGACCCTGCCGCGCCTGCTGAAGGAAGCGGGTCCGCTGAACCTGGCGACCCTTTACGAGACGTTCACGCGGCTCTGGCTCGGCGAAGATGTAGCCAAGGGCGGCGCGCTGCCGCCGGAGGATAAACTGCGCTTCTCGCAGGCCCTGGCCCTCAAGCTGAATCAGGACGAACTGCCGCGCATCCATTTCAGCGCGCTGGAAGAGTACGTCGGGGACTTTTTTCAGAAGCGGCTGCGTTCTCCGGCCGACCGCGACCGCTTCGACCGGGAGATCCGGGTCTGCGACTTTCTGAACCGGGATGCCGAGGGCTATTACCAGTTCGCCCACAAGTCGTTTATGGAATTCTTCGTGGCGCAGGAGGTGGCGGCGGCGATCGAGCGGGGAGAAGCGTCCCCGTGCAGGCTGAATGAGGCCATGGTGAGGTTTGTGCATTACCTGGTGGCGCCCAGGCACTGCTACGAGACGCGCTTGGAAGACGGCATGGTGTATGTTCCCGCCGGACCGTTTGTTTTCGGATCGGAGCAGAGGGCGAATCTGCGCGTGGCCAGTGTTGGCGAGGCTTTTTGGATCGACCGTTTCCCGGTCACCAACGCGGAGTTTTGCCGATTTCTGAATGAATGCGGAAATCGGGAGGAAGAGGGCGCGGAATGGATCGATCTGAAGGGCGCTTATGAGAAAGAGATGTGCCGCATCTCGGAACGAGAGGGCCGGTTTGCGGTGGATTCGGGCTACGAGAATCATCCGGTGATTTATGTGAGTTGGTACGGCGCAAGAGCTTACGCGAAATGGGCCGGCAAACGGCTGCCCACGGAGCAGGAGTGGGAGAAGGCCGCACGCGGAATCGACGGGCGCAGGTTCCCGTGGGGCGAGGAGTTCGACCCGGCGCGGTGCAACACGCGGGAAAGCCGAATCGGGGGCACTACCGAGGTGGGCAAGTACCGAGAGCCGGGGCGGTCGCCCTATGGCGCGGAGGATATGGCCGGCAAC
>Ga0182030_10023848_pt1 | contig 11284 bp, 10 predicted proteins | sample 812S3MmetaG_FD_121299 | JGI IMG/M metagenome (GOLD analysis project Ga0182030, IMG submission 121299) | Permafrost microbial communities from Stordalen Mire, Sweden - 812S3M metaG (Illumina Assembly) | ecosystem: Environmental > Terrestrial > Soil > Wetlands > Permafrost | place: Sweden...
AAAGAACTGGTTTCTCGCGTAGGACTCAAGGGTGAATAATTAAAAAGCTGTCCGAAATGTGTCCGAACAGCTTTTAATTAATTGAAAATCAAGTTAAATAGTCGGGAAGACAGGATTCGAACCTGCGACCCCTACGTCCCGAACGTAGTGCGCTACCGGGCTGCGCTACTTCCCGAATATCCCCAAAGGGACAGCAAAAATAGCATCCTTCGTTAACCTGGCAAAATTGATTTACGGGGTTTTTTGAATCAACTGAAAAGCCTGCCCCAGATGGTCGGTCAGATCAGTAGGCAGCATACTCTCCTGCGACCAGGAGCGGGCAGCAAGGTCACCGGCCAGCCCATGCAGGTAGACGCCCAGCAGAGCGGCTTCCCCGGGAGAATAAGACTGCGACAACAAGGCCGTCAAAATGCCGGTTAGCACATCCCCGCTGCCACCCTTGGCCATACCGGCATTGCCTGTAGAATTGAAATAGCTTTTACCCCCGGGCATGGCCACAAAAGTATAGTGGCCCTTGAGGATGATCACACATTGATGCACTCTTGCTTGCTCCCGGGCCTTTTCCATGCGGGCAAAGTCATCCGGCGAAGGGCCGAAAAGGCGTTCGAATTCCTTCGGATGGGGAGTAAGGATGGAGTAGGGGGGAAGAAGGGAGAAAATATCGGGATGGACCGAAAGGATATTCAGGGCATCAGCATCCACTACCATTGGCCGCTTATACCGACTGAGGATATCACGCAGGAAAGTGACAGTGCGGTCTTCCTGGCCGATCCCCGGTCCGATGCCAATCACGGAATAAGTGCTCAGATCACCGGGAAAGGCAGTATGGATCTTCTCATCGGTATCGGTCATGATCATGGCTTCCGGAACGGTGGACTGGAGAATGGGATAGCCGCAAACCGGCACCTGACAGGTCAGAAGGCCCACTCCGCTGCGTAAACAGGCCCTGGCCCCCAGTACGGCGGCGCCTATCTTGCCGTAACTCCCCGCCATCAACAAGGCATGGCCGAAATTTCCTTTATTGGCAAAGCTTTTCCGGGGCTTGAATATTGCTGCAATAATGGCTTCATCCAACAATTCCGATTCGCCCGTCACCTGTGAAAGGTAATCGGGATGCAGGCCGATATCCAGGATATGGACCTCGCCGACGGCAACGTCATTTTCGGGCATCAGGAAAGCCGGTTTGTAGCACTGAAAGCTAAGGGTATGAGCGGCATGGATGACGATATTATCCTTGGAACTGCTGTTGACGAACAACCCGCTGGGAATATCGATGGCAACGATTTCGTTGCCGGATTGGTTGAGATGCTTTACCAGTTGTGCTGTTATCCCATCCAATTTCCTGTTCAGCCCTGACCCCAGCAAGGCATCGATCACGATATCACCTGCCGGCACAGGATGAAAATTTTCCTGTCCCTGCACAAAGCGTACTTCTACCGGCGTCTGGTGGAGCCTGGCCAGGTTGACCTGGAAATCATCGGTGCCTTTATGGCCGAATTCCAGGATATGAACGGTGACGTTGCTTTCCAGCGCGGATAACATCCGGGCCAAAGCCAAACCATCGCCGCCATTGTTGCCTTTTCCGCAGTAAATCGAGAAAGATCTGCCGGGGTAACCGTTGTTGCCCAACCAGGACAGACAGCGCGCGGCTGCTCGCTCCATCAGGTCGATGGAAGCAATCGGTTCGTGTTGCATCGTGTATTCATCCCATGCTCGTATCTGATCGGCTGCCAGGATTTCCATGCGGAAATTTACGCCATTTTCTTCACTACTTTTTTCTTCCTGACAGGATGAGCTGCTTTTTTGACCGGATGACGAACGTGAGGGTGGGGGGGAGGGACCTCAGCCTTTACGACCTCGCGAGGCTCGCCGCCGGGGCCGGGATCAGCCGAGGAATCCGTCTCACCGCCTTCATCGAAGCTCTCATGCCCCTGGCGATAATCGCCGAAGAGATCGACCAGACGTTTGGCGGAGTAGACATTTTTATAGTCATTATTGCTGAGTGCAATGATCGTCGCATTTTCATCCATCATCCGGATAAAGACCGTCCGGTTGCCATGCCACCAGCCATTGTGATAGATCAGTTTTTTGCCGTTGGGGATCAGCAGCATGCGCCAGCCAAGACCATAGTTCCGCTGACCGGGCTTTTCAAAGCTGTAGCCGGAATAGGCGCTGTCAAGGACACCTTTGGAAAACAACTGACCAGAGCGGAGCGCCCGGTCCCATTTATAGATATCCCTGACCGTACTGTAGATGTTCTTGTCACCATAGACGAGGTCCAGGAATTCCATCCGGAAAGGCCGGCCGCTCTGGTAATAGGACATCATCGCTTTGGCCGAATCGGAAAGGTTGTACACATAGGTGTCCTCCATCTGCAGAGGCTGGAAAAACGTCTTGGCCATGAAGTCGGGATAGGAAAGACCCGAAACTTTCTCGATGATCAGCGCCAGCAAAGCATAATTGGTGTTGGAGTATTCGAAATGCCTATTGGCCTGGCCGCTGAAGATCTCTCTGTCCCCCTTATGGTCGATGATATATTGCAGCACATCCGCGTTGGCGAGGAATATATGTTTGTTGACATAAGGCTTGTCCATGAAATGGACGTAGTTGTGCAGACCACTCCGGTGATTCAGGAGCGTCTGGATGGTGATCTCAGGGTAGGGGAATCCTGCCAGGTATTTGGCGACCGGGTCGTGGATATCGAGTTTGCCGTCCTGCCAGAGCTTTAAGGTGCCCATCGCGGTAAAGGTCTTGGACATCGACGCCAGGTGAAAGGCTGTGTGGGCGTCCAGTGAGTCCTTTCTGAGCCGTGGGTTCCGGAAACCTTTGTATCGTTCATAGAGAACAACGCCGTTCTTGGCGACCAGCACGCTGCCGTTGAACCTTCCGGCCAGCATCGAATCAAAAAAATGCCCGGTAATGGCAGAGTAATGTTCAATCTCTGGACCCGTCAGCGCCGGGACGGACGTATTGGCCGGAGGCATCGTATCCGTTTGGGGAACAGGTTTGGCATTCTGGGCATGACCACAAGAGACTACCAATAAGGCGACGGACAACGCGAAATAACCAATCCCTTTCATCAGATATTGTATGTCTTTTTTTAAAGGCCAGATCCTGTCGTCAGCGGGTCGTGTCAACAAGAATAATTTATTTGGGTTAGAAAACGGCAAAAATAGAATAATCCGGTGTTAATTTGCATTTCCATTCCGGAAAAGTAACGCAAAAAGAAGGGCAAAATTATGGCAGACAAGAAAACTACAAGTTATCCCAAAGAAAAGATTAACATACTTTTTCTCGAGAATATAAGTGATGCTGCTGTAAAACATTTCGTCGACTCCGGCTATGCTTCTGTACGTAAGTTGGGCGGTGCCTTATCTGAAGAACAACTGATCAACGAGATCAGGGAAGTGCACTTGCTAGGGATCCGGTCGAAGACCCAGATCACGTCTAAAGTGCTGGAAGCTGCCAAAAAATTACAGGCCATCGGTTGTTTTTGCATCGGCGTCAACCAGGTAGACCTGAAAGCCGCCACCAACAATGGGGTGGTCGTCTTCAATGCTCCTTTTTCCAATACCCGTTCCGTAGCCGAACTGGTCATGGGCCTGGCTATTATGCTGATCCGCCGGATCCCCGACAAAAGCAAGGCCGCCCACGAAGGCATCTGGCTGAAAGAATCCAAAGGAAGCTACGAATTGCGAGGTAAAACATTGGGAATCATAGGATATGGAAGCATTGGCACTCAAGTCAGCATCCTGGCAGAGGGCCTCGGTATGAAGGTCATCTACTACGATACAGTGACGAAATTGCCACTGGGTAATGCGGAAGCAAAGAAAACCCTGAAAGAAGTAGTCGGCCAGGCGGATATCGTCACCCTGCATGTGCCGGAGACCAATCAGACCAAGAACATGATCAACAAGACCGTTCTCAAACAATTCAAGAAGGGATCGATCCTGCTGAATTATGCCAGGGGAGAAGTCGTAGACCTGGATGGACTGGCTAAATGTCTGCAGGATGGACTGATCTCCGGGGCTGCTATCGACGTATATCCCTGGGAGCCGGAGAAGAATGGGGACAAGTTCACGACCCCTTTGCAAGGTCTCCCCAATGTGATCCTGACCCCACACATCGGCGGCTCTACGGAAGAGGCCCAGGAAAACATCGGAGAAGATGTGAGCAATAAATTGTTCCAGTACCTGGAGACAGGCATGACACTTGGCAGTCATACGGTGCCGCCCCTCAGTCTGCCGCATCAGGAGGGAACACACCGGATCCTCCACATTCACAAGAATGTGCCCGGTGTTTTGTCCGAGATCAATGGTACGCTGTCCCAGCATAATATCAATATCCTGGCTCAATATCTCAAGACCAACGATGAGATCGGTTATGTCGTGCTGGATATCGACAAGCGCCTTTCCAACCAGGCCCTTCAGTTGCTGAAGGAGGTCAAACAAACGATCAAAACAAGATTGCTGTATTAGTTGTTGGATAAGCCATGGAAGCTGTTTTTTTGAAGGCAGAATGGAGAAAGCTCATCATGGCGAATTATCCCGTCGATCCGGCCGACCTCCGGCAATTCCTGCCGGCCCGGACGGAATTGGACTCCTGGGAAGGAGAGACCCATGTAAGCCTCGTGGGGTTCCAGTTCCGGAATGTTAGGGTCCGTGGTCTTCGCATTCCTTTTCATATGGATTTTCCGGAAGTCAATCTCCGGTTCTATGTGCGACGATGGCGCTTCCCTGCAGGTCGGCTATCAGTGGAAGTATAAAGGCCGGTGCAATCGACTGGCAGCAGAGGCTGAAAGTGCCGCCCTTTCCCTGGTATCCGGCACCCAGGAGGAATTCATCACCGAACATTTCTGGGGATATACCCATGCCGATGCAGACCGCTCGGGTGAGTACCAGGTAGAGCACCCGAGATGGGATATCTACAAGGTAAATAGCCATCGGATAGAATGCGACTTCGGGCAGTTATACGGTAATGCTTTTGCTGCGCTGGAAGGACAAAAACCTCAATCTGTTTTCCTGGCGGAAGGGTCTCCGGTCAAGATCTATAGTAAAAAATATGTCGTTTAACTGCCCATGCTTTTCAGGATCTTCCTCGCCCGGCTGCGGAATGCGGGAGTAGCATGTTCCCACTGCTGTTCTATGATCAGCCTCAACTCGCTGCGGATTTCGGGATAATCAGCCGAAAGATTGGAAAGGATCGACAGCGAGAATGCTTTGACGGCGATCGGCGTTTCGGGGGATTGAATAAAATCGAAATAGGCGGTCATGACGCGGCCATGATATCGTTTGGGAATGGTCACATCCTGCAAAAGCCGGACTGTGTTACTGATGACGGCTACATGAATATCCCGCCTGGCCAGTTCGAATGTTCGTCCCGCAATAACTTTAGCAAGTCCATGGTATAGGTAAAGTTAATTACATTTATATCCTAATCCACTTCATATGAGCTTTACACCGGATCCCAAACGTTATGATTCCATGGAATATCGCCGCTGCGGGCGGAGCGGCCTGCTCTTGCCGGCCGTATCACTCGGTCTCTGGCATAATTTCGGGCATGTCGATATACTGGAAAATTGCCGTAAGATCCTGCATGTGGCTTTCGATGCGGGTATTACCCATTTCGATCTGGCCAACAACTATGGCCCCCCACCCGGATCGGCAGAGGAAAATTTCGGGCGCATCCTGCGACAGGATTTCCATGGTTATCGTGATCAGTTGATCATCTCCAGCAAAGCCGGTTACTATATGTGGCAAGGCCCATACGGGGACTGGGGTTCCAAAAAATACCTGGTGGCCAGCCTGGATCAAAGCCTGCAACGAATGGGACTAGATTATGTGGATATCTTCTATCATCACCGTCCGGACCCCAATACGCCCCTGGAAGAGACAATGTCTGCCCTCGACCTGATAGTCAGGCAAGGGAAGGCGTTGTATGTCGGCATTTCCAATTACAGGGCGGAAGAGGCGGCCAAAGCGCTGGCCATCCTTCGTGAATTGGGCACTCCCTGCCTGATCCACCAGCCTAAATATTCCATGTTTGAGCGCTGGATAGAGGGCGGTCTTCTCGATCTGCTGGAAAAAGAAGGGGTGGGATGTATTCCTTTTTCCCCGCTGGCACAGGGCCTTCTGACCAATAAATACCTGAAGGGCATTCCGGAGGATTCGCGGGCGGCCAAACCTACAGGATTCCTGCAGGAAGGCCAGATCACGGCGGAAATCATCGACAAGGTCCGGCGGCTGAACGAACTGGCGATCAAAAGAGACCAGACACTTGCCCAGATGGCCCTGGCCTGGATACTAAGAGACAAACGCGTCACTTCGGTGCTGATCGGGGTCAGTAAGCCGGAACAGGTGACGGACTCGCTGCAATGCTTTCGGAACACCTGGTTTGAGAAGAGCGAACTGGATGCCATAGAAGGCATCCTGAAATAGTTGTCTTTTCCCGGGAATACCCATTCCCACTACGGGAAGACCGGGGCAATTTTAGAATGCTCAAGTTGTTAATTATCAATATGTTGTATACTGGCATTTGCCTTGCCATATTCTTGTCAAATCGTACAACATGAAACAATTAACTACTTACCTCGCATGCCTGCTCTTCTCCGTAGCAGTTCGCGCTGCCGGTGAAGGCCCCCTGCCGACTCCTGCAACCAGCAACTCCGCCAAAGCCACAAAGATGGTCAACGCAGGCGCCGTTCGCTTCGAATTCAGCAACATCAACGGACAGGACCACAAGGATTCCGTGCTGATCATCTTCGATCGTTTCGACCACACCGGTGCAGGCGTCATTTATCAGGTCTACGCTGCTAACAATGACAACAGCATCACGATCCCTGAGATCCCCGCCGGAAAGTATTATGTCACCATTCAGTGCCTGGGCCTGCATCATGACCACCTGGAAAAGACGATCTCGATCAAGAAGCAGAAGAATGAGAAAGTAAAGATCGAACTGGAAGCTTCTGAAGAATTTTCCAAAGACAATGTAAAGATCCCTGTTTACCGTCCTAACTTTTCCGATCTGGCCATTCTGAAGTCGAAGTAATTCCCCTCCAATATCCCTCCTCTTTTCGCAATCCACTATCTGAATTAGAAAAAACCTGACATTGCGATCAGGAAATCTCCCGGAACGCAGCCTCACAGTATCCCCAAAGAACCGAACATCATTCATTAATATCCACCGGACCTGCCCATTTTCCAGGCCTGTTCTTCTATTGCCTGCCTGTCACAGACGACGGCCAGGATAGTAATTTTTTGTCCTGCCTAAAGAATTCCCTATGGGTATTCTCTAAATTAAAACGTCTAGACGAGCAGAATAAAAAAGAAAGTTCTACAACTCTTTTCTATTTTTCGGCGTAACCTAATCCTAAATCCTTTCCTTACATGAAAACCAAAACTCTTTTCCTTAAGGTATGCAGGTATCTCCTTCTATCGTTGGTGCTCTCCGTAACCTCCATGACCAGCGGCCTGCATGCTCAAACCTATGAGTGGAAATGGGTCAATGGTGACAACAGCATCAATCAAAACGGCATATATGGCACGATAGGTACGACGGCTGGCACCAATAAGCCCGGCGGACGCTATGCCGGCTATGCCTGGATAGATGCTAACGATCATTTCTGGCAGTTCGGCGGAGCCGCTTATGATATTAATGGCAACAGCGGGTTTCTAAACGACCTCTGGCAATATAATCCCTCTACCAACCAATGGACCTGGATGACCGGCAGTAACACCATCAATGCCACTGCTGCGTATGGCGCACAAGGAATCGCTGCCTCCACGAATACGCCCGGCGCCCGGTATGGCGGCGTAAGCCTTGCGGATGCGAATGGAAATCTATGGCTGTTTGGCGGCGGTTATGGAACCGCTACCACTTCTATCAACACCTATTACAATGACCTGTGGAAATACAATATCGCCAGCGGAGAGTGGACATGGGTCAGCGGCAGTAACAGTACCGGTGGTAATCAGACCGGGGTATATGGTATGCTGGGTGCCGCCGCCCCGACGAATGTGCCGGGCAGCCGGTTCGAGACGATAGGGTGGATAGATGCAGCCGGCAATATCTGGATATTCGGCGGTGTGGGCTATGATGGTGCGGGGAAAGCAGGCTTCCTGGACGACCTCTGGAAATTTAATCCCTCCACCAACCAATGGACCTGGATGAGCGGCAGTTCGACCAACGGCGCTGCCGGTGACTATGGTACGAAAGGAACAGCCGCTGCCACCAACATACCGGGCAGCCGCTATGCCGCCGCGGCAGCTATGGATGCCAGTGGCAACTTCTGGCTATTTGGCGGAGGTTACGGCACTTCTGTCTCCACTGTCACGAGCTACTATAATGACCTATGGAAATATACGCCTTCCACCGGCATGTGGACCTGGGTCGGTGGAACCAACGCTGCCAATAAATCCGGAGTATACGGCACCAAAGGCACTGCCTCTGCTGCCAATTATCCCGGGGGACGATTCGGAGCACTCAACTGGACCAATGCGTCGGCCGGCAATATATGGTTGCTTGGTGGAGTAGGCTATTCGGCTGCTGGCGAAGGCTACCTGAGTGATTTCTGGGCCTACAATATCGCAGCCGGTACCTGGACCTGGGTAGGCGGAGATAATGGAATCTCCAATGATGGCATATATGGCACGAAAGGCACGGCAGCCGCCACCAATATGCCCGGCAGCCGCTACAGCGGCGCCATCACCTGGACCGATGCCGCCTACAACCTCTGGCTCTTTGGCGGAAAAGGCTATCCTGCCGCCGGCACTACCGCCGGCTATCTGGACGATCTATGGGAATACGTGGATGTCACGGTACTGGCCGTGAATTGGTTGGACTTTACGGGCGTGCCTTCAGGGAATCACACCCTGTTGCAATGGCAGACCAGCGAAGAGCAGAACAACTGGTACTTTACCGTTGAACGCAGCGCAGACGGCCAGAACTGGCAAAATATCGGATCGGTTCCTGGTTCAGGCAGCAGCACGGCTACCAACACCTATGAATTTACCGACGACCAGCCTCTCGCCGGCGTCAACAGCTACCGACTGCAACTCAATGACGCAACCGGCGAGGCCCAATACAGCAAAATCATCATTGTCAATTTCGCTGGCGCCGGGAACCAGGTATTGAGTTGGTATGCATTCGGGAACCGCAGCGTAGAGGCAACGCTTAGCAATGGGTCCAATGAAGTTTTCAGGCTATTCGATATGCGGGGCAGATTGTTGCAGCAGGGATCGTTGCAGAACGGACAGGTGATCTTCAGCGGCCTGGTACCTGGTTTGTATGTTTTGCAGGTCAAAGTTACGACAGGCTTAATGACGGAGAAAATGGCCGTGCTGTAAAAGGGAATTTGTCTTATAATTAACATTATGTTAAATAGCCGCACAAGGCTTATCTTCGTTCTCTGTATTATTATTTTTAGCACCGCTTCTTTTAGTGCATATTCTCGGTAAGAGATTGATTACTTTTTGATGTTTGATATTCGAAGGACGCGTCTTACGACGCTATGTAAAATGGGTTAAAACACCTAATTCCCGAGCCATAATTCAGCGTAGCTTGGCCGGAAACCCAGTATTATGAGATTCTTTCTATTTGCGCTATTATTTTCAAGCAAATTATTCTCGCAGTCTTTATCCCCCGAACGAGTGCAAAGAATAAAGGATGCAACAGTTCAAATTACTATCGAAGGATCTAAATGGACTGGAACGGGCTTTTTTTATACAAGCAGCGGGCATCTCCTCACCTGTTGGCATGTTGCAGATTCTGCAGTAGGCTTTTTTAATGGGGTCATGAGACAAATTAGAAAGATTTATATCTTATTTAAAGATGGCCAGAAAGCGGAGGTTGAGATACCTGACAACATTTTCATCATAAAAAAAACCCTTGAGTCTGCTGTCCTAAATGATTTTTGTCCTCTGATTCCAAAGGATCAATTAACAATAAAACATTCGTTCTTAGAACTTGGCATTTACGACAGCGCTTCAGAGGGGGATCAAGTGGTTACTTGCGGATACCCACTTGGATACCCACAACAATTTATTTCCGTGGGCATTCTCTCTACAAAATATTCAGACAATCCGGGCCGGTATGTAAACGACCTTGGCGACACAATAAAGCCGAATCGAAATGTTTCTTTGCTTGACATGACAATGAATCACGGTAATTCTGGAGGGGCCATCGTCAGACTTGGCAAAACGCCGAAAGACGACAAAGTGATTGGTATAGCTGATTTTATCATTAATCCATTTAGCGGTCAGGCTGACTCTTTAGTGCAATTTCTGAATAGCAGGCCGGGGGGAGTGTTGATTGAAGGAGTTGATCCAATTAAAACACTAGCACAATTGACCATATTTTTGAATAATGTTTCAATAGGTGTTAGCGGCTGCGTATCAATTCAATATGCAAGTCAGTATTCAAAATGATAGTATCTCTGTGTCCATGCGAAGCATTAAATTCTAACAAAAAACGAACCGTCTGGTCCATTTTAGAAGGCGGAACATTTGAAAGATAATCAGAAAAGAAAGACAAAAATATCCACAGAATAATCGGCAAGTAGGCCATTTTGCATATCTTTATGCAGGGCAGACGTAAGCCCCGATGAACAATCGCGGCAACTGGCATTGCCGCTTTTTCTTTTAATACATAAATACAAACAGCCGCTCTTCAAAAAAAAATAATACAGAGAACAGCCCTGCTACCCTTCACCGCTGCGTTTTGTTTTTAGGAAACTTACAAAACGCCTTGCGGCACAGAAGCCGAGCTAAATAACATGAGACACCGTAGTTGAGAAACTGGCCCTGATCATCAATGGATGCCAAGCCCGAGGCTATAATTTGGATGAAATTATGCTGCCGATCCGGAACTATCCGTCGTCCCGGTAGCGTTCTAAGCCTTCGAGGGGATTTTGTATATTTACAACGGAATATCCCGCCGAGCTATCAATATAAAGAATGTCTCATGGCGGGTTTTTCGTTTAGAAACGCAGTTTATTTAGAATGAGACTAGAAAATGGGATCAATAATCCCACTATTTATATTTTTAATTATCAGAATATTAGACCAAAATGCCCGACGACATCTCCATATTGCTAACTCGCTATAAGGAACTGAACCTGCAGGATGTTTTGGATCACGAGAGATTCAACGAATACGCTATTGTGCATTGAGATGCACCAATAAATCCGGACAGTCAATTTGCTTAACTTCACAACGCAATGACTGGAAAAAGCACGAAAAAGACACGGAGAAAGTATGACGCCTCCTTCAAGGAAGAAGTTCTAAAA
>Ga0182030_10023849_pt1 | contig 11284 bp, 10 predicted proteins | sample 812S3MmetaG_FD_121299 | JGI IMG/M metagenome (GOLD analysis project Ga0182030, IMG submission 121299) | Permafrost microbial communities from Stordalen Mire, Sweden - 812S3M metaG (Illumina Assembly) | ecosystem: Environmental > Terrestrial > Soil > Wetlands > Permafrost | place: Sweden...
AAGATCACCCCGAGTGGGGCGCTGACCACGCTGTCCAATTTTTGCGCCTTACCCAACTGCGTGGACGGCAGTTTCCCCTACGGCGTCGCCCTGATCCAGGCCACCAACGGGGACTTTTACGGAGTAACCGCAGCGGGCGGCGCCAACGATAGGGACGAATGCACCGGTTCTGGGGGTGTAGGATGTGGAACCGTCTTCAGCGTCACTCCCAGCGGGGCGCTGACCACGCTGTATAGCTTCGATGGTACTGACGGCTACGATCCCGCCACGCTGATTCGGGCGACCAACGCGGACTTCTATGGGACGACCTTTAATGGCACGACCAGACTTAGTGGAACCGCCTTCCAGATCACCGCCGCCGGGACGCTGACCACCCCGCACACCTTTTGTAGTCAGCCAAAGTGCGCGGACGGCGCCCACTCGGAGTCACTGATGCAGGCAACCAACGGAAACCTCTACGGGACGACCACGGGTGGCGGAACCACCACCAATGGAACCGTATTCAGCATAGACCTGGGGCTTGGCCCGTTCGTCGCGCTGCAGACGAACTCCGGTGAGCCGGGCGCGAGGGTGACCATTCTTGGCAACGACCTGACCGGCGCCGCCAGCGTGACGTTCAACGGCACGGCAGCGCCGTTCGCGGTCAACTCCACCGGTACCGCCATCGCGGCGACGGTTCCGACCGGTGCGACGAGCGGACCAGTTCAGGTGGTCACGCCGAATGGCACGCTCGATAGCAACAAGCCTTTCAGGGTGCGATAGCAGCGCCGGCTAGACCGGCTCAGTGCCGGGAAGCCGAGCCGCCATCGAAATAGCGCCTCTTCCAACGCCGGTTCGTCTTCGAATGACAGTTCACGCGCTTCAAGCAGTGCGCGGAAAATCGCCAGCACGGCCTGGCGATTGAATCCATAACGACTTCGCAAAACCCATTCTGACTCAAGAACCACCAGTAGCGAGACGAGTACGAGTTCGTCACGACTCAGTGCTTGCTCAACGAGCCGGCGCGCGCAGCGTGTCTGATCCACGTCGTCCAGAACGATCAACCGGACAACAACGTTCGTATCGATTCCGAGCATCGGTTTCGGGCTACCGACTCAGCTGCGCGATCGGCACCCGCTTTTTGCCCGGAGGCTTGAACGAGATGTCCGTTATGCTCCGGTTCTTCACACGCATAATGATCGTGCCGTCCTCGAGAACGGTAAAATGTATTCGATCTCCCGACTTAAGGTTTGCAGCGGCGCGAACATCTTTGGGTATTGTCGTCTGTCCTTTGCTGGTTACTGTCGCGAAAGCCATGGTAGGTCCGTGCCCGTCGGGGGGTTACTCGCTTGACACCGTTATGCGAATGATTATCATTAGTGTTAGCGTTCGCATGCCGACTTCGGCCATCAACGGGATGAATCCTTGTAATGGGACTAAGTGCCATTCGTTTTGCCGCGTGCATCTCGGCTCTTCTGACAGCGATGTTCGCCCAAGCGGCTGACGATGTCCCACTGCTGTTGTCCTCGACTGCGGCCACCTCGCCCGGCGCCGCCTCCTCCGGCGATGAGCTGCAGGAAATCGTGGTCACCGCCCAGAGGCGCCGCCTGAACCTGCGCAGCATGCAGCTCGACGATGCGCGCGACCGCGAGCTTCTGCCCAAACTCGGCGCATCCGACTACGGACTCGATCAGCAGGCCATCGACACGCTCCCGCAGGGTAAGAACACGCCGATCGACAAGGTGCTGTTGCAGGCTCCCGGCGTGTCCTACGATTCCGCGATCAGCAACCCCGATTTTCATGTGCGCAACGAGTACGCGAATGTCCAGTATCGAATCAACGGCATCCAGCTGCCCGACGGCGTCTCCGCCTTGGGTCCGGTCCTGGAGACCGGCTTCATCGGGAAATTGAATTTATTGGACGGCGCGCTGCCGGCCCAGTACGGACTGCGCACGGCGGGCGTCGTCGACATGACCACCAAGCCGAAGTTCGATACGGGCGGAGACGTGGATCTCTACGGCGGGACCTGGAACACGCTGAGCCCGAGCATGGAGTACGGCGGCAGCGCGGGCAGCACCCAATACTTTCTGACCGGACGCTATCTACAAAGCGACCAGGGTCTCGAGAATGCCATGTCCACCCCGAATCCCATCCATGACCGGACGCAGCAGGAAAAGTTTTTCGGGTATGGATCGACCTTGTTTGGAGATTCCAGCCGCCTGACCTATATGACGGGCGGCTTCATTGGGCGCTTCCAGATTCCGGACGTGACCGGCCAGGCCCCGCTCGGGGACTTCGGCCCCGCCGAGCTGTCCTCCACCGCTCTCAACGAAAACGAAACCGACCGCTTCTACTTTGCCGTGGTCGCGTTGCAGACCCAGCGTGACAACATCGACACGCAGCTTGCAGTGTTCACGCGCTATGCGACCATCGATTTCATGCCGGACGTCTACGACGACCTGGCATTCAACGATGTGGCCTCACAGGTGGCGCGCAAGAGCCTGCTCAACGGACTGCAGTTCGACGCCGCCGACCGTCTCGGCGACTCGCACACGTTGCGAGGCGGATTGATCTTCAGCATCGAGCGCACCGAGGTCGATGACCTGGCGACCGTCCTGCCGCTGGAGCCGCAGGGCAACCCCTTGCCCACTCCGATAACCTTGAATGACTACACCGCAAAGCTTGTCTGGAGCGCCGGCGGCTACGTCCAAGACGAGTGGAGGATCCGTCCGGATCTGACCCTCAACACCGGCGTGCGATTCGACCAGATCAATCAATTCGTCTCCGCCAACCAGTTCAGCCCGCGCATTGCGCTGATCTTCAGGCCCGCCGCGGACACGCTGCTGCATGCCGGAGTGTCCCGATACTTCACTCCGTCGATGCAAGCCCAGTCGACCCCGAACAATCTCGCGCTGTTTGAAAATACCACGCAGCAGCCGGCGATTCCGCTCGATGATCGGGTTCAGCCGGAACGAGCCACCTATTTCGATCTGGGGGTGGATCAGCGGCTGTGGTCGGATTTCAGCGCCGGCGGCGACCTCTATTACAAGCGCGTCACCGACGCACTCGACGACGGGCAGTTTGGCCAGGCGGTGGCCTTGGATCAATTCAATTACGCGCGCGGCTTCAGCCGCGGCGCGGAATTGAAGTTCAACTACACAGCAGGCGGCCTTCGCGCCTACGCGAACGTGTCGCACGAGATCACCATGGCCAAGCAGGTGACTTCGAATCAATACCTCATCGGCGATCCCGTCGAGCTTGCCTACCTCGCGAGCCGGTACACTCCGACTTCGGACGCCCAGACGATCAGCGCGTCGGTGGGAGCGTCCTATCGCTGGCGCGAGATGCTCGTCAGCGTCGACGGCATCTACGGCAGCGGGCTGCGATCGGGCTTCGCCAATCTCGAGCACACGCCGCAATACACGCAGTGGAACGCCGCGATAGCCCGAAATTTCACCCCGTGGGGCAGCCCTCTGAAGCCGCTTTCCCTGCGCCTCAGCGTCATCAATCTCTTTGACCGCAGCTACTTGCTGCGCAGCGCCACCGGCGTGGGAGAATTCGCCCCCCAATATGGGCCGCGCCGCGGCATATTCGCCGGGCTGACGCAGCAGTTCTGATAGCCATCCGTCAGCGTATTCAAAAAGACGGCGAGATCCTCGAGATCCTGATCGCTCAGCGCCGGTTGATCGCCGCGATGCTGCCCGAAGGGCGCCTGCATGTCGACGTTGCCGTGATACTGCGCCGGCAGATCGTCGAACTTGCTCACACTGCCATCCGGCGCGCGCGAGTACCACTTGCCCGGCCGGGTGTCCCGCTCGGCATAGAACCGCAGTACATCCTGCAGGCGGTGGAACACGCCGTTATGCATAAATGCGCGGCGCGTTGCGACATTGCGCAGCGTCGGCGTGCGGAATGCACCACAGTACTTCGCGACGCCGGCAAGGTCGGTGCGCAGCGGGCCACAGAGCCCAAGATCGTAGTAGCGGCGATCCGCGTTGGCCGGAATCGCCATGTTGCGCGGCACGCCAATGCTGCTGTACCCGAAATCGGTGAATTGCGGAAATGCGCCGCCCCGCAAGGCGCTGGGGTGACAGCGGGCGCAATTGCCCTTCGCCGCATCGTTGAATGCGGCTAGGCCGCGCAACTCGCTGTCGCTGAGCGCGGCTTCGTGCCGCAGCCAGGCATCGTACTTGCTGGTGTACGGATAAAACTCGGCCGGGCTCTGCTGAAAGGTCTCCAGGGACAGCAGCACGGCCTTGAACGCCGAGCCCGGATGCTGGAAAATCCGGGCGCCGAAAGTTTCGCGCAGCTGCGCCGACATGCTGCCCCGGCGCAGCCTCGCAACCAGCGCCTGCTGGTTTTCATTGGCCATCTCGAATGCAGAAAACAGCGGCAATCGCGCCTGATCGTGAGCCTGGCTCGCGCGTCCATCCCAGGTGCGGCCGCCGGCGGGACCTTGGTCGATGCCGTCGTCGCCTTCATCATCGAAGAAATGCTCGGTGAATGCCGGAATGTTTTGCGTGTACTTCAGCGACGGAACCGCTCGCAGCCCCGCGTGCCGCCCGTCGGCGCCGCCGCGCTGCACGGCGTGCGCGTTGGCCGGTGCGAAGGCGTGCGCCGGGTCGTGACAGCTCGCGCAGGACAGCTTTCCAGAGGCCGACAACGACTTGTCGAAGAACAGCGCGCGGCCCATCTCGGTGAGCGCCGCGGCGCTCGGCACTTTCTCGAAGGTGTTCGCGTAGAAAGGCGTCGGGTCGGCGCACGCGCAGGCGTGGCCCAAGGCCAGCACGGCGCCAATCGCAGCAGCGCTCGCTCTGAGGATCATTGCAGCTGCCTCAGTGGAGCGAGCCGCTCTCGGGGGCCACCGCGGGGCTGAACATCTGCGCCACGTCCACCGCATCGAACGAATAAGCGCGATTGCAAAAATCACATCGCACCTCGACTTCACCGCGCTCCGCCAGAACACCCCGGGTCTCCGCCTCGCCCAATCCCTGCAGCATGGCGGTGACGCGCTCGCGCGAGCAGCGGCAGCGAAAATATACCGGCTGCGGCTCGAACACCCGCAGATCGTCCTCGTTGAACAGCCGGTGCAGGATTTGCGTATCGGTCAAGGTGCGCAATTCCAACGGCGTGAGTGTTTCGCCGATGAGCTGCACCCGCCGCCACGCATCGTCCACCGACTCCGCGCTCTCGCCGGTCGCGGACTTCGGATCCGGCAGTCGCTGCAGCAGCATCCCGGAGGCGCCATGGGCATCGGCCTGCAGCCACAGCCGCGTGGGCAGTTGCTCGGATTTTTCAAAATACTCCTGCAGGGAATCGGCCAGCCGGTTTTCCGACAGCGGCACGACGCCCTGGTAGCGCTGCGAGCCGTCCTCATTTTCCAAGGTGACCGTCAGATTGCCCGTTCCCATCAGATCGAAAATCCTGCGCGACTGCTCGTCCTGGCTGAAGCGGGCCAGCCCTCTCACGCCCAATCCGCTGGTGCACTGAGCCAGCATCAGATGCACGGGCCCTTCTCCTTGCAACTGCAATGAGAGAACTCCGTCGAACTTGATGGTTGCCGCCAGCAGCAGGGCGGCCGCAACGGTCTCACCCAGGGTATCGCGAATGGCCTCGGGGTATTCGCGATGCTCGATCAAGGCGCGCCAGGCGGCATCCAGGTGCACCAGATGGCCGCGAATCGGATAGTTCTCGAAGATGAAGCGATGCAGACAGTCCCGATCATGCATCTTAGGAGCCGCTGTGCAGTTTTTTCTTCAGCAACTCGTTGAGCTGTGCCGGGTTCGCCTTGCCTTCGGTGGCCTTCATGACCTGGCCCACGAAAAATCCGAACAGCTTGTCCTTGCCCGCGCGATAGTCCGCGAGTTGCGCAGGATGGGCGGCGATCACCGCATCGATCACCGCTTCGATTTCGCCCGAGTTGGTGATCTGCTTGAGGCCTTTGGCGGCGATGACCGCATCCGCATCCGCCCCCTCCGACCACATCGTCTCGAATACTTCCTTGCCCATCTTGCCCGAGATCGTGGCATCGACAATTCGCGCCAGCAGCCCGCTCAAGGCCTGCGGGCCCACGCGCGAATCGCCAATTTCGAGATTGTCGCGATTCAAGGCGCTCGACAATTCACCCATCACCCAGTTGGCCGAAAGCTTCGCATGGGTGGTGCCCAATCTTGCCGTCACGTCCTCGAAGTACGCGCCGATTTCGCGGCTCGCGGACAGCACGCCGGCATCGTAGGCGGAAAGCGCATACTCGCGCGCGAATCGCGCTGCCTTGTGGTCCGGCAGTTCCGGCAAGGTTGCGGCCACCTCGCGGATGAAATCCTTGCTGATCTGCACCGGCAATAGATCCGGATCGGGGAAGTAGCGGTAGTCGTTCGCTTCCTCTTTCGAGCGCATCGGACGGGTCTCGTGCTTGTCGGAGTCGTAAAGCCGCGTCTCCTGCACCACCGTGCCGCCGCTCTCGATCAGCTCGATCTGGCGCGCCGTCTCGTATTGAATCGCTTTCTCCACGAATCGAAACGAATTCAAATTCTTGATTTCGGCGCGCGTCCCGAATTTCTCGCGGCCACGCCGGCGCACCGACACATTGGCGTCGCAGCGGAACGACCCCTCCTGCATATTGCCATCGCAGATCTCGAGATAACGCACCAGAGTGTGAACTTTCTTCATGTACGCCACCGCCTCTTTGGCGGAACGCATGTCCGGCTCCGAGACTATTTCGAGCAGCGGCGTGCCGGCACGGTTCAAATCGATGCCGCTGGCATTGGCCAATCCCTCATGCAGCGATTTGCCGGCGTCCTCCTCCAGGTGCGCGCGCGTGACGCCGACGGTCTTCGCGGCGCCATCGTCGAGCACGATCGAGATCGACCCCTTGCTCACGATGGGCAGCTCGTACTGGCTGATCTGATAGCCCTTCGGCAGGTCGGGATAAAAGTAGTTCTTGCGCGCGAATACCGAGCGCTGCGCGACCGAGGCGCCGATCGCCAGCCCGAATTTCACCGCCATGCGCACCGCCTCGGCATTCAGCACCGGCAGCACGCCGGGGTAGGCGAGATCGACCAGATTCGCCTGGCTGTTGGGGGGCGCCCCATAGGCAGTCGAGGATCCCGAGAATATCTTCGAGCGCGTCGCAAGCTGCGCGTGAATCTCCAGGCCGATGACGACTTCCCAGTCACTCATCATTCGTACCCGCTGGGGCGGCGGCGGTGCCAACCGGTCGCCTGCTGGTATTGGTGCGCGGCATTGAGCAGCGGCCCTTCCCCAAAATGCGGCCCGATCAATTGCAAGCCCATCGGCAATCCATCGATGAATCCGCAGGGCATCGACACCCCGGGCAGGCCGGCGAGGTTGGCGCCGATGGTGTAGATATCGTTCAGGTACATGGTGATCGGATCGTCCATCTTCGCGCCGATGCCGAAGGCCGGTGTCGGCGTGGTCGGGCCGATCACCAGATCCACTTGGGCAAAGGCGGCGCGAAAATCGTCGGTGATCAGCCGCCGCACTTTCTGCGCCTTCAAGTAGTACGCGTCGAAGTAGCCGGCCGACAGCACATAAGTGCCGGTCATGATGCGCCGCTTGACCTCCGCGCCGAAGCCTTCTCCGCGCGAGCGCTTGTACAGATCCATCAAATCCTTCGGCTGGCTGCAGCGATAGCCATAGCGAACGCCGTCGAATCTCGACAGATTCGATGAGCATTCGGCAGGCGCCACCACATAGTAAGTGGGCACCGACATCGGCAGGTGCGGCAAGCTCACCTCCACGGTGGTTGCTCCGAGCGCCGTATACACCTCGATGGCATCGCGGATCAGCGCCGCATTGCGTGGCTCCAACCCTTCGAAAAACTCGCGCAGCAGGCCGAGCCTCAAGCCCTTGAGCGGCGTAGCCAGGGTCGCATGATAGTCCGGCACCGGCGCATCCACGCTGGTCGAGTCCAAGGGATCGAATCCGGCCATCGCCTGTAGCACCAGCGCGGCATCGGCGGCGGATTCGGCCAATACCCCGGCCTGATCGAGGCTGGAGGCGAATGCGATCATGCCGTAGCGCGATACTCGCCCGTAGGTGGGCTTGACGCCGGTGACGCCGGTCAGCGCCGCCGGCTGCCGGATCGAACCGCCGGTATCGGTGCCGGTCGTGTAGGCAGCAAGCCGGGCCGCCGCCGCCGCGGCGGATCCCCCGGACGAGCCACCCGGCACCTTGGTGAGGTCCCAGGGATTCTTGACCGGGCCGTAGTAGCTGGTTTCATTGGAGGAGCCCATGGCGAACTCATCCATGTTGGCCTTGCCCAACATCACGGCGCCGGCCGCCTTGAGGCGCGCCACCACGGTGGCATCGTAGGGCGAAATGAAGTTGTCGAGCATGCGCGAGCCGCAGCTGGTGCGCACGCCGTCCGTGCAGAAAATATCTTTATGAATGAGGGGGATGCCGAGCAGCGGTCCGGTCTCGCCCGCGGCTCGTCGGCGATCCGCGACAGCGGCTTCGCCAAGCGCCAGCTCCGGAGTCGGCGTGATTACGGCGTTCAAGCTGGGGTTCAAGCGTTCGATGCGCGCCAGGAAATGGCGCGTGAGTTCGACGCTCGACAGTTGCCCTGAGCCTAGATTACGGCCAAGTTCCTCGATGGACAGTGTATGCAGCATCGTCACTAAACCCGAACCGGCCTCACTCGATGACTCGCGGCACGACGTACAGCCCCGCCTGCACGCAGGGCGCGTTGGCTTGATATTTTTCGTGCCGATCGGTTTCCGAGACCGCGTCGGGCCGCAGCCGTTGATGCTGGCCCACGAGCGGATGCGCCATGGGCTGCGTGCCTTTGGTGTCCGCGCGCGATAGCTCATCGACGAAATTGACGATGCTCGACAGGCTGGTCACGTAGACCGGCATCTCCTGATCGGTGATCGCCAGCCTTGCTAGGTGCGCGATCTTTTCCACGTCTTGACGGGTTAGGCTCATATGAATGGTCTTGGGTGCGCTGCGAGTGCGCAAAATAAGCCCCTGGAATGATACACGTCGCCTTGCTGAAAGTCGTGTCGGTTGTTACATTAGCGCAACTTTTTTACCCCCTTTCGCAGCGAAAAAACCACTCATGTTCAAACGCCTTAGAGGTTATTTCTCGAATGACCTCTCAATCGATCTTGGAACCGCGAACACGCTGATCTATGTTCGCGAGCGCGGCATCGTGCTCAACGAACCCTCGGTCGTCGCGGTGCAGGACGAACCGACCCGTGGCGGCAAGATCATCGTGGCGGTCGGCGTCGAGGCGAAGAACATGCTGGGACGAACTCCCGGCCATATCACGGCGGTCCGGCCCATGAAGGATGGCGTGATCGCCGACTTCACCTACACGGAAAAGATGCTTCAGTATTTCATCAAGAAAGTGCATGGCAATCGTTTCTTGAGTCCCAGCCCGCGGGTGCTGGTCTGCGTGCCGTTCGGCTCCACCCAGGTCGAGCGCCGCGCCATCAAGGAATCGGCCGAGGGCGCCGGCGCGCGCAGCGTCGACATCGTACCCGAGCCGATGGCGGCCGCGGTGGGCGCCGGATTGCCGGTCCAGGAAGCGCGCGGCTCCATGGTGCTCGATGTCGGCGGCGGCACCTCCGAGGTGGCGGTCATTTCGCTCAACGGGATCGTGTATGCAGCCAGTGTGCGCATCGGCGGCGACAAGTTCGACGAGGCAATCACCAATTACGTGCGGCGCAATTACGGCATTCTGATCGGCGAAGCGACCGCGGAGCGCATCAAGCTGGAGATCGGCTCCGCCTATCCCGGCCAGCAGGTGCGCGAGATCTCGGTCAAGGGGCGAAATCTGTCCGAAGGCGTCCCGCGCAGTTTCACCCTCAACTCCAACGAGATTCTGGAGGCGTTGCAGGAACCGCTGCAAGGCATCGTCGGCGCGGTCAAGCAAGCCCTGGAACAGACACCGCCGGAACTCGGCGCAGACGTTGCGGAACGCGGCATCGTGCTCACCGGCGGCGGCGCGCTGCTGCGCGACATCGATAAACTGCTGATGGAAGAAACCGGCCTGCCCGTGGTGATCGCCGACGATCCCTTGACCTGCGTTGCGCGCGGCGGCGGCCGGATCCTCGAGCTCACCGAGGAGCACGGACCGGGCATTTTCGGACTGGAGTAATGCAAGCGACTAGGGAACCACCTGCCCATGGTCGCGTTTCGTAACACTGACGCTTCAGGTCGGCCCACGGGACTTTTGCTCCGCTGCGTACTGTACGCATTGGTGGCGCTGGGCCTGATCATCGTCGATAAGCGCTACGATCAGCTCGGCCATATTCGCCGCTGGCTGTCGATCGTCGCCTATCCTGTGCAAGTCGCGGTTGCCAGCCCGTTCGAGGGCTGGGACTGGTTTCGCAACAGCGTCACCACACGCGACGCGCTGCGGGCCCAAAATTCCCAGCTCGAGGCGCAACTGCGCATGGCGCAATTCCGGCTGCAGCGCTACGAAGCGCTCGAGACGGAAACGCAGCGCCTGCGCGGCCTGCGCAGCAGCACCGAGGGCGTGGCATCCCGCTTCATCATCGGCGACATCATGGATGTGCAGCTGGACGCCTACCGCGAGCGCGTGCTGGTCGATAAAGGCGCAAGAGACGGAGTCTTCGTCGGCCAGGCCGTACTGGATGCCGGCGGCGTGTTCGGCCAGGTCGCCCGCGTTGGGCAGCTCACCAGCGAGGTCATTCTCTTGAGCGATGCGGCTCACGCCATCCCCGTGCAGGTGAATCGCAACGGCTTGCGCACCATTGCCGTGGGAACCGGCGATACCGGCCGGCTCAAGCTGCCCTACCTGTCCACCAGCGCGGACGTCATTGCGGGCGACCTCTTGGTCACCTCCGGCCTCGGCGGGGGATTTCCCGCGGGCTATCCGGTGGGCACGGTGATCGATGTCAAGCGCGATCCCGCAGCGTCGCTTGCCGATGTCGACGCGCGGCCGGCGGCCGCGCTCGACCGCTCGCGTGAGTTGCTGTTCGTCTGGTCCAGGCCGGCGCAGCCCGCAGCCGTTCCGCCGCCGGCCGCTGCGGCGCCCGTACCAACCGCGCCGGCCATTGCGGCGCCCGCACCGGCTGCAGCGGCCGCTCAGCTCAAGGCCGCGCCCGCGCCCACGCCCAAGCCCACGCTCAAGCCCGCGTCCGAGCCCACGCCCGCTTCGGGAGTCAACGACGAATGATGCGCGACAGTCGAACTCGTCGAGTGCCCATGATGCTCTCCGCACTGGTCGCCCTCGCGCTTGCGATTCTGCCGCTGCCGGGCGCGGTGGATGCGTTTCGCCCGGATTTTCTCGTTCTGGTGGTGTTCTACTGGTCCA
>Ga0182030_10023850_pt1 | contig 11283 bp, 9 predicted proteins | sample 812S3MmetaG_FD_121299 | JGI IMG/M metagenome (GOLD analysis project Ga0182030, IMG submission 121299) | Permafrost microbial communities from Stordalen Mire, Sweden - 812S3M metaG (Illumina Assembly) | ecosystem: Environmental > Terrestrial > Soil > Wetlands > Permafrost | place: Sweden...
GATATGCTCGAAGATTTCGGTTTCAATCTCATGCTCGATTTCATCGGCGAGCTTCATGCCATCGTGTCCGAAGAGCTTGATGCCGTTGTCCTGCCAGGGATTGTGCGAGGCGGAGATGACGATACCGGCGGCAAAGCGGTGGGTACGGGTAAGATAGGCGACGCCGGGGGTGGTGAGCATTCCGGCACTGACGAAGCCGCATCCGGCATCGCGGAGGCCGCGAGCGATGGCTTCGGCAATCGAGCCGCTGGATTTGCGAGTGTCCTGGCCAAGCACGACCTTTGCGCCAGCCGAGCGGCGCACGAGGCGCGCACCGCAGGCGCGTCCGATGGCATAGACGGTGGGAAGATCGAGGGGATAAACGCCTGCGATGCCGCGAATTCCGTCGGTTCCAAACAACTGCCGGTTGATTGCCCGTGGGGGAGTGGCCAAGTTAGGGGACTCCAGCTTTCGAAGATTTCTTGCGGGTTATGACGACGACGTGAATCGGATCGGAGCTGCTGAGGTGAACCAGTGGATCAGGGAGATAGGCCATGGTTTCAAAGCTGGCCTGTCCGGCGACTCCGGTTGCGTCCACGGCATCGGTCAAAGCGTTTTCGACAGCGCTGACGTGACGCGCAGGCCCGGTGATGGTAAGCATGGCAGGGTTGGCGGTCACGGATTCAAGACGATATCCGGGCGGCAGCGTGCCGACGACGCGCGGCTTGACCGCAACCTGGCGAGTCTGATGCTCATCGAAGAGCAGGCGCAGGCGCGAGGGAGTGACCTGCATAACCTCGACGCCGTGCGGAACCTTGATCTCGTCGGGGGTGATGTCATAGGTATGCTCACCGGGCACCGCACCCTTAAGATCGATGACGACGCGGACGTTGCCCCGCGGGAGGTCGCGCAGCAGACGGGCAGGGCCGCGGAGGCGAATCTGCACCTGCGGAATCATATCCGATATGTAATCGAGTTCCTTGGGTGGCCGGATGAACTCGACCGGGATTTGCAAAGAAATCTCGGCGACCGGATCGCGCGCCACTCCGTACCACATGAGAAGGGCGATGACGAGCGACGCCAGTTTGAGGCTGAGGTTATCAAAAAGGAAGTGGCGGATGCGTCCGATCATTTCTGGTCTCCACGTTCACCGCGCTCGGAGGAGCGAACGGCGCGCTCTTCGCCCTGGAGACGGAAGATATCGACGGTGCTGGAGACAGGATAGGAATGCGAGGGTTGAGGCGCGGAATGCGTGAGCAGCTCGGCCAGCCGCTGGCGCAGCCGCTCGGGCGTGATATCACGCTCGACCTGGCCACCGACGGCAACGCTGATGCTTCCGGTCTCCTCCGAGACGATGACCGAGACCGCGTCGGTCTCTTCGGTGATTCCGATTCCGGCGCGATGGCGGGTGCCGAGTTGAGTGGAGAGCAGCGGATTCATGGAGAGCGGCAGGAAGCAGGCGGCAGCGGCGATCCGGTCCTTCTGCAAAATCACGGCGCCATCGTGCAAGGGCGCGCTGGGACGGAAAAGAGTGGCCAGCAGATCGTAGGAGAGATGGGCGTCGAGGGCGACACCGCTCTCGATGTAGGTGCGCAACCCGATTTCGCGCTCGACGACCACCAGGGCTCCGGTCTGATCCTGGGAAAACGTGGTGGCCGCCATGACGATATCGTCGTAAGCGTCAGCAGCGCCATTTTGCGAGCCGCGGGAGAGCGTGAGATTGCGGCCAAGGCGCGCCAGAGTGTGACGGATCTCGGTCTGGAAGATCACGATGAGGGCAAAGATGCTGTAGGGCAGGATGGTGCCGACAAGCCAGTCCAGAGTGCGCAGATTGGTGAAATGCGCGACGTAGAAGGCAATGGCCAGGGCGCCTACTCCGGTGAGCATGGGAACGGCACGGGTGCCGCGGACCAATAGCAAAAACTGATAGACGAGAAACGCGACGAGCAAAATGTCCAGAACAGATCCGGTGGTCAGGTGCGGCGTGTATCCGGAGAAGTTCGGGACCTTCGGCATGGTCTCCTTTCGAGAACATTACATCTGGATCGTCGCCTGCCGGGAGCGACCGGCACTTCTTCATTGTAAAGCACGAAGCCGGTAAAACAGCGCAAGGCTGTTGCCACAGGAGCTACCGTCAGTCCGCTGAGGACTTGGGTTCACCTTTGCGCAGGGATTCGACGCGGGCATCGAACTGCCCCCGCGAAAGGCGCGCTTGAATCCTGTCTCCGGGTTGGAGTTGCGAGACGTCTTTCACGAGAGTGCCATGGGCGTCAAAGATCAGAGAAAAGCCGCGCTCCAGGATTGCCGACGGAGAGAGCGACTCGATCTTTCCCGACGCCTGTTCGAGACGGGAGCGACGGCCCATCAGATATCGCCGGATGGCCGCGGACAGCGCCTCAAAGCGGGAGAGCAACTCGCGCTCACGCATTCTGAGCTGCTGCCGAAGATCGCGCTGGCGAAGGCGAAAGACGCCGAGATCAAGGCGGCGCGAGGCACCGCCAAGGCGGGCGCGCATCAGGCTCTCAAGGCGGAAGCACAACTCATCCACGCGCTGCTGGCGGCGGGCAATGGCGTCCTCCATGCGGGCAAAAACGCTACGGCTTTCAAGCGAGGCAAGACTCTGGCGGTAAAAGAGCAACTTGTATTGAACCGCGCGGCGAAGTCGCTCGCGCAGAGCGGAGACGCTTTGCTGCAACTCCTGTTGGGAGCGGATGACAATTTCTGCCGCCGCCGAAGGAGTGGGGGCGCGGAGGTCGGCGACAAAATCACAGATGGTGAAATCGGTCTCATGGCCAACGGCGGAGATGACCGGAATTCGGCTGGCGGCGATGGCGCGCGCCAGGGTCTCATCGTTGAAGGCGGCGAGGTCTTCGACACTGCCTCCACCGCGGGCAAGGATGATGACATCGACGGCGAAGGCCGAGAGCTCGTCCTGCTGATTGAAGAAGCGAACTCCGGCGGAGACTTCGGAGGCAGCGCTCGCGCCTTGCACCTGCGCGGGGTAGATGAGCACGTTGAGCGACTGGTGACGGCGCTGCAGGACATTGAGTATGTCCTGGATGACGGCGCCGCGCGGCGAGGTGATGACCCCGATGCGGCGGGGCAGCACGGGCAAGGGCTTCCGGCGTTCAGGAGCGAAGAGTCCCTCGGCGGCGAGCTTTGCCTTGAGCTGCTCGAAGGCGACCTGCAAGGCTCCGGCACCCATCGGTTCCATGAATTCGGCGAGCAACTGCATCTCACCGCGGGCTTCGTACATGGTAATGCGGCCGCGGGTGATGACCTGCATCCCGTTCTGCGGACGAAAGCGCAACAGGCGCGCCTGGGCGCGAAACATCACAACACGAAGCTGGGAGTCGCCATCCTTGAGAGTGAGATAGATGTGGCCGCTTTCGGCCGGGCGATAGTTGGAGATTTCGCCTTCGACCCACACATCCGGAAAAGCCTTCTCGAGATGAGTGCGGACGGCGGTGACCAGTTCGCGCACCCCATAGATTCGGCGCGATGGCGGTTCGGCGGAAAACTCGAAGGTGAACTGAGAATCGCTCACCTAGGGAGTTTAGCAGGGGAGCATGGCGTGAGCGTAGGTGCGGACTATCATCTTAGCGGCAAAAAGCAGCGGCGATGGCGGGGCACCCGTGAGACATACATCCCGCGAAAGCGCTTCTATTTCCGGAAACTGCGGAGCAGCCATAGGATCAGTGAGAAGAAAATGCTCAGGAGGATGCAGGTCGCGAGGGGAAAATAGAGCTGAGTGTTGCCGCTGCGGCTGCGCCAGTGCAGGTCTCCAGGCAGGCGTCCGAAGGGGAGACCGAAGCGCGAGGCCAGCAGCATCGCCGCGCCAAGCGCGACGAGAATGAAGCCAAGACCGAGGAGTGTTTTGCCTAGCTCCGCCATGGAGCGATTCTAGCAAAGGGTGCGATGCGATGCAGTGCGATGCCCCACATCTGCTGACTGCGGCAGATGTGGGGCAGGGTTGACTGGGCATGAATCTAGAAGTGATAGACGATCTGAACTGAAGGTTCCGGCACGTGCGCCTTCACCCCGGTTCCAAAGGGGTTGTTCACATTGCCGAGGAGCTTAAAATCAGGATCGGCACGGAGCAGGCCGCGGTACTGCAGGCGCAGACCCCAGTGATCGCTGATCTTGAAGTCGCTTCCAAATCCGTAGGCAAAGGCGATCTTCGTATCCGTCGAAGGTATGCCTGTGTTGTAGGAGTTGTTGTTCGGAGAGAAGCGAACCAGGCCGCCGCCGAGCAGAAAATAAGGCTTCAAGTGCTCATTGGATGGAAGACGGATAATGTAGCTTCCAATCATCTCTCCGTTGTTGGACTGAATACGGCTGACATTTTGGCTGTAGGCGTAGTAGAAGAGCTCGGTACTGCGGTTGACCGTAAGGGCGAGGTCAAAGGCGCTGTGGCGGCCAAAGTCATAACGCACGTCAGCTAGGGCGCCCACCGAGTCTGTGGTTGTCTGGGTGTTCGGGTAGGTGTTAGTTTCCGCCGTAGACTTGGTGAAGGTTGACGCCGGGAAGATTCCTTCGAAACCTGCACCGACTGATAGATGAGATACGAAGCCTTGTGCGTGAGCCATGCTGCCAAAGGCCAGTAGGGCAATGAGAATCAGCTTAAGTTTCAAAAGTCTCTCCTTTTACTTGGGGACAACGGCGACGTAGCTGGGAACAAGGGTAACGGTGACCGACGCGTCCTCGGCACCCGGCGTGGGCGTATCCGCCGATAAATCGAAGCGATGCAGCACCGCGCCGTTGGTGGTGTCAAAGCTACCGACGAACAGGTAACGGCCATCATTCAGCACTCCGCCGCTGAGCGGAGCAATTGGGGTTGATTTTAATGTGGGGTAAATAAGTTCCGTGTTGGTAGCCACGTTTAAGCCGTGAATCGCGATATCCGGTGTGGGGCAGGAAGTTTCTCCGGTGACGAATCCAGGGCTATAGGTGTCGACTACCCCGGTGACAAACGCCTGCTCCAGAGTGGGAGAAAAAGTGACCTGCTGGGGTGTGCATGCCAACGTCGAGCTGGTGACGACCGGAGCAACGACCTTAACCGTCGAGAGGCAGACATCGCCCTCGGCTGGGGTGAGCGGTGCGACCGACGCCACTGGAGGCACCGTGACCTGCGCGGTGGTGCTAACGGTATAGTTGAGCCACTCGGTCCCGGCAAGGCCGATTACATAGGGCACGCCTTCAATTGCGGTTGCATCCAGATTGATGGGGCCGGTCGTGCTGCCGGCAAGCGACAGGGCTGGTGGCGTCTGAGTGGGATGGCTGAAGCAGGTGGAATAATTGACCAACTGGTCGCCACTGGCAAAGTAAGACTGGCCGTCGGGCGTCCATGCCAGGGCCTTGACGTTGGTGCTCAGGCCAGCGTCGGCGGGAGTGGTGGCGCTGATCGGGATGAAGGTGTCCGCAGTGTAAACGTACACGCCAGCGCTGCCGCCGATCCAGAACTGGGAGTCATCGGCGGCGAAGGTCACCGAGTTGATACCGGGAATCGTGTAGCGCGTGGCAACCTTGGTTCCGGTGGTATCGATGAAGAAGACCCGTTGATTCGCCGGGTTGGGGTCGGAAGTGTCGGAGAGCAGAACGTAGCGGCTGTCCGGCGAGACTCCGAGCACCTGGCCGGTCACCACGTCGGTGCTGAGTCCGCCGACGATGGGGTAGGTCTGTAACGCTGGCGTGAACGTGGACAAGTTCACCACAATCAGGCCGGCGCTGCTGCCCACATAGGCGGTGGCGCCGTTGGGAGCAACCACCAGGGAGTTCGGCAGATTGGCCAATTCGACGGTGCGGGTGTTGTCCAGCGATTCGCTGTCATAGGCCAACAAGAGATGCACCGGCGTTACGCCGTCAGAAAGAGTGGTTCCGGTAACCAGCACCGTGCTGCCAGAGATGCCAAGCACGGTGACGCCGATTACGTTGCTGTAAACGGGATAGCCGAAGCCGGCTGTCTCACCGGTCACTACGCATGACTCCGGAGGCGTCAAAGCTGAGCAGGTAGATGGGTTGAGAGGCAGGGTGAAGTTGGGCACCGCATTGTTGCAGGTGGAGGGATCGCAGGAGGCCATCACGGTCAAGCGCCCGGAGGTGTTTGCCGTCAGCTTTGCGGTCAGCGGCAACACCGAACCGAAACTGCCGGTCAGGGGATTCGAGGTAATGAAGTTCAGCGGCACCGCGGCCAGGGAGGTGCTGGTGAAACCCGGAGGCGCAGTGGGTAGAGGGTTGAGCAGAGGGTGGCCACTGGCGTCGAACAGCGATGCCGTGAAGTACTCCTGAGCGCCCTTGGTGAGAGTGTCCAAGTCGGCGGTCGAGTACGGTGGCAGAGGCTGGCCGCCGGCGAAGGCCGAAGAGGCCAGCACGATGGAACTGGGCGGGCAGGTGGCAAAGGTGGCAGGCGCGCTGATGGTTCCGTTCAGCTTTGCGTAGACGCTGGTCACGCCGGGATTGCGCGCAATCACGTATCCGTAGGAGCTGACCGCTGCGACGTTGGAATCGGCGACAGACCAGGTGTAGTCGTTGTTGTTTACGCAGCCGGCGGTCACCGTAGGGGAGCAACTGCTGATCGGGTTGCCACTGGCGTCGATGGGCTGGGCAACATACTGCACCTGATTGTTCTGCGAAACACAGTTGGAAGGTCCGGTGACGGTGGTTGGCCAGGCTTCGGCGCTTCCCGGCCAGAATGCTGAGTTCGGGCTGCTGGAGTCCGCGCTCAGGGCAATGGTGGCGGCGCGCGGATGAATCGAGAGCAGCGCCGTGGCACTGACGTTGCGTGTGTCGTCAAAAGCCGTGATGGTGACGTAGCCGGTGGGAAGCGTGCTGGTTTGGGCGCAGGTCTCGTATACGTCGTCCCAGAGTCCGGCGCAGACTGATCCCGCGGGAGAGATCGTCACCCGTGAGTCCGAGGAGTAAAACTTGGTGGTCGGTTGCGGCGAAAGTGCCTTGGGAGTCTGGTTTTCAAAAGACACTTCGACCGTTGCCGAGAGCGGCGCCCAGTCACCGGAATTCACGGTAAACAGGGTCGGCGACACCACCATTGAATAGGTGTAGTTGGCGTTGGCGGGTTGCGTACTGCTGGTGACCGTACTGCCGCAGCTGGCCAGCAATCCGGCGAGCCCAATCAGAATGAGGGTTAACAACCGATTCATGTACCGCACCTATCGGATCGTGATCCAGGTCGGATGGCTGGATGGAGTTGTGTTAACGGCCACAACTTCAGCTCCCACAAAGGCCGGACTTAGCGCCCTGATCTGACCGGTGTTCTCGTTGATCGCGAACTGGAAGATCTTGCCCGCGGTTATATCGAGCAGATAGAGCGCATTGTTCGCCTTTGCAACGGCGGCAAACGAAGGCGTGGTGCAACCCGAGCCGCAATCAAAAGGAGACGCCGAAGAGGTCGCAATGCTGTTGACGGTGGTGATGGAGCCAAGAACTTCAGTCGGCTCACCCGATTGGGCATTGATCTTGAAGACCGAGACGTTATGCGAGCTCTGGTTGGCAACGAAGAGGTAATGGCTGTCATTCGTGGTCACGCCGGCAACCGGATTTGAGGGGAATATGCCAGTAAGCAAATCGGCGTTTTCGTTAAAGACGTTGCCACCACCAATGCTGGTGCCAGCCATCGGCGAGAGGGGGGTTGTGGAACTTGTGCTTACGTTGAAGCCGTAAATGATTGGGCTGTAGCAGCCGGTATAGCCCGCTTCCGAGGCGCTCAAAGTGGAGCAGGTCACCGTAGTTGTGGTGCCGTTGGGGAGAATGACAGTTGCGGTTGAGTTGATCAGGGTCGTCGCCGTGTTGTCCAGCACGTACATATAAGAGCCGTTGGCGGACAAAACCATGTAGTTGGGGCTGACGCCGACCGGGGTCGCGATCGGTCCGGTCAACAGGCCGGAGGAAGAGTTCACGGTCCAGAACAATACGGCCTGCTTACCGGTTATCGTCTGGCCGCCCGAGGTCTTGAAATTGGAGGCGGGCGAGAGACCAAAGATAGCGCCGCCGCTCGTCGTCATCACGAGTTGCGAAATCGGATAGTCGAGCTGGATGTTGCTGCCGACCTGGGTAAGAATGCCGGTGGATTGGTCGATCGAATAGATGGCGATTGCGCCGCCCAGATAATTCGGCAGCGAGGCATAGAGAAACATGTTGTTGGGATGGATCACCAGCGCACTGGCACCGTAGCCGGACGTGCCGCCGGATACCGACCAGGTGCCGATCTGAGCCGTCAACGTGCCGTTGCCATCGCGGTAATAGCCGTAGATTGTGTTGCCGGCATTGTCCAGATAGTAGGCCCACTTACCGTTGGCGGCGATCTGCATCACTTTGGGTCCATCACCAGCCGGAGTAGGAGCACTCTGTGGTGAAATGCTGGAGGTGGTCAGGGTTCCATCCGTATTCACGGTGTACACAGTGAAGCCGGTGCCCGTGGAATTGCTGATGTATGCCAGCGTGCCGGTGCTGGTAACTCCACCACATCCGACCGTGAATGCCAAAAGGCAAAGTGCGGCCGTATAGCCGATCAAGCGCTTCATGCAAGCTCCCAGAGCGGAGAGAGTGTACCCGCCCATTCGTTGTCGAGAATCAATCTTATCCGATCATAAATCGGGCAGACCAGAAATTACCCTCAAATTCAGTAGCAATTGGGATAAATCGTCCTATCTCGGATTGAGAGATTCTACTCCACTCACCCCGTTTTCGCCTATCGGGTGGCAGCGAAGAGCTGTTTTGGATGGAGCGGCGGAGCTTCCGGGAGAGAGATAATCTGCCTCTTCTGCCGCTTTTCACGGCGAATGACTTGCCCAGCCAGAGCGGGGAGCGCAAAATACATCGACTGAGAGGGAAGGCTTTGGAGCTGCATCTGGACGCGGTTGAGAGGCGAGTATTGGGCTCGCTGATGGAAAAAGACATCACCACCCCGGAGTACTATCCGCTGACGCTCAATGCGCTGCTGGCTGCGTGCAATCAGAAGTCCAGCCGCGAACCGGTCATGGAACTGGAGGAAGCTGCGGTACGCGAGGCGCTGCGCTTACTTGAAGAGAAGGGACTGGCGGGAGTGGCGCGGGCCGAGGGACGAGTGGCCCGCTTTGAGCATCGCATGGGCGAGGTCTTGAATCTTGGCCGGCGCGAGAGCGCCCTGCTCTGCACACTGCTGTTGCGCGGCGCGCAGACGCCGGGCGAGTTGCGAGGACGCAGCGAGCGCATGCATCATCTGGAAGATCTCGACGAGGTGAATCTGGTTCTGCAGAAGTTGATTGGGCACGACCCGCCGCTGGCGAGGCTGCTGCCGCGGCAGACAGGCACCAAGGAAGCGCGCTATGCTGATCTGTTCGGCGGGGACGACGACGGGTTAGCCGATGGCGAGCAAAGCACCGATCGTGTGAGCACGGAGTCGCGCGAGGAACGCCTCGCGGCGCTGGAAGGCGAAGTTGCCCAAATGCGTGCCGAAATTGAGGCGCTGCGGAGGGAATTATCGGATTTCCGGGGACAATTCGGATCCTGATGCTTTCACATCGGCGCGCAGGGGCGTAGCATTTTAAGTTTGGGAAAGGCACATATGAGCACAATTAGCGAAAATTCAATAAACTGTTTGAAAATTTCGGTTCATCCGCCCAAGCGCCTGCTGTACGGTCCTGGGCCCAGCCAGGTTTACCCACGCATTTATCAGGCGATGGCGCAGCCTATTGTAGGCCATCTAGATCCATACTTCTTCCAGGTGTCGCAGGAAGTGCAGAAGGGCCTGCGCACGGTTTTCGGCACGAAGAACGAACTGACGATTCCGATCTCGGGCACCGGCTCGGGCGGAATGGAAACGGCGGTCTCCAACTTCATTGAGCCGGGCACCAAGCTGGCACTGTTAGTCAACGGATATTTTGGTGAACGCATCGGCGAGATGGCCAAGCGGCATGGCGCGAATATCGTGCGTCTGGAAAAGCAGTGGGGCGAGCAATTCGAGGACGACGAGGCCGCAGAGTTCATCCGGCGCGAGCGTCCGCAGGTGGTGGCTTTCGTGCAGGCGGAAACCTCGACCGGCGTCTTTCAGCAGAGCAAGGCGATAAGCAGCGCGGCGCACGACGTGGACGCCATCGTGATCGCCGATTGCGTTACCTCGCTGGGCGCAATGCCGGTGGATGTGGACGCCAACGGACTCGACGTTGCCTATAGCTGCACGCAGAAGGGACTGAGCGCGCCTCCGGGATTAAGCCCGATTACGATCTCGCCGCGGGCGCAGGAACGGCTCCGCCAGCGCAAGCAGCCGAACTCTAGCTGGTACTTCGACCTGTCGCTGATTCAGGATTACCTGACCGTCTCGCACCGCTATCATCACACCGCTTCGGCAACGCTTTTCTACGCGCTGCATGAGGCGCTGGCGATCATCGAGGAAGAGGGTCTGGCACAGCGCCAGCAACGCCACCAGAATGCGCACGAGCGCTTTGTCGAAGGAGTCGAGCGGCTCGGCATGACCATGCACGTGGCTGAAGGGCACCGCATCTGGAACCTCAACACGCCGCGCGTTCCCGAGGGCGTGAACGAGGCCAAGGTGCGCGCCTACCTGCTGGAAAAACACGGCATCGAGATCATGGGAGGCTTCGGCCCGCTGGCGGGAAAGATCTTCCGCATCGGCATCATGGGACCGCTGGCGACCGACGAAGGCGTAGACCGTTTCCTGGCAAAGCTCGACGAGGCAATGAAGGAAACGGCGTAAGGGAAGGTTTCAAAGTTACAAGGTTTCAAAGTTTCAAAGTTTCAAGGTTTCAAAGGTTAAGTCAAAGGCACGGGGTGCCTGCAGGTTTGAACATTCAAAGAAAGGGTGCCGAATATTGGCACCCTTTCGTATTTCTAAACTCCTTGCGGCTGCGAGGTTTTCAACTTTGAAACCTGCGAAACCTTGAAACTTTGAAGCCTATTCGCCTCGCATGTGACCGTCGATGGGGCGGCGTCCGGCATAGCCCTCTTCGGTGCCATGCCAGTGGGTGATGGTGGGTTCGCCCATTCTCCAGCAAAGCAAAACAATCTCACCGTCCACCTTGCAGGGAAAGTCGAGCAGTCCGATGTCGAGATCTTTTACCTGCACGCCGATGGCATCGATCTCGGAGAGCGTGTCCTTGGCAACCTGGATGGCCTTTTCGCGCTGCGCCTTGCGGGCGGCGCAGGCGCGCACATCCACCAAGGTTCCGCCGTTGAGAAAGATGCGCTCGGCCAGTTCATTGAACTCCTGCTCGATTTCCTCGATCAGCGATTTCGATTCGATCGATTTGCGCAGCAGGGTTTCCAGAATCGGCAGCATGGATTGCGCTTCGC
>Ga0182030_10023851_pt1 | contig 11283 bp, 8 predicted proteins | sample 812S3MmetaG_FD_121299 | JGI IMG/M metagenome (GOLD analysis project Ga0182030, IMG submission 121299) | Permafrost microbial communities from Stordalen Mire, Sweden - 812S3M metaG (Illumina Assembly) | ecosystem: Environmental > Terrestrial > Soil > Wetlands > Permafrost | place: Sweden...
CGGCGTGGATGGTGAAATAGTCCACCCCCTGCTCGGCCTGCTCGATCAGCGTGTCCTTGAACACCTCCCAGTCGAGCTTGAGCGGGTCGCCGTCGACCTTCTCCAGCGCCTGATAGATCGGCACCGTGCCAATCGGCACCGGCGAATTGCGCAGGATCCAGGAGCGGATGTTGTGGATGTTGCGCCCGGTCGAGAGGTCCATCACCGTGTCGGCGCCCCAGCGGATCGCCCACACCATCTTCTCGACCTCCTCGGCGACGCCCGAGGAGACGGCCGAATTGCCGATATTGGCGTTGACCTTGACCAGGAAGTTACGGCCGATCGCCATCGGCTCCAATTCGACATGGTTGATGTTGGCGGGAATGATCGCCCGGCCCCTCGCGACCTCGGAGCGCACGAACTCCGGCGTCACGAACTCGGGGATCTCGGCGCCAAAGCTCTCGCCGTCGGCGACGTTCGCGGCTGCGCCCGCCACGGCCGCCTCGCGCGCGAGGTTCTCGCGATGAGCGACGTAGATCATCTCTTCCGTGACGATCCCGGCGCGCGCGAACTCGTATTGCGTGACGAGTTGGCCCTGCGACGCGGCGCGCAACGTGCGGGTGGCGGGACAATGCGGCGCCAGACGGTCGGCGGAGACATGGCCGTTGTCCTCCGGCTTGACCGCCCGGCCCGCGATGGCCTCGTAGCCGCGCGCCGCGATCCAAGGCTCGCGCACGGCCGGCAGGCCCGCCGTCAGGTCGGGCGTGAAGTTGGCCTCGGTATAAGGCCCGGAGGGGTCGTAGACGCGAACCGGCGCTTCGCTAGGATCGCTGAGCGCGACCTCGCGGAAGGGGATACGAAGGCCCGGCCGCTCCTTGGGTTCAGCATAGACCTTGCGAGAGCCGCGGATCGGCCCGGTTGTCACGCTGACGGGAGCGTTGATCTTGGCGTGCTGATTCATGGGGGCGCCTCCGCTCGTCCGAATTCGGCTGCGAAGGCGGCGGGGCTTTTCACAAGAGCCTCGTCCCTACGCCGGCACGACCCGGATCAGGTTTTAAGGGTCCGGCGTCGCGCCGTCTCAGCCCGCTGGGGCTCCCCTCGAGTAGCAGCCTTTTTGGGCCGGTCGACCCGGCTTGTCAACGTTGTAAGCGCCGCACGCCGATGACGAACTCGTGGCCGGTCTTGCGCGTAGATGCCGGACAAGGAGCCGCCCATGCGCCTGTTTCCCTTCGCCGCCTCCGCCGCGCTCGCCGACCCGCTCAGCCCAACAGCCCCGCCTTCGGGAACAGTTCGATCAGCCAGGCCGAGGCCGTCTGCACGCCGCCGGTGAGAAACGCGACGCCGGTCAGCACCAGCGCGACCCCGACCGCCTTTTCGAGCCGCGCGAACTGCTTGCGGAAGCCGCGCGCGAAGCCGAGAAACCGCTCCATCGCCAGCGCCGCCAGCACGAACGGCAACCCTAAGCCGACCGCATAGGCCGCCAGCAGCAGCGCCCCCTGCCCGACCGTCTCCTCCGAGCCGGCGACGGCGAGGATGGCGGCCAGGATCGGCCCGATGCACGGCGTCCAGCCGAAGGCGAAGGCGAGCCCCATCAGATAGGCCGCCCACAGCCCCGGCGGCTTGGCGACTTCGAGCCGCTTCTCGCGATACATCCACGACAGCCGGAAAGCCCCGAGGAAATGCGCGCCCATCGCCATGATGCCGATTCCGGCCACGATCCCCAGAACATGACTCCATTGCCGCAGCAGCGTGCCGAACACGCTAGCAGTCGCGCCGAGCGTCACGAACACGGTGCCGAAGCCGGCGACGAACAACAGCGAGGCGACGAAAATATCGCGCCGGGCGGCGGTCTCGCTCTCCTCGGCCAGCGCCTCAACCGTCGTGCCGGCGAGATAGCAGAGGTAAGGCGGCGCCAGCGGCAGCACGCAGGGGCTGAGGAACGAGAGAAGCCCGGCGCCGACGGCGGCGGGCAGCGAGATGTCGGTCATGTCGGCCTTAGAGCGTGCGGAATGGCGGATGGCAAGGCTTCGCCGCGCGGCGGGGCGGCGTTACGCTGAGGCCGGCCATGATCGCGGCGAGGCGGCGGGTCGCGGTCATGTTTGGGACAATCCGGCCTTGTGCAGGCCTTCGCAATTGCGCTCCATTTGGGCCAGATACGTGGGATCGTCGCTCATTGCCGTCCAGACGGCGCGGGCGCGGGAGAGGGAAAAGGTTGGATTGAGGGTAAGGCCGGTCTTGAGCGCAGAGCGTGCCTCCTCCAATCGACCAAGCTGCGCAAGCGCCGAACCCAGCACGAAATGTGGATGCGCGATATTTTGGTTGGTCTCGATCGCCCGTCGAAACCACAAGACCGCTTGGTCGTAGAGACCGAGATGGTTCTTCGCCATGCCCGCATTCGCCATCCAGGTGTAGGCAAACCTGTCGCCCGGACTGAGCCGCAAGGCCTCGACTATATGCGCCTCGGTTTCCTCGGGACGACCGATAAAGATCTTGCCGAGCCCAATATGGGCATGTGCGCTTGCGAGATTGCGGTCCAGCGCCAGCGCATGTTCGCATTGGGCGATGCCTTGCGTGGCGCGCTTGGTGAAAAGATATACAAACCCCAAGTGCAGATGACCGCGCGCATGGTCTGGGACCAAGGCCAAGGTCTTTTTCAACTTCGCTTCGGCCGGCGCGAGAACCGCCTTCGGATCGCTTGCAGACAAGATGAGGCCCGAGAGCGCGTCCGCGAGCGCCGATCCGACGAGCGCTTCGACGTTGTTGGGGTCTGCCGCCAGCGCACGGTCGAAAAATTCGCTCGCGCGCCCAACGTGGTCGGGCGTCAGACCCTTGTTGAACCAAGCCAGACCCTGAAAATACAGGTCCATCGAGGTGGGATTCGGACACCGCTCCGCAGTTCGCGCCTCGGCGGCCACGAGTTGGGTATTCAACGCCCCCGCCAGTCGCGCGACGATCTCGTCCTGCATGTCGAACAGGTCGGCCAGCGGCTTGTCGAACCGCTCGGCCCAAAGGTGATGGTCGGTTGCTGCGTCGATCAACTGCACGTTGACGCGCATGCGGTTTAAGCCGCGCTGAACGCTGCCCTCCAGCACATAGCGAACATTCAACTCGCGGCCGATCTGCTTCAGATCGACAGGCTTGCCCTTGAAGGTGAACGCCGTGTTACGCCCGATTACAAACGCGCCGCGCATTCGCGACAGGTCCGTCGTCAGGCTTTCGGTCACGCCATCGACGAAATACTCCTGCTCCGCGTCGCCGCCGATGTTGGCAAACGGCAAGACGACAATGGACAGTCGCGGCGGCCCCAGCCGCTCGTGCGCGGGCGCGACGCTGGCGTGGCCAGTCCCGACCGCGTAGACCCGCACCGGCCGCGCGATATTCTTCAGCGTCGTCTCGCCGAGATCGACAAACTCTGCATTGATCTTGCCGCGCACATGCTCATAGGCCGCGCCCGAAATCAGCACGCCGCCCGGCTCGCAAATCCCCTCCAGACGCGCCGCGATATTGACGCCCTCGCCCAGAATATCGTCGCCCTCGATCAGCACGTCGCCAAGGTTGACGCCGATGCGGTAGACGATGCGCTTGCCGTCGGCGATGTCGGCGTTGCGCTCGACCATCAGCTTCTGAATCGCGACCGCGCATTGCACGGCGGCGACGACGGAGGGGAATTCCAGCAATAGCCCATCGCCCATCGTCTTGACGATGCGGCCGCCGAGCCCCGCCACGACCGGCCGCGCCGCCTCGCGATGCTCGCGCACGGCCAGAGCCGTCCCCGCCTCGTCCTCGCCCATCAGGCGGGAATAGCCGACGACGTCGACGGCCATGATGGCCGCCAGCCTGCGCGCGTCGCGGTCTCCGGCCATGGCGCTCTCTGATTTAGCCCTATCCGCTTAGCATAAAAGGAGGGCGGGGCGCGCGTCCAATCGCCGGGCGTCCGTGGCTCGTCGGCTCGCCTCGCGCCCGCCCTTGCCTCGTCCGCCGTGCGGGCGCCGACCGCGGCGCGGGACTGCAAGCGTCTGAAGGCGAAGCGCCGGGGCGGTCCGCTCTCGTATTGTCCGAGTTGCGATGCTATGTTTGCGCGAGGAGCGCTGCGATGCCGAAGACCCCGCCCGAACCGACCAATATCGTGCTAGAGCAACTGCGCCTTATGCGGGCGGACATGAACGCGCGGTTCGATAAGGTCGACGAAGAGATATCGGCGATCAAGAAAGAACTTCGTGGCCTGAAGCTCAACACCATCGCCGAGGTCTACAAAGCCAATCTCACTGTCGCCAGCTTCGCCGATCACGAACGTCGGATCGCCGCGCTGGAGGCGAAGAGCTAAGCTCCCTTCTCCCGCGCCTTGGCCTCATCCCAAAGCGCGTCCATCTCCGCCAGCGTCGCCTCCGCCGGCTTGCGACCCTGCCCCGCGAGCGCCGCCTCGATAAACCCGAACCGCCGCTCGAACTTCGCGTTCGCCCCGCGCAGCGCCGCCTCCGGATCGGCCTTCAAGTGCCGCGCGAGATTGGTCACCACGAACAGCAAATCCCCGACCTCGCCCTCCGCCAAGTCCAGCCGCCCCGCGTCGATCTCCGCCTCGACCTCGTCGATCTCCTCGCGGATCTTCGCCAGGACCGCCTTGGCGTCGTTCCAGTCGAAGCCGACCTTGCCCGCCTTTTCCTGCAGCTTGAGCGCCCGCGTCAGCGCCGGCATGGCGACCGGCACGCCCGCAAGCGCGCCTTCGGGCGGCCTCGGCTTGCCCGCCTTCTCCGCCGCCTTGATCTCGCCCCACAGCGCCTTGACCTGATCGGCCGACAGATCGCGCGCAGCGCCGAACACATGCGGATGCCGGCGGATCATCTTCTGCGTGATCGCCTCGACCACGCCGCCGAAATCGAAGGCGCCCTGCTCCTCAGCCATCCGCGCGTGAAACACGACCTGCAACAATAGATCGCCCAGCTCCTCGCGCAAATCGGCGAGATCGCCGCGCGCGATGGCGTCGGCGACCTCATAGGCTTCTTCGATCGTATAGGGAGCTATGCTCGCGAAATCCTGCTCGAGGTCCCACGGACAGCCGCTAAAAGGGGTCCGCAAAGCCGCCATGATTTCGAGCAGCCGGCCAATATCGCGCGACGGAGTCAAGTCAAGCGCTCTCGTTCGCGCGGCTCAAGGCCAAAAAGAAAGGGCGCCTAAGCGCCCCTCCGACATCAGATCGACAGCGAGATCGCCTCGCGCCCCTTGGGCGTGTCGACGACGCGCATGTTGACCGGCTGGCCCTCCGCAAGATGCGAGATGCCGGACGGTCCGAGCACGGAGATATGCACGAACACGTCCTTGCCGCCGTCGTCGCTCGCCACGAAGCCGAAGCCCTTGGCGTCGTCGAACCACTTGACCCGGCCGCTGACCGAGACCGCAGTGGACGGATCGGGCGCGACCCGACGCGGGCGGGGCCCGCCGCGATCGCCGCCGCCGGGGCCGCCGGCGCCGCCGCCGTCGAAGGCGCGCGCCGGACGTTCGACGATTCCAGCGGTATCGACCTCGACCACGCGGGTGACCTGCGCGCCCTTGGCGCCAGCGCCCACCATCACCTTGAGCTTGGCGCCGGACGGAACGCTCTCATGGCCGGAGGCGTGCAGCGCGTTGGCGTGCAGGAAGGCGTCGCCCTGGCCGCCGGCCAGTTCGACGAAGCCGTAGCCCTTGTCGGCCTTGAACCATTTGACGACCGCGTCGACCGTCGGTCCAGTCGCCGGCGGAGGCGAGCCGAAGCCGCCCGCCATCGGCGGGCTGCCGCCGAAGCCCGCGTCCGGGCCGCCGCCGAAAGCGCGCGCACCGCGAGGCCGAGGCTCGTAAGGCATCGGCCCGTCGTCGTCGAAACCCCGCTTGCGAGGCGCCCGAAAATCCTTACCCTTGCTCATCGAACCCAATTCTCCGCCCAAATTCCCTGTTCGGCCGCCCCCTGAGATCCTCAGGAGTCACGTCCGTAGCTGCGCGCCGCGAGGCCACAGTTCCTGCCTGCGCCAGTTGCGCAAATTTTTCCAAAGGTGATCAGCGAGCGCCCCGGTCCCCCCGGAGTCGCAACGTCATCGTCCAGCAGCCGCGATAGCGCAGAGGAAACGACGACCGATGCCGTCGGCGACCGGTCGAAAGCCGGGAAATAGCCAGAATTTTTCGCCCGCATCGTCTAGACCTGCCCCGTCGATCACATGATCTCAAGCCGGGGACGACGACACGTTACCGCATTTCGCAATACTTCGCTAGTGCCAACGCGCACGCATTTTCGCGACGCAACGCTCAAAGGAGCGGCGCCGATTTATGCTCAGGGATTGCGAGTAGCGCAAGGTCCTATGACCACTGTCCCGCTCTTTATCGAAGCGGTTGTTGCGTACTCTATGGCATTGAATCGCGGCTGGATTTTGGCGGATTCCGCCGCCGGCGGGGTTAATTGCGCCGCGTATTGCTGGGCCGCTTGGCCGATGAAGAGGCACAGCAATGTGGCCGTGGCCGCGACGACGCCGGCAAACTCAAGCCGCCGTAGCGACAACGGCGTTGACTTTTCCTCTTCCACAAACCGCCCCCATACCCGTGACTCCTCTAGGGTAAGCCATCGTGGTTAAGAGGAGGTTGAAGCGCCCTCAGACGTCCACCAGTTCCCGCGCGCGCGGCGCCCGCTCCTGGATGAAGGCGAAGCGCGCCTCGGGCTTGGTCCCCATCAGCCGCTCCACGGAATCGGCGGTTCCTTCGGGATCGTTCACCACCGCTACGCGCAGCAGCGTGCGCCGCGCCGGGTCCATCGTCGTGTCCCGCAGATCCCGCATCGGCATTTCGCCGAGGCCCTTGAAGCGACTCACCTCGATGTTCCCCTTGCCCGGGAAACCATGCTTCATCAGTCGCTCCTTGTCGGCGTCGTCGCGCGCGTAAATCGACTTCGCCCCCTGCGTCAGTCGGTAAAGCGGCGGCGCGGCGAGATAGAGATGACCCTCTTCGATCAGCTTCGGCGTCTGCCGGTAGAAGAAGGTGATGAGCAGCGAGGCGATATGCGCGCCGTCGACGTCGGCGTCGGTCATGATGATGACCTTGTCGTAGCGCAGGTCGTCGCTGCGATAGGAATTGCCGAACCCGACGCCCAAAGCCTGGGCCAAATCGGAAAGCTGCTGGTTGGCCGCCAGTTTTTCGCGCGTGGCGGACGCCACGTTGAGGATCTTGCCGCGCAGCGGAAGAACGGCCTGCGATGCTCTGTCACGCGCCTGCTTGGCCGACCCGCCCGCCGAATCGCCCTCGACGATGAACAGCTCGGAGCCCTGCGCCGAGGAATTCGAGCAGTCGGCGAGTTTGCCGGGCAGCCGCAGCTTGCGCGTCGCCGTCTTGCGGGCGACGTCCTTCTCGGCGCGTCGGCGCAGCCGCTCGTCCGCACGGGAAATCGCAAAGTCGAGCAGCTTGCTGGCCTGGGTCGGGGCCTGGCCGAGCCAATGGTCGAACGCGTCGCGCAACACGCCCTCGACGATGCGCGCCGCCTCGACCGTCTGCAGCCGGCCCTTGTTCTGGCCCTGGAACTCCGGCTCGCGGATGAACACGGAGATCAGCGCCGCGCAGCCGCTCATCACGTCGTCGGCCGTCAGCACCGAGGCGCGCTTCGCCTGCCCGATCCGCTCGGCGTGGTCGCGAAGCCCGCGCAGGATCGCGGCGCGCAAACCCGTCTCATGCGTGCCGCCGTCCGGCGTCGGGATCGTGTTGCAATAGGAATGGACGAAGCCGTCCTCGACGGTCAGCCACGTCATCGCCCATTCGACCGAGCCGTGCTTGCCGGTCTTCTGCACGTTGCCGACGAAGGCGACGTCGACGACGGGCTCCTGCCCCTCGACGTCGGCGGCGAGATAATCCTTCAAGCCGCCGGGGAAGTGGAACACCGCTTCCGCCGGCGTCTTGTCGTCGGCCAGCGAGGCCGCGCAGCGCCAGCGAATCTCGACGCCGCCGAACAGATAGGCCTTCGAGCGCGTCATCTTGAACAGCCGCGCCGGATCGAACTTCGCGCTAGGCCCGAAAATCTCAGGGTCCGGCCTGAACCGCACCTTGGTGCCGCGCCGGTTCGGCGCGCGCCCGACCGTCTCCAGCTTGGTCACCGGTTTGCCGCGCTCGAAAACCTGCCGGTACAGCACCTGCCCGCGCGCGACCTCGACCTCGGTGCGCTCCGACAGCGCGTTGACCACCGACACGCCGACGCCGTGCAGACCGCCGCTCGTCTCGTAAGCCCCGGAATCGAACTTGCCGCCCGCGTGCAGCACCGTCATGATGATTTCAAGCGCCGACTTGTTCTTGAACTTCGGGTGCGGATCGACCGGCATGCCGCGCCCGTTGTCAGTGACGCTGACCCACTCGCCCTCCTCCAGCACGACCTCGATGACCTTGGCGTGGCCAGCGACCGCCTCATCCATCGCGTTGTCGATCACCTCGGCGAACAGGTGATGCATCGCATTGGCGTCGGTGCCGCCGATATACATGCCCGGCCGGCGCCGGACGGGCTCCAGCCCCTCCAGCACCTCGATGGCGGACGCGTTGTATTCGGCCTCCCCCATCGGGCCTTTCGGCGCAGGCTTCGGCTTGCGGCGCGGATCGTCGGCGCCGAACAGATCATCGGTCATGGAGCGCTTTTTGGCTGTGATTCGAGTCTGCGAGGTTAACATACGCCGCAAGGTAACACGCGACGCCGCCGAGAACAAACGCAGAACAATGTCGCCGGCGCGTCCTTTTACCGCCCCCGCCGGGCAAGCGCCATCCCGCCGTCGCTAATCCACAATATCCGGCGTGCGCCAGCCCAGGTGCTGGCCGGAATCGACGCACAGGATCTGTCCCGTCACATTGCGGGCGCGCGCGAGATAGAGCACGGCCTCAGCGATCTCCTCGCCGGAAACGGCGCGCTGGAGCAGCGTGCCCGCCGCCTCGTGGCTGAGCCCCGCCTCGCCCTCGCGCGCGCTGGGGTACGTCGGCCCCGGCCCGATGGCGTTGACGCGGATGCGCGGCGCGAGCGCCTGCGCCAGCGTGCGCGTCGCCGTCCACAGCGCCGATTTCGCCAGCGTGTAGGACAGATATTCCGGCGTCAGCTTCAGCACGCGCTGGTCGACGATATTGACCACGGCGCCCTCGCGCCCCGCCGGCAGCGCCGCCGCGAAGGCGGCGATGAGAAACACCGGCGCCTCCAGATCGACCGCGAACTGCCGGCGCCACTTGGCCAAGTCGAGCCGGTCGATAGCGTCGTCCTCGAACGCGGCGGCGTTGTTGACGAGCAGCTCCGGCGCCCCCATCGCCGCCGCGGCCTCGGCGAACGCCCGTTGCGCGGCTTCAGGATCGGCGAGATCGGCGCGGAACGCCCTTCCGCCGATTTCGGCGGCCAACGCCCGCGCGCCGTCGAGCGAGGCGTTCGCCAGCAGCGCAACCGCGTAGCCTTCCCGCGCCAGCGCCCGCGCGATGTCGGCGCCGATCCGCCGCCCTGCCCCCGTCACCAGCGCGACCTTATTCATGCCCGCCCGCGCTCCCGCTAGTCGCCGTGGGCGTCGAGATAGCCTGATCCACGCCGCGCGTCATGCGGCGACCGCTCGCCCCTCACGCCGTCCGGTTATACACATCTTCGATCCGCACGATGTCGTCCTCGCCCAGATACGACCCGGTCTGCACCTCGATCAGCTCCAGGTTGATCTTGCCGGGGTTGACCAGCCGGTGCACCGAGCCGATCGGCAGATAGATCGACTCGTTCTCGTGCACGATCGTCACCGCGTCGCCGCAGGTCACTTCTGCCGTGCCCTTGACCACGATCCAGTGCTCGGCGCGATGGTAGTGCTTCTGCAAGCTGAGCCTGTGGCCGGGCGTCACCACGATGCGCTTGACCTGATAGCGCGCGCCGTGATCGATCGACTGGTAATAGCCCCAGGGCCGGAACATGCGCTTGTGCTCCGTCGCCTCGCGCCGCTTCTTGGTCTTCAGCGCCTCGACCAGCTCCTTGACCCGGTCGCCCTGATCGCGGCCAAGAACCAGCACCGCGTCCTGCGTCGTCACCACGATCACGTCCTTGACGCCGACCAGCGCCGTCAGCATGCCGTTCGAGCGCGCGTGCGAGTTCGTGGAATCGAACGCAAAGCCGTCCTCGCCGTGGAACGAGTTGCCGTCGGCGTCGCGATTCGACAGCTTCCACACCGCGTCCCAGTTGCCGACGTCCGACCAGCCGATGTCGGCCGGAACCACCGCGGCGCGCTTGGTGCGCTCCATCACGGCATAGTCGATCGACTTCTTCGGCGACGCCCCGAAGGCGGCGGCGTCGAGCGCGAGGAAGCCGATGTCCACCTTGGCGGCGGCCACGGTTTCGGCGGCGGCGCGCGTCATCTCGGGCTCGAACTCCTTCAACTCCTCAAGCATAGTATCGGCGCGGAAGAAGAAATTGCCGGAGTTCCAGAGATAGCCGCTGGCGACATAACGCTCGGCGGTCTCCCGGTCGGGCTTCTCGACGAAGGCGTCGACGCGGGCCGCGCCGCCGTCGAGGGTCTCGCCGGGGCGGATATAGCCATAACCTATTGCCGGCTCCGTCGGCTTGACGCCCAGGGTGACGATGGAGCCGCGCGCCGCGGCCTTAGCCGCCTTGGCGCAGACCTCGAGGAAGGCCTCGACGTCGCTCACCACATGGTCGGCGGCGAACACGGCGACGATGGTCTCGGGATCGCGCTGCGCGGCCAAAGTCGCCGCCACCGCGACCGCCGGCCCCGAATCGCGCCGCACCGGCTCGGTGACGATGGTCGCGTGCGCCTCGATCTCGTCGAGCTGCTCTTTGACCAGGAAGCGGTAGTCGTGATTGGTGATGACGATGGGCGCCTCGAACAGCGGCCCGGTGACGCGCTTGACGGTCTGCTGAAAGGTCGAGCGGTCGCCGATCAGGGCGATGAACTGCTTCGGGTAGGTCTCCCGCGATTCCGGCCATACGCGCGTGCCCGCGCCGCCGCACATGATCACGGGCAGAATCTTGGTCGTCATCGAATTTCGCTTCCTGTCCTTAAACGCGCCCGCTCTATCCCAAGCGCGCGCCTGCGCGCTAGGGCGCGCTCGCCGATTTCCATTGCTCCATCGCGCGGCGATGCGGCTCTGGTATGGCGACCGGGCGCCCGCTCGCGCGCTCGACATAGACATGCGTGTAGCGCCCGTCCGCGGCGGCGCTGCGTTCGCCCGCCTTGAACACCGCGAGCCGGTAGTTCACCGAAGATCGCCCGAGCGCCTCCACCTTGACGCCGACCTCCAGCGCGTCGGGAAAGGCCAGCGAGGAGAAGAAGCGGCAGCGGCTGTCGACGACGA